>Ga0073934_10002278_pt1 | contig 40930 bp, 34 predicted proteins | sample LarsenN4metaG_FD_76834 | JGI IMG/M metagenome (GOLD analysis project Ga0073934, IMG submission 76834) | Hot spring sediment bacterial and archeal communities from British Columbia, Canada, to study Microbial Dark Matter (Phase II) - Larsen... ...
GCCGCACAGCGCCCATCAGGGAAGAACGCCTGCGTCCGTGCGGGCTGGAGTCGCGGGCGGCTGGCCTGGCTCGGATGGCCGAGCCAGCCGCCCGCTACCATTGAAAACAGGATCGGGCTAAACCAGCGTTGACTCTACCTTCCGGCGCGGGACGCCGAGGGGGCGCCTCAGGCCAGTTATCACTTTGGGTCATCGGAGCGATTTTTCTGGTCGCCGCCAGCACAGAAGATCACTGGACGGGAGAAGGCAGGGCCGAATTGCTTCCGGCGGTTGCAATCTGCTGGGGGGCCGCCATCGCACTTGCGTTTCTGAAACTCTACAAACAGCGCGGGAAAGGACTTGAACAATGAACACAAGTCTCACAACGCCGTCCAAGCAAGACGAGCCGCTGCGCGCGGAGTGCGTGGGGGAGGTCGAGCCAGCGGCTCCGCGGCTTTTTTCGTGGTACTCACTCGAAACAGCCGCCGGTGCGGTCGTCCGCAGCGCCATCGCGACATTGCCACTCATCGCCCTGACTTACGTTCTCGTGCAAATCGGCGCGCTCCCTCTGTGAAGATACTCTACCCCCTGATCGGCTTCACGCTCGGCATGGCGATCATTCTTCCGCTCATGCTGACGTTCGATCACGCGCGACCTTTAATCGCCGCTGGATGGATAGCGCTTTGCGCTGTTGTATATACCTCGGCCCGCGCCAGTCGGCTGCGCCGTCAGCGCGGCGCCTCGCGTTCGTAGCTCTCATTCAGGCGCCGACCCAAATACGTGCCGGGATCGTTTTCGATGCGCGCCAGTTCTGCGGCCCTTTCCGGGTTTGTGTCCTGGATGGACTTGTCAATTAGTCTCGGCGTTCGCATCGCCATACCAGCCGCTGCGAGGCTTCGCCTTGAGCAAAGCGCATCAGCATCGCGTTGCGGCTGGTAACGACCTCGGGGTCGCTTTCGCAGCGCAGTCCCGCCTGCGGCGTATCGGCGACTGCGCGATTGGCTTCGGCGAACTGGGCCTCGGTCAACGGATAGGTTTCGCGGCGAAACTCGCCGCTCTCTGGATCGATCGTCCAGATCCAAAGTTCCCGGGTGTCGCCCCGTACTATGGCGCGCTGATAGCGGCGGCCATCGGCGTCGAGCGCATAAAGCGTGCGCTCATTCACGCACAGCGAGCCCGACGCCGCGATGCTCATGTCCGATACGTTCTCGGCGCCTTCGCTCGCCTCGCGGTCTAGTACGCACGAGAAGGCGCCTTCGAATCCGGGCGTTGCGGTTTCCGTGGCGGATTCTCCATCCTGCTGCGCTTGCAGCAGCGCAATGCCCGCAGCCACAATCAGGATCGCCGCAATCGCAGCCCCGCCCACGACGGCGACTACGCCCATTCGGCCCCGTCGGGGAGTATCGAACGGCTCGGGAGGCGTGGTTTGCGGGTGATGCGGATGAAGGTCGTGGGACGCGCCATGGCGCCGGCGCGACAGCACCACCGCGCCCAGCACGCAAACGGCGACGAACAGCGCCAACGTGCCGCCAATCAGGATGACGACGGCAATGCGCGTCAGCCGGTCCGCGGTTTCTAGCTTGCTGGCGAGTTCCTGGTTTTGCGTCTGCAGCGCGGTGATGGTTTGAGCGCGTTCGGCCTCGATCCGTTCGGCGAATGAAAGGCAGCGTTCGTCGCTCAGCGCCGGCGTGACGCCGGCTTCGTCGAGAAACTGCAGCAGCTGCGAGGCGCGCATGGCCACGCCTCGCGTTTCGCGCGTGTCAGCGCCGGAGACGTGCCAGGAATTCACGCCGATCACCCGACCGCACTCGTCCAGCAATGGTCCGCCTGAAGACCCGGAAGAGATCACGGCCTGGTGGTTGATCGTAGGGATGGGGTCGCCCGTGGGCGCGCGGTCGCGCAGCGAGGCGATCTGCCCGGAGGTGCGCGAAGGCGGCGTGGGGCGGAGCAGGTCGGCGCCCGTCGCGCCCTGATAGTCAACATCCGGAAACCCAAGCGCCACCACGCCATCGCCGGTATGCGGCTCAACTGTGGAAATCGTCAGCGCCTCAAGGTCCGGACCGCCGCGAAACTCCAGCAGAGCCAGCTCCGTCAGGGGGGAGTAGCGGACGATATGGGCGGGGATCAGGCCGTCCCCGTGCGGCGGCACAATAGCAACTCCATACTCGGGCCGTTGCCGGGCCGGCGCGACCACATGGGCATTCGTGACGACCAGGTTCGGCGCCACCACAAAGCCCGATCCGGAGCCGTAAAGCATCCGCCCTTCCGGGCTTTCCAGGATCACGACCACGCGCACGATGCCGCGCTCGGCCTCGTCGACGCTAGTTTGCGCCGCCGCCGATCCGGCCAGCGTGACGAACAGCGTCGCCGCGAGGAACCTTAACAGCTTTGCGATCAAGCAGATTTCCCGCCCCGGACTGGCCTCGTCCCCCCCGAAATAATCGGGTGCCGACGCCCTCGTCGCAAGCGTTCCGGCCAGACGCATCTGTTATGTGTCTTCTCGGTCATTGCGGCGTCGATGCGGCAAAAGCGGCCCGCCCCTTGCATCGCCTGTAACATCGCGGCAAGTCCATTCCGTCGGCGACGGGGGCGGTCGGCGGCGGAAATGCGCGGAGCTGCTCGCTCCAGCGCGCCCACGCCCCATCGCCTCTATTCGGTCCAAGGACCGGCGCCGTCTCAGGATTGTTAAGCTTGCCGCGTTAAGCCCCTCGCAAGGGCTGATTCGGCCGGTGCTTCAGCGGCGAGGTTTTCTAAGAATGCTCGGCAACATGTTCGGTCTCGTGGCGCCTGATCTGGCGATCGATCTCGGGACCGCGAACACGCTGATCCATGTCAAAGGGCGCGGCATCGTTCTCGATGAGCCGTCCGTCGTCGCCTACGTGAACGAAGGCGGCCGTAAGGTCGTGTATGCGGTCGGCACCGAAGCCAAGACCATGCTCGGCAAGACCCATCGCAACATGGAAGTGATCCGCCCGCTGCGCGACGGCGTCATCGCCGATTTCGACGTGGCCGAGGAGATGATCAAGCAATTCATTCGCAAGGTGCTGCCGCGCCCAGCGCTGATCTCGCCTCAGATCGTCATTTGCGTTCCCACCGGGGCAACCCCTGTGGAACGCCGCACCATTCTCGAAAGCGCACAGGCCTCGGGCGCCCGCCGCGTCAAGCTGATCGAAGAACCCGTGGCTGCCGCGCTGGGCGCGGGGCTCCAGATCGACGATCCGTCCGGTTGCATGGTTGTCGATATCGGCGGCGGAACGACGGAAATCGCGGTGCTCTCGCTGGGCGGCCTCGTCTGGTCGAGGAGCTTGCGCGAAGCGGGCGACAAGATGGACGAAGCCATCATCCAGTATCTGCGCCGCCACGAGAACCTGATGATCGGCGATAGCACCGCCGAACGGATCAAGAAGGAGATCGGCACCGCCAAGGCGCCGGACCACGGCTCGGGTATGTCCATGCCTATCAAGGGCCGGGACAATCTCTCCGGCGTGCCCAAGGAAATCACGGTCAACGAGGCGATGGTGGCCGAAGCGCTGGCAGAACCGGTCACCCGCATTGTCGACGCGGTGCGGCAAGCCTTCGAGCAAATGCCCCCTGAACTCGCCGCCGACATCTATGATCACGGCCTGATGATGACGGGCGGGGGGGCGCTGCTCCGCAATCTCGACACGGTTTTGCAGGAACGCATTTCCATCCGCGTGTCGGTGGCGGACGACCCGCTGCGCTGTGTGGTCAAAGGCTGCGGAATCGCACTCGACACGATAAATTCGTCCGAAGCGCGCCGCTTGCTGACCGAAGAAGTCTAGCGTCGGCGCGGAAGAGAGGCGGCAAGAGGTGGCCAGACGCAGGAGCGTTGTGCGGCGCGCGGGCGCGGGTCGAAGAATTCCGCCCGGCGTCTTGCTCGCCATCGCGCTGGTGGTCGGGGGGCTCGCGGTCCTCGTCGCGCAGATCGCCAACTCGCCAGCAGGCGTTTCGGCTCAGGCGGCCGGCGACGACGGGGCGGCGGCGGCCGGCCGCGTGGCTACCGGGCCGGCTCGCGCTGGAGAGAGCTTCTTTGCCCGCATCGGCGGCATGTGGGGCGCCGGCGCGCGCATCGAACAGCTCGAGCGCGAGAATCGCGAACTGCAGGCTTGGCGCGACTTGGCCGAACGGCTTGCCGAGCGCAACGCGCGCTACGAGGCGTTGCTGCGCATGCCGGAAGACGCATTCGGCGACGGCGCCGACATTGAGAACTCCATCGCCGCGCAGCTCGTGTTGGATTCCGGGGGGCCGTTCACGCGCACACTCGTGGCCAATGCCGGCGCGGATCACGGCGTGCGCGTCGGCTACATCGTCGTCAACGAAAACGGGCTGATCGGCCGCGTCGTCTCTGTCGGCCGGCGCTCCTCGCGCATCCTCATGGTGGACGACTACAGCTCGCGCATTCCGGTCATGGGCGAAGCCTCTCGCGTGCGCGCGGTGCTGGCGGGGCAGGCCACGCGCCCGCCGGACCTCTACACCGCGCCCTTCCAGATGCAGCCGCCCCGGCTCGATTTCATCGTCGGCGCGCAAAATCTGCGAGAAGGCGAACGGGTCATCACATCTGGCGACGGCGGGCTTTTCCCACGCGGCATTCCCGTGGGCGTGGCGCGCCGCAGCGGCGACGGCTGGCGCGTTGCGCTTGCAGCTTCGCAGCAGCCGATCGATTTCGTGCGCATCCTTCCTTATGTGGGCATCGAGCGTCCCGAAGACGCGCCTGTGGCCGATACAGGTCCTCCGCTCGCTGCCGCGTCCTCGTATTCGAGCATTGCGCGTGAGACGATGCGTCCAACGCCCTCCGCACCCAGCGCGCCCGTGACGCAGCCTGCGCCGCGCGTGCCCCCAGCGCGCCCGCCGCTTCAAACAACGAGTTCACCGACCCCGCGCGTACAAGCGTCGGGTGAGGGCAGTGAACCTGCCGCGGCCCAGCGCACCGATCCGTCGGAGCCTACGGCGCAGACCGAGCCGCCGCCCCTGGACGAGGAGCCGGACGAATGACGCAGCGCGCGCCGAGCCGGCGCGTGCTGCGCGCCTGGGGCATTTTTTTCGCGGCTCTTTCGGTGATCCTGCCGGCGCTGCCATTGGGCCCGCTCTTCGCGCAGCCGCCGCTGCCGCTCGCGGTGTTGTGGGCCGCGTACGGATGGGCGGCTGAAGATGAAAGCGGCTGGCGCGCGCCGCTGACGCTCGCGACGCTTGGCCTGCTGCACGATCTGCTGGCCGGCGGGCCATACGGCCTCTTCGTTTTGCTGTACCTTGCCGCGTATCTGGTCGGCCATTGGGCTGCCTCGATCATGTCTGCGCCCAATCTCATCTCACTGTGGGGCGGCTTCATTTTCACCACCGCCGTGACGGTCGCGGTCGCCTGGCTGGTCGCGCCGCTCGGCGGCATCGCCCGCCCGGCCGTGTGGTCCTACGCCGAAGCCGCGACCATCACCGCCATCCTCTTTCCGATTGTGCGGCCTCTCTACATGAGCGCCTCGCCGTCGCCGCGCGTGCAGCCGGGGGCGCGGCGATGAAGGGCAAGCGCGTTGGCTCGACTTCGCCGAAGCGCGACGCAAACGCGGTGTTTTCGCGTCGCGCCGCGCTCTTGTCGTTCGTGGGCGCGGGCGTGATGGGCGCCATTCTCATTCGCATGGGTCAGCTGCAGGTCAGCAACGCCTTCAGCCAGGAATATACGGCGGCTGCCGACGAGAACCGCTTCGACACTCGCATCATCGCTCCCCCGCGCGGCATCATCTACGATCGTTTCGGCGTCGTGCTCGCCCAGACAAGCCGCGATTACCAGGTGGCTGTGCAGCTAAGCGAAGTCGATGATTTAGAGGACGTTGTCGCGCGGGTGGGCCTCATTCTTGGCCGTGACGCGACCTGGCGCCAGCGCACCGTCGCACGGATCGACCGCACCAAGCGATATGAGAAGCAGCCGATCGCCGTCGATCTCACCTGGGAAGAATTCAACGCGATCAATGTGCGCCTGCCTGAATTGCGAGGCGTCAGCGCCGATTCCGCCGATGTGCGCGCGTACCCGCACGACACCGTCTACGCTCATCCGATCGGCTATGTGCAGAAGCCGACACAACGCGATGTCGACGCCGCGATGGAGGCGGGAAACGAATCTCGCGCCGTATATCTGCGCAATCCGTACGTTCGCGTCGGCAAGGCGGGGCTTGAAGCCGCCATGGAGGACGTGCTGCACGGGCAGGCGGGCTATCGCAAAGTCATCGTCAATGCGCGCGGAGTGGAGCAGGGCGAAGACGAACGCGAACGGCGCGAACCGGTTCGAGGCGCCGGCCTCGTGCTTACTCTGGATCACGAGCTGCAGCGCATCGCCATGCAGAATTTTGGCGAGCACTCCGGCGCTGCTGTGGTGATGGACATCTTCACCGGCGACCTGCTGGTGATGGCTTCGGCGCCGGGCTTCAATCCCAATCTCTTCGTCAATGGCATCGGTCAGCGCGATTTCGACGCCTACAATCTCGATGAAAAGAAACCGCTCTTCCACAAGTGCGTGACCGGCGTCTATGCGCCGGGCTCCACGTTCAAGATGATCGTTGGCATCGCCGCCAAACAGGCGGGCCTCGAAGACGATTGGGCGACGAGCTGCGGCGGCGGCTTCTTTTATGGCGGACGTACCTTCCATTGCTGGAGCCGCCACGGGCGCGTCAATCTGCACAGCGCCATCAGGCATTCGTGCGACGTTTATTTCTATCAGGCCGCCTTGCGCGCCGGGCCCGAGAAGATCGCTACCGTGGCGCGTCAGTTCGGCTTGGGCGAGGTGTTCGACGTCAATGTGCCCAACGTGCGCGCCGGTCTCATCCCCGATCCCCAGTGGTGGCGCGAGAACCGGGGCGAGAGCTGGACCGGCGGCCTTACCGTTAATTACGGTATTGGCCAGGGCGCGATGGGCGTCACGCCGCTGCAGCTTGCTGTCATGGCCGCGCGCCTTGGCAACAACGGCTACGCCGTCCGGCCACGCCTCATACGCGAAGGCCCAAATATCGCCGATCCTCCGCGGCCGCCGCACATGAGCGGCATCGAAGCCGAGCATCTCGCGCGCGTGCGCGACGGCATGTACGGCGTCTGCAACGAACCGGGCGGCACGGCTGTGCGCGCCGGCAATCTCGAACTTGTGCGACATCCGGAAACCGGTGCCGCCGTCCCGCTGACGGCGGAGAACCGCAGCTGGCAGCCGGTGCAGATCGCCGGCAAAACCGGCACCGCGCAAGTTCGCGCATTGGGCGCCAACCGCGGCCGGCACTATTCCACGATCGAGTGGCGCTACCGCGACAACGCGCTCTTCTGCTGCTTCGGGCCATGGCATGAGCCGCGCTACGCCTGCGCGGTCGTCGTCGAGCACGGCGGCGCAGGCTCCGCCGTCGCCGGACCGATCGCCCGGGAAGTCATGCGCGCCACGCTGCTGCGCGATCCTTCGCGACGGGCGCCGGCGCGCCTTGCCCACCTCGAAGCGGGGAGGAGCGCATGACGATCGCATCGGTGCGCAATCCCAACACGGTGTTTGAGCGGTTCCGTCGGCTCAACTGGCCGATCATTACCGTGCTCTGCGCGCTCGCGTTTATCGGCGTGCTGATGCACTTTTCGGTTTCGTCCGGCGCCTGGACCGAAATGCCGCTGACTCACGGCGCCCGTTTCGCCGTCCTGCTGACGGTGGCGCTGCTAGCGGCGATGTTCCTGGACGCGCGCTTCTGGCTGGCCATTGCCTATCCGCTCTATGCCGGCGCGCTGCTGCTGCTGGTGGCGGTTGAACTGTTTGGCGAAACGCGCATGGGCGCGACGCGCTGGCTCGATCTGGGGCCAGTGTCTCTGCAGCCCTCTGAGATCATGAAAATCGGCATCGTCCTGGCGCTGGCGCGCTATTATCACGCGCTCGACCCGCGCCGCTACGGCACGGTTCTTTCAGCGGCGCCGCCGTTCCTGATGATCATCGCGCCTGTCGCCCTCATAATGCACCAGCCTGATCTCGGCACCGCCATGCTTGTCCTGCTGGCAGGGGTGTTCATCATGTTCCTGGGTGGACTGCCATGGCGCGTCATTGCCGCAGGCGCGATCGTTGGCGTCATCGGGGCGGTCTACGCCTACACCAGCGTCCTGCACGATTATCAGCGTGACCGCGTGCGTGTTTTCCTTGGCCTCGCGGACGATCCGCTTGGCGCCGGTTATCATGTGCTGCAGTCGAAAATCGCGATCGGCTCGGCCGGGCTATTCGGCCGCGGTTATCTTCAGGGCACGCAAAGCCAACTCGATTTCCTGCCCGAAAAGCACACCGACTTCATCTTCACCATGATCGTCGAGGAATTCGGCCTGCTCGGCGGCGCGTTGGTGCTGGGGCTGTTCGCCGCGCTGATGGCTCTCGCTATGCAGGTGGCCGTACGCGCCCGGTCTCTGTTCGGCAAACTGGCCGCAGCGGGCGTCGCCGCGACGCTAGCCTGCTACGTGTTCATCAATACCGCGATGGTGATCGGTCTCGTTCCCGTCGTGGGCATTCCACTGCCCATCATCAGCTTTGGGGGCACGGCCATGATGACGCTGATGGCTGGCTTCGCCATCGTGCTTTCAATCGACCTCCACCGCGATCAGCACGGCGCCAGGGGGTTGTTGTGGTGATCTGAAATCAGAAATCAGAAGGAATCGCCGGGGAATGCTCATTCTGGTCTGATTTCAGATTTCTGACTGACTACCAATCCGCCCGCTCCGCCATCCAGTCCGTGGCGCGCACAAGCGCATCCACGATCCCCGGCTCCAGGGAGCTGTGGCCCGCGTCGTGAATGATCTCGAGTTCAACTTCTGGCCAGCGCTGCTTCAAATCCCACGCATTTGCGAGCGGCGTGCACATGTCGTAGCGCCCGTGCGCGATGCGGCAGGGGATATGGCGCAGACGCTCCGCTTGATCGAGCAGCCAACCGTCATACTCGAAGAAGCCGTTATTGATGAAATAGTGGTTCTCGATGCGCGCAAAGGCTTCGACGAAGCGGTCTTCGTTGAAACGCGAAGGCAGGGCGCTCGGCCCGGCGATGGAAATCGTTTCCCCTTCCCAGCGCGCCCAGGCCCGCGCCGCCATCATTCGTGTCGTCCAGTCGCTTGACGTGAGCCGCTGGTGAAACGCTCGCAGCAGATCGCCGCGCTCGCGCTCAGGTATCACGCCGATATAGCGCGCGAACGCGTCCGGATAGATGAAGCTTGCACCCTGCTGGTAGAACCAGTCGATCTCTCTCTTGCGCAACAGGAAAATGCCGCGCAAAACGAGGCCCGCCACGCGTTCGGGATGTTTCGCTGCATAGGCCAGCGCCAACGTCGAGCCCCAGGAACCGCCGAAGACGAGCCATTTGCTGACGCCCAGCCGCTCGCGCACGCGCTCAATGTCGGCGACCAGATCCCATGTCGTGTTCTCGCTTAGCTCCGCGTGCGGCGTCGACCGTCCGCACCCGCGCTGATCCATCAGCACAATGCGATAGCGCGCCGGATCGAAGAAGCGGCGCATCTCGGGAGAAATGCCTCCGCCTGGGCCGCCGTGAAGCGCAATCACCGGGCGCCCGAACGCGTTGCCGCTTTCTTCCAAATAGATCGTGTGTAACGGCGAGACTTTCAGCATCTCGCTCTGACGGGCTTCGACGGCGGGATAGAGATCGCGGCGAGCAGGGGTGGATTGGCCGAACATGCGCCTTGGTTACGCAGCGCCGGCGCCCGGTTCAAGGCAGGCGGCCGTCCTGGCTGCACGCGGCGAAAAATTGAGCGATGGCTTGGCGTTCCTGATCGTTAATGGCGTCCATCACCCAGCTTTGGCCGTCTTCGCTCAGCGTGAGGTCGCCGGTCTGGCGGAAAGCCGCCATCACCGGCGAACTGCGAGGCACGTGCGCCGTGACGGCCACTTCGCTGTCGCCTTCGCCCACGCCATTGAGATTAGCGTGTGCGCCACCCGACTGCAGCGTGAAGGGCCATGTCTCCCGCTGCTGGCCCCGCCACAGGATCGCCGCTATGCGCGCGCCCTCGCAGCGCAGGGCGATCGCCTGGTCTTCCGATCCGTAAGATCCGTAACGCAACGCCGGCGCCTGCCCCTCATAATGGGTGAAATGCCACGTCATGTTGTCGGCGCCGGACGGACCGGCGGCGGGATCGGTCGGAATCGTGGGGCTCGGCGCTCGATCGGCGGGCGCAGTTGGACCCGGCGCCTCCGTGCGCTCCGCTTTTTCAACTGTGGTTTGCCCACAGGCGGATATGGCGGTCAGGGCAGCTGCGATCACTAGCGCGCGCATGCTGCCGCAACGGCGTCGCGCCCGGGCCAGTTCCAAACTGTGTCATCGCTTGCGCGCAGAGGCGCAATCAGGCGAGGGGAACTAAGTGAGTCTGCTTGCTGCCCCCGCTGCGCGCGTGACGCTGGTGATGTCATGCCTGTTCTGCGCCTATGGCATGACGCTGGCCTTTCTGCCGCGCTGGCTGGAGATAGAGCGAGGTCTCGACGGCGCCGCCATCGGCGCCATTCTCGCGCTGGCCCAGTTCGCGCGCATCGTCACCGGACCTGCCGTCGCGTTTTGGGCCGATGGCGCAGCAGACCGGCGCACGCCCATCCGCCTTGTGCTCACCGCCGCGGTCATCGCGTATGCGGCGTTCTTTCTTCTGGCGCACGACTTTTGGAGCCTGCTCGCGATCGGGTTCGTGGCGCTCTCGCTGACCCAGGCGGCAACGCCCCTGATCGAAGCCGCTACGCTGCGCGCAACTGCGGAAGGCAGGATCAGCTACGGCTTTGCACGGGGCATCGGCTCCGTCACCTTCATCGTCGCCAACGTCGCCGGCGGTTTCCTGATCGCGCGCTTCGGCCTCATCGCCGTTGTTGTATGGGCGCTCACGCTGTTGTCGCTCGCCGCTCTGAGCGCGTGGGGCGCGCTTAAGCCAGATCCGCCGCACGCCGCCGCGCCACGCGCCGCCCGCTTCGACGCGCTGCGCGCCCTGCTGCGATCGCGCCGCTTTGTGACCCTCGTTCTGGCCTGCGGGCTCATCCAAAGCGGTCACGCCTTCTATTACAGCTTCTCCGTGATCGTCTGGCGCGGACAGGGCATCCCAGCTGAGATGGTCGGCGTGCTGTGGGCGTTCGGCGTTGCGGTTGAGGTCGCATTTCTCTGGAGCCTTGCCGCTATCGAACGGCGCATCACGCCGGAAGCGCTGATCCTGATTGGGGCTGGCGGCGGCTTCCTTCGCTGGCTTGCTATGGGTTTTGCGCCGACTGGCGTCGTGTTGTGGCCTTTGCAGGCCTTGCACGCGCTGTCTTTCGCTGCCGCCCACGTCGGCGCGATGCGCCTTCTTTATCGGGAGGCGCCCGAATCCGGCGCCGCGATGGCGCAGAACATCTACGCGGCGATGTCGTCGGGCCTGCTCATCGGCGCCGCCACCTTGCTGTCCGGCGTTCTGTACGACGCAATTGGCGCCGGCGGGTACTGGGCGATGGCCGGGCTGGCCCTGGCAGGCGGTCTGCTTGCGCTTGGCCTGGTTCCCGCCCCCGTCCGCGCCCCGGCGTCAATGCAACGTTAGGAAATTCGCCTCGCGCGGGAACGCGCCGCAAGCGTGCAGCCATTCTTTGCCTAATATTTTCTGTTACTCGGTATCAGGGGGCAAGGATTCATCACGCCGAAAGAACTTCGGCGAAGCTGGGGACGATGCATGGCCGCAGAGGCCGCCTTTGATTTCCGGGAGGAGGAGCGCGCGCCGGTTTTGGCGCTGCGCGGTGACTGGACGGTGGACACCATTGCCGGCCTCGAAGCCTCCTTGCGCGATATCGCCCACCGCCTGCGCCCCGGCGCCGTCGTCGATGTCGGGGCGTTGGGGCGCATCGATGTCGCCGGCGCCTACCTGATCGACCGCACATTCCGGGAGAGCCCGGCGGGAGACCGGGAGCGCATCGCCGTGCGCGGCAAGCACGCGCATGCGCTGAGCTTGTTGACTGCGGCGCGCAAAGCCGCCAGCGCGCCGGCGGCCGAGACGGAGAAGAGAAAAGGCCTCGTCGGTTTCGCTGAAACCGTCGGCCGGGCCGTAGCGGGCATCGGCAACGACGCACTAGAGACGCTGGACATCCTTGGCGAGACGCTGGTCATGTCGTGGCGCCTCATCACGAGGCCGCGCCGCATCCGCTGGGTCTCCATCGTGCACGTCATGGAAGTGGCCGGCCTCAACGCGCTGCCGATCGTTCTCATTCTATCGTTCTTTCTCGGCATGGTGGTCGCCTATCTGGGCGCGCGCATCCTACGCGATTTCGGCGCGACAGTGTTCACGGTCGACCTGGTCGCCTTCTCTGTTCTGCGCGAGTTCGCGGTGCTGGTCGCCGCAATCTTGCTTGCGGGTCGCTCCGGCAGCGCCTTCACGGCAGAGATTGGCGCTATGAAAATGCGTCAGGAGATCGACGCGATGCGCGTCATCGGCATTGGCCCGATGGAAGCTCTGGTCGTGCCGCGCGTGTGGGCAATGGTGGCGATGACGCCTATTCTCACCTTCGCCGGCATGATGGCCGGCTTATTAGGCGGCATCATCGTGTGCTGGGCCGCGCTCGACATAAGCCCTGCCATGTTTATCGGCCGCATGTCCGAAACTGTGCCGGAGCAGCATTTCTGGGTGGGCATGTCGAAGGCGCCCGCTTTTGCCCTGGTCATCGCCGTCATCGCCTGCAAACAGGGCCTTTCAGTCGGCGGCGACGTCGCTTCCCTCGGCAATCGCGTAACCAGTTCCGTCGTGCAGTCGATCTTCATGGTCATTCTGATGGACGCATTGTTCGCGCTCTGGTTCTTGGAGATGGATTGGTGAGCGGAGACATCGCCATCCGCGTGCGCAATCTTCGCACTCAGTTCGGCAATCAGGTCGTGCATGACGATCTAGAGCTTGACGTGCGTCGCGGAGAAATTCTCGGCGTGGTCGGGCCCTCGGGCTCGGGCAAGTCGGTTCTGCTGCGTGAGATCGTCGGCCTCGACAAGCCCACGGCGGGCGAGATCACGTTTCCTTACTTCGACGAACAAAATATCGAACCGCGCCTGGGCGTCATGTTCCAGGATGGCGCGCTGTTCTCAAATCTCACGATCCTCGAAAACGTCGAGGCGCCTTTGCGCGAGCACACGCATCTTTCCGCGCGACTGCGCAGCGAGATCGCCGCTCTGAAGCTCGCGATGGCGGGCCTCGGCCCGGACGCGCATCATAAGAAGCCGGCGCAGATTTCCGGAGGCATGCGCAAGCGCGCCGCCGTCGCCCGCGCCCTGGCGCTCGATCCTGAACTGCTCTTTCTCGATGAGCCCACGGCGGGCCTCGATCCGATTGCGGCGGAGAATTTCGACCGCATGACCGGGGAGTTGGCCAAGTCGCTCGGCCTCACTGTGTTCCTCGTCACCCATGATCTGGATACGCTACACGCCATCTGCGAGCGCGTCGCCGTATTGTATGGTGGAAAAGTCGCCGCGCTCGGCACGATCCCGGAAATCACGGCGAACGCCACGGGTTGGGTGAAGGAATATTTCTCCGGACCGCGCGGCCGCGCTGCTGGGCGCGGCGCGGGAGGTTAGTCATGGAAACTAAAGCCAATTATGTCCTCATCGGCGCGGCGACGGTCGCGGGCATTGTGCTCATCATGTTGTTCGCGATGTGGATCGCCGGCGGCCAGTTCAACCGCGACTATAACGAATTTGATGTCGTCTTCGCCGATCCCGTGCGCGGCCTGACCGAGGGAGGAGAGGTGCGCTTCAACGGCATCAAGGTGGGCGAGGTCACCGATCTGCGCATCGACCCGGACAATACGAACCGCGTCATCGCCCGCATTCGCGTCGACGATGAAGTGCCGGTCAAGGAGGACAGCGAAGCCCAACTGGAGCCGATCGGCCTCACCGGCGTCACATTGATCCAGCTCACCGCAGGCTCGCCCTCGTCGGACATCTTGCGTCGCGGTCTTGGCGCGCCGCCCCCGCGCATCACAGGCCGCGGCAGTCAGATCGACATCATCGTCGCGCGCGGCGAGGAAATCGCGTTGCGCGCCAGCGAAGCGATGGCCGCCGTGCGCGATCTGCTGACCGAGGAGAACATCGAGCGCGTCACCGCCATCCTCAACAATCTTGAGCGCGTGTCCCAACAGCTGGCGGCGCATGATTCCGTCGTGGCCCAGTCCGGTCAGGCAGCGCGAGAAATAGCGGTGCTTGCCCGCCAGATGCAATCCGATCTGGCCGAACTCGACACAGCCGTGAGCGAGATCAATGACGCTGCCGCCGTCGCATCGGGCGAAACGCTGCCCGAGCTTGCGCTCGCGGCGGAAGAAATCCGCCGCGCAGCGGCAGGTGTCTCGCGCGTCGCCAACAATCTGGAAGAAAATCCATCTGTCCTGACGCCGCGAAGCCCGCGGCCCACCGTGGAGCTGCGGCCATGATGCATCGTAGTAAGCGTGAAGGTCGCGCGGGCCGGCATTGGCGCGCAGTCCTGCTTGCGCCGCTTGTGCTCGGCGGTTGCATCTCGCTTTTGCCCGAGCCGCCGCCGCCGCCCCAGGTTTTCGCGTTGGAAGCTCAGGACGTGGCGCCCATCGCGGGCGAGCGCATCGACGCCGTCATCGCGGTGGCGCCCCCCAGCGGTGAGCGCTCCATCCTGGGCGCGGACGTGATTTGGCGCACAGGCGATCAGCTGGCGTTCGTGGATCAGATGCAATGGTCCAACCGCGCCGAATTCGCTCTGCAAGCGATGCTCGTCGAAACGCTGATGCGGCAGGGTCGCTTCGCCGCCGCCACCCAGTCCGGCGAAGCGCGCGCCGAATACGAAATTCGCTGGGATATCCACGATTTTGAAGTGCGCGAAGACGCCATGCAGGCGCGCTTCGTCGCTTCGGCTCACCTCGTGCAATCGCCGGGGCGCCGCATCGTCGCGAGCGAAACCGTGACCGCAAGCGCGCCGGTTGCCGACCGGTCGCAGAGCGCAGCCGCTCAAGCGCTTGCGCGCGCCGCCCGGGAAGGCAGCGCGCGCATCGGGGTGTTTGCGGCGGATGCAGCGGCCCGGGCGCAAGCCCAGGCCGCCCGGGATCAGGACGCGAGGGCGGCGTCGATCAGGAGATAGGCGCGAACCAGGTCCGAGCCTTCGCCCTTCTTCTCGCTCTTGGCGAGATCGGGGCGCGAGCGGAACTGGTTGGCCAACGCATGCGCATCGGTGTTGCGCTTGACGTGCCGCGCAAGGCGCGTCACCGCGCCGGGCGCTGCATCGATCACCGCACGGCGGCGCGCGCTGGCGCCATCTCGTGAGCAGCGCGCGATGCGCTCGAGATCGGCCGCGCCTAGCACATCGTCCAGATCGACGCCGGCCTTGAACACCAGGTCGACGACGTTCGTCTTCAGTTCGTCGTCCGGGTTCTTGCGTTCAGGCGAGCCGAAGTCCGCCAGCCCGAGATCTTCGCTCGCGGTCTCGTTCGCCACTTCCGTGCGTGGCGGCATGAAGTTCCCCCAGCCGCCAAAGCCTTTGAAGCGCGTGCGCATCTGCTCGCCGCCCACGCGTGCTTGCTGACGCGCGGCGTTGCGCGCGACGGCGGCGCTCGCCGCGGCTTGCAGCGTCGTGATTTCAGCCGGCTGGGCGACAGGCTCTGGCGTGCGCTCGACGACGCGTGGTTCAGGCGCGCGCTGCACGACTTTCTTCGCAGCGGCCGTGGAGGCGAGTGCGGCCAGGCGCTTCTCGATCGAGGCCGCGTGGTAGTCCGCCGCGGCCTGGCTTTCCTCCGAAGCCTGACGGGCCGCCTGGGCCGCTTCCTGCAGCTTGGCCAGCGTCTCGGCGGCGGCGTCCTGCAGAGCCTCCGTCTCGGCGCGGATCAGCTGGGCCGCGCGCTTGGCTTCGTAAACAGCCGTGCGAGTCGTCTCGCGCACGGCGCTCGCCGTTTCGTTTGCAGCCAGCACAGCCTCCGCCGTCGATTTCTTCGCCGTCTCGGTGAGGCGTGTGGCTTCCGACAGACCGTCTAGCATCTGCGCCATCGAACCGTTCAGCGATGCGGCGGCCGCGGTGGCCGCATCGGCGGCCTGGTGAAATTCAGCCGTGCGTTCGCCCAGGTCGTTCGCCGAGGCGGCGAAAGAGGCCAGGTGCGATTGCAGCGCCGCTTCTGCTTCGCTGACTTCCGTCTTCACCAGTTTCGAGGCTTCGCGCATCAGCCGCACTTGGCGGCCGACCGAGCCCGCCAGCACTTCGGTCTGGCCCTTCAACTCGCCATTGAGATCGATCAGCGCATCGCGCTCGGCGCGCAGCGCCTCGCTCATGGTCTGCGTCGTGTCGCGCGAAGCTTCCACGGCTTCGTTGAACATCGCTGCATTGCGCTGCGCGGCGGCCTCCAGTTCGGCGAGGCGGTGCAACGCAGCCGCGACAGCATCGTTCAGGTTTTCGATCTCGTGCTTGACCGTGTTGGAAAGTCGCTGCGCTTCGCCCTCGCCGGCCTCGATCGGCAGGCGCGACTCGCGCGCCATGCGCGTCAGCTCGAGGGCCAGCTTGCGCGCCTTCAGCGCTTCGCCCGCGGCCGAGGCGGCCACCCAGAACAACAGGGCAGGGCCGAATGCGAGCGCGATGAGGCCGACCTGCATCGCTGGGTCCATGCCCATGACGCCATCCAGGCCGAAATAGCTGATCGGCCCGCCGATCGCGCCCGCGACCCACACGAGAGCTGCGAGCCCGCCCGCAAAACCGGCCCAGGAGAAGCCTGTCCGCACCGTCGTTGCGGCGGCTTGCGTGTCTTCGACAGCACGCATCGTTTGCGTCGCCGCCGGTTCGAATTCACCAAGAGCGATGTCGTCATTCGCCGCTTCGGGCTCGCCGAAGCCGTCGAACGGATCGCGTTCGTCGTCTTTGTCATCGTCGAAATACATTGCCGAAACTCCCGACCCGCCCGAGCGCTCTGCGGGCGTTAACGAGCCTTCGGCTGCAACCGTCATGCCAGAGAGGCGAGCGCCATTCCCCCGCTGCGCGTGCGCCGATTTGATGCAAGAGGGGCGAGGAGTATGCGCGATGCGGGAAGATTGAGCGTCAGGCGCGCCAGCGCAGGCATCGTTAACCCACGTCTGGGTCTTTGCCGCTAGCCAGCCGCCGCATCGATAAGCAGAAACGCCCGCGTCGCTTCTGCATTCATCGCCGCGCGACCGCGCCCGATCAGTTCGGCGATGCGCGCGCCGTCCATGCGCAAAAACAGCATGGCCTCCTGGTTGGCGGAGGTATTGCGCGCGAGATAATCGCCCAGCCTGCTCGAAGCTTCCGGCGCTGCGTCCCGTACGGCGCGCCGGCGCGCCTGCGTGCCGGATCGCGCCCGCTGCGCGATGCGCTCCAGCGCTGAAGGAGAGAACACTTCATCGAGCCGTATGCCTGACCGCTCGATAACCTCAACAATCGGCAAGGAGACAGCGCCGCTGCGAGGCTCGGAGATCTGCCGCCGCAAATGGGCCACCGGATCTTCCGCGGGCTCGCGCCGACTGGCTGGCGAAGCTCCCCGTGCGTCGTCCACATTCGACAGCAGATCGCGCCAGGTCCAGTTGCCGGGCGGCGGCGCGCGCTCGCCGATCGCCGATTCCTCGCGCCGGGCCGGGTCCGGACGGCGCTCGTGATCGCGGGGGCGAGGAGGAGGCGCAGCTTCGAGCGGGTCCTCTTCCTCGCGCCAAGAGCGGTCGTACCCCGGCGTCGGAGCTGCGGGCGGCTCCTCCCGCAGCTGCGGCGCCCGCGTGCGCACGCGCTGACGGGGCTGGGCGCGCTCTTCTTCTTCCACCGCGGTGCGCGCGCCAATTGCTGCTTCGCGCGCCGCATTCGCCGCATCGCGCAAGCGTTCGAGCGCAATCGCCGCCTCGCGCTCGACGCTGGCTGCTTCGCCGCGAATGAGATCGGCCGCGCGCTTGGCGTCGTCGATGGCGCGAATGGTGGTGTCGCGGACAGCGCCCGCCGTCGAGTTCGCGGCCAGCGTGGCCGCCTCGGCGGACTGCCGCGCGGCATCGGTAAGGTTAGTGGCCTTGGCCAGCACATCGAGCGCGTTGGAAAGCGCCGCCTCCAGCCTTAGCGCGGAATCCGCGCTGGCTTGCGCTGCGCCGGTGAGATGTTGTGTGCGGTCCGTGATGAGGGCCGCCGCGGCGCCGAACGACGTGAGGCGGTGGTCGAGCGCCTGGTCAGCGGCGCGCACTTCCGCTTCGGCGATGCGTGCAGCTTCGGCAATTTGCTCGGTGTGCCGAGAAATCGAGCTGCCTATGGACTGGGCCTGCGCGTTGAGCTCCTGGGAAATGCGCATAAGTTCTTCGCGCTCGCGCTCCATGCCGGTGATCATGTGATTGGCGCCGGCCTTCGCGCGTTTTTCAATCTGGTCAACTGTCTCCGCCTGTCGCGCGATCTGACCCTGCACCTCCTGGATCTTCGCCAGCGTGTGCTCGAGCGCGTGATCCAGCGTGCTGATCTCGCCGCGCACGCTCATGGCGAGCCTGCGGGCCGCTTCCTCGGCGCTGCGCTCAGGATTAAGCAGGCGGTCAGCCGCGTCGGCGAGGCGGCTTGCTTCGGAGCGCGCCCTTGCACTGTCGCGTGCGGCAAGACCCGAAAACCACGCCATCAGGGCGGGGAGCAGCGCAGCGGCTGCAAGGGCGCCCAATTCGATGGGCCGGGCCGCCGCCAGGCGCTCTGGTCCCATCAGCACGATCGCCGCGGCGATGCTTCCCAATATCCAGAGAGCGCCCACCACGGCTGCCAGCAAGAAGATAACCCCGCCGGGATTTCGATCCCGGCCAGCGTCCCGCTTGGCGTCTGGCGAACTCATGATGCGAACGTCCCCGCGATGCGCGCGGAGGCAGCAAATCCGCGCGTTCACATGTCAACCGAAACGCAACAAGTTGGACGTTTCAAGGGCGAACGCCCGCAGCGGCCTACCGCAGCGCTGCGATTAGCGTTCGATTAACGCTCAGCCCGGTCCTGGCAGGCTTCGCCCGAGCAGCTCGGCGCGTCGCTTGGCGCGCGCGCGCTTTCCATGGTGACGCCGACCCAAGCCAGCGCCGCCGCAATCAGGAAATCTCGCACAGCAATCAGAACGGCCAACATTGCCCTCAACCTCAATGTAGCGGCGTCTTACATGCGCCCGCCCGCCTTTGGCTACAAGCATGCGGCGTCCGGTTTGCCGCCGAATGATGAAGCGCGTGTTACAGATGCCGCTCTGGGGTCGGACGGATGCGCCCTTGACGGACGGATGTTACGCCCTAGCTTGGGGGCAATGTTACAACGTAACGCTCCGGCCAGCCACGCTCATTACGCCCATGCCGCGGTGGTCGGCATCCACGCTGTCTGCTGCGGTTTGCCAGCCTTGGCGATGCTTGCCGCAGCCGTCTCGGGGGCAGCCTCTGTGGGAGTGTTACTCCCGGATTCCTTTGAGTTTTTCCACGGGCTGCTGCACGGCTATGAAACATGGATCGTCGCGCTGTCCGCCGTGCTGGTGGCCGGCGGCGCCTGGCTTGAGGCCGCCGCCAGGCGAGAAGGTCGGGTCCGCGATTTTCCTTGGCTGTTCGCCTTCTCCTGCGCGTGCTTTCTTTTCAACCTGGCCGTCGTCCTCATGCACCGAGCCTAGCGTTTCGGCTTTAGAACGTGCAGCGCCAGAACGCGGAAACGCAGAACGGGATCGGCGCTCCGCAGGCGCCCCAGCGCGCGCCGGAGCGCCATGCCTTCCAGCGCAGCAATAAGCAGCTCGGCCGCGTCCTCGGGCGCAAGCGCGGGATAAACGCTCCCCCCGCGGGCGGCATTCTCGATTGCCGCGGCCAGGCGGCCAACGGTAATCCTGTCGCGCTGGTTCAGCGCGCCGGCGAGTTCAGGATCGCGCGCCGCCTCGGCCCAGATTTCAGCCATCAGGCCTTCGTCGCGGGCGAAGCTGTCAAAGAATGCACGCGCCATCTCGGTCAGCCCGTCGAGCAGCCGTTCAGCACCGCTTAATCGATCCAGAGCCGCTTCCGCCGTTGTGCGCGCGTCGAGCGTGATTGCGGCCACGATGTCGGCTTTGGAGCCGAAGTAGCGGTAAAGAGCGCCCGGGCTGATGCCTGCTTCCGCGCAAATCTCCTCGATTGTCGTCTGTCGGAACCCGCGCGCGGCAAAACACGCGCGCGCCGCCTCCAAGATCTGCGCGCGGCGGCGTGCAGGCAGGGCAGGGTCGGCCAGGCGCGGCATGGTCTCGCGAACTAGGCGGCGATTCTACCGTTTGGTTTAGGCTAAATTCACCGTGGGCTGGCAGCGTCTGGACCGTTCGACTGCTTCGCGGGGCCGCCCACATGACTAATCCGCCGCCGACGGCGCTCGCCAGCGCGGCCGAAACGCGCCGGCGCGAAATGCCGGCGTCGATCGCTTTGGTGATCCTCACGGGCGGCATCGCCGCCGCCATAATGGGGGGCGCGCAGCCTGTCGCCTGGGCGGCCGTCATGGCGTTGCTGCTCATCTTCGACACCGAGCTATATCGCCGCCTCGACCGCGCCGAGTCGGCGATTAGGGGCCCGGTGCTAGCTGCGCTCGCCGCATGGTCCTTCGCCAGTTCCGCATTTTACGCAGTGCTGCCGCTGTCGCTCTGGCTCCACGGCGCTGCGGCCGGCGCTGCTGCGGCGATGGTGCTGTGGGTGGCCGGCGTCGTGCGCCACTTCAGTAAAGGACAATCGGGAGCATGGCCGATCGCAGTTGCCGGCGCGGCGCCGCCTGCCCTCTCGCTCCTGGTAGCGCCGCTGCTGATGGCGGGTATGACAAGGCAGCCGGATTGGGATTTGGCCGTGATCGCAGCCGTCGGCGGTTTTGCGCTGATGGCCTATGTCACCACCGCGCGCATCAGCGCGTTCGAGGCCGAGCAGGCGCTACGCGCCGCGCAGCACGCTGAAGACCTCCAACATACTCTCGCGCAGCAATTGCTCAATTTCGACAGCACAGCCGTTGTCTTGCTTGATAAGCAGGGCCGCGTCGTCGCCGTCAGCCGCAGCGTGCTTAACACATTACAGCGCGCGGACGTGCGCGGCCTGCAGTTCGACGACATCGTTCCGCTGCCTCAGGACAAGTGGCGCGACGCGTTCGCGCGCGCGCTTAATGGCGAGCATGTTCGTCACGGCGAAGAAGAGGTGATTCTTCCCGGCCGGCGCGCTTGGTTCGAATGGGAAACACGCCCTTGGCGCGATGAAGACGGCGAGATCCGCGGCGTTTACGCGTCGGGACGCGAGATCACCTCGCTGGTGACGGCCCGCGCTGAGGGCGCGCGCACGGAAAATCTGTTGCGCATGGCGCTGGAGGTGAGCGGCAGCGTCGTGTGGGATGTCGATTACAAAACGCGCACGATCACCTGGCACGGCGACCAGTCGATTCTGGGCGTTGGCTTCACCTTCGAGGAATTCGACAGCAGCACTACCAGTATTATCCACCAGGATGACCGCCTCGCGATCCGACAATACTTCCTTGACGTCGCCGAAGGGGGGACTGGATGCGTTGAACACCGTGTGCTGAAGCCCGACGGCGCGATCGCCTGGGTCGAGACTTGGGCCCGGCGCGTGCTCGGACGCTCCGGCGGCGTGCGCAAGTTCATCATGCTCTCGCGCGACATTACCGAACGCAAGCGCCAGGAGGCTGCGTTCATCGCCGCAATGCAGCGCGCCGAAGCGGCGCTCCGCGCCAAGCGGGCGCTGTTCCAGGATATCGCCAACATGCCCGCCGAGGAACGCGAAGCCTCCATCGAACAGTCGGACGTCAGCGTGGCCGACATGTACGAGCATCTGGCGGGGCTGATCGAGGAAATGGACGCCCGCGACGTTGTCCTCGCAGAAACCATGGCCTCGCTACGCGCTGCGCGTGAAGCTGCCGAGGCGGCTAGCGTTTCCAAGTCGCAATTCCTCGCCTCGATGAGCCATGAACTGCGCACGCCGCTCAACGCTATCATCGGCTATTCGGAAATCCTGCTCGAGGAGGCCGAAGCGGATGGCCGTGAAACCGATATCGCCGACATTCACCGCGTGCTCGCCGCAGCTCGCCAGCTGCTCCATCTGATCAATGACATTCTCGATCTCTCCAAGATCGAGGCGGGCCGCATGGAGGTAAGCGTGGCCGCCTTCGATGTAGCCGCCATGATCGAGGAAGCCATCGCCACCGTGCGCCCGGCGATCGAGAAGAACGGCAACATCTTGAAACTCGCGCTGGACGACAATCTCGGCGAAGCGCATTCCGATTGCTTCAAACTCAACCAATGCCTCCTGAATCTGCTCGCCAACGCAGGCAAGTTCACTACTGGAGGCGAAATCACCGTCAGCGCCTGTCGTCTCATCGAAGGCGACGCGGACTGGATCGAGATCGACGTCAGCGACACCGGCATCGGCATGACCGAAGAGCAGCTCTCGCGCCTGTTCAACGCATTCATGCAGGCCGACGCCACCACCGCGCGCCGCTTTGGCGGAACGGGGCTTGGCCTGGCCATCACGCGTTGCATGATGCAGCTCTTAGGCGGCGATGTCGCCGTCGCCAGTGTTCACGGGCAGGGGTCCACCTTCACCCTGCGCCTGCCGGCGCGCCTCGCTGCCCCGGCGGCGCCGGAGCGCATCGACATTTCCGCGGTTGCGGACGCAGGACTTGGCCGCATCGTACTGCTCATCGACGACGAAGAAAGTGCGCGCGATCTCACCACGCGCGCCCTTGAGCGTCTCGGCTTTCAGGTGCGCACCGCCGCCACCGGGCGCGATGGGCTCTTGATGAGCGCCAATCTCAAGCCCAGCGTCATCCTGCTCGACATCAACCTTCCGGACATGAACGGCTGGGAGGTGCTGAGCGGGCTGCAGGAGGAGGGGATGGGCGATATCCCCGTCATCGTTCACTCCGTCGATGACGATCGTAAACATGCGCTTGCCGCCGGCGCATGCGAGCATTTGGTGAAACCGGCGGACCGCGACGTGCTCGCTGCAGCAGTGGTGCGCTTCGCCCGCGCCCCAGCACCCGATACCACAACGGATTGTACAGTAATGCACACTAAGAAATCAGCGTGAGGTGCCAATGCGCATTTTGATCGCCGAAGACCATCCGGATAACCGCGAGATGCTGACGCGCCGTCTAGAGCGCCGCGGCTACGAAGTGCACGTAGCAGAGAACGGCGCCGAGGCCGTCGAGAAGGCCAAGTCTAGCGCGCCGGATCTTATCCTCATGGACATTTCCATGCCCATCATGTCGGGCATTGAAGCCACGCGCGTGCTGCGCCAGACGCCGGATGTCAGCAGCGTGAAGATCGTCGCGCTTACGGCGCACGCGATGGAGAGCGCCAGGCGCGAATGTATGGAGGCAGGTTGCGACGACTTCGCCACCAAGCCGGTCGATTTCGCAGGCCTTGTCGCCCTGATCGAGAAATACGCCGCCTAACGGCGGCGCGGTTACTGGGCGTCAAGGTTAGTGAATCGCCAATGCGAAAATCGCTATCTGCTGCGCGCACATTAGCGTGAATTCAACCACCCCTGACTAAGATCGTTCGCTGGTTTGGTGTGGACGGGTGCAGGGGATGTCCTCGGCGCAAGGCAATGATGGCGCACGTGCGCCGGTGCGCCTCGGCCGCATTTTGCTGGTCGACGATCAGGCGCAGAACCGCGACATGTTGGGCCGGCGTCTCGAGCGTCGCGGCTATGATGTCGTCCTGCGCGACACTGCGGTAGGCGTCGAAGACGTCATTCGCCAGGAACGCATCGAACTGGTTCTGCTCGACTGGATGATGCCCGAGCGCTCCGGCCAAGACGCGCTGCGCGGCATCCGCGCGCTGTACGACGCCGAGCACGTGCCTGTTATCGTCGTCACTGCCTTGGACGACGGCGACATCGTCTCCACCGCCCTGGAAGCCGGCGCCAACGATTACATTTCCAAGCCCATCGATCTGCGCGTGCTCACAGCCCGGGTCAAAGCCCAGCTTGACCGCCGCCAGGCAGTCCTCGATCTCGACGCCATTCGCGACAGCCTCGAGCGCACCGTGCAGGAGCGCACCCACGAACTGGTCGCCGCCAACGAAACGTTGTCTGCCGAAATCAGCGAGCGCGAGGCGGCCGAGGCCCGTGCGCAATCGCTGGCGCGCCATGATCCGCTGACTGGCCTCGCCAATCGGCGTCACTTCCTCGAAGAGCTGGAACGGCGCCTCTCGCTCATAGGCGACGAGTCCTGCGCCTTTGCGCTCCTGTTCATCGACCTCGACCGCTTCAAGCCGATCAACGACGTGCATGGCCACGCCATCGGCGACCAGCTGCTGCAGGTCATCGCCACCCGCCTGTCTGGCTGCCTGCGCGAGGACAGTTTCGCCGCGCGTCTCGGCGGCGATGAATTCGCTGTCCTGGTCGAAGACGCCAAGGATCGCGACGGCGTCTCCGCCGCGGCGCGACGCATCCTGCATGAATTGTCGGCGCCCATCCTGGTCAATGGCTTGAAGCTCGCGGTCGGCGCCTCCATCGGCATCGCCATCTGCCCCGAGGATGGACGCGACGCCGCCGAGTTGCTGCAGCGCGGAGACGCCGCCATGCTGCGCGCGAAAGAAGACCGCGGCGCTTACAAGTTCTTCGATTCCTCGATCGACGAGGAACTGAAGTGGAAGGCCGCCCTCGAGACCGAGCTGCGCGCGGCGATTCCGAACGGCGACATCGTCCCGTACTTTCAGCCCATCGTCCACCTGGACAGCGGCGCCCTGGCCGGCTTCGAAGTGCTCGCTCGCTGGCCTCACCAGCATCGCGGGATGATCTCGCCCGCGCAGTTCATCCCCGTCGCCGAAGAAGCCGGGCTGGTAGACGCAATGTTCTGGGCGCTGCTCGCCCAGGCCTGCCGCAAATCGCTCGACGCGCCTGGCGAATTTCGCCTCGCGGTGAACATTTCGCCCAGCCAGGTGCGCGATCAATGGTTTCCGGAGAAGGTGTTGCGAACATTGCGCGAGACCGGCTTCCCAGCGCAGCGGCTGGAAATCGAGGTCACCGAAAGCGCCATGATCGGCGACATGGAGCGGGCCAAGACGTCCCTCATGTCGCTGAAGAATCAGGGCGTAAAAATCGCACTCGACGATTTTGGCACCGGCTACTCGTCACTCTTCCTGTTGCGCGCGTTGCCGATCGACAAGTTGAAGATCGACCGCTCCTTCGTCGCCAGCGTCACCGCAGACCGGGAAAATCAGACCATCGTGCGGGCGCTCGTCGGCCTCGGCAATGCGCTTGGCCTGGAAGTGACCGCAGAAGGTGTCGAGGACGCAGCGACAGCCGATGCGCTGCGCGCTATGGGCTGCGAATTCGCGCAAGGCTACCTGTTCGGCCCCGCAATCGAATTTCCCAGCTATGGGACGATGCTGCGCGCATCCGCGTGATCAGGCCGCGTAGGCAAACCACACATTGGGCTCGACATAACGGCCGATGTCGCGCTCGCGTTCGATCGATACCGGGGCAAGAGCCCCTTCGACTGCGTATTCGCCGGTCTGCGTGAAACTGCGGCCGCTCCACATCTCCCAGAAGCCGATCGGCTCCTCCACGATCATCGATCGCTCGGCGGGCTTGATCATGCGCCCGCCGGCCGCCGCGTGGCTGCGCAGCCACGGATCGTAGATGCGGCCGAGTTCGTCCGTCCACATCATGTACTGATCCATCGGCAGGAAGGGATGGCGATGCTTTTCCGATGGCCGAACGGGCGCAATCACGCCGTCCAGGCCCTTGCGTTCCGCGAGCTTGCGAAACTCTTCGATCATGTGCCGCGCGAGGCCTTTGCCGCGATGAATGCCGGGCACGGAAATCGCGAGCGCGCCAAGCGCGTTCGCCGGCCTGCCGCGATCGTTGGCTGCGGTTTCAACAATCCAATCCCAGCCTTCCGGGGGCAGCTCGTTGAAGTCGCAGGCGAGCGGAACGCAGTTGCCGACGGCCACCGGGTAGCCGGTCTCTTCGTCGACAAGGCATAACTGGCAGTCAGCGTGCTGTTCGAGCAGCTGTTGGTAGTACGCAAAGTGGGCGCGCGTAAAATTCAGAAAGCCCAGCGCGCTCCACGCCGACTGCTCGATTGCCATCGCGGCCTTGCGCAGCTCGGGGCTGTCGGCGCGCGTTCTCACGGCGTACCGCCTCATGGGTCACCAATTCTCGTTAACCATATGTTTGCGGCTGTCCCAGCGATTACAGGTACTGTTGCAGTACGTTCCTGCGCAGCGCGCAAGTTCCCTAATAAAGCGTAAAGTAACTAAAGACAAGATGAATTCGTTATTTACGAATATTAATTTCAGAATTAACCATGTTTACGGCGGGTCGCGTGCGCGATGGTTTATCAAGTATTCACGGTCACAGCCTCAATAAAATAACCACAGAGATACACCCTATTTTCGTATTGGCGGGCCTATCGTCTCGACGAAGTCTGCATCCACTGCGTTTATTTCGGCTTAGTAAATGACGCCTGCCAGCGCCAAGGCCGCCCATTACAAGAACGACCTTCGGCGTCTGACAGCGCTGATTGGCGCGGCCCTTGTGCTGTTCGGCGCCATGCTTGTCATCATTGTTGCCTACGCGGGCTGGTCGGCGAACACTGCGGCGGTGGCGCGCGAACGCCAATTGGTCGAGAACGCGCTCGATCAGAGCGTCAGCCGCGTGCTCGATCAGCAAAAGGCCATCGCCTGGTGGGACGATGCGGTCGTCGCCGTCTCCGCCGCCCGCCCGGATATCGAATGGCTTGAGACCAATTTCGGCGTCTATTTCCACGAAACCTATGGTCACGACGAAATCATCATCATCGACGGCGACAACCGGCCTATCTACGCCAATGTTGAAGGCGAGCTGACCGACGCTGCCCGCGCCTATGCCAATCGCAGCGCCGTTCTCGATCAGATTGTCGCCGAAGCGCGCCGCGGCGCGGACGGGCGCCTCCGCCGCCGCGACGGGGCTTTTGCCCAAAGCCAGAGCAATTACCAAGCGTTGCTCGGCGCAAGTTTCGGCCGCTGGGCAGGGCACATCATGAGCGTCGACGGGCGCCCTGCCGTTGTCGCCGCGCTATCGATCGTGCCGAACCTCGACGCCGGTTTGCTGCGCGGCGAGCCGCATCTGCTCTTGAGCATCGTGCGCATCGACGATGCCTTCATTTCAGAAGTCGGCGGCTCGTTGCTGATGCCGGATCTCTCGATCTCCGCAGCGCCCGCGAATGCTGGCGGCGTGCTAAGCGACGCCTTCATGGCTGACGACGGCAGCCCCGTCGGCTATCTGAGTTGGACGCCGCGGCGGCCGGGCCGTTCGCTGCTGCTCTTCATTCTGCCGCTGGTCGCTCTTGGGGTTGTCGGCGCGGGCGCCCTGACATGGGTGATGATCTTGCGCCTTAAGAAGGCGTCAGGCGAACTCGCCGATCGCGAAGCGCTGTCGCGTCACCAGGCGCTGCACGATGCGCTTTCGGGTCTGCCCAATCGTCCGCACTTCACGGAGCGGCTCCAGGACGCGTTGGATGGTCTCGTCCAATCGCGCAACAACGGCCGAGTCATCGTCGCCTACATCGACGTGGACCGCTTCAAGGACGTGAACGACACGATGGGCCACGCCGCCGGCGACGCCCTGATCATGGCGGTCGCACGCCGCCTCAAGCAGGCGCTGGGGCCGGAGGATTTTCTCGCCCGCTTCGGCGGGGACGAGTTTGCCGTGCTGCGCCGCGCCGTCGGCGCACAGGCGGCCGAAGACCTCGCCGAGCGCCTGCGCGGCGCCTTTGCACAGAGCTTCGATGTGTTCGGCCAGCACGTGCGGATGACCGCTTCGATCGGCATCTCGGTCGGTCCCGACCATGGCTGCTCGCCCGAGGAACTCATGCGCGCCGCCGACATCGCGCTCTACGACGGCAAGAAGAACGGACGCGACCGCGCCATGCTGTTCTGCGCCGAAATGGCCGCTGAAGTGGAACAGCGCCGCGAAATCGAGGTCGATCTGCACGCAGCTCTCGCCGACAACGCGCTGACGCTGCATTACCAGCCCTTGATCGCCTCCGGCGACGGTCGCGTCACCGGCGTCGAAGCGCTGCTGCGCTGGGCGCATCCCGTCAGAGGCGACATCTCGCCCGCCAAATTCGTGCCGGTGGCCGAAGAAGCAGGCCTTATGCCCGCGCTCGGCGCGTTCGTGCTCGATCGCGCCTTCCAGGATGCAAAGCGCTGGCCTGGCATCGATGTGGCCATCAATCTTTCGCCCGTGCAATTCCGTCACGTCGATCTGGTGGAAATGCTGGAAGCGCTCACCACCAAGCACGGCGTCGATCCGCACCGCATTGTGCTCGAAGTGACCGAGGGCGTGTTGCTGGAATCCAGCGAGCGCAACCGCGAAACGCTCGCCGCCATCCGCGCGCTCGGCTTCAAGATCGCGTTGGACGATTTCGGCACTGGCTATTCTTCTCTCCGCTATCTCAGCGACTTCCGCTTCGACAAAATCAAGATCGACCGCGCCTTCGTCACCGGCATCAACGAACGCAAGCGCGCCATGACGATCATCCAGTCCGTCATCACGCTGGGCCGCGGCCTGGGCATGGATATCGTCGCAGAAGGCGTGGAAACCGAGGCTGAAGCGTCGGTGATGCGCCTCATCGGCGTCACCGAGCTGCAGGGTTTTTACTTCTCACGCGCCGTGACGGTGGAATGCATCGACGAACTCTTGGCGCAGTCCGGAAAGGGCGAGTCCGTCGAAGGCCTACGCGCGCAGCGCGCCTGACAACGGCTGACGCTGCCAAGCATGCGCCCCGCTGGCGTATCGAAAATCACATTTGCGCTCAGTGCCGAATATCACAGTAGACGCGCGATTTGCGCGTGTTTGGCGTGAATTTGCTTTGCCGGACACACGCAGAAATCCCTAGGCTTCGGAAGCCGCTAAATCACCGGCGACAGCGCGCGAGATGGCGCGCGCTTCGACATCACTGGCCTAAGGGGGTATCGAGATGGCGACGATCATTGGAACGTCAGGGAACGACAATCTGGCTCATGGGCCGGGCGATGACGTCTTCGCTGGCGACGGCAACGACCAGATTTTCAGCACAGGCTCGGGCGGCACGATCGACGGCGAAGGCGGCGTTGACGCGGTCAGCATCAATCGAACCGGCTACGGCGGCTTCCTGACGCTCGATATGGCGCTTGCGGCGACCAGCGGCGGCGCAACGATGGAGGACGGCACCACAATCAAGAACGTCGAACGCCTGCTTCACTTCTACGCCGGTTCCGGCGGCAGCTTCGTCGACGCCAGCACCACTACATTGGGGGGATGGTTCATCGGCGGGGCGGGGACAGACACGTTCTGGGGCGGCAGCAGCAACGACATTTTCAAGATCGGCGCCGGGGACTCCGTGCTCGCGGGCGCCGGCAAGGACTATATTGAAGTGCAGGGCAGCGGTTTCTCCGTAAATGGCGGGGCAGGGGTGGACACGCTGCGCATCGTCGATGCGGCGAGCTTCGGCCCGGGTAGCCTCTCTGGCGTCGAGTTCATTGTCATCGCCGACGGCGCCACCACCTTTGACGCCAACAGCGGCGCAGGCGAAGTCATCACCTTCAACAGCCTCGGCGCGGGCGTCACCGTCACAACCTCGGCGACCACGCCTCAAAACGGCACGATTGTCAGCGGCTCGGGCGTGAACGTGCGCGGCTCGGCCTTCGCCGACAACATCAGCGGTGGGACAGGCAACGACTTCATCACCGGCGGGCAGGGCAACGACACGCTCAATGGCGGCGATGGCAACGATAAGTTAAATGGCGGCACTGGCCAGGATACGCTGAATGGCGGCGGCGGCGATGACACCCTTTATAGCCGCAATCCCGACGGCTCGGACGCCGCATTGCACGGCGGCAGCGGCGAGGACACCGCCATCATCGAGCGGACGGCGGAGACCTCTGCCTACACGTTCGACATCGCCGATGTCGGCACGACAGGCGACAGCAACGGCATGATCGTCACGGGCGTCGAAAACTTTGTGATTGAGGCCGGTTCGGGCAATGACACCGTCATAACCGGCGATGGCGACGACATTCTGGTCGGCAATGGCGGCGACGATTATCTCGATGGCGGCGACGGCGTCGACTACGTCAGTTACGCGGGGTCTCAGTCGGATTATTCGATTGTCGACAACGGCGACGGTTCCTGGACCGTGACCGACCTGCGCGGCGGCTCGCCAGACGGCAGCGACATTCTCTGGAATATCGAATTTCTGGTGTTCGACAACCGCACGCCAGGCACGGGTTACGACTATCCGCTTGGCCCATAGATCGGCGTCATCAATCCGCCTCGCAGCGCCTCGCCAAGGGTGGGGCGCTTTTTTGTCAGCCTAGCAGACCCGCGTCCGCGTACACTGCTTCAACCGCCGCGACATGACGGCCGAGAGTAAATCGCGCGGCTGACCGCAGTCCTTCAGCCCCGATCGCCGCCCGTAGTTCAGCGCTTTCCAGCAGGCGCCGGCACGTTTCAACCCACGCCGGGAAATCTCCAGGAGCAAGCACGAAGCCGTTCTTCTCGTGCTCGATCACTTCCGCGACGCCGCACTCTGACGAAACGACGAAGGGGACACCAACACTCTGTGCCTCCACACCCACGCGTCCGAAACCCTCGTTCACCGCCGGATGCACGATCACATCGCAAGCCGCCATATGGGCCAACGGGTCTTCCACGAAGCCCGTCAGGAGCATGCGTCGCTCAGCTTCCGGCCATTCCGCGAGACGCCTATCCAACTCTGCATCGTACGGTTCGATCCGCCGTCCGCATAACATTCCCCAGACTGGTCGGCCATCCACCGCGGGCGGCAGTGCGCGCAGCAGATCGACAAGGATGTGCGGCCGCTTGCGCTGCGATAGCGATCCGAAAATGCCAATGACCAGTGCGTCTGGCGGTATCGGCCACCGGCGGCGGACAGCGGCCGCAACGCCGGCCCAATCGCTTGCAGCGCCGTCGTGCTCGAACGGATCGTAGATCAAGGCGGCGCGCTTGCGCGCGAACGCTGGCAGGCTGCGCGTGCAGAATTCGGACATTGAGATGATCCGCTTGGCCAGCAGCAAGCTCAAATCAGTCGATCGGCTCGGCGTGTACGTAGTCCGCCAGTGTACGATCACCGGCGTGCGCGTAAGGGCGCACGGCGCCGCCCAAACTCGCATCATGCGCCGGTCGTTGACGTGCAGCACGTCGATGCTGTTGTCTCGCAGCGCCTGGACGCAGCCTCGAATCAAACTGGCCAGGCTCAACTCGAAACGTTCGAAGGGCGTACCTTCCCGGGAGGAAGCGGGAAGCCGTGTCAGCGGCACTATCGGCAGACCGCGCGCCCGCGCCATATCGGCAACCGGCCCCTCGCCATGCACGCCAATCGAGACAATGTGCCCCCGCCGCATCAGCCCTTCCGCGAGCGGCAGCGCGCCCGTGAGGTGCCCACCTATGCCATGCGCATAGAAGGGCATACAGATGTGCGGCGTTCGCATACGGCTGCGTGATGAAGGCTCCTGCTTGGGTAAATTGCCTGCAGCTCGCTTGCGCGCCGGCGCTGCATGCGCGCTCACGTCGCCGCCGCTTCTCGTTTCATCGCGCGCGCGCCGCGCGATGACGGTCCTGTATGGCGGGCCAGCCGCCAGAGCGCGTGCGCGTTGGTCAGCAGATAGCGCGGCCCCAGCCGCGCGGGCTCTTGCGCGAACCTGTGCAGCCATTCGAAACCGGCCTTCTGCACCCAATCCGGCGCGCGGCGGGCATCGCCTGCAAGAAAGCTGTAAAGCCCGCCGCATGTCTTGATCCAGCCGACGCCGCGCAGCCGATCGCGGTTCTGCACCGCCCATTGCTCCTGCCGCGGTTTGCCCATCGCCACCCACAGCACATCCGTCCGCGCTGCGCATATGCGCGCGCAGAGCGCCTCATCTTCTTCAGGGCCGAAATAGCCGTGGTGACGTCCCGCTATCGCCAGGTCGGGATAAAGCCGCCCGACGGCGTCAACAGCCGCCGCGTTCTGGATGTCGGTGGCGCCCAGAAAGAAGAAGCGAAGGCCAGCGGCGCGGCTCGCTTCGGCTGCATCGTGGAAGAAATCAGTCGTCGCGATCCGCTCCGGCAGCGGCGTGCGCGTGAGCAGCCGCGAAGCGAACACCGCTGACATGCCGTCTGCGTGCACAATATCCGCTTCTCGCATCAGGCGCGCAAACGAAGCGTCAGAGCCGGCCAGCGAAATGCCCTGGCCGTTCGAGGAGAACACAAGGCGCGGGAGCAAGCCCGACTCGCGCCGGTTGAGGCAATCCTCAACCATCAGCTGCGCCAGTTCCCGGCGCGTCAACACCGCCGTGTCTAGATCGGCTACACGCACAGTCTTCACCGGCTTGGATTTGCGCGGCGCGCGCAGAGCTGCCGCAAATTCGTCGAGGCGCGGGTCCTTTGTCATGCCGCCGGGCTCCCGTGCGTTTCAAGGCTCGCGCGCAACCGGTCGACATCCGTAATCGTGATCTGCCGGCGCGCCACGGCGATGACGCCTTCGCGCGTCAGCGCGCGTAGTTCGCGCGTTACGCCTTCGCGCGTGCCGCCCACGATCGAAGCGAACATTTCGTGCGTGGGGGCCGGACTGATGACGAGCGGAGCGCCGTTAGAAGCCATGCCCGTCGCGAGCCGCAGAATCTCGGCGCGCACGCGGTCGCGCAGATGCAGCGTCGATAACTCGAAAATACGCTCGATCTGCGCCAACGATTGACACGCCGTCTTGGTCAACAGTCGAAGTGAAAGACCCGGCAGTTCGCGCAGCAGCCGCACGAAGTCCTCGCTTGCCATCTGGATGTAGCGCGCCTCGGTCTCAGCACGCGCGATAAGGTCGAACGAGAGACCCGTCAGCGCATGCAACTCGCCGAAATGTTCACCGGGGCCGACTATGCGCAACAACACCTGTTTGCGGAAATGACGGCACAGCGACAGTTGAAAGCGTCCGGAAATGACAAAGCACACAGGATCTGCCGCGCTGCGTTGGGTCGATATCGTTTCGCCACGCCGCGCCAGACGCAGCGTCGAGAGCGAGGCGATCAAATCGATATCGGCGCGCGGCAGCGTGCTGAAGGCCTGGATGGCCAGAGTGTCCGACCTTGAGGGACGATGGACGCGCTGCGTCGCGCCCGCTGTCTCGTCGCGATGCGTGGCGCCGGCCGGCACGGTTAAAACGCCTTGCGGTCGAACAGGACGAGCAGCGCCGTTCGTATGAGGATCCAGATGTCTAGAAAGATGTGCCAGTGCTCGACATAGCGCAGGTCGAGTGCAGTCCGGCGGCGGATGTCGTCCGGGCAGTGTGTCGGGCCGCGGCTGCCTTTGATTTGTGCGAGGCCCGTAATGCCCGGCCGGGCGCGCTGGCGACGGCGGTAGGTGGGATCTACGTCTGCGAACAAGCGGTCGTGCGCCACGGCGTGTGGACGCGGGCCGACCAGCGACATTTCTCCGACCAACACGTTGAAGAGCTGCGGCAGTTCGTCGAGCGATGTTTTTCGCAGAAAGGCGCCAAGCCTGGTGACACGAGGGTCCTGCAGCGCGGCCTGGACGACGTGCTTGCCGTCGTCTTCCACGGTCATGGTGCGGAATTTGAGAATGAGAAACGGCCGCCCGCCGTAGCCGCCGCGTCGCTGCCGGAAGAGGGCGGGTCCCTTGCTATCGAGCCGAACGAGCAGCGCGATCGCCAGCAGCGGCAGCAAAAGCAGCGTGAGCAGGACCGACGCGCATAAGATATCGCAGGCGCGCTTGAGGCTCCCGCCAAGCGGTGCTTTGCGCTTGGCGCGGCGCTTGGCCGGATAGATTTCGCGCAAAGGCGGTGCGTGCACCGTCATCGAAGCGGCTTCGACAGCCGCGCCAGCGACGCGATCCATGTCGCTCGCCCCCCACCGTTAAGCCTTAACGACAGATTAACGGCGCTAGTCAGCAGTGCTTGTGCGGAAAATCACAGATCGCGATTTTTCAGAACGCGTCTGAGAGGTCGGTCTCGTAGACGGCGCTCATGCCCGACTCCTGTTCAATGAGCGCGCGCACGCGTCTCGGATTGAGGATTCGGATTTCGCCACGGCGCGCGCTGATGAGCTTTTGTTCGGCGAGCGCCTTGAGCGCTCGCGTAACGCCTTCCCGGGTCGTGCCGGTCTGCGTAGCCAGCGCCTCGTGCGTCGGCGCTGGATTGATGACGATCGCAGCGCCCTCGCGCCTGCCCACGTGCGACAGCCGAAGCAGTTCAGCGAGTATCCGGCCCTTGGTGTCCAGCACAGCAAACTCGAATATGCGGTCGGCATGCACGAGCGCCGTCCGCGCAATCGATTGCAAGAGCGCTGCGCACAGTTGTTTGTGGGCGCAGACAAGTGGGAGAAAAGCGGCGGCCGGCGTTTCAAGCACAAGTCCCGCCTCGTCGGCGATGATGCTGAATTGACGCTTGCGCACGCCGCTGAACGCTGTGAACTCGCCGAAATGCATGCCCGGCCGTAAATGGCGCAGCGTGACGTGTACGCCAGCGGGGCGACATGAGCGTCAGACGGAATGCCCCATGCCAAACGAAATAGAGCGCCGGCTCTGCCTCGGCATCGTCCGTGTAGACCATGCCCGCTTCAGCCACGCGCGTGCGGCACAGCTGCAGGATTTCGCGAAGGCTATCCTCGGGCAGGTCGCGCAGAATAGCGATCTTGCGCATCTCCCCAGCGCAAGTCGGGCCTTTCAGGTGAACGGCCGCGCGTGTAGCTGCCCCCAGCTTCATTGCACTCCAGAACACTGTTCATACCGTACGCAACCGGAAGTGGCAAACCGGAGGTTGTATCCCCAATTTTTGCGCTGACGCGATGTGACGCTGGAGGGCACGGGGCCATCGGATGGCTTTGTGGAAAAGTCATTCCGCGAAAGCGTGGCGACGAAGATTATTTCGTGGGTGACGCCCGAGAGAGTGAAAGAAAATGCCCCGACAACCGGGATTGTTGCGCAAAAGCCGAGCGCGAGTATTTTGCGCGGCCAAGATCAAGGGTCGCGCGCGAGGCATGCGTGGCCTAGGGAGAGAAACGTTTCGATGAAAACCACACGCCGCCGAGTGGTCGCCGCGCTCGGATCCACCGTGCTCGTCCCGGTCCTGGGCGCGCCCGCCGCCGCACAAGAGCAGTCCGGCGCGGATCGCGCCTTTGAGCGCCTGGGCGCGCGCTGGCTCGACCGCTCGCTGCGGCTTTCGCCGATTTCCGCGACCGGAATTGGAGATCATCGCTTCGATCACCTGATCGACGACGTCAGCGGCGCCGGCCGCCTGGCGAATCTGCGCTTCCTGCGCGAGACGCTGCGCGCGCTCGAACGCATCGACAGAAGCCAGCTCTCACGCGCCAACCAGGTGGACGCCGCGCTTCTGGAAAATTCGCTGCGCGGCGACATCTGGCGCGCCGAGACGCTGCAGAACTGGTCCTGGAATCCGCTCTACTACCAATCGCTCGCGGGCGGGGCGCTCTATAATCTGATGGCGCGCGAGTTTGCGCCCTTGCCGCAGCGTCTGGAATCCGCGACCGCGCGCATGGAGCGCCTGCCCACGCTGCTCGCCAACGCGCGCGCCCAGCTGACGCCGGCCCGCGTGCCAACGCCGCACGCCGAAACTTACGCCGCGCAAAACCGGGGCCTTAAAAGCATCGTTGCTGATATGATTGCCCCGCACGCAGGCGAGCTCGATGCGCGCAAGCGCGCACGGCTTGAGCGCGCCATAGAGACCTTCAACGCCGCGGTCGATCAGCATCAGGCCTGGATCGAAGGCACGCTCGTGCCCGCCGCGCAGGCCGATTTCCGCGTCGGCCCGGAAATTTTCGACACCCAGCTGCGCTTTACGCTGCAATCCAACCTCACGCGCGCCGACATCCGCCAACGCGCCGAAGCAGCGGTCGTGCGCGTGCGCGAGGAAATGTACCGCGTCGCCCGCCAGGCGCTTGCCGGCCGCGCCGACGCGCCGCCCACGCCCGAGTCGCCCACCCCGGAGCAGCAGCAGGCCGCCATTCGCGCCGCGCTCGACCTTGCCGCCGCGGAGCGCCCCGCGCGCGATCGGCTCGTGGAGGAGGCGACGGCCGGCGTCGAAGAAGCGCGCCAGTTCGTCATCCAGCGCGACCTCATCACGCTTCCGGACGGTCCTGTGCGCGTGATCGTCATGCCGGAGTTTCAGCGCGGCGTGGCCGTCGCCTATTGCGACTCGCCCGGCCCGCTCGAGCGCCACCTCGACACCTTCTATGCCGTCTCGCCGATCCCAGACGATTGGACGGAAGAACAAACGACGTCGTTCCTGCGTGAGTACAACACGCGAGGCACGCTCGACATCGCCGTGCATGAAGCGATGCCCGGCCACTACGTGCAGATCTGGCACTCGAACCGCTATCTCTCGGTGCTGCGCGCCGTGCTGAGCTCGGGCTCGTTCGTCGAAGGCTGGGCCGTCTACGCCGAAGAGATGATGGTCGAGCAGGGCTTCCGCGCCCACGATCCGCTATTCCGCCTCACCCAGCTCAAAATCCAGCTGCGCACCATCACCAACGCCATCATCGACCAAGCCATCCATGTCGACGGCATGACCCGCGATCAGATGATGCAGCTCCTGACGCAAACCGCCTTCCAGGAAGAGCGCGAGGCGGCGGGCAAGTGGCGGCGCGCGCAGCTCTCCTTCACGCAGCTGTCCACGTATTTCGTCGGCTTCCAGGAGCATCTGGAAACGCGCGCCGAAGCGCAGCGTCGTCAGGGCGGCGCGTTCAACCTCAAAGCCTATCACGACGGCGTTCTGTCCTTCGGCTCGCCGCCCGGGCGCTATGCGCGCGCTCTTCTCCTGAACGAGGCCATCTGATGCTCGACGCCAAAACCAATGCCGCGTTCGACGGCCACGAGCAGGTGGTGTTTTTTAGCGACGAAGCGCTCGGCCTCGCCGGAGTCATCGCCGTGCACAACACCGCGCTCGGCCCGGGCGCCGGCGGCTGCCGCATCTGGAACTATCCGCGCGAAGAAGATGCGCTGACCGACGTGCTGCGCCTGGCGCGCGGCATGACCTACAAGAACGCGATGGCGGACCTGCCGCTCGGCGGCGGCAAGACCGTCATTTACAAAATGGGCGCCGACCGCGCCGCGTGCCTCCGCAAGTTCGGCGAAACGGTCGAGAGCCTGGGCGGACGCTACATTACAGCCGAGGATGTTGGCGCCAGCGTGGATGACATGCGCGTCGTCGCGCGCGCCACGTCCTACGTCGCCGGCATCCCGAAAGAGAGCGGGCAGGCGGGCGGCGATCCTTCCCCTGTCACCGCGCAGGGCGTCTATCATTGCATCAAGGCGCTGCTGGGCGACATCACGGGCAAGCGCATCGCCGTGCAGGGTGTCGGCCACGTCGGCCTTCATCTCTGCCAATTGCTGGCCGCCGAGAAGGCCAACCTCATCGTCTCGGACGTCAACACCGACAATCTCGAACGCGCCCGCGCGCTCGGCGCCTCGATCGCGCCGGTCGAGGACATCCACAAGCTGGAAGCCGATCTCTTCTCGCCCTGCGCCTTAGGCGCGGGTCTCAATGAGCGCACCATCCCCGAACTCGGCGCACCGATCATCTGCGGCGCGGCCAACAATCAGCTTGCCACTGAAGCCGATGGCGAGCGCCTCGTCGCGCGCGGCGTCACCTACGCGCCCGACTATGTCGTCAACGCCGGCGGCATCATCAACGTCTCGGCCGAATATCTCGGCGAGGCGGCCGATGTCGTCGACGCCCGCATCCGCGCCATTGCAACGCGCTTGCTGAACGTGCTCGAAACAGCCAAAGCGGAGAACGTGCCCCCCCACGTCGCCGCCGACCGCATGGTGCGCGCAAAGCTCGCCGCGGCGAGGATGGCCTGATGGACGACATGAGCAGCCGCAAGCCGAACGCGCTCAGCCTGCACATTCCCGCGCCGCGCGCCCGGCCGGGGGACAGGCCGGACTTCAGCGGCTGGACCTTTCCCGAACCCGGCGACACGCCCAGGCCCGACATCGACGAGCCGGCGCACGCGCTGCGCGAGTACGCCTACGGGCTCATCCGCGTCCTGGACATGGAAGGCAATGCGCTTGGCCCCTGGACGCCGCACATCGCGCCCGAGCAGCTGCGACGCGGTCTCAAATACATGCTGCTGACGCGCGCGTTCGACGAGCGCATGCACCGCGCCCAGCGGCAGGGCAAGACCAGTTTCTACATGCAATGTCTGGGCGAGGAGGCGATCGCCATCGCGCAAGCTTTCGCGCTCAATCACGACGACATGTGCTTTCCCTCCTATCGCCAGCAGGGCCTGTTGATCGCGCGCGACTATCCGCTGATCGACATGATGAACCAGATCTATTCGAACGCCGGCGATCCGCTCAAAGGCCGCCAGCTGCCAATCATGTATTCCTCGAAAAAGGCCGGCTTCTTCACCATCTCTGGCAATCTCGCCACGCAGGTGCCGCAGGCTGTCGGTTGGGCGATGGCGTCGGCTTATTCCGGCGACATGCGCATCGCAGCGACCTGGGTCGGCGAGGGCGCGACGGCGGAGGGCGATTTCCACGCCGCCATGACGTTCGCCGCGGTCTACAGGGCCCCGGTCATCGTCAATGTCGTCAACAATCAGTGGGCGATCTCGTCGTTCCAGGGCATCGCCGGCGGCGAAAACACGACGTTCGCCGCGCGCGGCATCGGCTATGGCGTGCCGCCCCTGCGCGTCGACGGCAACGACTTCCTTGCCGTCTTCGCCGTCACCCAATGGGCCGCCGAACGCGCGCGCGCCAATCTCGGCCCCACGCTCATAGAGCATTTCACCTATCGCGGCGGCCCGCACTCCACCTCCGACGATCCTTCGCGCTATCGCCCCGCCGACGAAAAAGCCTGCTGGCCGCTCGGCGATCCGATCGATCGCTTGAAGACTCACCTCATCTCCATCGGCGAATGGAGCGAAGACCAGCACAAGCAAGCGCAGGAAGAAGCCGTCGAGCACGTGCGCTCTGTCGGCCGTGAAGCGGAAAAGATCGGCGTGCTCTCCGCAGAAGCGCCGCAGCCGCGCGCGACGATGTTCGAGGACGTCTACAAGGAATTGCCCTGGCACCTGCGCCAGCAGCGCGACGAGATGGGGCCGTGACGATGCGCGGTGCTTGCGCACAACTCCCCCTCCCCGTGAGGGGAGGGGGCGGGGGGTGGGGAGATTCCCGCGCCACGCACATTAGCGCGCGCCTAGTGGCTGATCGCCAGCGTTCCGCTCCACCCCACCCCCAACCCCCTCCCCTCGGGGGGAGGGGGCGTAAAGCGTTCGAGCGCGCATAGCCATGCCCCAGATGACCATGATCCAGGCGCTCAATTCGGCGCTCGATACGATGATGGCGCGCGATCCGAACGTGCTCACGTTCGGCGAGGACGTCGGCTATTTCGGCGGCGTGTTCAAAGTCACCGAACACCTGCAACAGAAGTACGGCGCCAAGCGCTGCTTCGACGCGCCCATCAGCGAAAACGGCATCTGCGCGGTGGCCATCGGCATGGCGACATACGGCCTGCGTCCCGTGATCGAGATCCAGTTCGCCGACTACATGTATCCCGGTTACGACCAGCTCGTGAACGAGGCCTCACGCATCCGCTATCGCTCCGCGGGCGACTTCACGGTGCCGATGACGGTGCGCATGCCCTATGGCGGCGGCATCCGCGGCGGCCAGACGCACAGCCAGTCGCCCGAAGCGCTCTTCACGCACGTCGCGGGTCTCAAAACCGTGATTCCCTCTACACCCTACGACGCCAAGGGCTTGCTCATCGCCGCGATTGAGGACGACGATCCGGTCATCTTCATGGAGCCGAAGCGCATTTATAACGGCCCGTTTGACGGCTTCCATGAGCGCCAGGTGCAGCCGTGGTCGAAGCATCCCGCCAGCGAAGTGCCGGAGGGCTATTACTCGATCCCGATCGGCAAAGCTGCCATCGCGCGCGAAGGCGCGGACTGCACCGTGCTCGCCTATGGCACGATGGTGCACGTCTCCATCGCCGCCGCCAACGAAAGCGGCGTCGACGCCGAGGTCATCGACCTGCGCACGCTCTTGCCTGTCGATATCGAGACCATCGTCGCCAGCGTCGAAAAGACCGGACGTTGCGTCATCGTGCACGAAGCCACGCGCACGTCCGGCTTCGGCGCCGAGCTTTCCGCGCTGGTGCAGGAGCATTGCTTCTATCATCTCGAAGCGCCGATCCAGCGCGTGACGGGCTATGACACGCCCTATCCGCATTCCCAGGAATGGGAGTATTTCCCGACCCCGCCGCGCATCGTCAAAGCGATGCGCCGCGCGATGGAGAGCTAAAGCGAGCCATGGGCCAGTTCGTTTTCAAACTCCCCGATGTCGGCGAAGGAACGGCCGAGGCGGAAATTGTCGCCTGGCACGTGCGCGTCGGCGATGTTGTCAAGGAAGACGATCCGCTCGTCGACGTGATGACGGACAAGGCGACGGTGGAGATGACTTCTCCCGTCGCCGGCAGGGTCGTCTCGATTCACGGCGAACCCGGCGACATGGCCCCCGTCGGCGGGCCGATCGCGGTGTTCGAAGTGGAAGGCGAGAATGTTGGACCGCCGGCGTCCTCGCCGGCGGTAACGTCATCGTCGCCCGCGAAACCCGCCGGCGAGACGCCGGCGGTCCAAGAGCCGCCGCGCCCAAACGGCCCGACATCCACGAAATCCCCCGAAGCGGACGGACTCACGGCAACGCCGGCCACATCCGAACCGGCGCAAGCGGCGCCGCAACCCAAGCCTAAACTGAAAGCGCCTGCGGGCGCGACCTGGTCCGAGGCCGAGTTGCAGGCTGCGCTGCAGGGCGCCGCGCCGCGCGCCGTGCCCGCGGCGGCGATGCCCGACGCTGCGAGAATTGCAAAGAGCGGACCGCCGGCTTCCAGCCGGCAAGACGCGGCGCCGGCCTCGCAAGCCGTCGCCAAGCCAGCCCCGCGCGACGCGTCCGTCCGCGAATGGGCGCACGCGCAAGCCTCGCCCGCCGTGCGCGCGCGCGCGCAAAAGCTCGGCCTCGATCTTTCGCAAATCCGCGGCAGCGGCCCC
>Ga0073934_10002279_pt1 | contig 40922 bp, 33 predicted proteins | sample LarsenN4metaG_FD_76834 | JGI IMG/M metagenome (GOLD analysis project Ga0073934, IMG submission 76834) | Hot spring sediment bacterial and archeal communities from British Columbia, Canada, to study Microbial Dark Matter (Phase II) - Larsen... ...
CCTCGCAGCGCACCTGGGCCAGGTCGCGCCGCCGCAGACAGTACACGTCGTACGGCAAGGGGGCGCAACGCAGGATCAGGGTGGTGTTGGCGGCGTCTACAGCTGGCGGATGTCCAGCACCGGCACGCTGCCGAACGCGGCGCTGTGCAGGTAGGCGACAATCTCCGCGGCGGCGGCAGCGGGCGAAGTCAGCTGGCCTTCGGCCTTCAACGCGTCAAAGCGCGGCTTGTGCGGGAACTGCGCCGGATCGGCGGCGCGGATCTCGCCCTGCATGCTGGTATCGATCACGCCGGGATACAGCGACACCGCCAGCAGCGGCCTGGCAGCGCCTTGCTGCTCGGCGGCGAGGGTGCGGGTGAAGTGGTCGACGCCGGCCTTGCTGGCGCAGTACACGCTCCAGCCGGGGTAGGGGTTGGCCGCGGCGCCGGAGGAGATGTTCAGCACCCGGCGGACGCCGTCGTGGCCGGCGCTGTGCGCGACAAAGGCGTCGCACAGCAGCAGCGGCGCGGTCAGGTTCAGCGCGATGGCCTGCTCTGCCTCGCCGGGCGGATAGGCGCCGACCTGCGCGATCGGTTGCACCGTGCCGGCATTGTTGATCAGCGTCAGGCTGTCGCAGTCACCCAGCGCCGCCAGCGCCCGTTCCAGCAGCAGCGGCAGCAGGCTGCTGTCGGCCAGGTCGGCGTCCAGCGTGATCAGCTGCGGGTGCGCCGGCAGCGCGCTGCAGTCGCGCGCGACGGCGACCACGCGGCCACCGTCACGCAACAGCTGCGCGGTGAGCGCCGCACCCAGCCCGCGCGAGGCGCCGGTGACGACGTAGCCGTTCACTTGCGGCCAACCTTGGCCAGTTCGGCGCGCATCGCATCGATGGTGGCCTTGTAGTCCGGGGTGCCGTAGATGGCGCTGCCGGCGACAAAGGTGTCGGCACCGGCGGCGGCGATCTCGGCGATGTTGTCGACCTTCACGCCGCCGTCCACTTCCAGCCAGATCTCGCCGCCATGCTTGGCGGTGTACTCGTCGATGCGCTGGCGCACTGCGCGCACCTTGTCCAGCGTCTGCGGGATGAAGCGCTGGCCGCCGAAGCCGGGGTTGACCGACATCAGCAGGATCATGTCCAGCTTGTCCATCACGTGGTCGAGGTGCGACAGCGAGGTGGCCGGGTTCAGCACTAGGCCGGCCTTGCAACCGGCGTCCTTGATCAGGCCGAGGGTGCGGTCGATGTGGTGCGACGCTTCCGGATGGAAGGTGATGATGTCGGCGCCGGCCTTGGCGAAGCTGGCGGCGAGCGCATCGACTGGGGTCACCATCAGGTGCACGTCGATCGGGGCGGTGGTGTGCGGACGGATCGCCTCGCAGACCAGCGGGCCGATGGTCAGGTTCGGCACGTAGTGGTTGTCCATCACGTCGAAGTGGATGATGTCGGCGCCGGCGGCGATCACGTCGCGGACTTCCTCGCCCAGACGGGCGAAATCGGCGGACAACAGGGATGGGGCAATACGGAATTGGCTCATGGCTTTGTACGGGGCGGGGCTGGAAATGCCCGCCATTGTACGACATTGCTCCGCCGGACGGCGACGCGTGCGGCGGATCGGCGCTACAATCAGGCTTTGCTGCCGGGCGTGTTGCCCTGCACCATGCCGGAACCGCCACCCATGAACGACGACTACCAGATCACGGTCGAGGCCGAAGCCTTCTACCAGCAGCAATACTCCAACGCCGAAGCCGGCCAGTACGTGTTTGCCTATCGCATCACGCTGCGCAATACCGGGCGCCAGCCGGCCAAGCTGCTGTCGCGGCACTGGATCATCACCGACGCCAACAACGAGCAGCAGGAAGTGCGCGGCATGGGCGTGGTCGGCGAGCATCCGCACCTGCAGCCGGGCGAGAGCTACAGCTATACCAGCGGCTCCACGCTGCGTACCCCGTACGGCAGCATGCACGGCAGCTACCAGATGCAGGCCGACGATGGTACCCGCTTCGAGGCGCCGATTCCGGAATTCCACCTGATCGCGCCGCGCACCCTGCACTGAGACACCGTCACCCCTGTACCTACCCTGTATCGACCAAGAGCAGCCGAATGCGACCAGCCGCCCATAGCAATACCCCGCCCCCGACCGACCGGGATGACCTGAAAACGCTGAAAACCCTGCTGCCCTACCTGTGGAGCTTCAAGTGGCGGGTGCTGTTCGCGCTGTCCTGCCTGGTGTCGGCCAAGATCGCCGGCGTGATCACGCCGCTGTTCCTCAAGGACATCGTCGACCAGCTGTCGATCCCTGCCACGCTGTTGGCGGTGCCGGTGCTGGCCCTGGTCGGTTACGGTTTCGCACGGCTGGTGTCCAGCGTGCTGGGCGAATTGCGTGACGCGATCTTTGCGCGGGTGATCCAGGGCGCGGTGCGCTCGGTGGCGCGTTCGGTATTCGCCCACCTGTTCCGGCTGTCGCTGCGCTTCCACCTGGAGCGCCAGACCGGCGGCATGAGCCGCGACATCGAGCGCGGCACCAAGGGCATCGGCTTCCTGCTCAACTTCACCGTGTTCAACATCCTGCCGACGCTGGTGGAGATCGCGCTGGTGCTGGGCATCCTGCTGTACCGCTACAACGTGTGGTTCGCGGTGGTGACGCTGTCCACCATCGCCATCTACATCGCCTTCACGCTGATCATCACCGAGTGGCGCACCGTGTTCCGCCGCACCATGAACGACCTCGATTCCAAGGCCAACAGCAAGGCGGTGGACGCGCTGATCAACTACGAGACGGTGAAGTACTTCGGCAACGAACGCTACGAGACCGAACGCTACGACGGCAACCTGGCGTCGTGGGAGCGCTCCGCGATCAAGAACCAGGTGTCGCTGTCGATGCTCAACGCCGGCCAGGGCGTGATCATCGCCACCGGCGTGACGCTGATCATGTGGCTGGCGGCGCGCGGCGTGGTCAGCGGCGAGATGACCGTCGGCGACGTGGTGCTGGTGGCCACCTTCATCACCCAGCTGTGGGCGCCGCTGCACTTCCTCGGCTTTGTCTACCGCGAGATCAAGCACTCGCTGGCCGACATGGAACGCATGTTCACGCTGCTGAACGTCGGCGCCGAGGTCGATGACCATCCCGCCGCGCAAACGTTGGCCGCAAAGCAGGTGGCGATCCGCTTCGACGATATCGGCTTCGGCTACGACGCCAAGCGCCAGATCCTGCACGATGTCAGCTTCGACATCCCCGCCGGTCACACCGTGGCGGTGGTCGGTGCCAGCGGCGCCGGCAAGTCGACGCTGTCGCGGCTGCTGTTCCGCTTTTACGATGTCGGCAGCGGCGCGATCCGCTTCAACGGCACCGACATCCGCGAGCTGACGCAGGACAGCCTGCGCGCGCACATCGGCATCGTGCCGCAGGACACGGTGCTGTTCAACGACAGCATCTACTACAACATCGCCTACGGGCGCCCCGGCGCCAGTCGCGAGGAGGTGATCGAGGCGGCGAAATCGGCGCACATCCACGACTTCGTGATGAGCCTGCCGGACGGCTACGACACCACCGTCGGCGAGCGCGGCCTGAAGCTGTCCGGTGGCGAGAAGCAGCGGGTGGCGATTGCGCGCACCCTCCTGAAAAACCCGCCGGTGCTGATCTTCGACGAGGCCACCAGCGCGCTGGATTCGCGCACCGAGAAGGCGATCCAGACCGAGCTGTTCGATATTGCGGCCAACCGCACCACGCTGATCATCGCGCACCGGCTGTCCACCATCGCCGATGCCGACACCATCATCGTGATGGAGGGCGGCCGCATCATCGAGCGCGGCCACCATCGCCAGCTGCTGGCCGCCGGCGGTCGTTACGCCGAAATGTGGCGCCTGCAGCAGGAAAGCGAGCTGGTGGAAGGCTGAGCACGCCGCTTGGCGGGCCGGTGATGAGCAAGTGTTGTATAATACTATCGGTATAAAAAACTCAAACAATCCAGGCTATTGTCATGAATCGATTGCGGATGGCGGTATGGATGTTGCTGGCCGGGGCGCCCGCCTTGGCCGTGGCCAAGAGTTCGACACCGGTCGAACTGCTGTTCGCCGCCGAGGACGACTGGTATCCCTATTCCGGCGTCCGCGATGGCCAGGCGGCCGGCCTGACCATCGACATCATGCGCGCCATCTACCAGCAAAAAGGCGTGGTGGTGCGCTTCCAGCCGCTGTCCTATAGCCGCTGCATGGAAGTGGCGCGCACGGCCCGCTATGCCGGCTGCTTCACCACCTCGCGCAACGACTTCTACGAGCCTTACTACCGCTACGCGCAGCTGCCGCTGCTGGAAGGCCAGATCAGCATCTACAGCCGCAGCAACCGCCCGGAGCGCGATCTCGACATGAAATCGCTGGAAGGGCAGGAAGTCGGCGTGGTGCTCAGCTACGGCTACGGCAAGGAGTTTGACGCCAATGCCGCGATCCGCAAGGAGTACTCCACGCGCGAGGTCAACGCCTTCCGCAAGCTGAAGGCGGGGCGCATCCCCTACGTGGTGGCGTGGGAAGGTACCGTCAACCACATGCTGCGACAGAACCCCGATCTGCGCGGCTGGGTGCGACCGGTGGGCAAGCTGGCGCCGGGGCCGGTGTACGTGTCGTTCTCCAGGGCGCACCCCGATGTCGAGCGTCTGGTCAGCCGTTTTGACGAAGGCATGGCGCAGCTGCGCAAAAGCGGCCAGTTGCGGCAGCTGGAAAGCCGCTGGCAGACCAAGAGCGACAACTAGGGGCTGTTGATGCCTGTTTCATCGCGGCGGCCGGTTTTGCCCGGTGGCTGCGCACAAAAAACAGCCTGTCGCAGGATTATTCCCTACCAGCTGTTGCGGCGGCGCAGGCTCTCGCTGGCGGCCAGCGCCTGCGGCGTGTCGATGCCGCGTTCCGCCGCCCGTTGCAGTGCCACCTGCAGCAATTGCGCCGTCGCCAGACAGTCCGAGATCGCGTTGTGGCGCTGGAAGTTCTCGATGCCGAAGGTCTCCAGCCACTCGTCCAGCGCCACGGTGTTGCAGTAGCGGTCCGGAAACAGCGCCGGCATCAGCCACGCCAGATCCAGCCACTTCGGCTGATAGCGGATGCCCAGAAAGCGGCGCATCGCCTGCGCGATCATCGCCTGGTCGAAATAGGCGTGGTAGGCCACCAGCGGCGTGTGGCGGCTGTATTCCAGAAAGCGCAGCAGCGCCTCCGCCGGCTCCAGCCCTTCGCGCTGTTCCGAGCCGCTGATGCCGTGGATCAGGATGTTCTCGGTGGAGGATACCGTGTCCTGGCGCAGCACAGCTTCGAAGGCGTCCATGGGGTTGATCACGCCGCGGTCCAGTGCCACCGCGCCGATGGAGATCAGGTGGTCGCGGCGTATCTGCAGGCCGCTGGCCTCGACATCGACCACCAGATAGCGCGTGCTGCGGCTGTCCTGCTGCCAGTCGTGCGCCGGCAGCGCCTGCCAGCGCCGCAGCCGCTGTTGCTGCTCGTCGCTGAGCTGCGGCTTGCTGTCAGGGCGGAAACGGTCCAGCCAGCCGCTCAGCCAGTTCATAGTTGGTACATCACCTTCAGTTTCTGCTGCAGTTTGCGTGCCTGGCGGAACGATTCCTTCAGGATGCGACGGTCGAGCGGGTTCAGCTTGTCCGGCTGGATCAGGTTGTCGCCGGGGCGGCCGTGCTCGTCTTCCAGGTGCTGGTGGCGCAGGCGCAGCATCTGGATGAAGTTGAAGGCGTCGATGATGGCGGCGGTTTCTTCCGGCGCCGAGCCGGTCTGTTTCGCCGCGCGCTCCAGGCGCTTGATGGTGCTGCTGGCGGCGATGCCCTTGGCCAGCGCCAGCACCCGCGCGGCGTCGACAAACAGCCGCGCCGCCGATTTTTTCAGGTCGATGTAGCCGCCCTGGCCGTGGTATTCCTCGGTGCTGAAGTCGCGCAGCAGACCCAGTGGTGGCGCCACCGCCAGCGCGTTGCCGGCCAGCATGCGCTGGAACACGCTGTTGTCCTGGCTCAGCGCGAGCAGGCGCTTGTGCAGCTGGTTGGCGAGATAGCGCTTGCCGTACAGCGGGCGGAAATCGAAGAAGATCGACGCGTTGAGCAGCGCCACCGGGTCCGGGGCGCGGATCCAGCGTGCGAACTTCTCCTGCCACTCTTCCAGCGTCAGGCACCACTCCGGGTTGCCGGCCATGATGTTGCCCTTGCACAGCGGGAAGCCGCAGCGGTCGAGGTCGGCGTTCACGTCGCGGGCAAAATCCAGCAGCCGCATGCTGAGCTGGTCCTTGTCCATCGCCTCCGGGCACAGATAGATGATGCCGTTATCCTGATCGGTGCTGAAGGTCTGCTCCTCGCGCCCCTCGGAGCCGAACGACAGCCACGCCCAGTCGACACCGTACAGGTCGTGCTGCTGCAGGTTCAGCTCGATCACGCGGCGGGTGATGCCGTCGTTGAGTGCGGAGATGAATTGCGTCAGCTGCTCGGCGCCGACACCCTGGCCCAGCATGTTCATGGTGAACTGGCGCAGGTCGCGGCCAACCTGTTGCAGGGTGGTGATGTCGGCGGCGGTTTCCACCGCGTAGCGCAGCTGGCGCAGGCCGACGCGCTGCATCGCGAACAGGTCACGCTCCGAAATCACGCCCAGCACCAGATTGTCGTCGTCGACCGCCAGCACGTGGCGGATGCCGTGCATCGCCATCGCCAGCGCCGCGTCGTAGGCGGTGGCATCCTGCGGCAGGGTGTGCGGCTTGCGCGACATCACCTGCGAGATCGGGCAATCCAGCGCCAGCTTCGGCAATACCACCCGTTTCAGCACGTCGGACTGGGTGAAGATGCCTTGTGCGACACCGCTCTCGCTGACGATGACGATGGAGCCGACGCCGGTTTCGCCCATCAGCGTCAGCACCGCCTCCAGCGGGTCGTCGGCGCGGGCGGTGACCGGCGGCCGCTTGCACAGTTCGTGCAGCTTGGTCGCCATCGACTGCTGTTCCAGCGCCCGTTGCGAGAACTGCGCCTGCATCTGCTTGCGCGACTGGCTGAGCAGGGTGGAGATGTGGCTGGCGCAGAAGCGGTTGAACACCGGGCTGATCAGCAGCAGCTGCTGGAAGTCCTGGTTGTCCAGCTGGTAGCAGAACACGTCATCCACGGCGCTGTAGGTGCAGATGGTGGCGCGCTGGCCGCTGGCGGCGCCGATCGGGAAGCACTCGCCACTGCTGATGATGACATTGCCGGAGGCGCTCTCGCCGTCCTCGCGCGACAGCACCTTGCCGCGTTGCACCACGTAGAAGTGCGGCGGTGGCCCCATGTCGGGGGTCAGGATCAGGCTGTCTTTCGGGTAGTAGGCGAGCTTGGCGTGCTGGCCGAGGAAGGCCAGCGCCGCGTCTTCCATGCGGTCGAACGGCGAATGCTTGCGCAGGAATTCAACGGTGGCGCTGACCAGTGTCGCGTTGGCGGTACGGCTCATGAGACGGTTCCCGTCTGGCGTAAAAACGCCCCGGCAGGGCCGGGGCGACTTCAGTTGCGCAGGGTGCGCGGCTTACTGCGGTTCTTGCAGCTGTTGCAGGATCTGCGGGTTTTCCAGCGTCGACACGTCCTGGGTGATTTCCTCTCCCTTGGCGATCGAGCGCAGCAGGCGGCGCATGATCTTGCCGGAGCGGGTCTTCGGCAGGTTCTCGCCGAAGCGGATGTCGTCCGGCTGTGCGATCTTGCCGATCTCGTGCGCTACCCAGGCCTTTAGCTCGGCGGCGACTTTCTTCGCCTCTTCGCCGACCGGGCGCTCGCCCTTCAGCACAACGAAGGCCACCACCGCTTCGCCCTTCACCTCGTGCGGCTTGCCGACCACTGCGGCTTCCGCCACCAGCGGGTTGGCCACCAGCGCCGATTCGATTTCCATGGTGCCCAGACGGTGACCGGACACGTTCAGCACGTCATCGACGCGGCCCATGATCCAGAAGTAGCCGTCCTGGTCGCGGTTGGCGGAGTCGCCGGCGAGGTAGTACTGGCCGTTGAACTCTTCCGGGAAGTAGGTCTTCTTGAAGCGGTCGGCGTCGTTCCAGATGGTACGCACCAGCGACGGGAACGGCTTCTTGATCACCAGGAAACCGCCCTTGCCGGCATCCACCGGGCCGCCGGCCTCATCGACGATGTCGGCGATGATGCCCGGCAGCGGCAGGGTGCACGAACCCGGCTTGGTGGCCACCGCGCCCGGCATCGGCGCGATCATGTGGCTGCCGGTCTCGGTCTGCCACCAGGTGTCGACGATAGGGCAACGGCCGCCGCCAACCACTTCGTGGTACCACATCCACGCTTCCGGGTTGATCGGCTCGCCAACGGTGCCGAGCAGGCGCAGGCTGGACAGGTCGTACTGTTTCGGCAGATCGGAACCGAGCTTGATCAGCGAGCGGATGGCGGTCGGCGCGGTGTAGAAGATGCTGACCTTGTGGGCTTCGATCATGCGCCAGAAGCGGGCGGCATCCGGGTAGGTCGGCACGCCTTCAAAGATGATCTGGGTGGCGCCGAAGGCCAGCGGGCCGTAGGCGACATAACTGTGGCCGGTGATCCAGCCCACATCGGCGGTGCACCAGAACACGTCGTCGTCCTTGGCGTCGAAGGTCCAGCGGTAGCTGTTCAGCGCGCCCAGCAGGTAGCCGGCGCTGCTGTGCTGGATGCCCTTCGGTTTGCCGGTGGAGCCGGAGGTGTAGAGGATGAACAGCGGGTCTTCCGCGTTCATGGTCACCGGCGGGCAGTCGGTGGACTGGCTGGCGGTCAGCTCGTGCCACCAGATGTCGCGCTCGCCCCAGGCCACCTGGCCGTTGGTGCGCTGCAGGACCACCACTTTTTCTACCGATTCGCAGCCGCCCAGCGTCAGCGCCTCGTCGACGGTGGCCTTCAGCGGGATCTGCTTGCCGCCGCGCACGCTTTCGTTGGCGGTGATCACGATCTTGGCGCCGGCATCCTGGATGCGGTCGCGTACGGCGCCGGCGGAGAAGCCGCCGAACACCACCGAGTGGATGGCGCCGATACGGGCGCAGGCCTGCATCGCCACCACCGCGTCCGCCACCATCGGCATGTACACCACCACGCGGTCGCCCTTGGCGACGCCCAGCGATTTCAGGCCGTTGGCGAAGCGCGACACGCGCTCGTGCAGCTGCTGGTAGCTGATGTTTTCGACGCTGCCGTCATCGGCTTCGAAGATGATCGCGGTCTTGTTGCCCTTGGTTGCCAGGTGACGGTCGATACAGTTGTAGGAAACGTTCAGCTCGCCATCGGCAAACCACTTGAAGAACGGCGCATTGCTATCGTCCAGCACGGTGGTGAACGGCTTGCTCCAGGTCAGCAGCTCGCGTGCCAGATTGCCCCAGAAGCCGGCGTAGTCCGCTTCGGCAAGTGCGGCTTGGGCGTTGTAGGCTTCCATGCCGGACAGGGTGGCCTTGGCACGGAAAGCGTCGGAAGGAGGGAAGCTGCGGGTTTCTTTGAGCACGGATTCGATTGCTGACATCGTTGGTTTCCTTTTGCTTTGCAGAGTGAGGTCGAGCGGGTGAGGCTGTTTGTTCGACGCGTCGGGTCAGTCGTAATTTGTTATGGCGTACTTGTTATGGCCCTGAAAACAGTGTGGGCTTGTCATGGCTTCAGAATGTACGAAAGCGGGCGGCGGCTGACCAATCGCAAATTCTGATAGCAAAAATCAACCCGAACGATGTTGCACTGCAAAAAACGATATTTATCAGTGGTTTGCGTTAGAGTTTTTGCTATTTTTCCATTGCCGGTGCGGCGTGAAAATAGTGCGCGGCGGGGGCGGGCGGGCTGTTGTTTTTGTGGGGTGCTGGCGCGGCGTGGTGGCGAACGTGCCGGTAACGGGGCGGCTGCGGGGCAAAAAGGGCGGTGTCGGAGCAAGGTTGGCCGCAAGACGGTGCGGCGGCCGTCACGGCGATGGCTGGTGGTGGGGCACTGCCGGCCGGCGCGGGGCGATGATGCGCTGCAGCGGTGGCAGGCGTACAGCCGTGGCGGGACGCAATGAAAACGGCCGCCGCGCTGAATGCCGGGCGGCCTAGATGGTGCAGCGGACGTGCTCAGTCGTCGTTGGCGTCGCTTTCCGCGTCTTCCATCTCCTGGCGCAGGGCGGCGAAGAAGCGGTAGATCTGTGCCACTGAGGCCGAGATCTCGCCCAGCCATTCAGCCTTCTGTTCGGCGCTGGCGCCGTCGAGGAAGGGGCGCATTTCCGGATCGGGATGGTGCTCGAACGCCAGCGCCATGATCGGCGCCAGTGCGCCGGCGGCCTCGGCATCGTCGAACAGCAGCGTCCAGTCGTCGTACAGGATCTGCATGCCTTCGCTGAAGCCCTCGGCCCAGTCGTTGCCGTGCACCACGCCGTGCTCGTCGGCGTCCAGCCACGGGTAGAAGTCTTCGCCGTTGGCCAGCGTGCGCGCGATTTCCAGCCAGTGGCCCATCACCTGCGCCACGAACTTCTCCAGCACCTTGGGCGAGGCGAAGGCGGCCTCGTCGTCGAAGGCGGCGCCGAGGATGGTCGGCAGGCAGTCGGCCGGCTTGATCGCCTCCGGCCCGGCGTGCAGCGCCGCAAAAAAGCCGTCCAGCTTTTCCAGCGACATCGCGCCCTGTGGTGCCAGCCGGCTCAGGGTTTCGCCCAGGCGCTGGTAGTCTTGTTCGGTCATCGGTTTGAATTTCATGGTCTGGCCTTGGCGGTAAGCGGTAGGGGCGGTTTGCGGCCAACGTTGGCCGCAGCACAGCATTCAGGGCGTGCTCACGATCTCGCGAGCTCACGCGAGACAAGGCGAAAACGGCTGGGGAAGCGGCGTTTAACTAGAGATAACCAGTATGCCGAAGCCGTTTTCAACGCTGTATCGCCCTGTGAGATCAAGATCGTGAGCAGGTTCTCAGGGCGGCAGCGGCCGGCCCGGCTTGGTGGACAGGTGATAGTGTTCCATCAGCACCTGGTGTGCCTGCTCGGCGACGCTGCGCAGCAGTTCGCCGCGTGGATGGTCGGTGAACTGCAGGCTGTCGTCCATGCTGCACAGCGCACGGCGCGCGGCGGTGCACAGGTCGACGGCGATAGCGTAGTCGGTGAGACTCAGCACGCGGCCGTTGCGGATCTTGCGGAAATAGACGCCACTCATCTGCGCGTATTTCTCGGCCAGCGGCTGCGCGGCGAGGCCGTCGTCGGCCAGCAGGCTGTCCAGCAGCGCCCATACCGCGTTGACGGTTACATCGGCGCGCGCCAGGCGCTTGGCCAGCTGCGCGTTTTCTTCCTTGTTCGGCTTGGCGGCGGCCGGTTTCTTCTTTACAGCCATGTTTCTGCGCTTTCGCGATGCGGTGAAGCCGGCATTTTAACGCGCCTGCTGCCAACTGGCGCGTGTGGCCTTACAATCGCGCGATGAATCAACGTGTTTCTCCCATTCCCGAGCGCGCCGGCGTGGCGCCGAGCTTCCTGCAACTGCCGGCCGGCGCCTGGCCGGACCTGCTCAGTTTCCTGATTGCGCACTTCGCGCACATTCCCGCCGCAGTGTGGCGCGCGCGGCTGCAAAACGGCGAGGTGTTCGATCACCTGGGCCGGCCGCACCGCCTCGACAGCCCGTATCCGGCCAACCGCCGCATCTGGTACTACCGCGACGTGCCGGACGAGGTGGCGGTGCCGTTTGCGGCCACGGTGCTGTACCGCGACGCGCGCTTGCTGGTCGCCGACAAGCCGCACTTTCTCGCCTGCATTCCCGGTGGCCGCCACCTGCGCGAGACGCTGCTGGGCCGCTTGCGCCGCGAGCTGGACCTGCCGCAGCTGACGCCGATCCACCGTCTCGACCGCGAAACCGCCGGCGTGATGCTGTTCTGCATCGATCCGGCCCACCGCGCCGCCTACCAGGGCCTGTTCCAGACGCGCGAGGTGCGCAAGACCTACGAGGCCATCGCGCCGTGGCGCGACGATCTCGCCCTGCCGCTTACGCGCCGCAGCCGGCTGCTGGAGCGCGACGACTGTTTCCGGATGCACGAGGTGGCCGGTGAGGCCAACAGCGAAACGCGCGTCGAGCTGATCGCGCGGGCCGGTGCGCTGGCGCACTACCGGCTGTCGCCGCTGACCGGGCGCAAGCACCAGCTGCGCGCGCACCTGACCGCGCTGGGCATCCCCATTGTCAACGACCCGTGGTACCCGGCGCTGCTGCCGGACAAGGCGGCGGACGACTTCAGCCAGCCGCTGCAGCTGCTGGCACGCAGCATCGCCTTTACCGATCCGGTGAGCGGCGAGGCGCGCCAGTTCAGCAGCGAACGCCGCCTTCTGCTGGCGCCGGACTGAGGCCGCGTCGTCCAGCCCTGCGGCCAACCTTGGGCGCCAAAGGTTGGCCGCAAGCAAATGGCCCTGCGTGTGCAGGGCCATTTTTTACATCCGGTGGGTTTGGAGCCTGTTCACAGGTTCGCGCACTCACGCGAGATAAGGCGAAAACGGCTGAGGAAGCGGCATTTAACTAGAGATAAACACGCATGCCGAAGGCGTTTCCAACGCGGTATCGCCCGATTGAGATCAAGCGCAGCAGACCTTGAACAGGCTCTTAGTTGTTCTCGCGGTATTCCACGCTGTGCCAGGCGCCCTTGTCCACCGCCAGCGCCGCGGTCAGCCACGGCAGGGTGTCGTTCAGCGTCGCTGGCAGCGTCCACGGCGGGTTGACGATGAACATGCCGCTGCCGTGCATGCCGAAGCCTTCTTTCGACGGCGTGCGCACCGTCAGCGTCACGTCCAGCCAGCTCTGGCACGGCAGCGCCTTCAGCTGCGCCACCATGTCCTTGATCTCCGGCCGCTGCAGCAGCGGGTACCAGATGGCGTAAGTGCCGGTGGCGAAGCGTTTCAGCGATTCCTGCATCGCGTTCACCACCCGCTGGTAGTCGCCCTTGTCCTCGTACGGCGGGTCGATCAGCACCAGCGCGCGACGCGGTGGCGGCGGCAGGATGGACTTCAGCGCCTCGAAGCCATTGTTTTTCTCGACCTTGATGCGGCGGCCGGCGTCGGCGAAGCAGTCGCCCAGCAGCTGGAAATCGCTGGGGTGCAGCTCGAATAGACGCAGCTTCTCGCTGCGGTTCATGGTCTCGGCGGCGAACCACGGCGAGCCGGGGTAGTGACGCAGCTCACCGTCCGGGTTGATGCTGCGCACCACCTCCAGATAGCGCGCCACCGCCGGTGGCAGATCGTCGCGTTGCCACAGCCGCGCCACGCCATCGACGTATTCGGCGGTCTTGGTGGCGTAGCCCTCGGTCAGGCTGTAGGCACCGGCACCGGCGTGGGTGTCGATGTACCAGAACGGCTTATCCTTCTGGCCGAGGTAGTCGATGATCTGCACCTGGATCAGGTGTTTCAGCACGTCGGCGTGGTTGCCGGCGTGAAAGGCGTGGCGATAGCTAAGCATGGCGGTCGTTCGGACAAAATAGCCGCACATTGTAGCGCAAATCGTCGCCCGTCCCGCGGCCTTGCGGCCAACGTTGGCCGCAATTGTGCTGTCGAGTCAGTCGCTGTCCGCGCCGGCATCGCCCAGCCACGCCGCCGGCAGTGCGTCGGCCCAGCCCAGCTCGTGCACCAGCCGCGCAAAGTCGCCGCTCAGTGGCGCGGTGAGGGTCAGCGCCTCGCCGCTGTGCGGATGGCGGATGCTCAGCTCCACCGCGTGCAGCAGCATGCGGCCAACGTTGAATTGCTGCTGGAAGAAGCGGTTGTGCACGCCCTTGCCGTGGGTGGCGTCGCCGATGATCGGGTGCGCGATGTGTTTCAGGTGGCGGCGCAGCTGGTGGCGTCGGCCGGTTTCCGGCATCAGTTGCAGCAGCGCGTAGCGGCTTTGTGGATAGCGGTCCACGGCGTAGGGCAGGGTGCAGCGCGCCAGCGTGCGGTAGCGGGTGAACGCCGGCTGCGCATTCAGCTGCGCGTTGCCGTGCACGTATTCGCGCTCGTCCGGCTGGCGGGTGATGGCGTGGTCGATGTCGCCGCTGTCGGCCGGATGGCCACGCACCACCGCGAGGTAGGTCTTGGCCGGCTGTTTGGCGGCGAAGTCCTGGTTCAGCAGCCGCGCGCTGTCGCTGTCCAGCGCGAACAGCAGCACGCCGCTGGTCCCGCGATCCAGCCTGTGCACCGGAAACACCTGCTGCCCGATCTGGTCGCGCAGCAGTTGCACCGCGAAGCGGGTTTCGCGGCGGTCGATCTCGCTGCGGTGGACCAGCAGGCCGGACGGCTTGTCGATGGCGATCAGGTGCTGGTCACGATAGAGGATGGGGAGCATGGGCGGGGCCGGCGGCAAAAGCGCGCATTTTAACAGTGCCGCCACTGCCACGGCGCGCCGATTGGCTGGCGCCGCGTGCACACCGGTTTTCCATTTGGCATGGCATGTGCTATGGCTATAGTTCCCGCCGCCTGACAAGGACCCCACCATGAGCGCCCGCCTGTCCACCGTTGCCCTGTCGCTGCTGTTGGCCGCCTGTGCCGCCACGCCGCCATCGTTCACCTACAGCCTGCTGCCGCCGCAGCCGGAAGCCGCCTCCGGCTATCAGGACAAGCCGGGCTGGGCCACCAGACAGTACGCGGTGGCCGCCGCCAATCCGCTGGCCACCGACGCTGGCCGTCAGGTGCTGGCCGCCGGCGGCAGCGCGCTGGATGCCGCCATCGCGGTGCAGATGGTGCTGGGGCTGGTGGAGCCGCAAAGCAGCGGCATCGGCGGCGGCGCCTTCCTGCTGTACTACGACGGCAAGCAGGTCAGCGGCTACGACGGCCGCGAAACCGCACCGGCCGCCGCCGACGAGACGCTGTTCCTCGGTGCCGACGGCAAACCGCTGGCGTTTAACGATGCCGTGGTCGGTGGCCGCTCGGTTGGCGTGCCTGGCGTGGTGGCGATGCTGGAGCAGGCGCATCGCGAACAGGGCAAGCTACCGTGGGGTGATCTGTTCCAGCCGGCGATCCGCCTTGCCGAGCAGGGTTTCGCCATCAGTCCGCGGCTGCATACCCTGCTGAAGTCCGACGCCTTCCTGAAGCAGGACCCGGTGGCAACCGCCTACTTCTACCAGCCTGATGGCCAGCCGTATCCGGTCGGCCACCTGCTACGCAACCAACCCTACGCCGACGTGCTGCGCCAGATCGCCGCGCGCGGCAGTAAGGCGCTCTTGCAGGGCGCGGTGGCCGAGGCCATCGTCGCCAAGGTGCAGGGTCACGCCAGCAACCCCGGCAAGCTGACGCTGGCCGATCTCGCCGCCTACCGGCCGCAGAAGCGTGACGCGCTGTGCAGCGATTACCGCGCCGCCAGCCGCGACTATCGCCTGTGCGGCTTCCCGCCGCCGAGCAGCGGCGCCATCGCCATCGGCCAGATCCTCGGCATCCTGAACCACACGCCGGCCGCCGGTCTGCCGTTGCAGCAGGGCACGGACGGCAAAGCGCTGCCGTCGCCGCAATGGCTGCACTTGTACAGCGAAGCGTCGCGGCTGGCGTTTGCCGACCGCGCCAAGTACGTCGGCGACCCGGACTTTGTGTCGCCGCCCGGTGGCAGCTGGCACACCATGCTGGCGCCCGGCTATCTGGCGGCGCGCGCGAAGCTGATCGGCGACAACAGCATGAAGACCGCGCAGCCTGGCCAGCCCGGCGCCATGCCGCTGGCGCTAGGCATCGCCGCGGCGCAGCCGGAATACGGCACCAGCCACATCAGCATCGTCGATGCCGACGGCCACGCGTTGAGCATGACCACCACCATCGAGGCGCAGTTCGGCGCGCGGCAGATGGTGAATCCGTCCGGCAAGGGCGCCGGCGGCTTCCTGCTCAACAACGAACTGACCGATTTCAACTTCGCCCCCAATGACGCCAGCGGCCTGCCCACCGCCAACCGCGTGCAGCCGGGCAAGCGCCCGCGAAGCTCGATGAGCCCGACGCTGGTGTTCGACAAGGCCAGCGGCCAGCTGCTGATCAGCGGCGGCAGCCCCGGCGGCGCGCTGATCATCCACTACACTGCCAAGACGCTGTACGGCATGCTCAACTGGGGACTGAACGCGCAGCAGGCGATCAACCTGCCCAACTTCGGCGCCACCGGCGCGCCGACGCTGCTGGAAGAAAAGCGCTTCCCGGCCGACACCGTGCAGTGGCTGCAGACGCATGGCCATGAGGTGCGCGAAACCGACATGACCAGCGGCCTGCAGGCCATCGGCCGCACGGGCAGCGGCTACTTTGGCGGCGCCGACCCGCGCCGCGAAGGCGTGGTGATGGGGGAGTAGGGCGGTTGCCGGCGCCAGCTCGCCGGCAGACAGCGTGAAAACGGAGACAGTCTGAAACCGGTGGCAAGGGGTTTCAGACTGTTGTTGGGAGTCACGAGCGTGCTGCATTTTCTGCCTGTTGCGTACCACGTGCACGACATCGCGCATCCAAACATAGCCGTTATCCTTGGTCAGCGCTCGGTAGTCGGCCTCATGGTCAACCCCAGCTTGAGACTGTGAAATGCAGAAATTCACCACATAGTCGCGATCATCCGGGTGGATGCGTATCGCCCAGTCGTTGGCCGTCTGCCAGCTTGCCTAGCTCCAGCCCAGCAATGGCTCGATTTGCAGGCCAATGTAGGCAAATTGCATGGTGGCTTAGTCGATTTTCCAGGGAATGGCCCGGGTCGATTCCGGATGGTTTTATAAACTGTGTTGTCGCTACTGAGTTCGCTTGCGTCGGTCATGATGGGCTAGCGCCTCCTGGGACGAGGTGGGTGTCGTGGCGAGCTGGGCGCTTGTGACCGATGCCCTGTTCTGGTTGGTATAGTCAGCCCATTGTGCTGATGATATTCGGCTATTTCAGTGGCGCCGCGTGACGGACAAAGACTGCAGACTCAGGCTTGCAGAAGCGTGGTTTTCATTTGTGTGGTCGGAGTGGCCAGTATTTCCCACAGTGCTTCAATAGGTTGCGGGTGGCCAAATAGATAACCCTGATAGCAGTGGCAGCCATGCTGCGCCAGGAAAGCATGTTGCTCTTCAGATTCCACGCCCTCGGCCAATACCGTCAGGTTCAGGGAGTTGGCCAGGCTAATCACGGTGCGAACGATGGTGGCATCGTTCTGGTCGCGCAGGACACCATGAACAAATGACTTGTCGATCTTCAGCTGATCAAGCGGCAACCGTTTCAGGTAGGACAGCGAAGAGTAGCCAGTGCCGAAGTCATCCAGTGCGAAGCGGACGCCCTGCTGGCGCAAGGCCGTCATTTTGTTATTGCTGGCCTGGAAATCGTCTACCAGGCAGCTTTCGGTGATCTCCAGCATCAGCTGGTGCGGATTGGCACCGGTTTGCGCCAGGATGGATTGCACCTGTTCCGCAAAGTCAGGATGGTGCAACTGGCGGGCGCTAATGTTGACCGACATTGTCAGATCAGCGGTAGCCGAGTGCTTGCTCCAGGTAGCCAGCTGATCACAGGCTTGCTCCAGTACCCACAGGCCGATGGGAGTGATCAGGCCGGTTTCTTCGGCCAGGGTAATGAACTTGTCCGGTGCCAGCATGCCGAGCGTTGGGTGTTGCCAGCGCAACAAGGCTTCGGCGCCGTTGATGGCGCCATGGTGGTTGACCTGCGGCTGGAAGTGGAGCTGCAGCTGCGCCTGTGCTACTGCCTGACGCAAGCCAGACTCAAGACTGGTGCGTTCGCTCAGGCTGCTCTGCATCTGCAAGTCAAAGAAATGCACGGTATTGCGCCCGGCCGCCTTGGCACTGTAAAGCGCCAGGTCGGCGCGCTTCATCAGTTCGTCGCAGTTATGTTGTCCGTCGGCAAACATGGCGACACCTATGCTCGGGGTGGAGTGGTAGGGATGGCCGGCCAAGTCGTAGGTTTCGTTGAGTGCCCGCCGGCAGCGTTCACCCAGGCGTTGTGCATAGCCGGCTGCTTCCCGCTGGTCTTTGCCCAGTCGTAGCAGCAGGATCACGAATTCGTCGCCGCCTAGCCGTGCCACGGTGTCGCCATCCCGGACGCAGTGGCTCAGTCTGCGGCCAACCTCCTGTAGCAACAGGTCACCCATGTCGTGTCCCAGCGTATCGTTGAGGGTCTTGAAATTATCCAGGTCAATGAAGAGCAGCGCGCCTTCGTTACGGCGGCCGACACTGCCCAGTGCCCGTTGCAGGCGCTCCAGAAGCAGGCGGCGGTTGGGTAGCCGGGTTAGCGGGTCATAGAAGGCCAGATTGCGAATTTCGTCCTCGGCCTGTTTGCGTTGGGTGATGTCGGTCAGGGTGGCGACATAGTGGCTGGTGGCGGCCTCGGCGCTCTTTACCGCGGTAATGGTGAGCCATTCGGGGTAGATGTCGCCGTTCTTGCGCCGGTTCCACACTTCACCGCACCAGGAGCCGCTCGCCAGCAGTTGTTGCCACATGCTGATGTAAAACGGTGCCAGATGCTTGCCCGAGCTCAACAGGCGCGGTGTTTGACCAACGGCTTCCTGTTCACTGAAACCGGTGATGCGGGTAAAGGCGCGGTTGACGCGAAGGATCCTGTTGTTGGCATCGGTCACGAAAATGCCTTCCTGCGATTCAAAGGCCACCGCGGCAATGCGCAATTGTTCTTCGTCCTGCTGCCTGATGCGTTCAAGCCGTTCAAATCGCAGGTAATACACGGTCGCCAGTCCCAGCAGTAGCAACAGGGAGAGGCTGACCACTAGCACAGCAATACCGGCCTCATGCTGCCAGCTACTCAGGGCAAACTCCCGGTCTAGCCGCACCACAATGATAAAAGGGTAAGACTTGGAGGCCCGATAGGCGGTCAGCGTCCGGTGGCCGTCGGCCAGCATCTCTTCGAAACGGTCGGTGTCGCTATGGGCGAGTCGGCTGTGCAGCATGCTGCTGTAGAGGGGGCCAGGAAAGTTGTTGGCGCTCCTGACAAGAACACTGCCGTCATAGCGCAACAGCATTACCTCTCCCTGTGGCGGGGGAATGTGCGAGCTGTAAAAATTGAGGAAGTAGTCGGTATTCAACGCGGCGAGGACTCCGCGCCAGCTACCGTTTTCCTGCTGCACATCAAGTGCCAGCGGGATAAAGCTGATGCCACGGCTGTCCTTGCTTCCGGGGTTCGCCTGATCGGCAAAGTCGCGTCCGCCCGTAAGCGGCCCGCTACGCAGTACGGCAACCGGTTCGGTGCTTTGTGGCATGAAATCGTCACGTACCACCTGCCGCCCAAGGTTGGCCGCATTGGAACTGAGGACGACGTGTCCGGATGGGCCGCTGATGGCGATAGAGCGCAGATAGGGTGCCTGCTGCAAATAAAACGAGAGTCGCTGGCTGGCGTTGTGGTCGCTGCCGGCCAGCGTGAGCGTGCGCTCCACCACGGTCAGGCTTTGGGTCAGGTGGTCTTCCATGGCGCGTGCCGTCAGGCTGGCCAGCTCAAACTGACGGCTCAGGGTTTCGCTGCGCAGGCGCCACAGCACGGAACATGTCGCAACAGTAATCGCAAGCAGCACCAGCGATATCGCCACACTGAAGACAGTGCGGCGTCTGTCATAGGAGGGGGTGGGTTTGGGGGGCAAAGGACCATCCAGGTTTGAGTAGCGCCGTCTCAACGTTCGGCAATCGGGTCCAGTTTGTGGCGCTTGATCGCCGCAAGTAAGCGTCCGTCAGTCTTGACTGAGTCCAGGAAGGAGGTCACTCGGTTGTACCAATTGTCATCACCTTTCTGCATGGCGTATGCGTAGTGGGTCAGGTGATAAGTGGCCGGTGGGGGCACCAGTCGTGCCCAGTCTGTCGTTTCCAGCATGCGGCGGCTGAACGGGTAGTCGGTCATGAAGACGTCTGCGCGGCCGGACTCGACTTCCTGTTCTCGTCCTTGCGGCGTGGCGGTGACCAACAAGGTAGCTTGCTTGAGTTTTTCACGCATCACCGGCTCATGCAGCGTGCCCTTGGCTACCGCGACGACCATCCCTGGTTTGTCGATGTCGGCCCAATTCTTGATACGGCGGTTGCTTTTGGTGGTGATGGCGTAGATGTCGCTACTCAGGTGCGGGCGGGTGAAACGCAGCTTCTCCATGCGTTGCGGGGTGATGCCGATCGCGAACATGGCGATATCGCACTTGTCCTGCTCGATATCGCTGATGAGCGTGGCAAATGAGCTGTCAACGAATTTGACGGCGACCGCAAGGTTCTGCCCCAGCGCGTTGGCCATGTCGATATCGATGCCGGACAATTGCAGTGTTTTCGGATTGCGGTAGGAAATGCCATAGTAATCCGGCCAGATACAGACCTTGAGCTCATTCGACGCTTTTATTTTTTCCAGATGCCCGGCAAGCGCTGCGGGTGTCAGTAACGAGGCGGCCAGCGCCAGGCCGAGCAGGGTATTTCGCTGCAATGTATTGCTCCTTGTAAGCTGATCGTGGATGCAGTGGCAATGACTTGCCGTGATGGCGGCGCCGCTCTGGAACGGAGCCGCCATGCCAATCCGGAAGTTGATCAAATGTACGCAATTGGCAGGCGCTGCGTTCTGCGATAGATCAAAAGTTGTGTATACACCTGATGCAGTCAGTGATAGACATGGGATTTCACGCTGATCCGGCCTGGTGCCAGCCATAGTGGGGGGGCAAACGCTTCCCGGCCGACACCGTGCAGTGGCTGCAGGCGCACGGCCATGAAGTGCGCGAAACCGACATGACCAGCGGCCTGCAGGCCATCGGTCGCACGGCGGACGGCTACTTCGGCGGCGCCGACCCGCGTCGCGAGGGAGTGGTGATGGGAGAATAGGGCGCAATACCCGGCAAACGCAGACACGCGGCCAACCCTGGCAAGGTTGGCCGCGTGTGTTTCGAGGGATTCAGGCGTCTGAAACCGGCGGGAGAGGCATTCTTCACCGGGATAGGGCGACGCCACATCCGGGGATGCACAACGTTGGCCGCAAGGCAAAGCGTGGGCGGAGAGATGACCTCAATGCGCCGCGAGATTGATTCTTGTGAGGCGGGCAAGTCCACGGATGCGCTTAGGCTTATCCGGGCTACGGGTAAAGAAAACCCGGAACAAGGTCCGGGCTACTTGCTGGATGGCATGTTTTTAAGCAATGAAAAGCGACATGTTAGATTCACTCCTGCTCCTCACTCTGCTGTGGATTACGCAAATCTATCCCTTTTAGTCTTTCTAAGCTCTCAGGATTAAGAGAGGAGAGCGCGTCAACGATTGTGTCAATTGATGCTGTTTCCTCAATGAGTTCTGACTCGCTTATCTCAACAATTCCAACACGGTGAACAAGTTTGTTTCTGAATATCTGAGCCTTACTGATAAGTTCTGCGACCCCCTTGTCTATTACACCCTTTGCACCACACAAGTATTGAGATTGCATCCTAATATTTGTTTTGTTTGTATCGTGCTTGCTGTAAATATCTTTTTCGTTTGATGTTAGTTCGCAGACGGACTTGGTCAAAGCTATCAATTTGTTGTACTTGGCTATGAATTCTGCAGCCCCCGTGCTTGCCGTTCCGCTAAAGTTTTCTGCTAACTCTTCACGCTCTGATTCTGCTATGTGGACATCGCCAATAGAATCTAGGGCAGCTTGAATTTTTTCACCGATGTCATTACTAATTGACACTAAGTCATCGAGTTCTTGCTTAGTTATCCCTTTGCAGTGGGCAATTTTGCATCTGTACTCATAAAGGCGCTCCCATCTTGATCTAAGGTATTCAGAGTCGCAGTTTACTTTTTTAGAAAAATATTTTTCCCAATTTGTAAATGGTGAGAACGATTTCAGATCGCCAACTTTTATGACCTCGTCGTCAAACTTTTCCTTTAAAGAATCTAAGAAGCGGCTGGAGTCCGCTTTGTTGTATTTTTTAAAAAGGAAGTTGGAAAGTTGGATGAAATCGACTTCATGCAAGAAGTTTGATTTTTCCTTCTTCCCCTCTACTCGAACCGAATCCAAAACTTCCTTTGGGGTCGACGCATCGCTCCAGTCATATCCAATGCTAATCGCCATAAATTTAGCGATTAGCTTACGCATTAAGTTCTCTGTTTTGTAGATTATTGGGTAACCCTGCTGACAGTACTCTTCTCCAACGCCGTCATGCAAAACGATGCTGTTTCTGCCGCTTGTCTTTGTGCATATTCTTCTGACCTCTCTGAGCAAGTCTTTGAACGTTTCCTGATCTTCTGGCTCGGTGACCTCCAGTGTTAGGTCGTAGTAAAGCGACCCATCGGTTAGTGTCCCCTGCGCCAATTGGTAACAAAATTCTTTGCTGCTGTAGCTCACTTTATCTTTTTTCCCAAAGGAAATAGACGAATGAGCTGAGAGCAGATTCTTGAACTTTTCCACGCTAGTACAAAGTTCATCCTTGGCGTCGAAAGTTATTAGGTATTCAGTTTTCAATTGCTACTCCGGAAAAGAATATAACACCTAGGTTAACCGACCCGGAAACCAAGGCTGGAGGGCGGCAACACAGGCCATGAAAATGGCGAAGCCATAGCCTGTGTTCGAGTCCGAGTTGAGCCGACAGTTAGACCGCGGACGGCTCATTTTTTCTTTTGTCCCACGACTCAATGACATAAAGCGCAACAGTATGGGCTGCATGTATGGCGATTGTTGTCTGCCAACAGGAGACGCAGGGAAATTTCCGTTCCTGACCGACAGCAGTCATGCTAGCACCTGAGCATGAATGACCGCTAAGGCCGAGTTGTGTGAATTGGCTGTCAGGCAGGTTTCAAAGCACAACAGTCATTCAGAGGCCTGCTGTCCGCTCCTGGCCGCTAGTAGCCATTACACCAAGGCATAGTCACTCTGTATTCACCACTCCCCAACACCCCACAAACCCTGCGGCCAACCTCGTCACCAAGGTTGGCCGCAGTCGTTTCAGGCGCCAGCCAAAACGCTTACTTCAGCACCACCTTGCTGAAATCCACGCGCCCGAACGGGCTGACCTGATAACCGCTGACCTTGTTGCTGGTGATCACCGCGGCGGTCGGGTGGGCCAGTGGCAGCCACAGCGCCTGTTCCTTGATGATCTGCTGCGCGCGGGCGTAGTTGGCGGCGCGCAGTTTCGGGCTGGCGTCGCGGCGGGCGTCGGTGATCAGCTTGTCCAGCTTCGGGTCGCAGTAGCGGGCGAAGTTGGTGCCGGATTGCACCGCGGCGCAGCTGAATTGCGGGGTGAGGAAGTTGTCGGCGTCGCCGTTGTCGCCGGCCCAGCCCATGAACAGCAGGTCGTGCTCGCCGGCCTTGCCGCGCTTGATCAGCTCGCCCCATTCGATGACCTTGATCTCGGCGCGGATGCCGATCTTGGCGAGATCGGCCTGCAGCAGTTCGGCGCCGGCTTTCGGGTTCGGGTTCAGCGTGCTGCCGGTGGGGCGGATCCAGATGCTGGTGTCAAAGCCGTTAGGGTGGCCGGCGTCGGCCAGCAGTTTTTTGGCGCGGACGATGTCCTGCGGGTAGTCCTTGATCGCCTTGTTGTAGCCGAAGGTGGAGGGCGGGAACGGGTTGCTGGCGGCGATGGCGCTGCCGCCGAACACCGCTTTCAGGTAGCTGGGCTTGTCGAAGGCGAGGTTTACCGCCTGGCGCACGCGCTTGTCGTCAAACGGCTTGTGCTGGCTGTTGAGCGCGACGAAGCCGGTCATGAACGCCGGGGTGGTCAGCACGCGCAGGCGGCTGTCGGCGCTGGCTTCCTGCACGTCCTGCGGTTTCGGGCCGATGGCGATCTGGCATTCGCCGGCCTTCAGTTTTTGCACGCGCACATTGCTGTCGGTGGTGATGGCGTAGGTCAGCCGCTCGGCCGCCGGCTTGCCGCCGAAGTAGGCGGGGTTGGCCGCATAGCGCACCGCGCTGTCCTTGGCAAAGCCCTGCAGCTGGAACGGGCCGGTGCCGACCGGCTGGCTGTTGAGCAGCTCCGGGGTGCCGGCGCGCGCCAGTTGCGCCGCGTATTCGGCGGAGTAGATCGAGGCAAAGCCCATCGACAGGGTCGGCAGCAGGGTGGCATCCGGCTGGTTCAGCTCGAAGCGCACGGTGCGGCTGTCGACGCGCACCACGGCCTTGATCAGCTTGTCGAGCTGGAACGATTTGGCGTGCGGGTAGCCGGTGGGCGCGGTCTTGTGCCACGGGTGGTTGCTGTCCAGCATGCGCTGGAAGCTGAACACCACGTCGTCGGCATCCAGCGCGCGGGTGGGGTTGAACCAGGCGGTGCGGTGGAAGGCGACCTTGTCACGCAGGGTGAAGGTGATGGACAGGCCGTCCGGCGCCACCGTCCAGCGCGTGGCCAGCGACGGCACCAGCTTGCCCTGGCGGGCGTCGTATTCCACCAGCCGGTTGAACAGCACGTCGGCGCTGGCGTTGGTGGTGGTCAGCGAGTTGTAGCGCACCACATCGAAGCCTTCCGGGCTGGCGTCGGTGCAGACGGTGAGCGGTTTGGCCAGCGCGGTGGCGGACAGGGCGAGCAGGGACAAGGGCAGCAGGGTGCGCAATTGCATGGTGGGTTCCTTTGTACATAACGGTCATGCCAATGGCGCAGCATAACGTCATTGGCATGAGTTATGCCAATGCTTGTTTCAGCTAAGCAAAGTCACAAACCGCCACCACCATGCTCAGCCGTGGCGGCTGAGGATGGGCCCGGCCATGCGCTGCAGGATGCCGGCCAGCGTGCTCAGCGCCAGCCGCTGCCGCCCCGGCAGGTGGGCGCTGAACACCGCGCTGTATTCCAGCGCCGGCACGCCGCCGCGATGCTGCTTGAAGGCGCCGGCGCCGGAGCTGTAGTGCAGGCGCAGGCCGCGCGCCTGTGCCTCGCGCAGCAGCAGCGCCATCAGCCGCCGGTATAGCCCCAGCTCCGGCGGCAGCGTGGTGTCGTAGCCCAGCAGCGGGGTGGTCAGCCAGCCGTAGCGCTGATACAGGCCGATGACGCCGACGATGCGGCCGTCCAGCCGCAGCGCGTGCAGCTCCAGGAAGCGTTTGTCGAGGCACAGCGCGAAGAATTCGTCGGTGAAATCCGGGTTCAGCACCGAGTGCTTGTCGATGAACAGCGCGCGAAAGCAGCGCCGCAACGCCGGCAGCTCGTCCGCGGTCAGCGTGTCCGGGCCGCCCAGCTGCAGATCGGGCTGTGCCAGCAGCTTCTGGTCGCGCTTGACGTTGGGGCTTTGCCACACCGCCGGGTCTTGCGGATCGCAGGTGTAGATCTGCCGCGCCGGCAGCAGCGTCCAACCCTGTGCGGCCAACCTTTGCGCAAGGCCGGGGTTGACCGCGTCGCTGACATTGCGCAGCAGCAGCGGGCTGTCGCAGTGGCGCGCCATCACCGACTCGGTCAGCAGCGACAGGTCGCTGTCCTGCCACTGCGGGTGCAGGTTGGTGGAGATCAGCCAGTTGTTGATCACCGCCGCCTCGTCCAGCCGCGCGGCGGTGATCAGGCCGGACAGCGGCAGGCCGGCGACCTGCGCCAGCGTGCCCAGCGAGCGGCTCTTGCGCTGCGCTTCGTCCTGCGCGTAGCGCAGCCACGCCGAGCGTGCGCTGGCGACGTAGCTGTCCTGCGCGCTGAAGGTGTGCAGGCGGGTGACCGGGATCGGCGGATTGCCGGCGTCGCTGCAGCACACGTCGCAGGCGGCATTGCGCACCCAGTGCTGGCCGCCGTTGAGTCGGGCCTGGCTCAGCCAGCTGGCGTGGCCGTCCAGCAGCAGCGCGGGTTCGAGTAGGGTCATGTTTGCTTGATATAGAGGTGGACGCCGCCGTAGATGGCGGCGCGGTCGCGACGGTGCAGCGCGCGGTTGTGGTCGGGGTCGGTGTGCCACGCGGCGCGCACCTGCGGCGCCAGCCGTGTTTCCAGCGGCGAGGCGCTGCCGCCGGTGCGGAACACCACCCGCGCGCCGCGGGCGGCGGTGCGGGTCACTTCGCGCCACAGCGCGTTGAGCTGGGCGTCGTCCATCCAGTCCTGCGCATCGAGGAACAGGTAGGCGTCCAGCGACTGCGACGGGCGGTTGACAAGGAAATCGGTCAGCGAGCAGTGGTGACTGTAGAGGCGCTGGCTGTGCTCGCGGATGGCGGCGTAGTGCTGTTGCTGCAGGTACATCGGCAGCGCGCTCTGGCGGCCGGTATCGTAGCGGCGGGCAAACGCCTGCTGCGCGTACGGGTTGTCCGCCAGCGGAAAATCGCAGGCCAGGCGGCGCATCCGTTCGCGGAACAGCGCCGGCAGGTCGCCGTCGGCGTCGTGCAGTAGCGCGGCGAACTGCGCCGGCGGAATGCCCATGCTGTACAGCATCGCCGGGCGGCGGGCGAGGAAGCGCAGCAACGGGTGGTCGAACAGCGGCGCCAGATGGCGATCGAACAGCGCCTGCTGCTCGTCAAGGTTGGCCGCGGTGGCCAGCCGCGACAGGTTGCCGCCCAACAGCCGCCCCAGGCCGTGCGCGACGCCGATGAAGCGCCCCAGCAGGCCGTGGCGGTAGGCGTGGCGCGCGAACAGGCTGTAGCGTGGCCGGCCGCGCCAGTCGGTTTGTTCCCAGTACTGGCGCGCGGCCGGCGGCAGCTGCGGTGCCAGATGCTGGCGGTAGCGCTGCAGGTTGGCCGCATCGTCGGCGCCGCCGAGAAAGGCCAGCAGCGCCGGGTAGTCCGGCAGGGCCTGGAACGCGGCGCGCTTGAGCGCCAGCATCGCCAGATGGCTGGCGTTGAGGTCTACCGCGTGCACTTCCTGCGGCGCGCAGGCGAGGTAGGCCAGCGCATTGCAGCCGCCGGAGGAGATGGTCAGCACCCGCGAGCCGGGCTGCAGCTGCAGCGCGTCGATGTCGACCAGCGGGTCTTCCCAGATCTGCGCGTAGACCAGCTGGCTGAACCAGCGCGCGAACAGCCGGTCGCCCAGCGCGCGGCGGCCGGTGCTGCGGCTGTTGTGGACCGCCTTGTTGACCAGGGTATGGGTATGCATATCGCCTCCGGGGTTGTGCATCCCGGCATTGTGGCGGCGGCGGGTGGCAGGCGTGTGACGGACTGATGTCAGTAACGTGACGCGAGCCGCAGGCTTGATGGCTGTGTTATAACGTAACTTTATTGATTGTTACATTATAACGAAAGGAATGCTGTGTCCCAGCCATCAGACCATCGCCTGCCCGTCACCGTGCTGTCCGGCTTTCTCGGCGCCGGCAAGACCACCTTGCTCAACCACATCCTGCACAACCGCGACGGCCGCCGCGTGGTAGTGATCGTCAACGACATGTCCGAGGTCAACATCGACGCGCAGCTGGTGCGCGACGGCGGCGCCGCGCTCAGCCGCGCCGAGGAAAAACTGGTGGAGATGAGCAACGGCTGCATCTGCTGCACGCTGCGCGAGGACCTGCTGGTGGAGATCCGCCAGCTGGCCGCCGCCGGCCGTTTCGACTACCTGCTGATCGAATCCACCGGCATTGCCGAGCCGCTGCCGGTGGCGGAGACCTTTACCTTCCGCGACGACAACGGCGCCAGCCTGGCCGACATCGCGCGGCTGGACACCATGGTGACGGTGGTGGACGGCTTCAACTTCCTGCGCGACTACGGCTCGCGCGACAGCCTGGCGCAGCGCGGCGAGCAGGCCGGTGCGGACGACGAGCGCACGGTGGTGGACCTGCTGGTGGAGCAGGTGGAGTTCTGCGACGTGATCGTGCTCAACAAGACCGACCTGATGAGCGCCGCCGACATCCGCCACCTGCAGGCGATCCTGGCCACGCTCAACCCACGCGCGCGCATCGTCAACAGCCACTTCGGCCGCGTGCCGCTGAACACGGTACTGGATACCGGGCTGTTCGATTTTGACGCCGCCGCCGAGGCGCCGGGCTGGCTGCAGGAGCTGCGCGGCGAGCACGTGCCGGAAACCGAGGCCTACGGCATCGGCAGCTTTGTCTACCGCGCGCGCCAGCCGTTTCATCCGCAGCGCCTCTACCACTGGCTGCAGCAAGCGTGGCCGGGCGTGGTGCGTTCCAAGGGCCACTTCTGGCTGGCGACGCGACCGCTGCTGGTCGGCAGCTGGTCGCAGGCCGGCGCCATGTCGCGTCACGGCCTGGGCGGGTTGTGGTGGGACGCGGTCGATCGCGACGACTGGCCGGACGACGCGGAAAGCCGCGCGCTGATCGCCAGCCGCTGGCAGGAGCCGTGGGGCGACCGCCAGCAGGAACTGGTGCTGATCGGCATCGACATGGACGTGGCGGCGCTGACGGCGGCCTTCGATGCCTGCCTGCTCAGCGACGCCGAACTGGCCGCCGGCGCGCAAAGCTGGGCCGGCCTGGCGGACCCGTTTGAACCGTGGGACGACGCTGGCCAGGCGCAGTCCGACTGAGCGCCTCCGGGAAGGCTGGCGGGCGCCACCCCGCGGCAGGCTGGCGCTGCCTTGCGGCCAACCCTGGCGTGCTTCCCGCCGCTGTGGCGTGATCGCCTGCCCCAGATCAAGTCGCCGCGCCTGTCCGCGGCATAGCCTGCCTGACAGTATCCGGCGCCGGCACCTTTGTCCGGCGATGGCCGTGCCGCGCGGGGCTAATCTGCTCGCCGCGCGGCGGCAATTCTAGGGGAGTGCATCATGCATCGCATTTTGAAGTACGGCCTGCTGGCGGCGTGGCTCACGGTCGGCGGCAGCGCGCTGGCCGCGCCAGGCGGCACGGTGTTTACCGCCAACGAACAGGCGGCGTCGATCAGCCGGGTACGGCTGGCGGATGGCGCCGCCAGCCACGTCAAGCTCGACATCGCGCCACACAACCTGCAGCTGACACCGGACGGCAAGCGGCTGCTGGTGGTGGGCGTCAGCGTGCACGCCGGCCACCATGGCAACAGCACCGACGCCGGCCGCCTGCTGGTGTTCGATGTGGCCGACACCGCCGCCCCGGCGTTCAGCCTGGCGGTGGCCGGCCATCCGGCGCACGTGATTACCGACCGCAGCGGCCAGCTGGCCTTTGTCAGCGATGCCGCCAACAACGTGCTGCAGGTATTCGATCTTGCCAGCCGCACCCTGCGGGCGCGCATCGCAACCGGCGCCTATCCGCACGGCCTGCGCCTCAGCCCGGACGGGCAGCAGATCTACGTTGCCAACATGAAGGGCAACAGCGTGTCGGTGATCGATGTCGCCAGCCTGCGCGAGGTGGCGCAGATCGCGGTCGGCCGCGCGCCGGTGCAGGTGGCCTTCCTGCCCGACGGTCGTCACAGCTATGTGTCGCTCAGCGGCGAGAACAAGGTCGCCGTGATCGACGTGGCACGCCGGCAGCTGCTGGACAAGATCGCGGTCGGCAATACGCCGGTGCAGCTGTTTGCCACCCCGGACGGCAAGCTGCTGTACGTCGCCAATCAGGGCAGTGCGGCGCAGCCGGACGAGCGGGTGTCGGTGATCGATACCGGACGCGGGCAGGTGACGGCCACGCTGCGCACCGCCGCCGGCGCGCATGGCGTGGTGGTCAGCGCGGATGGCCGCCATGTGTTTGTCAGCAATATGGGTGCCGCCAGCTTCTCGGTGATCGATGTCGCGCAGCAGCAGGTGATCGCCAGCCACGCGGTGCAGGCGGGGCCGAACGGCATCGCCTACGCCGCCGATGCGGCCGGCAACTAGGCGTGGTGTCACGCGGCGCGTTCTGCATGGCCGCTAGCGGTGCACTTTGATGCAGTGCGCGGCAAGCTGGCCAGCGCGGCGACGCCGGCAGCGCGCGGCTACCAGCGCCGCGTGGCGAAGCGTGCCACCAGAAAATCCAGCAGCGCACGTACCGCCGGCGACAGGTGGCGGCGCGACGGGTACAGCGCGTAGATGGTCATCGGCGGTGGCTGCCACGCCGGCAGCACCGCCAGCAGCTCGCCGCGCTGCAGCCAGGGGTTGGCCAGATAGGTCGGCTGCAGGCTGATGCCGCCGTCGGCCAGCGCCGCGTGCAGCAGCACGGTGGCGTCGTTGGCGGTGAAGTGGGTGGCCACGTTGACGGTATCGCGCTGCTCGCCGCGCTGGAAGCGCCAGCTGCTGCGGCCAACGTTGCTGTGCCCCAGGCAGCGGTGGCCGGCAAGCTCGGCCGGCGTTTGCGGTGTGCCGGCGGCGGCCAGATAGCCGGGGCTGGCCACCAGCACCGAGTCGCACACCGCCAGCGGCCGCGCGATCAGCGCCGGGTCCGGCTCGCTGCTGATGCGGATCGCCAGATCGATGCGCGCTTCCACCAGGTTCAAGGTGGCATCGCCGACATTCAGGTCGATCTTCAGCTGCGGATGCTGCGCCAGAAACTCGGCCAGCGCCGCCGCCAGATGGGCGTGGCCGAAGGACATGCTGCTGGTCAGCCGCAACTGGCCGCGCAAGCTGCCGTCCGCGGTCGCCACCTCGTCCTCCACCTCCGCCACCAGCGCCAGCAGCTGCTGGCAGCGACGCAGCGCCTGCTCGCCGGCGTCGGTCAGCGTCACGCTGCGCGTGGTGCGCTGCAGCAGCCGCGCGCCCAGCCATTGCTCCATCTCCGCCACGTAGCGGGTGACCATCGCGCGCGACATCTCCAGCCGCTCGGCGCTGGCGCTGAAGCTGCCGCTGGCGGCCACGTCGGCGAATACCCGCATCGCGGTGACTCTGTCCATGTTATCTGCTCGATTTATGCAACAAATATGCGCATATTATCGCGTTTATCTGCGCGGATAGAGAAACTATAGTGACGTCCATCAACCCGCGGCACTGGCCGCCATGAAAGGACACCCCATGTTTCGCACCACCCTGATTGCCGCCTCCCTTGCCCTGAGCGCCACCGCCGCCACCGCCGCCACCGCCGCCCAGCCGCTGCAGCTGAAGGTGTACAACGCCGGCGAGGGCAGTTTTCACGCCAATGCCGTGGTGGTCAGCGGCGAGCACGAGGCGATGGTGATCGACAGCGGCTTCACCCGCGCCGACGCCTATCGCATTGCGGCCAACGTGCTGGATAGCGGCAAGACGCTGAAGACCATCCTGATCAGCAATGCCGACCCGGACTACTACTTTGGCGCCGAGGTGCTGAAGCAGCTGTTCCCGCAGGCGCAAGTGGTGGCCACCCCGGCCGTGGCCGGCAAGATCCAGGCCAAGCTGGCCGGCAAGCTGGCGTTCTGGGGGCCGAAGATGGGCGTCAATGCACCGCAGCAGCCCATCGTGCCCAGTGCCTTGAAAACAGACACCCTGAGCGTGGACGGTGAAAAGATCGAGCTGCGCGGCACTCGTGGCGGGCTGGCGCACCGTCCGTATGTGTGGATCCCGTCGCTGCGCGCCATCGCCGGCAACGTCGCCGTGTTCAGCGGCCTGCACGTGTGGACCGCCGACACCCAGCAGCCGGCCGAGCGCCAGGCGTGGCTCGCGCAGCTGGACGAAATGGCCGCGCTCAAGCCCGCCGTCGTGGTACCGGGTCACATGGCCGCCGGCAGCAAGCTGGATAGCACGGCCATCGACTACACTCGCCACTACCTGCAGCGTTTTGACAGTGAGGCGGGCAAGGCGGGCAATGCCGCCGAACTGATTGCCGCCATGCAGCGCGCCTACCCGCAGGCCGGCATGGGGCTGGCGCTGGACATCGGCGCCAAGGTGAACAAAGGTGAAATGAAATGGTAAACGCCACCCTGCATTACTACTACGACCCGCTGTGCGGCTGGTGCTACGGCGCGGCGCCGCTGCTGGCCGCCGCGGCCAACGTTGACGGCCTCGCCATCGCGCTGCACGCCGGGGCGATGATGAGCGGGCCGAACCGCCAGCCGGTCACGCCGCAGCTGCGCCAGTACGTGATGGGCCACGATCAGCGTATCCAGCAGCTCACCGGTCAGCCGTTCGGCGATGGCTACTTCAACGGCCTGCTGCTGGACAACACTGCGGTGTTCGACAGCACGCCGCCGACACTGGCCATCCTCGCCGCGCAGGCGCTGGGGGTGGACGGGCTGACCATGCTGCATCGCCTGCAGCAGGCGCACTATGTGGACGGGCAGCGCATCGCCGATCTGCCGGTGCTGCAACAGCTGGCGCAGCAGCTGGGGCTGGACGGCGCGGCTTTCGCCGCCGAATACCAGCGCCAGCAGGGCGAATTTGCCACCCACGTTGGCCGCAGCCACCGCGACATGGCCACACACGGCCTGCGCGGCTTCCCGTCGCTGCTGCTGGAATTGAATGGCCAGCTGCAGCGGCTGGAGCTGTCTCCGTATCTGGGCAAGCCGGACGCGTTTGCCGGCTACCTGCAGGGGCTGCTGGCCGGTGCGGCCAACCTTGGCGCGGCCGAGGCACCGCTGTGCACGTCGGACGGCTGCCAGTAGGCGAGGTCACTCCGTCAAAACAAAACCGCCAGCCTGACAAGCTGGCGGTTTTTTTGCGGCCAACCTTGGCCGCAGCCAGCCTCGCGCGCGCAAAAAAAAAGCCAGCGTGAGGCTGGCTGAAGTACTTCTTTCAGAGGAAATCAATCTGGTTGCATGGCTTGTTGCCTGCCGACTCCTGGTGTCAGCTCAGGCGCCGCCGACGGTGGACACCACCTGCCACTTGCCGTTCTTGACCTGGTAAACCGTGACCGCGCCGTTATTGATGTCGCCTTTGGCGTCAAACGACACCTTGCCGGTGACGCCGGTGTAGTCGGTCTTGCCGACTTCGGCCAGATACTGCTTCGGGTCGCTGGAGCCGGCGCGCTGCATCGCGTCGACCAGCACGCGCACGGCGTCGTATTCATACGGCGAGAACACCTGGATCTCGGTGTTGAACTTGCTCTGGAATTTGGTGTTGAAGGCGGCAAAGCCCGGCATCTTGTCGCGCGGCAGGCCGCAGGCGGAGGCATACAGGCTTTCGGCGGCGTCGCCCGCCAGCTTGATGAATTCCGGGGTCTGCATGCTGTCGCCGCCCATCAGCTTGGCCTTGATGTCCAGTCGCTTCATCTGTTTCGCCATCGGCCCGGCCTGGGCGTCCATGCCGCCGTAGAACACCACGTCCGGCTGGGCGCCCTTGATCGCGGTCAGGATGGCGTTGAAGTCGGTGGCGGTATTGGTGGTGAATTCGCGCTTGACCACCGTGCCGCCCTTGGCGGTGACGGCCTTGGCGAATTCGTCGGCCAGGCCCTGGCCATAGGCGGTGCGGTCGTCGACCACCGCCACCGTTTTTGCCTTCAGCGTGTCGATGGCGAACTGCCCCAGCGCCGTGCCTTGCTGCTCGTCATTGGCGATCATGCGGAAGGTGGTCTTGTAGCCTTGCCGGGTGTAGTCGGGGTTGGTGGCGGAGGGCGAGATCTGCGGGATGCCGGCATCGGCATAGATGCGCGAGGCCGGGATGGTGGTGCCGGAATTCAGGTGCCCGACCACGCCCACCACGCCGGCGTCGATCAGGCGCTGCGCCACCTGGGTGCCGATCTTGGGGTCGCCCTGATCATCCTCGGATACCAGCTAAAAGCGGACCTTCTTGCCGCCGATTTCCACGCCTGCGGCGTTGAGGTCCTCTATGGCCAGCCTGGCGCCGAATTCGACATCCTTGCCCAGGTGCGAGATCGGGCCGGTCAGCGGCGACACCTGGCCGATCTTGATGGTCTCGACGCCGGCAGCGGCGGCATTGTCCGGCGTGCTGGCGGCGGTCTCCTGCTTGCCGCAGGCGGTGAGGGACAGTGCCGCAGCGGCAAACAGACTCAGTTTCGCAAAGTTTCTCATGTGTTTTCCTGAATGTAGATCGGGGTTGCCGTGATACCGGTCGCAGGCTGCGTCTATGCGCAGTGTGTTTCCCTGTGGCTCGGTGCCGGGTGGAACGCTTTATTGCAAAACGTGGGGCCGGGCGGCGACCAGCCGGCTGGCCGGCTCGGCTGTCGCCCTTGCTGGCCGTATCAGTGCTGGCCCTCGAAGCCGCGCAGCACATTCACCGCGTTGACGCCGATGTCGTCGACCATGTAACCGCCTTCCATCACGAACAGGGTCGGGCGGCCGATGCCGGCAATGGTCTGGCCGATCTTGAGGAAGTCTTCGCTTTCCAGCCGGAAGTGGCTGATCGGGTCGTCCTTGAAGGTGTCTACCCCCAGCGAGATCACCACCGCGTCCGGGGCGTAGGCGGCGATGGCGTCGCAGGCGTGGCGCAGAGCCGCGCCGTAGTCGTCCCAGCCGGTGCCGTGCGGCAGCGGGTAGTTGTGGTTGAAGCCCAGGCCGGCACCGGCGCCGGTTTCGTCGCGGTGGCCGAGGAAGTAGGGGTAGGAGTGGCGCGGGTCGCCGTGCAGCGAGGTGAACATCACGTCGGCGCGGTCATAGAAGATGCTCTGCGTGCCGTTGCCATGGTGGTAGTCCACGTCCAGCACCGCCACCCGTTTGGCGCCGTTGTCCAGCGCGTGCTGCGCGGCGATGGCGGCATTGTTGAGATAGCAGTAGCCGCCCATGTACTCGGCAGCGGCGTGATGGCCGGGCGGGCGGCACAGCGCAAAGGCGCTGTATTCGCCCTGCGCCAGCGCCGCCATGCCGGTCAGCGCCAGGTCGGCGCTGGTCTTGACCGCCTGCCAGGTGCCGGCGGTAATCGCCACGCCGGCGTCCATGGCATAGAAGCCCAGCTTGCCGTCGATGTGCACCGGCTCGATATCGCTGCGCAGATCGCGCACCGGCCAGATCAGCGGCAGCGCGTCGTGCTGGCGGCCCAGTGCCTGCCATTCGCGCCACGCCTGTTCCAGAAAGCGCACATAACGTTCACTGTGCACGCGGGCATAGCTGGCGCTGCCGAACTCGCGCGGGGCGATGACTTCGCCGAGGCCAACGGCCTGCACCCGCGCCAGAATGGTGTCGGCGCGGCTTGGCATCTCGAAACAGGGCTTCAGGACGCCATCCTTGAGTTCGGTGGCGTGGTGCAGACGATGGGCATTGCTGTAGATGGTAAGCATGACGTGGTGCCGTACAGGGGAAGGTGACGGCAAACAGTATGTGGCGGCGGCTCGGGATTTACTTTGCTTTAAGCACCCGCCATTCGCTATCCTGCGATAAGAACAGACTCTCTTATTGGCAAAAATGAGTACGAACAAACCAAAAAATGAACTGGATGCCGCAGACCGGACTATTCTGCGCCTGTTGCAGCAGGACGGCACGCTGTCCAATCCCCGGCTGGCGGAGCAGCTGGCGCTGAGCGTGACGCCGTGCTGGCGGCGGCTGAAGCGGCTGGAAGACGACGGCTATATCAAGGACTACCAGGCCAATCTCGACCGCCGCAAGCTGGGGCTGGACGTGCTGGCCTTCGTGCAGATCCGCTTCAGCGCACACGGCGGCAACGAGCCGAACGCGTTCGAGGCGGCGATGTGCGCGCAGCCACAGGTGCTGTCCTGTCACAAAATCACCGGCGACGCCGACTACCTGCTGCAGGTGGTGGCCACGTCGCTGGACGCCTACAGCGATTTTGTCGAAAACGTGCTGCGTCAGATGCCGGGAGTGGCGTCTATCCACTCCAGCCTGGCGCTGCGCGAGGTGAAGGCCGGCAGCCGCCTGCCGGTGTAGCCGCAGCAGGCGTGAAAAAGGTTGGCCGCAAGCGGGAACCTGCTTGCGGCCAACCTTGTTGCTTGCCGGTGCCGGCGGGAGAGGCCATGACGCAGCCGGCGGTGGGGTGAATCAAACGTAAGGCTCGCTGAGGGCGGCCGAGGTGCCGTAGTAGGCGTCGATTTTCTTGGCCCAGGCGGCGTCCGCCATGTCCGGCCAGTTGTCCTTGTCAAAGCCGGGGGCCTTGTCCAGACGATCCTTGGCGACGTCCAGCACGAAGCGCTTGTTCTCAGTGTCGAGGGTCAGCGCACTCCATGGCACGGCGAACAGCTTCTCGCCCATACCCAGAAAGCCGCCGAAGGCCAGCACCGCGTAGCAGACGCGACCGCTGCGCATGTCGAGCATGATTTCCTTGATGTCGCCAAGGTCATCGCCGTTCTTGTTGAATACATCGTTGCCGGACAGGGTGTCGGCGCCCATCAGCTGCGGGCCGGGGCCTTGCGGATTATTGAGCTCGCCGCTCACTTTGTTCTTGTAAATGCCATAGGTATCGCGCTCTTCATAGTTCATTACCATCTCCAGATCATACGTTGCTATCGCAGGACGGGTTTCGTATGCGCAGCCCCATCCGCTGTGGTAACCGTGCGCCCATCGCGGGGCAGAGTCTGTGCGACAGCGCGCTTAACGGAGGTGGGGTGAAGGCGGGGGTGTTTCGGGTGGTTGGTTGGTGTGGTCGTTTGGTGTGGCAGCGCCGGGGCGCTGGTCGGACAAAACAGCTGGTCATGCCTATGTGCTAGCATGGCTGCTATCGGCCAGGAGCGGACATTTCTCATCGCGTCCGATAGCGGACCTTCGAGGCCGCGTTCCAGCATCCGTATTGTTGGAGTTGTTTACGGCCCCCGATAAAGCTGTTTCATTTCTAGGTATTTTATTTATAAGCATATTTGCTGTATTAATATCAATTAATATAATTACCCAGCTGGTCCGTTTAATAGCTGTTCTGCATCATCATGGCTAGTTCAGATCGGAGCGATAACGTGATTTCTAATTTTCAACTCAAGTTTGGACGCGCACTAGGGCTATCTGCAGAAACGATTCCTGCAACACCCGTCACAGTTTTTGTTGGCCCCAATAACTCCGGCAAAAGCAAGGTGCTGTCTGAAATTGAGCAGTACTGCCGCAGAGGATCGAAAGATGCATCGGCCGTCATTCTTGACGATCTCTCTTTTTCTGGGCTGTCCTTTGACAAGGCTCTTCAAGCAATCGAGCACATCAAGCATGACCCTAATCCTGGGGAAACACTAAATATTGGTCATGTGATTGTTGGCAGCCGCTATGGCCGACAACAACTGCCGTTTGATTCCCTCAACCAGTTCATACAAAACCCAAGCTCGAATATCGCGGCTTTTTGCCAATGGTTCTTGACCCACAGTACGCTGATACTGGATGGTCGTAACAGAATCAACCTTGTAAACCAACAGGGGGGAGGCGACCTTCAGCAAGCACCTCAAACCAGCTTTCAGGTTTTGTTCCGAGACGATGCAAAAAGGCATGAAGTGCGGCGTATTGTCTTCGAGGCATTCGGTTCCTATTTCGTTATTGATCCAACCAGCCTAGGGCAGTTGCGCATTCGCTTATCCCAGCGAGCGCCGTCGAACGCTATGGAGGAACGCGGGCTTCATACTGAAGCAGTACAGTTCCATACAAACGCGCAGCTAATTGACCAAGCGAGCGACGGCGTAAAGGCGTTTACGGGCATCGTTACCGAAGTGATGGCGGGTGATCCCCGGGTACTGCTAATCGATGAACCGGAAGCGTTTCTTCATCCTTCCCTAGCCTCGAAACTCGGCTACGAGGTAGCCCGCGCGGCATTGTCGGCAGACAAGAGGGTCTTCGTTTCTACACATAGTCCGATGTTTGTTATGGGGTGCATTCAGTCTGGTGCTCCAGTCAATATCATTCGCCTAACTTACCGAGACGGCGTTGCAACCGCGAGGGTACTTCCGAGTGACGAAATACTAGAATTGATGCGAAATCCGTTACTTCGATCAACTGGAGTCCTCAGTGGGTTGTTCTACGAGTTTGTTGTCGTGACGGAGTCCGATGCGGACAGGGCGTTCTATCAGGAAATCAATGAGCGTCTCCTTCGTTTCAAGCCTGAGTGGGGAATTCCAAACTGCTTGTTCATCAATGCCCAGAACAAACAGACAGTACAAACGATTCTCCGACCGTTACGTAAGTTGGGTATCCCAGCCGCAGGCATTGTTGATATCGATGTCCTAAAGGATGGAGGTTCCAATTGGACGAATTTGCTTCTGGGGGCTAATGTCCCAAGCATTGCGCACGGGTCATTAGCGACCATGCGCGTTGCCGTAAAGCAAGCCATGGAGGCAACCGGTCGTGATATGAAGCGTGATGGTGGTGTGGCCATTCTCAACCAGCCTGAACAAGAAGCAGCAAAGAATCTATTAAGCCAACTTGGCGAGTACGGCGTCTTCGTCGTGCCTGGTGGGGAACTGGAATCATGGGTCAAACACCTGGGGGCATCTGGTCACGGACCAGCTTGGCTCATCAATGTGTTTGAGAAAATGGGAGAGGATCCTAGCACTGAGAATTACCTGAAGCCGGCTACGGACGACGTTTGGGCTTTCATGCAAAAGCTAAAGGGCTGGCTTTTCGATGCTAGCCGAAAGGGCATTCCTGCGTGATGCCTCAATTTCTTCATTCCAACGGGCCTGCACGAAGAGCAGCTCAGCCCGGTGAATCCAGACGTGGTCCGCTTCTTCAAAAGGGCAACTACCGCTTTGGGGCGGTTGCCGTCCTAGTCCACCTACGATCCGAATCGATCGGCAATGCTGCCCATCTTTCAGGAGTTGCTTATTTATGGGGATTGAAGCATGAAAATCACAGCCGCCCAGGTTGTCGCTGCTTATCAAATTTCTGTCCGAGTATTCGAAAAACAGATAAAAGCCACTCATGGCGTTGAAATCCTTGTATCCGAACACGGACTTAACCGTGCTACCGCTGGCGACTTCATAAACGACTACAAATGCCTATTGCAAGGTCGAGTCTTTCACCGAGCGATGAGCACCGCAGCAATACGCTATTTCATGGAGCAGATTTCCGTGACGAGTGGTAAACAGGAGCTGGCTAACGCTGTTGCGAGCTTGCGTGCTCATATTGAATACTACGAGGGACATTTCAAAGTCACTATGCACTCGTTTAGAGCAGTCGCCGACGAGTTCGAAGCGCTGATTAATAATTCAAAGAATGAAAGACCCTCCGTTACCGAGCGCAAGTCTGTTTCGGACTTAACAGCTCTCCAGAAGGAAGAACTACAAACACAATCCCTCCGCGCGTTTGGAGGTGTGATTCGGAAAGACTTGATCTATGGCTTTCGTGTCATGGATGGGAAAGATCAGATTGCTGCTGTGTATTACGGTGACAACTTCGCTGGCAATGATGTAGAGGTCGCCATCTGCGATCGCCGCTTTAATGGAGCATTCGATCCATTAACCGTCCGCCGCTGGCTAGACTATGAAAAGACTGTTGCGGCTCGTCAGTGCAACGTCCATAAACATGGAAGCGATTGGTGGATATGTGGCTTCACCTATGCCGATGCACTGCTATTCCTTGGGCGCTGCAGGCAACTCAGGCTCGGGCTATTAGAGCCTAAAACATTTAATGGCCGTGAAGACAACACGACCGTTGAACTGATTCATTCTCCAGAGACGGAAGCCGAGGCTATTGAAGCGGAGCCCAAATTTCTTTACGTTGATCAGTTCGCGATTGGTGCGGACCTGCAAGTTTTGAAACATGAAAGCATACGTTCCGAGCTTGTTCGCAGCAGAATAGTTCGTGATGTTGTTTTGCAGCGCGCTCAAGGGGTTTGCGAGTTGTGCGGGGAGCCCGGTTTTACCACTAAGGAGGGGAGTGTTTTTCTGGAAACGCACCATGTTGTCCCTCTGAGTGAGGGGGGCGCAGACACAGTCAATAATGTTGCGGCACTTTGTCCAAACGATCATCGTGAAGCACACTATGGTGCTCGCGCTTCAGCTATTCGCGAGCAATTGTTGAAATGGCTATGCGCCCCAGCCTAATTGGTCAATCAAGCGGACCGCCTTCGGCGGCCGCTTATCTCCACATTCCTGAACGACCGCTTTCCAAATCTGGCTATGTCCGCAACGGGTCGGTAGCAGACAACCCTCTCTCAGCTTAGCAGGCCGCTATGGCCTGATTGCACGCGCAGCCTGTATGGCTGCTCTGCCCATCTCTAGGTCACCCTCTGCTCACACCTGATGCAAACCACCTGCGGCCAACCTTGGCCGCTTTTCGTCTGTTACCTAAAAGAAAAGCCCGGCCGCCAAGGCCGGGCTTTGTGCGTGTAGCGGCGCCTATTCCACGATCAGGCGTTTGCCGTTGCCGCTGCTGTGTTTCTTCGGCAGCGTCAGCGTCAGCACGCCGTTTTCGTACTTGGCGCTGGCGCCGTCACGGTCCAGGTCGGACGGCAGCTGCAGGCTGCGCGACACCATGCCGTAGTAGCGTTCGCTGCGCAGGTTCTGCTCGTCCTTGCTTTGCTTGTCGAACTGTTTCACTTCGGCCTTGATGGTGAGCTGGGCGCCCTCGATCTCGACGTGGATGTCGTCCTTGGATACGCCGGGCAGCTCGGCCAGTACGGTGAAACCGGTGTCGGTTTCCTTGACGTCGAGCTTGATCTGCGATGGCAGCGCATCGCCGTGCAGGGGCTTGATGAAGAAGCCGTGGCCGCTGAAGTCGCGGAACAGGTCGTCAAACAGGGTGCTGCGGGAAGGAAGCAGGCTCATCGTACTCTCCTTGGATAATCATAGGCTTAGGGCGGCCGAGGTGGCTGCTCACCCCCGGTATAGTGCCCGTTGGCGCAAACGACAAGGAGGGCTGGGCGGCCGGCTTGATCTGGCGCAACAGGCGCCGCCGGCCACGGCAAAACGCGACGATCAGCCGGGGCGGCAGCTGAGGCGCAGGTAGCTGCCGGCGGTGCGCAAATCCTGCTCGATGGCGCGGCGTACTGCGTCGGCGTCGCCGGCCTGCAGTGCGTCCAGCAGCGCGTGGTGGGCGTCGTTCATGGTCTTCCACACCGCTAGGTCCTGATGCAGCTGGTTGGAGATCGGGCCGACGTGCAGCCAGACGGTTTCGATCAGCGACAGCAGCAGCGGCGAGCCGCTGGCGCGGTACAGCTGCAGGTGGAACAGCTCGTTGGCGTCGAGATAGCCCTTGATGTCGTCCGCGGCGATGGCGCTGTCCATGGCGCGGCACAGCTGCAGCAGCTCGTTGCGCTCTGCTGCGGCCAACCTTTGCGCGCCGCGGAAGGCGGCTTCGCCTTCCAGCAGGATGCGGTTTTCCAGGATGTCGTCGAACTGCGTCTCCGTCAGCTGTGGTACCTGCACACCGCAGTTGGGGATGTTCAGCAGCGCCTTTTCTGCGGCCAACCTTTGCAGCGCGGCGCGTACCGGCATCTGGCTGACGCCCAGCTCCTCGGCCAGCTGGCGGATCTTCAGACGCTCGCCCGGCAACCAGCGCCCCAGCATCAGCCAGTGGCGCAGCGTGTCGTAGGTCTCGTCTTGCAGGGTGGAGGCGGTACTGGTTTTCATGGTGCGCAGTCAGGACAAATTGGCGGCAAGCATAGCAGAAGCCTGCCGCAGGCTGGGCGCGGGCAGGGCGGTGCGATGGC
>Ga0073934_10002280_pt1 | contig 40916 bp, 38 predicted proteins | sample LarsenN4metaG_FD_76834 | JGI IMG/M metagenome (GOLD analysis project Ga0073934, IMG submission 76834) | Hot spring sediment bacterial and archeal communities from British Columbia, Canada, to study Microbial Dark Matter (Phase II) - Larsen... ...
ATTCCTAGGGCATGAAGCCCCCGCCGTTCACGTGGATGGACTGCCCGGTGATATAGCGGAAGTCGGGCCCGCACAGCATGCGCACCACCGCCGCGACCTCCTCGGGCTCGCCGCGGCGCCCGACGGGCGGCACCGAGCGGCGGTAGTCGGGACGCTCCGGCGCGCTCGACGAGCCGCGGACCGTGTCCACGGTGCCCGGCACCACGCAGTTCACCGTGATGTTGTGGGGCGCGAGATCGAGCGCGAGCCCCTTGGTCATCGCCGCGAGCCCGCCTTTGCTCGTCACCACGTGCAGCCGGGCGAGAGCGCCCTTGTGGCCGGTCAGCCCGCCGATATTGACCACCGCCCCGCCCCCGCCGCGCTTGAGATGCGGCAGGCAGGCCTGGGTGCAGATGAAAGCGCCGTCGAGCACGATCGCGTTGACGCGCCGCCACTCCTCTACCGTCATCTCCTCGAACGGCGTCTCCCTGCGCACCGCGGCGTTGTTGACCAGGATGTCGAGCCGCCCGAAGCGCCCGACCGTGTCCTCGACCATGCTGCGGACGGCGGCGACATCGGTGACATCGGCGAGGAATACCGCCGCTCTTCCTCCCGCTTTCTCGATCATGTCCGCTGTCTCCTGCGCCGCATCGCGCGAGCTGATCGCGTTGACCATCACTGCCGCGCCCCCGGCGGCGAGCGAGCGGGCGATGGCGCGCCCGATGTTGCGCGCGCCGCCGGTCACGAGCGCGACTTTGCCGGCGAGCTCGTCGCCCCGGGCCATGCCTGCGTTGCCCGCCATGCGGTACTCCATCGTTGTTTCAGGTCTGCCGTCGTGAAACCATGCGCTAGCGAGCGACGGGCGCTGCCGCGCGGGCAAGCGCGCCCGCGTCGTGGAGCTCGCCCACATTCCAGCACACGGTGGCGAGCCCGGCGATCCGCGCGGCGGGAAGGACCTCCGCGGCGAGGCCGCGGAACTTCGCTTCGAGATCGTCGTCGCTCATGGGCCGCGCGAGCGTCCCCGGCGCGTGCTCCACGCGCCTCGAAACCACGCGTCCGTCCCGGGTGCGGATGGTAACACGCGCCCCGGTCTTGCGTAGGGAAGGGTCCGCGCACGCTCCCCGGTCTCGTGGCGCGAGGCTCCGATCGCGCAGCCGAGCCAGTTGAAGAGCGCCCGCGCCGCCTCATGGCGCACCGGGTGAGGGAGATCCGCGTAGCGGGCGTTCACCAGGTAGCGCGCGAGCGTGCGGGTCACTTCCATGATGTTGGGTGATCGAGTGACTGAGTGATTAGGTGATTAAGTGATACAGGCGTCCGGCCCTTAATCACTCAATCGCCAAATCACTCAATCACTGGGGTGAGCCGGGGCGAATGCCAGCTCGCCGGGCTTCACCCTGGCGAGCGCCATGAGCTTCCTGTACAGCGTCTGGCTGATCGCGATCGAGGCCGGCGCCATGAACAGGGTGTAGCCGTCCGGCGCGGCGCGCGCCGCGACCTCCGCGCCGATGCTGCCGGCCGCGCCGGCCCGGTTGTCGGAGACGAATTGCCGGCCGAGCGCCTCGGTGAATCGGTGGTTTCCTGATTCCGGTAAAATAACGCGCTCGGAGAAAGGGGAGACGCGCGCCGTGAGCAAACCGCTGGTTGGCATCGTGATGGGGAGCAGTAGCGATTGGGAGGTGATGCAGCACGCCGCGCGCAGCCTCGCCGACTTCGGGATTGCCTACGAAGCGCGCGCGCTGTCCGCGCACCGGAGTCCCGATCTTCTGATCGAGTGGGTGGAGGCGCTCGTCAAGCAGGGCGCGAAGTGCTTCATTGCGGGCGCGGGCGGGGCGGCGCATCTCGCCGGGGTGGTGGCGGCCAAGACCACGCTTCCCGTCCTGGGCGTGCCGGTGCCCTCGAGGCACCTCAAGGGGCTGGGTTCGCTGCTTTCGATCGTGCAGATGCCCAAGGGCGTGCCGGTCGCCACTTTTGCGATCGGGGAGGCGGGCGCGGCGAACGCCGGGTTGTTCGCGGTGGCGATGCTTGCGCTCGAAGACGGCGCGCTGGCAAGAAAGCTCGCCGCATTCCGCAAGAAGCAGGCCGCAGCCGGAAAGGCCGTGAAACTCCCCGGCCTTTCCGGCTGAGTGATTGAGTGACTAAGTGACTGAGTGAGTGAGCGATTGACGGACGGTTACTTAGTCACTTAATCACCCGATCTGAGATGACTTCCAACCATTCCACTCTTTTCGAATCCAGCATCAAGAGCCTCGAGTTCCTGCACCGCGGCAAGGTGCGCGACCTCTACGCGGTGGGCGAGGACAAGCTCCTCGTGATCCAGACCGACCGCCTGTCGGCGTTCGACGTCGTCCTGCCCGACCCGATCCCGGACAAGGGGCGCGTCCTCACCGAGCTCTCCTTCTTCTGGTTCGAGAAGCTCGCCCACGTCGTGGAGAACCATCTGACCGGCATCGCGCCCGAATCGGTCGTCGCCCCCGGCGAGCGCGATCAGGTTGCCGGGCGCGCCATGGTCGTGAGGAAGCTCAACCCCCTCAAGATCGAGGCCGTCGTGCGCGGCTACGTCATCGGCTCGGGCTGGAACGACTACCAGCAGACGGGCGCGATCTGCGGCATCCGGCTTCCCGCGGGCCTCGAGCAGGCCCAGAAGCTGCCGCAGCCCATCTTCACGCCGGCGACCAAGGCGCCGGCGGGCGAGCACGACCAGAACGTCTCGTTCGAGGAAGCCGCGAAGATTGTGGGCAGCCGGACGCTCGCCGAGCGCGTGCGCGAGATCGCGATCCGCCTCTATTCGGAGGCCGCGCAATACGCGGCGACGCGCGGCATCATCATCGCCGACACCAAATTCGAATTCGGCACCGACGACAAGGGCGGGCTGGTCCTGATAGATGAGGTACTCACGCCGGATTCCTCGCGGTTTTGGCCGGCCGCAGAGTACCGCACCGGGACCAGCCCGCCCTCCTTCGACAAGCAGTTCGTGCGCGACTGGCTGGAAACGCAGCCGTGGAACAAGAAGCACCCCGCGCCGCGGTTGCCGGCGGATATCCTGGGGAAGACCTCGGAGAAGTACCGCGAGGCGCTGAGGCTTTTGACCGCCTGAGAGCCGGTCAAAAGCCTTATCAAGAGCTCAGTATCTTGTTTTCCGTGTCTTTCCGTGTGATTCCGTGGCCGATTCGCCTTTCTTGCGGCGCTCATCGGCGTTCACCGGCGGTTTCATTCCATGGTTTCGGACCGCGAGATTGAGCACGCGGTCGCCGTGCTGCGCGCGGGAGGGCTCGTCGCATTCCCGACCGAGACGGTGTACGGGCTGGGCGCGGACGCGGCGAACCCCGACGCGGTGCGGAAGATTTTCGCCGTCAAGGGCCGGCCGGCAACCCACCCCGTGATCGTGCACATCGCGGATGCCGTGCAGCTGCCGGCGTGGGCGGCCGAAGTACCCGAAGCCGCCCACCGGCTCGCGCGGCGCTTCTGGCCAGGTCCGTTGACGCTCATCCTCAAGCGCGCGCGCAGCGTGAATGATGTGGTGACCGGCGGCCAGGACACGGTGGCCGTGCGCGTGCCGTCGCACCCGGTGGCGCGGCGCCTCCTCGCGCGCTTCGGCGGCGGCATCGCCGCGCCTTCGGCCAACCGCTTCGGCCGCGTCTCCGCGACCACCGCCGAGCACGTGCGGCGCGAGTTCGGCGACGCCGTCGACTGCGTGCTGGATGGCGGCGAAGCCGACGTGGGGATCGAGTCCGCCATCGTGGATCTCTCGGGCGCGGCGCCCGCGTTGCTGCGCCCGGGCTGGATCAGGGCGGATGAGCTCGCGTCCGTGATCGGCGCCTGGCCTGCCGCCGGGGGCGCCGAGGCGCCGCGCGCGCCCGGCACGCTCGCAGCGCACTACGCGCCGCGGACCGTGCTCATCATGGTCGAGGGCGATCTCCTGGTGGAGCTCGCGGGGAGCCTGACGCGCGTGGGCAAGCGCGTCGCGGCGCTGGCGTTTTCGGCGCGGCGGCCGCTGCTCCAGGGGCTGGCATGGATCGCGGCCCCCAGCGACGCGCGCGGCTACGCGCACGCGCTCTACGCGAGCTTGCGCGCGCTCGATGACGCGGGCTGTGACGCGATCCTCGTGGAGAAACCGCCGCAGGCGCCGGAGTGGGCGGCGGTCAACGACCGGCTCGCGCGCGCGGCGGCGGGCTCCGCGGTGCCCGACGACACCTAGGATCTTGCCCGGCTTTCGCCGGCAGGGGTCTCGAAGAAGACTTGGTGTAGAGCAAACGGCGCCGGCGGCGCCGTTTGCTTAGCCGGTGATTTCGACGCGCCTTCTTTTCACCGCGGGCGCGGCCATGATGATCAGGACGAGGACGGTCGCGATGATGAAGCCCAGGCTGATCGGGCGTGTGAAGAACACGGTGGGATCGCCACGGGAGATCAACAGGGCCCGCCTCAGGTTCTCTTCCATCAGCGGCCCGAGCACGAAGCCGAGGAGCATCGGGGCCGGCGCAAGCTCGAGCCTCATCCACATGAAGCCGATGATCCCGAAGAGCGCGGTCAGATAGATTTCGAAGGCGCTGTTGTTCACGCTGTAGACGCCGATCGAGGAGAACGCCATGATCGACGGGAACAGCAGGCGGTAGGGCACCTTCAGCAGCGCGACCCACATGCCGATCAGGGGCAGGTTCAGGACGACGAGCATCAGGTTCCCGATCCACATGCTCGCGACCAGTCCCCAGAAAAGATCGGGCTTCTGGGTCATCACCTGCGGTCCCGGGGCGATGCCCTGGATGGTGAGCGCGCCGAGCATCAAGGCCATCACCGCGCTCGCCGGGATGCCGAGCGTCAACGTCGGGATGAACTTGCACTGGGCATCGGCGTTGTTCGCGGACTCGGGACCGGCCACGCCCTCGATCGCGCCCTTACCGAAGCGCGACGGGTCCTTCGCCATCTTCTTCTCGACCATGTACGAGGAAAACGAGGCGATCGCCGGGCCCGTTCCCGGCAGCACGCCGAAAAATCCGCCGATCGCCGTGCCCCTGACGATCGGCCCGAAAGACCGCTTCAGGTCTTCCTTGGTGGGGAACAAGTTCGTCACCTTGGAGGTGAAGACCTGTCGTTGCGTGGTCTCCCCGAGGTTGCTCACGATCTCGCCGATCGCGAACACCCCCACCGCGATCACGATGAAGCCGATGCCGTCGGTCAGCTCGGCGATGCCGAAGGAGTAACGCGCCATGCCGGAGTTGACGTCGGTGCCCACGATGCCGATGAGGAGCCCCACCGCGACCATCGCGAGCGACTTGATCATGTCACCGTGCGCCAGCACGGCCGCCATGACGAGGCCCATCAGCATCAGGGAGAAATACTCGGGCGCTCCAAACTTCAACGCCATCTCGGCGAGCGGCGGACCGAACAGCGCGATGACGAGCGTGGAGACGGTGCCGGCAAAGAACGAGCCGACGGCCGCGATCGCGAGCGCCGGCCCGGCGCGCCCCTGGCGCGCCATCTGGTAGCCGTCCATGCAGGTCACCACCGCGGAGGTCTCGCCCGGCAGGTTCACGAGAATGGCCGTCGTCGAGCCGCCGTACTGCGCGCCGTAGTAGATCCCCGCGAGCATGATGAGCGCGGCGACCGGCGGCACGTTGAAGGTGATCGGCAAGAGCATCGCGATCGTCGCGAGCGGGCCGATGCCCGGCAGCACGCCGATCAACGTGCCGAGGAACACGCCGATGAAGGCAAACCAGAGGTTCTGCAGCGAGAGGGCGACGCTGAATCCGAAAATGAGGTTGTTGAAGAGCTCCATATCAGTAGCCCCAGATGCCCTTGATCAGCGGATACGGGAGGCCCAGGGCGTACACGAACCCCAGAACCGAGGCGATGGTGAGACCGGTCGTCAGCAACGTGATTTCGAGGAACTTGAACTCACGGCCCGCGGCGGCCGCGACGAATATGAGGACCACGAGCGCCGGAATGAACCCCGCGGCCTCCATCAGGATGCCGAAGATGACCATCGAGGCCGGTAGCACGATGAGAGCGCGCAACGACCAGTTGCCTTGGATCTTTTCCCCGCTCTTGAGGCCTTGGGCCATCACATAGATGCCCATCAGGATGAGGATGCCGCTCAGCACGGTCGGGAAATAACCCGGCCCCATGCGCACCGCGCTTCCCATGGGGTAATCACGCGCGATGATCATCGCGATCGCCCCCAGGAGGATCAGAAAAAGTCCCGCGAAAAAGTCCTTGTTATTGCGTATATCAAGCTTCATGCAAGCTCCGTTGTCGCTGGCGAAAACCGATTCGGGCAAGCAGGCCGTGATTCCGCCCGGGCGCATCCGTGCAAGAGACGACCGCGCGCCACCTCCTCCATGATTGGCGGCAAGTTTGCCACTGTTTGGACTGATTGGCGAATAGACGCGCCTCCCGCTGCACGGCCTGGCTGCCGATCGGCGGGCGTCCGGCGTGATTCCCGTCGGCAACAAGCCGCGAATCACACGAGACCGCGCTGGACAGCCGACCGATAGTATCCTGATTCTAAATGGTTTTCACCAAGCCGCGCGGTGCCCGATCAGCGCACGCAGCGCGCGATCGTCCCCCCGGATCTGACTGCCGCTGCATGCGTAACGGGTCCGCCCGGACACCGGCCGCAGAACGGTTCTCGGGGAAGACCCTCGCGCGAGCCGGCGAATCTTAACAGAGGCCGCCGGGCTCGCCAACAACCCGGACCGGCGGCTCATGCTGGCCGGCGGCTCCGGCTCGGCCCGTGCTTTCCCTGGTATGAGTGGCGTTCCCGGCGCCCCGCCGCCTCTGCGGTTCGACTGCGTCACTTGCCCTTGAATCCCGGCTTGCGCTTCTCGAGAAAGGCGCGGACACCTTCCTTGTAGTCCTCGGTATCGAAGCAGGCGAAGCCCTCGTCCCGCTCCTCGGACGAGAGCTTCGCGGTGACGGTAAGCCGCGCGATGAACTGTTTGTGCCAGCGCGCGACCAGCGGCGCGCCTTCCGCGATGCGGCGCGCGAGCGCGTAAGCCTCCTCCTCCACCTTGTCGTCGGGAACGACGCGGTTGACGAGGCCCTTGCGGTACGCCTCCTCGGCGTCGAATACGCGGCCTTCGAGCAGGATCTCGAGCGCGACGGCGCGACCCGCGAGCGCAAGAAGCCCCATCAGCTCGCCGTAGGCCATCGTGAGACCGAGCCTGTTGACGGGCACGCCGAAGCGGCTCGAAGCGCCGCACACCCGCATGTCGCACATCGCGGCGATCTCGAGCCCGCCGCCGATGCAAGCGCCCTTGACGAGCGCGACGGTGGGGTGCCGGCAGCGCGCCACCGCCTGCATGGTGTCGTGGATGATCGCGCCGTAGCGCTTCGCCTGCTTCGCGTCGGCGCGTTCCGTGGCGAATTCCGAAATGTCGGCGCCGGCAGCGAACGCCTTGTCGCCCGCGCCGCGCACGACGACGCAACGCAGCGCATCGTCGCCGGAGAGCTCGCGCATCGCCTCGCCCAGGCGCGCCCACATCGCCTTGTTGAGCGCGTTGAGCTTGTCGGGGTTGTTGAGCGCGACGGTGGCAATCGCGCCCTCACGGGAGACGAGGATGGGGTCGGAGACCAAGGGATGAGGGATGAGAAGTTTGCAGTTTACAGTGGGCAGTCTACAGTTTGCAGCTACTGCCAACTGCCAACTGATAACTGTCCACTCGGCGCGACCGCGCCGCTCACCAGTTGATCCAGCTTACCGGCCCCAGGCTGACCCAGGGCACGTACGTCACTAACAGCGTCACCAGCGCCAGCACGGCGGTGAAAGGCCAGCCCACGCGGAACACCTCCCAGAACGACAAGCGCGCGATGGCCGCCGTGGTGAACAGCACGGTCGCGACCGGGGGCGTCTGCTGGCCAATGCCCAGGTTGATGGTCACGATGATGCCGAAGTGGATCGGATCCACACCGATCTCGCGGACGAGCGGGAGCACGATCGGAACGATCAGGATGATGGCCGCCGCAGAATGCAGGAACATCCCGGCGACGAAGAAAAAAAGGTTCAGGAAGAGGAGAATGAGGTACTTGTTGGAAGTGGTCTCCAGGATCACCCGGGCGAATTTCTGCGGCACCTGCTCGCTGGTCAGGAACCAGCCGAGAACCGCAGAGGAGGCGACGATGAGCATAACCGCGGCCGTCTGGCCTACCGACTCCCTGAGTATGTGCAGGCTCTGGCGGCCCGAAAGCTCCCGGTAGATAAAGACGCCGATGACGAGTGCAGCGAGCACCGCCAGCGCCGCCACCTCGGTGGCGGTGGCGATGCCGCCGAGAATGCCGACCCAGATCACGATGGGGATGAAGAGGGCCCAGAAGGCATGGAGCGTCGAGCGGCCCACCTCCCGGATGGAGAACTTCCGCTCCACAGGAAGGTGGAACTTCCGCGCATAGTAGTAGGCGAGCCCCATCATCGCCGCGCCGGCGATGAACCCGGGCAGGAAACCCGCGAAGAAAAGCTTGGCGATCGAGACCTCGGCCATCCACGCGTAGATGATCATCGGAATCGAAGGCGGGATGAGGATGGCCGCGGAGGCGGCATTCGACACGATGGCCGCGCTCAAAGCGCGCGGGTAGCCCCGTTTTTCCATCGCCGGAATCACCACTTTGCCGATAGCGGCCGCGTCGGCCACCGACGAGCCCGAGATTTCGCTCTGGATCATGGTGGCGACGACGGTCACCATGGCGAGCCCCCCGCGGATGAAGCCCACCAGGCTGTTCGCCAGATTCACGAGGCGCAGCGAGATGCCCGAGGTCTCCATGAGGCCTCCCGCCAGGATGAAGAGCGGGATTGCGAGCAGCGGGAAGCTCGATGCGCCGGAAAAGAGACTCAGGGGAACGACGCTGAGCGAGGCGCTGCCCGTCCAGAGGATGGCGAGGATGGTCGCGATCGACAGCGCGAATCCGATCGGGACGTTGATCAGGGTGAGCAGAACGATTGCTCCAAGGATCGCCCACTCCATGTCCCGTCTTCCCCTGGCGAGGCTTCGGAGTCAGCGCGCGGGCCGCAGCAACAGAATGCCTGCGATCCGCGTAAGGCTGATGAGGAGCATGAGCGCCCCGCTGATGGGCAGCACGCTGTTGATCCAGCCCATCTTGACCCAAGGGAGGGAGATGGCGGTCTCATCAGCCATCCTTTGCGTGAGGATCCAGCCGTAGTAGAAGAGCACGAACTGGAAGCCGAGGACAGCGAGCTCGGCCAACAAGTCGACGGCCTGGCGCATGCGCGGGGCCAGCCGTTCGACCAACAGATCGAACCCGATGTGGCGTTGATGATAAGCCGCCACCACCGTGCCGTAGAAGGTCAACCAGACCAGCAGGTATGAGGCGAACTCGTCATACCAGGAGAGCGAGGCGTTGAGGACGTAGCGGAAGAAGACCCCGAGGCAGACGATGAGCACCAGCGCCGCCAGGAGGCAGACGGCCCACCACTCGATGAGGGCGATGAGCGGCCCGAGGAACTTCGCCTTCACCGCAGCGACTGGATGATCTTGATCAGCTCCGCGCCGCCGGCAACCTGCTTGCCGAACTCCTCATACACGCCGGCCGATGCCTTGATGAACGCTTCCTTGTCCGGCTCGTTCACCCTCATCGGAGGCGCGAGCTTCGAGATGAGCTCCTTGTCCAGCCGCTCGCCCTCGGAGCGCGCGAAATCGCCCGTTGCCCAGGCGATCTTCGCGATCGTGTCCTGGACGTCCTTGGGAAGCTTGCGCCAGAAGTCCTCGCTCACGATGAGATACGCCGGGGTGTAGACGTGGCCCGTCAGCGAGAGGAACTTCTGCACTTCCTGGAACTTGGCCGACCAGATCTGCGGGAACGGGTTCTCCTGCGCGTCCATGACCCCCGACTGCAGGGCCGAGTAGACCTCGGCGAAGGGCATCGGCGAGGGATTGGCGCCGTAGGCCTGGAACATCTTCACGCGCCACACCCCGCCCGGCACGCGCAACTTGATTCCCTTCAGATCCTCGGGCCGGACGATGGGGCGCACGTTGTTGGTGATATGGCGAAAACCGTTCTCCCACACGCCCAGCAGCCGGATGCCCCGCGCCGGCAGCACATCGAAGAGCGCTTTCTGCACTTCGCGGTTTTCCGCCGCCTTCTTCATGTGGGCGCGGTTCACGATGAGGTACGGCATCTCGAACACGCCGTAGCGCTGCTCCACCGTGCTCATGACCGTGGAGGGGACGACCATCTCCGGGGCCGCGACCCTGATGCCCTTGATCATGGCTTCATCGGACCCGAGCTGGCTCGAGCCGAAGACCCTCACCTCGACCCGGCCCTTGAGCGCCTCGTTCACGTCCTTGGCGAACTTGTTGCTCACGATGTCGAAGATCGAGCCCGGGAAGCCCACGTGGCCGAGCCGGATGGTAACCGGCTGCTGGGCTTCGGCGGCGGCGGGCCAGAGCCCGAGCGCCAGGACGAAGATGCTGAGCATCGAGCAAAGCGACCGCTTCATGGCGTTCCTCCTTCGGAATGGATTATGCACCGCTCTCCTCGCGTCCGCCCGCGGGCGGGCGCGGACGCTAACTTAACCGGTACGGCCCGTTTCCACAAGGGGCGACAGCATTCCGGATGACGGGACCGGCGCGCGCCAGAGGTCCGTCAGGGCAAGTCCGGCAAACTCCTACATCGGAGGAATGTTCGCGGCGCGCACCACCTTTGCCCACTTCTCCGTCTCGGACTTGAGGTACGCGGCGTAACGGGCGGAGGTGGACGGTATCGGATCCATGCCTTGGGACTGGTACCGCTGCCGGGTCTCCGGCGAGTCGAGCACCGCGACCGTCGTTTTGCCGAGCCTGTCCACGATGGCGCGTGGCGTGGCGGCCGGCGCGAGCAACCCGTACCAGGTGCTGTATTCGTAGCCGGGCACGCCCGCCTCCGAGATCGTGGGCACCTCGGGCAGCGCGCTCGCGCGCTTCGCGCTCGAGACGCCGAACGCGCGCAACCGCTCGGCTTTCACGTGCGGCAGCGCGGACGCGAAGGTGGACAGAAAGACCGAGACCTGGTTGCCGAGCAGCGCGGTGAGCGAAGGCCCGGTGCCCTTGTACGGCACGTGCACGAGATCGACTTTCAGCGACATGTTGAGCAGTTCCATCGCGAGATGCGTGCCTGACCCGACCCCGGCGGAGGCGTAGGTGAGCTTGCCGGGCTGCGCGCGCGCGAGCGCGACGAAGTCATTGAGCGTTTTCGCGGGCAGCGAGGGATGGGCGACCATGATGTTCGGCTGGTCGGTCACGAGCGAAATCGGGGTGAAATCGCGCAGCGCGTTGTAGGGCAGTTTCCTGTGCAGCGCGGGGTTGAAGGCCATGCTGATGTTGCCGAGGAGCAGGGTGTAGCCGTCGGGGATCGCTTTCGCGACGATGTCGGTGCCGAGCACGCTGCCCGCGCCCCCGCGGTTGTCCACCACCACGGTCTGGCCGAGCGCCCGGCTCAACCCCTCCGCCAGGATGCGCCCGCTGATGTCGCTGCCGCCGCCGGGGGCGAACGGCACGACCATCCGGATGGGCTTGGCGGGATAGGTTTGCGCGGCGGCCGGCGCGGCGGCGAGCGCGGCGGCGAGCGCGATGACGGCAACACGGCTCATGTTTCCCTCCTCCAGGTCTGTTTTCGGCGGACGCGGTTCGCGCCGCGCACCTTTTTCTCCGCCCGGCCCAGCCGCTCCGGGCCCGTCGGGAAGCGCTAGTGTATGCCTACCGCCCGGGCTTTTTCCAGCAGGTATTCGCGCCCGGCGAGCACGTCGTCCAGCGTGCCGAAGGCGAGCGCCGCGACGAACCCCTCGACGCCTTCGGCGACATTCACCGCGGAGAGCCTATGGATGCCCTCTTCGAGGCGGATCCTGCGCCCGAGGTCGACGCCGATGCGCTCGCGAAGCTTCATTCGCTCCCTCTGAAATGGTGACGATTAAGGGTGACGAGGTACAGGTGACGGTTTGTGCTGGGTTGGAGAAAAAAACCGCTTGTACGTGACCCGTATCTCGTCACCTCTTCCGAGCGCACGGGGCTCAGGCGGCGCGGGCCTTGGCGCCGCTCTTCGCTTGCGCCTGTGCGCCGCGCGCGAGGTATTCCATGGCGGCATCGACGCCGCCCTTCTTGTGCGGGACGCCGGCGAGCGCGAGACCCATCTCGATGCCCGCGAGCGTGCCGAGGAGCATCAGATCGTTGAAATCGCCGAGGTGCCCGATGCGGAACACCTTGTCGCGCAGCCGGGTGAGGCCGGAACCGAGCGAGAGATTGAAGCGTTCGAGCACCACGCGCCGGAAGGCGATCTCGCTGTGGCCTTCAGGCATGAGCACGGCGGTGAGCGAGCTCGAGTACTCGGCGGGGTTCGCGCACAGAATCTCGAGCCCCCACGCGCGCACCGCGCGCCGCGTCGCCTCCGCGTGACGGTCGTGGCGCCTGAAGACATTCTCGAGCCCCTCCTCCTCGAGCATCTTCAGCGCCTCGCGCAGCCCGTAGAGGAGATTCGTCGCGGGCGTGTAGGGGAACCACCCCTCCTTGTTGGCGGCGATCATCTCCTCCCAGTTCCAGTAGGAGCGGGGGAGCTTCGCTGATTTCGACGCGGCGAGCGCCTTGTCCGAGACCGCGTTGAAGGAAAGCCCCGGCGGGAGCATCAGGCCCTTCTGCGAGCCCGCCACCGTCACGTCCACGCCCCACTCGTCGTGGCGGTAGTCGATGGAAGCGAGCGAGGAGATCGTGTCCACCATGTAGAGCGCCGGATGTCTCGCGCGGTCGATGCCCTTGCGCACTTCCGCGATGCGCGAAGCGACGCCGGTGGAGGTCTCGTTGTGCACCACGCACACCGCCTTGATCTCGCGCTTCTTGTCTTCCGCCAACCGTGCTTCTATCGCCGCGGGGTCGGCCCCATGCCTCCAGTCCCCTTCAATAAACTCGGGCGCGAGGCCGAGTTTATGGGCCATGTTGTGCCACAGCGTGGCGAAGTGGCCGGTCTCGAACATGAGCACGCGGTCGCCGGGCGAGAGCGTGTTGACGAGCGCGGCCTCCCACGCGCCGGTGCCGGATGCCGGGAATATCACCACCGGGCTCGTGGTCCTGAACACCTGCCCGAGGCCGGCCAGCACCTCCTTGCTCATGACCTGGAATTCGGGACCGCGGTGGTCGATGGTGGCCCTGTCGATCGCGCGCAGCACGCGGTCCGGGACGTTGGTCGGACCGGGGATCTGCAGAAAATGGCGGCCGCTCTGATGCTTCATGGGGTGTCTCCGCGAGTGTGGGGGTATTATAGGCCCAGCGTGTAAATTGACGCTTGAAAGGTGAGGATTAAGGGTGACGAATAAGGGTGATGAAAAGCGGCAACAGGTCGTACGTCACCCTGCGGCCTCCGATATGCCATCGCAAGATCTCGAAGTAATCGCGTCGGCCGCCCCGCGCGTCGCCGGAGGTCACATCCCCGAACAAGTTCGGGGCCCCTGCTCAGCCCCTCGACGCGCCCCGTCACCTGTATCTCGTCACCCGTATCTCGTCACTTTCGCGTGTGGCCATGCGCAAGATCGCTCCCGGTGATTTCGCCCTCGCTGCCCGCCTGAAGCGCGAGATCAGGGGCGAGGTCCTGTTTGACGCCGCCTCGCGCGGGCGCTATGCGACGGACGCCTCGATCTACCAGATCGAGCCGCTCGGCGTGGTGGTGCCGAGGAGCGAAGAGGACGCGGTCACGGCGCTCGCCATCGCGATGGAAGAAGGCGTGCCCGTGCTCCCGCGCGGCGCGGGCAGCTCCCAGTGCGGCCAGACGGTCGGCGCCGCCCTCGTGATCGACGTGAGCCGGCATCTCAACGAGGTGATCGCTTTCGACAGGGAGGCGCGGACCGTCACGGTGCAGCCCGGCGTCGTGCTCGACCAGCTGAACGCCTATCTGCGGCCGCACGGGCTGTGGTACCCGGTCGACGTCTCGACGAGCGCGCAGGCGACGCTCGGCGGCATGGCCGGCAACAATTCCTGCGGCTCGCGCTCGATCCGCTACGGCAACATGGTGCACAACGTGCGCGCGATCGACGCGGTGCTGGCCGACGGCTCGCGCTACCGCTTCGGCGCGGTGCCGGATGACCCCGGCAAGCTCGAGGGGCCGCGCGGCTACGTCGAGCTGGTGAAGAAGATCCGGGCAATCGCCGCGCGCGAGGCGGAAGAAATCGAGCACCGCGTGCCGAAGCTCCTGCGCCGCGTCGGGGGCTACAACCTCGACCGGATGCTCGAACATCCGTCCTTCAACATGGCGCACTTGCTGGTGGGCTCCGAGGGCACGCTCGCCTTCACGCGCCGGCTCGACCTCGATCTCTCGCCGCTGCCGAAGCACCGCGCGCTCGGCGTCGCGCACTTCCCGACCTTCTATTCCGCGATGGAGGCGCCGCGGCACATCGTGCGACTGAAGCCCGCGGCGGTCGAGTTGGTGGACCGCACGATGATCGAGCTCGCGCGCGGCAGCCCTGCGTTCAAGGCGACGGTCAACCAGTGCATCAAGGGCGAGCCCGAGGCGATCCTGCTGGTGGAGTTCGCGGGTGACGAGAGGGACGAGCAGCTCGCAAGACTCGGGCAGCTCACGGAGCTCATGGGCGATCTCGGGCTCCCCGGGAGCGTCGTCGAGATCAGCGACGAACGGCTTCAGCGCGAGGTGTGGGAGGTGAGGAAGGCCGGGCTCAACATCATGATGTCGATGAAGGGCGAGGGCAAGCCCGTCTCCTTCATCGAGGACTGCGCGGTGCCGCTCGAGCATCTCGCCGAGTACACGGACCGCCTGACGCAGGTGTTCGAGAAGCACGGCACGCGCGGAACCTGGTACGCCCACGCCTCGGTCGGATGCCTGCACGTGCGGCCGGTGCTCAACATGAAGGAGGATGGCGCGGCGAAGATGCGCGCCATCGCCCAAGAGGCCGCGGAACTGGTGAAGCAATACAAGGGCGCATACTCCGGCGAGCACGGCGACGGCCTGGTGCGCTCGGAGTGGATCGAGCCCTTCTTCGGGCCGAAGCTCACGCGCGCTTTCGAGGAGGTGAAGGACCTCCTCGATCCCGGGGGCCTCATGAACCCGGGCAAGATCGTGCGGCCCTCGAGGCAGGACGACCGGCGTCTCTTCCGCTACCCGCCCGGCTACCGCACGGAGAAGCTTGCGAGCGCGCTCGACTGGTCGGAGTGGGGCGGCTTCGACAAGGCGGTGGAGATGTGCAACAACAACGGCCACTGCCGCAAGTTCGACGCGGGCGTGATGTGCCCGTCCTACCGCGTCACGCGCGAGGAGCAGCATCTCACGCGCGGGCGCGCCAACACCCTGCGGCTCGCGCTCTCCGGCCAGCTCGGGCCCGATGCCCTCACCTCCGACGCGCTCTTTGACACGCTCGATCTCTGCGTCTCGTGCAAGGGCTGCAAGCGCGAATGCCCGACCGGCGTGGACATGGCGAAGATGAAGGTGGAGTTCCTCTACCACTACCGGCAACGCCACGCGTTGCCGGTGAGAGAGAGGCTGGTTGCCTATCTGCCGCGATATGCGTTTCTCGTCTCTCGTCTCTCGTTTCTCGTGAACCCGCTGCAGGACGCCGTGAAAGGCCTGCTCGGTTTCGCTTCGCAGCGCTCGCTGCCCAAATGGCGTAGTGGTCCTTTCCGCGACGGCGCGGGAGGCGCTTCCCCTGCCGAGCCCCTGGTTTCCGGTTCAGCAGAACGCGAGTGCGTTCTGCTGGTGGACACTTTCAACCGCTATTTCGAGCCGGAAAACGCGCGCGCTGCGCTGGCGGTGCTGCGCGCGGCGGGCTACGCGGTGTACCTGCCGCAGGCGGCGGACGGCGCGCGCCCCCTGTGCTGCGGGCGGACTTTCCTCGCGAGCGGGCTCGTAGACGAGGCGAAGCGCGAAGCGCGCCGCATGATCGCGGCGCTCGGGCCCTTCGTCGAGCGCGGCGTCCCCGTAGTGGGGCTCGAGCCTTCCTGCCTGTTCGGGCTGCGCGACGAGTTCCTTTCGATGCACCCGGGGGCGGAAGCCGCCGAGCTCGCGTTGAATTCGCTCACCTTCGAGGAGTTTCTCGCGCGCGAGCAGGACGCCGGGCGGCTGCGGCTCGCGCTCCAGGCGCTGCCGCAAAAAAGGGCGCTCGTGCACGGCCACTGCCACCAGAAGGCGTTTGACGTGATGCCGGAGGTCGCGCGCGTGCTGAAGCTCGTTCCCCGGCTCGAGGTGGAGATCATCGAATCGAGCTGCTGCGGCATGGCGGGCGCCTTCGGCTACGAGGCCGGCCATTACGACGTTTCGATGAAGATGGCGGAACTGTCGCTCCTGCCGAAGGTGCGCGGGGCGGACGCCGACACGCTGATCGTCGCGGACGGAACCAGTTGCCGCCACCAGATCCGCGACGGCGCGGGACGCACGGCCATTCACGTGGCGCGCGTCTTGCACGCCGCGCTGGCGCGCGGCCGGTGATTGAGTAACTGAGTGATCGGGAACAACCCCCGTCTTGTGATGGCTGGCTGAATCACTGCATCGCTTGGTCACCTGGTCGCCGGCTTGACCGCTGTGCTTGACATTCCCGGACTCGCTCCATAGCCTACCCAGCCACTAAAAGCAATTCCCACCGGAGGATGGACCAACCCACCGCAGTGCGCGCCGCGGCCGGGCCTGCCGCGCCGGCAAGCCCCTGGCTGCTCGAAGTCGAGGACCTGCACGTCCATTTCGTGACCACGCGCGGCGTGGTGCGCGCGGTGGAGGGCATTTCCTACAAGGTGAAGCCGGGCGAGACCGTGGCCCTCGTCGGCGAATCCGGCTGCGGCAAGTCGGTCTCCTCGCTCGCCATCATGCGGCTCCTCGCGCGCCCCGCGGGGCGGATCGTGGCGGGCAGGATCCTGTTCCAGGGCTGCAACCTTCTCGAGCTCACGGAAGACGAGATGCGCGAGATCCGCGGGCGCGACATCGCGATGATCTTCCAGGAGCCGATGACCTCGCTCAACCCGGTGCTCACCATCGGCTTCCAGATCATGGAGCCGCTGCTGATCCACCTCGCGATGACGCCGGCGCAGGCGCGCGCGCGCGCAGCGGAGCTCCTGAAGATGGTCGGCATCCCGGACCCCGAGCGCCGGCTCGACCAGTACCCGCACCAGTTCTCGGGCGGCATGCGCCAGCGCGTGATGATCGCGATCGCGCTCTCCTGCAACCCCAAGCTCATCATCGCGGACGAGCCGACCACCGCGCTCGACGTGACGATCCAGGCGCAGATCCTGAAGCTCATGAAGGACCTCTCGCGCGATCTCGGCATCGCGCTCGTCATCATCACGCACAACCTCGGCGTCGTTGCGCGCTACGCGGACCGGGTGAACGTGATGTACGCGGCGCGCCTCGCCGAGCAGGGCTCCGCCGCCGACGTCTTCGCGCGGCCGCTCCACCCCTACACGGCCGGGCTGCTGCGCTCGGTGCCGCGGCTCGACCAGCCGCGCGGGGCGAAGCTCGAGACCATCGAGGGCCTGCCGCCGAATCTCCTCGAGCCGCCGCCCGGCTGCCGCTTTGCGCCGCGCTGCGCCGCGCGACAGGACGCGTGCGGGAAGGAGATACCGCCGCTCGTGCAGGTCGAGGCGCACCGCTACTCGGCGTGCCTCCGCGCAAGGGAGATGGCGCAGGTGGGCGCGGCCGGACTGGGGCTTCAGATGGCGAGCGCGCAACCCCCGGCGGCGAAGGCGCTCGACAAGAGCCGGCCGCTGCTCGTCGTGCGCGATCTGCGCACCTACTTCGAGGTCGGCGCGGGCATGCAGCTCCTGAAGCGCACGCACCTCCAGGTGCGCGCGGTGGACGGCCTCAGCTTCGACGCGTTCCCGGGCGAGACGCTGGGGCTCGTCGGCGAATCCGGCTGCGGCAAGACCACGGTGGGCCGCACGCTCCTCAGGCTCGAGCAGGCAACTTCCGGCGAAATGGTTTTCGGCAACGCGAACGTCACCCGCGCGGAAGGCCAGGCGTTGAAGGACTACCGGCGCAAGGTCCAGGTGATCTTCCAGGACCCGTACAGCTCGCTCAATCCCCGCATGACGGTGGGCGAGATCATCGCCGAGCCGATGCGGGTGTACCGCCTCGTGCCGGACAGGAAGGCCGCGCGCGGGAAAGTGGCGGAGCTGCTCACTCAAGTGGGGCTCTTCGAGTACATGGCCGAGCGCTATCCGCACGAGCTCTCCGGCGGCCAGCGCCAGCGGGTGGGCATCGCGCGCGCGCTGGCAATGGAGCCCTCGTTCATCGTATGCGACGAGCCGGTTTCGGCGCTCGATGTCTCGATCCAGGCGCAGATCATCAACCTGCTGGAAGAGCTGCAGCAGAAGTACCGGCTGACGCTCCTCTTCATCGCGCACGATCTCGCCGTGGTGCGGCACATCTCGGACCGCGTGATCGTGATGTACCTCGGGAAAGTGATGGAGATCGCCGACCGCGACACGCTCTACGCCGATCCGCAGCACCCTTACACCCGGGCGCTGCTCGACGCGGTGCCGATCCCCGACCCCGCGCTGGAGGCGCGCCGCGAGTATCGCGTGCTCGGGGGCGAGGTGCCGAGCCCCCTCAATCCCCCGCGCGGCTGCGTGTTCCACACGCGCTGCCCGCTCGCGACGGAGGAGTGTAAGATGGCGGTTCCCGAGCTAAGGGAAGTGCGGCCCAGGCATTTTGCCGCTTGTATCAAGATCTGATGGAACGACTCGTTCCCCGTTTCTCGTGACTGGTGAGGGCTGATTCACCCGGCGCTTCTGGCGCGGAGCGGGCAGAAACGAAAGACGGGTTACGATTCACCCAAAAACAGGAGGAGGAATCATGAAGCGACAGGTTGCTGTGTTGGTGGGCGCGGCGGCGCTCGCCGCCGCCGCGATGGCGGCGGAGACGCCCAGGAGCGGCGGCGTGCTCAAGTTCGCGGTGAGCGCCGAGCCGCCCAATTACGACTGCCACGCGCAGACCTCGTTTGCGTTCATCCATCCCGTGCGCCCGCACTACAACACGCTGCTCAAGTTCGACGCGCCGAAATATCCCGCGATCAAGGGCGATCTCGCGGAATCGTGGAACGTATCGAAGGACGGCCTCGCCTACACCTTCAAGCTGAGGAAGGGCGTGAAGTTCCATGACGGCTCGACGCTCTCCTCGGAGGACGTGAAGGCAACCTACGAGCGGCTGCGCAACCCGACCGGCGGCGCGCGCTCGGTGCGGCAGGCGAGCTACGCCGACATCGCCTCGATCGAGACCCCCGATGCCCTGACCGTCGTGTTCAAGCTGAAGAAGCGCAACGCCTCCATGCTCTCCAACTTCGCGAGCCCCTGGGACTGCGTCTACAGCGCCGCCAAGCTCAAGCAGGACCCGCGTTTTCCCGAGCGCAACATCCTCGGCACCGGGCCCTTCACCTTCGCCGGGCACGTGGCGGGCTCGCACTGGACCGGCCGCAGGTTCGAGGGTTATTTCGAGAAGGGCAAGCCCTATCTCAACGGCTACGTCGCGATCTTCATCAGCGGCGCCCCGATGGTGAACGCGCTCGCCGCGGGCGAGGTGTTCGCCGAGTTCCGCGGACAGTCGCCGGCCGACCGCGACCGCCTGCTGAAGGCGCTGGGCGACAAGGCGGTGGTGCAGGAGTCGCCGTGGGTGTGCTCGCTGGTAGTGACCTTCAACACCAGGAAGAAGCCCTTCGACGACGCGCGCGTGCGGCGCGCGCTCTCGCTCGCGATCGACCGCTGGGGCGGCGCGCAGGCGCTCTCCAAGGTCGCGCTGGTGCGCGAGGTCGGCGGCCTGCTGCGGCCGGGCTATGAGCTGGCGGCGAGCGAGAAGGAGCTCGTCGGCTATCCCGGCTTCTCGAAGGACATCAACGCCGCGCGCGCGGAGGCGCGCAAGCTCCTGCAGGCGGCAGGCGTGCCCAACCTCACCTTCACGTTCACCAACCGCAACATCGCGATGCCGTACACGCCGGTCGGCGTGTTCCTGATCGACCAGTGGCGCCAGATCGGGGTGAACGTCAAGCACGAGCAGCTCGAGACGCGGCTCTACCTCGCCGCGCAGCAGCGCGACAACCCGACGTTCGACGCGGCGCTCGACTTCAACTGCGACTTCATGGACGAGCCCAACCTGCAGCTGCAGAAATACCTCTCGCACGACCGCTCGCCGATCAACTACGCGCAGCAGACCGACCGCGTGCTCGATGACCTCTTCGACAAGCAGTCGGGCGAGCTCGACAGGAAGAAGCGCTACGCCATCGTGCGCGAATTCGAGAAGCGCGCGCTCGAGCAGGCCTACACCATCCCGACCATCTGGTGGAACCGCATCATCGTGCACCAGAAGGCCATGAAAGGCTGGTACATCACGCCGAGCCACTACGTGGGGCAGGATCTCGCGGATGTCTGGCTCGACCAGTAACAAGAAGTGACTCGTGACTCGTTTTTCGTGACTCGTGGCTGGTGATTTTCGTCGCCGGCGCGGCGGCCGCACCGCGCACGAGCAACGAGTAACGAGGAGCGAGTCACTCTTTCATGATCAAGTTCATCGCCCACCGTTTTCTCCTGATGGTCCCGACGCTGCTCGGGGTCGCGCTGCTCGTCTTCTTCATGCTGCGGCTGATGCCCGGCGACCCGGTGGCGACCATGCTGCTCGGGGATGCGGGCGGCGCCAACATCCCGAAGGAGGTGATCGAGGCCGAGCGCGCGCGGCTCGGGCTCGACCAGCCGCTCTACGTGCAGTTCTTCAAATGGTTCTGGGGCGCACTGCAGGGCGACTTCGGTTTTTCGATGTGGACCGGGAAGCCCGTCACCTACGAGATCGCGATCCGGCTCGAGCTCTCGCTGCAGGTCGCGATCATGGCCACCTTCCTCGCCATCCTGCTCGCGCTGCCCCTCGGCACGCTCTCGGCGATCTTCAAGGACACCTGGATCGACCAGGTGATCCGCGTGTTCTCGATCGCGGGGCTGGCGGTGCCCTCGTTCTGGCTCGGGATGATCGTGATCCTGCTGCTGCTCACCTACTTCTCCTGGATCCCGCCGCTCACGTTCACGTCGCTCCGGGACGACCCGTGGGAGAACCTCTCGCAGCTCATCTGGCCCGCGCTGGCGGTGGGCTACCGCTACTCCGCGGTCTCGACGCGCATGATGCGCTCCTCGATCCTGGAGGTGCTGCAGGAGGATTACATCCGCACCGCGCGCGCGAAAGGCGTGATCGAGCGCGTCGTGGTGGCGCGCCACGCGATGAGGAACGCCCTGCTGCCGGTCGTCACGGTGATCGGGCTCGAGTTCGCGTTCCTGATCGGGGGACTGGTGGTGACCGAGCAGGTGTTCAATCTCAACGGCATCGGCAGGCTCTTCGTGCAGGCGGTGGCGCGCAGCGATTTCACCATGATCCAGGCGCTGGTGCTGCTCGTCTCGGTGTTCTTCGTGCTGATCAACTTCGTGATCGACATGCTGTATGCGTTCCTCGATCCACGGATTCGTTACCGGTGAACCGGTAACGAATCCGTAAGCATCCGACATTTCAGATGACCACTGCCGCTTCCACGACCATCGCCTACAAGGTGCCGAAGCGCCGCCATCCGGTGGTGCTGTTCATGACGCAGCAGCCGCTCGGCGCGGGCGGGCTCCTCGTCATCGTCGTGATGGCGGTGTGCGCCGCGTTCGCGCCGTGGGTGGCGCCGTACGATCCCCTCGCCGTGGACTACGGCGCGATGCTCGCGGCGCCCTCGCCCGGGCACTGGCTGGGCACGGACTCCTTCGGGCGCGACGTCCTCTCGCGCATCGTCTACGGCGCGCGCACCGCGCTCGCGATCGGCTTCATCGCTTCCTTCCTCGGCTCCAGCCTGGGCGCGGTCATCGGCGTCGCCTCCGCCTACTTCGGCGGCAAGACCGATCTCGTCACGCAGGGCGTCATGGACGTGCTGTTGTCCTTTCCCATCATCGTGCTCGCGATCACGGTGGTGGCGATCCTCGGCAACCATGTGGTGCTCGGGGTCGACGTGAACCTGGTCATCGCGATCGCGCTGCCGATGCTGCCGCGCGTGGAGCGCGTGGTGCGCGCCTCCGCCCTGGCGATCCGCGAAATGCCCTATATCGACGCCGCGCGCGCCGCCGGCTATTCGCACGCGCGCATCATCTTCCGCCACATCGTGCCCAACGTGGCGGCGCCCTATCTCATCATGCTGACGGCGTTCGTCGCGCAGGCCATCCTGTCGGAGGCCTCGCTCTCGTTCCTGGGGCTGGGGGTGACCGAGCCGATACCGTCCTGGGGGCTGATGCTCTCGGGCTCGGCGGCCGACTTCTATCAGCAGGCGCCGTGGATGATCGTGTTCCCGGGCATCGCGATCAGCCTCGCGGTGTTCGCCTTCAATCTCTTCGGCGACTCGCTGCGCGACTGGCTCGACCCCAAGATCAAGCTTTGAGCGTTGCTCAAAGCTTGATTAATGGAGCGTCCGGTTGGAGGCTGGTCCGCCGGCGCGCGCCGGCGTTGATGAGCGCCGCACCAGCAGGTGGCGACGCTCATCAAAGCTCGCGGGCGTAACGGCGCACCTTCGCCTCGTCCACCTCGACGCCGATGCCGGGGCCGGCGGGCACGACGGCGTGGCCGGCGCTGACCGTGACGGGCTGCCTCACCAGGTCGTCCGTCAGGTAGGTGTGGGTGAGGCTCACGCCCCAGTCCACGGCGGGCACCGCGGCCGCGACGTGCGTCATGGCCGCGGCCGCGATGCCGGACTCGACCATCTTGCACGCGAGGTTGACCTTCATTCCGAGCTGCTCGCAGAGCCGCGCGGCCTCCACGACGGGCTGCATGCCGCCGAGCTTGATCGTCTTGAGGCTTCCGCCCTTCACCCCGGCCTCGTGATGGCGCTTGAGGTCCCCGATCGAGTGCAGCCCCTCGTCGGCGCCGAGCGGCACGCGGCTCGCGCGCGCGACCTTCGCCATGCCTTCGAGATCGTCCACCGGCACCGGCTGCTCGAAGAAGGCGAGGGGGGTGTCCTCGAGCGCGCGCGCGTAGGCGATCGCCTGTTCCACATTCCAGCCCTGGTTCGCATCGGCGCAAACGAGAATGCCCCCGTTGCCCAACGCCTCGCACACCTCGCGCGTGCGCGCGGCGTCAGCGAGCGGCTCGCCGATGCCGACCTTGACCTTGAAAGCGACGTAGCCTTCAGCCCTGTGCCTGAGCGCCTCCGCCACGTCGGCGGCGGCGCCTTTGCCCGTGCCGACCAGGCGCAACAACGGGATGCGGCTGCGCCGCCTGCCGCCGAGCAGCTCGCAAGCGGGCTCGCTACGCGTCTTGCCGAGCGCGTCGTGCAGCGCCATCTCGATCGCCGATTTGGCGGCATGATTGGCGTACAGGCAGCGCTCGGAGCGTTTCATGACCGCTGCGATATCGTCCCCGTCCATGCCCTCGAGCCGCGGCGCGAGGTAGCGGATTGCCGCGATCATGCCCTCGAGCGTCTCGCCGGTCATGGTGGGCGCGGAGCCCGCCTCGCCCCAGCCCACGACGCCGTCCGTGGTCTCGAGCTTCACCAGGGCGTTGTTCGCGGCGCGCACTTCCTCGAAAGCCATCCGCACCGGCTTCACCATCGGGATGCTGACGGCGATCGCCTCGATGCGCCTGATCTTCACGGTGACGAAGTGACGGAGTGACGGAGTGACGAAGTGATGCAGTGATGCAGTGATGCAGTGACGAAGTGACGGGGCTCTCGGTTTTCGTCACCTCGTTACCGCGTCACCCCGTCACTGTCTTGCATCAGAGCTTGCCGATGTTCTTGATCGCGGCCGCGAGGCGCTTGTAGTCCTCGTCAAAAAATTTCTGGAAGTCCGGCCCCTCGAGGTAGTCGGGAACGACCTGGACCTTCTCGAGCGCCTGCCTGAACAACGGGTCCGCCGCCGCCTTGCGAATGATGTCGCGCATCTTGTTGAGAGTGGGCTCGGGGATGCCCTTCCGCGTGAACAGCCCGACCCAGAGGTACGCCTCGACGTTCTTGTAGCCCAGGGACTGGAACGTCGGCACGTCGGGAAACGCCGGGTGCGGCTTCACGCCCCAGCTTGCGATCGCACGCAGCTTGCCCGACTGGGTGTGCGCGTAGAGGGCGGCCGGCCCGCCGCCCGTCAGTTGCGCATGGCCGCCGAGCGCCTGCGTGATCGCGGGCCCGCCGCCGGTGGTCGGCAGGTGGCGCATCTTGATCCCCGCAGCGTGGAGGAACATCGCCGTGGGCGTGTGGGTGATGCCGTAGGGGCCCGAGGACGAGAAGACGATCTCGTTCGGCTTCGCTTTGGCGAGCGCCACGAGCTGCTTTACGTTCTTCACGGGCATCGAAGGGTGGACGACCATGATCAGGGGATCGGCGGAGAGCCGCGCGAGCAGCTCGACCTGGTCGAGCGAGAAGGGCGATTTGACCCCGTACAGCTTGTCTTTCTCGATCACAAGAAACAGGTTCGGCGTCGTGACCAGGATGTTGTAGCCGTCGGCGGGCTGCTGGCTGACGACATAAGCGGTTCCGAGCGCCGCGGTTCCGCCGGGGCGGTTGACGACCGGAAACGGGTTGTTGGTGAGCTTTTCGAGCACCGCCGAGAGCGGCTGGGCGTGGATCTGGTTCATGCCGCCGGGCGGGTTGGGCACGACGATGGTGACCGACCGCGTCGGGTAGTCTTGGGCGAGCGCGCCCGCCGCCGTAAGAAGGAACACGAGCGCCGTCGTCAATCGGGTTGTCATGGATGCTCCTCCTCAAGAAGTCGCGGCCGCGGTTTGGCCGCGGCTGCCTCAAGCAAACGTTAGCCCATAGCCGCCCGCCTTGGCAAGCTTTGGCCCTTTGTCCGGAACAAGTCCGACAAACTTCCAGGCGCTCAGCAGAGCAGGTCGGCGAGCTCTTTCAGGTTGCCGACGACGAGATCGGGCTGGTAGGGCCAGTCGCCGAACGGCCGCTTGCGGCGGTTGACGAAAGCGGTGCGCATGCCGGACGCCTTGGCGCCCACGCAGTCGAAGGCGTGATTCGCCACGAACAGGATCTCCTCGGCCCGAGCGTCCATGATCTCCGCGGCCTTGCAGTAGGCCGCCGCGTGCGGCTTGAAGCAGCCCGCCTCGGCGACGGAGATGATGCGGTCGAATTCGAGGCCGAGATGAGGCCTGATCGCCTCGAGCATGTCGGGGTCCCCGTTGGAGAGGATCACGAGGCGATACCTCTGCCTGAGCCGGGCCAGTGCCTCCACCGCGTCCGGAAAGGGCCGCAAGCGCTCGATCTCGGCGACGAGCCGTCTCACCTCTTCCAGGGTGTACGGGACACCGGCGCGCTCCAGCGTGTACGAGAGCGAGATGCGCCCGATCTCGCGATAGGGGGTGTGCGCCCGACCGAGGAGAGCGTCGATCATCGAGTTCTCGAAGTGCGTGCGCCGCCACCAGGTCACGAGCCGCGAAGGCTCGCCGTTCCAGCCCTTCGACTTGAGATAGGGCGCCACCGCGCGGGTGAGCCCTGACTGCATATCGACCACCGTGCCGTAGAGGTCGAACATGCAGATCCTGACGTTCTGCCTGATCGTTTCGGTCGCGGTCATGGGCCTTTCCCGGCGGCAGACGCTCGGCCGCCCTTTCGCTCGGCGCATTGTAGAATAACGCGCTTCGATGCTGGCACGGTGACGCGGTGACGAAGTGAGGAACGCCGGAATTCGCGTTGAACGCGATGGCGCGATTGCCACCGTCACGCTGAGCAATCCCGGCAAGCTCAATGCGCTCACCGTGGCGATGTGGCGCAAGCTCGCGCGCGTGATGAACGCGCTCTCCGCCGACGAGGCGCTGCGCTGCGTGGTGGTGCGCGGTGCGGGCGACAAGGCGTTCGCCGCCGGCGCCGATATCGAGGAATTCGCGCAGGTGCGCGACAACCCGGAGCAGGGCAAGCGCTACCATCGCGAGGACGTGTTTGGCGCGCTCAGGGCGGTCGGCGAATGCCGCCATCCGACGGTGGCGATGATCCACGGGCCCTGCATCGGCGGCGGCCTCGAGATCGCCTGCCAGTGCGACTTGAGGATCGCGGGCGCCTCGGGCCGCTTCGGCGTGCCCATCAGCCGGCTGGGCTTTGCCATCGCCTGCGACGAGCTCGCGGCGCTGCTGCCGCTCACGGGCCGCGCGGTTGCGCTCGAGATCCTGGTCGAAGGGCGGGTATGGGACGCGAAGGAGGCGTTGGCGAAGGGGCTCCTCACGCGCGTCGTGCCGGACGACGAACTCGAGAGCGAAGTCCTGGCGGCGGCGCGCAGGATCGCGGCAGGCGCGCCGCTCGCCAACCGCTGGCACAAGCGCTTCGTGCGGCGGCTCGCGCCCGCGCCCGCGCCGCTCACGGCGGCCGAGATCGAGGAGAACTTCGCCTACTTCGCCACGCAGGACTACCGCATCGGCGTGCAAGCGTTCCTGGACAAGAAGCGCCCCCGGTTCAAGGGACGATAAGTGACGGAGTGACGAGGTGACGAGTGAGGAGTGACACAACGTTCGGAGTAGGCCGCATTCCGATCGGCGCTCATCGGCGTTCATCGGCGGTTGCGTTCAGGGGTTGACGATGCCGGGGCCGCTGTCGCACATCCGGGTGCTCGATCTCTCGCGCGTGCTCGCCGGGCCGTGGTGCGGGCAGAACCTCGCCGACCTCGGCGCCGAGGTGATCAAGATCGAGCGCCCCGGCACGGGCGACGACTCGCGCGCCTTCGGCCCGCCGTGGTTGAAGGACCGCGCGGGCAAGGATACGACCGAATCCGCCTATTTCCTTTCCGCCAACCGCGGCAAGAAGTCCGTCACCGTCAATCTCTCGAAGCCCGCGGGCCAGCGCATCGTGTGCGAGCTCGCGCGGCATTCGGACGTGCTCATCGAGAACTACAAGGTGGGCGACCTCGCGCGCTACGGGCTCGGCTACGACGACCTCAGGACGCTCAACCCGGGGCTCATCTACGCCTCGGTCACCGGATTCGGCCAGACCGGGCCGTATCGCGAGCGCCCCGGCTACGACTTCATGGTCCAGGGCATGGGCGGCGTCATGAGCGTGACCGGCGAGCGCGACGATCTCCCCGGCGGCGGTCCGCAGCGCGTCGGCATCCCGATCGCGGACATCATGACCGGCATGTATGCGACCATCGCGGTGTGCGCCGCGCTCGCGCACCGCAGCCGAACGGGCAAGGGCCAGCACCTCGATCTCGCGCTCCTCGACACGCAGGTCGCCGTGCTCGCCAACCAGGGCATGAACTACCTCGCGACCGGTGAGGCCCCGGGCCGCATCGGCAACGCCCATCCCAACATCGTTCCCTACCAGCCGTTCCGGACGAAGGACGGCGACATCATCCTCGCCTGCGGCAACGACAACCTGTTCGGGAAGTTCTGCGAGGCGGCGGGCTGCCCGCAGCTCGCGCAGGACCCGCGTTTCGCCACCAACGCGAAACGCGTCGAGAACCGGGCCGAGCTCGTGCCGCTGCTCGCGGAGATTTTCGCCAGGCGCGCGACAAAGGAATGGTGCGACGCGCTCGAGGCGGCCGGCGTGCCGAACGGCCCCATCAACGACATCAGGCAGGTGTTCGAGGAGCCCCAGGTCATCGCCCGCGGCATGAAGATCACGCTCCCGCACCCGCTCGCGGGAAGCGTGCCGCTCGTCGCGAGCCCGATGCGCTTTTCGGAAACGCCGCTCGAGCACAGGACTCCCCCGCCCACGCTGGGACAACACACCGAAGAGATCCTGAGCGGGCTGCTCGGGCTGGATGATGCGGAGATCAAGCGGCTTCGCGCCGACGGCGCCATCTGACATGAGTGACAGCCGACGGGCGGCAGGTGACGGGATGGAGGTGGAGGAAACGGTATGAACACAGCGAACCAGGCGGATCTTCTGGTGCGGAACATAGACTGGTTGATCACCGTCGACCCGCATCGCCGTATCATCCGCGACGCGGCGGTCGCGGTGAAGAACGGCAAATTCGCGGCCGTCGGCAAGACCGCCGCGATCGAGCCGGCGTGGCGCGCGGACCGCGTCGTCGACGGCAAGGGCGCGGTGGCGATGCCCGGGATGATCGACAATCACCTGCACTCCTCGTTCCAGCTCGCGCGCGGCCTCGCCGACGAAGCGAACGCGCAGTCCTTCCTATTCGAGCACATGTACCCCTACGAGGCGGCGATGCGGGAAGAGGATGTGTACACCAGCGTCGCGCTCGCGGCGATCGAGATGCTGCGCCACGGCGTCACCTGCTACATCGAGCCCGGGAACTATTATCCCGATGCGACCGTGCGGGCCGTCATGGGCGCGGGCATGCGCATGGTGCTCGCAGTGAGCTGCTTCGATCAGAACAAGGCGGTCACGGGAATCATGCCGGCAGCCATGATCGAGGACACCGGGCGTTGCATCGCGAAGACGGAAGAGCTCTTCGAAAAATATCCCGGCGAGCACGAGGGGCGGCTGACGGTCAGCGCGTCGTTCCGCGGCATGAACAACAGCACGGACGAACTGATACTCGCCTTGAAAGGCATCGCGCAGCGACACGACGCCATCCTGCAGACCCATGCCTGCTACTCGTACTTCACGCACGACGCGAGCATCGTCCAGCACGGGAAACCCGAGATCGAGCGCCTGGAGTCGCTCGGCGTGCTGGACGAGAACATGCTCCTGCTGCACGCGGGCTGGCTCGAGCCGCACGAGATCGCGATCCTCGTCCGGCGCAAGCCCACGCTCGTGTGCTGCCCGTCATCGTCGCTGCACAACGGCTACGGCAACCTCGCCGTCGGCAAGCATCCCGAGTTGATGGCGCTGGGCGTGAACGTAAGCCTCGGCGCGGATCATGCCAGTTCGGGCACCGTCGACCTGGTGCAGGAGATGCGGTACTGCGCGTGCAGCTACAAGGAGCTCCGCCTCAACCCGCGCTTCATGCCGCCCGAGCGGGCGATCGAGATGGCGACCATCAACGGCGCGCGCGGCGCCGGCCTCGCGGATCGTATCGGGTCGGTCGAAGTGGGCAAGGAGGCCGATCTCGTGTTGTTCGACGCCACGGTCTCCGAGTGGCAGCCGCTGTACAACCCGGTCTCAAACCTCGTCTACAGCGCGACCGGCAACACGGTGAAACACGTCTTCGTGGGCGGCGAGCAGGTGGTCCGCGACGGCCGCCTCGTGCGCATCGACCAGGACGAAGTCACGCGCGAGGTGGTCAAGGCCGGCAGCCGCATCACCGGGCGCTTGAACATGAAGAAGGTCATGAAGCTTCAGTGGCCGGTGGAATGAAGTGACGAGCGCCGCAGTGACGGTGGGTTCCTGGACGGATGCATCGAGGGCTTAAGGAGGAGAGGACAATGAATCGATTCTACGGAGGCACAGTTGCATTCATGTTCATGGCGCTGACGTTGGGCAGCGCCATGGGGCAGGCGTTTCCGTCCAGACCGGTCCGGTTGATCGTGCCGTTTCCGACCGGCGGGGCGACCGACACGTTCTCGCGGGCGCTCGCGGTGGAGATGAGCAAAAGCCTCGGGCAGCCGGTCGTTGTGGAAAACCGCCCCGGGGCGGGCACCACGATCGCGGCCGACATCGTCTCGAAATCCCCGCCCGACGGCCATACGCTGTTCTTCACGGATCTCTCCACGCACACCATCACGTCCTCGCTCTACACGAAGCTGCCGTACCACCCGCTGCGGGACTTCGCCCCGGTCGCGCCGGTGAATTCGTCGCCGCTCATACTCGTCGCGCACCCTTCGGTCGGGGCGAAGACGGTGCGCGAGCTGGTCGCGGTGGCGAAGAAGCATCCGGGGATCACGCTCGCGAATTCGGGCATCGGCACGGTGACCCACATGACCGCCGAGAAGTTCCGGTTGCGCGCGGGCATCCAGGTGACCGCCGTGAGCTACAAGGGCGGGGCGACCCCGGTCATCGCCTTGCTCGGCGGCGAGGTCGCCATGGTCATGGCGACGGTACCGGCCAGCATCGAGCATGTGAAACGGGGCAAGCTGGTGGCGCTCGGGCTCGCCGCGGAGCGGCGCTCGCCGTATCTGCCCGATGTGGCCGCGATCGGGGAGACGCTGAAGGGCGTGGAGGGCGCCGTGATCTCCGGGGTCCTCGCTCCCGCCGGGACGCCGCGCGCCATCATCGAGCGCCTGAACGCTGAATTCGCCCGCGCGTCGGACAGCCCCAGGGCGAGGGAAATTTTCGCCACCAATGCCGCCGAGACGCTCAGAATGAGCCCTGCGGCCTTGCAGGAGGCGCTGGAACGCGACGTCAAGCTGTGGGCCGAGGTCGTGAAGGCAACGGGCGTGAAGCTCGATTGAGACCGAAGGCGGCCGGATTGACGGTGACAATTCACGAGAGCCGTGACAACGGCATGGAGGAGGGATCATGAGACTCGCAACCAAGCTTCTCGGGCTCGCGTTATGCGCCGGTCTGCTCCCGGCGGCGACCGCAACCCGCGCCCAGCCCTACCCGGTGAAGCCCATCCGGATGATCGCGCCGTCGGGGGCGGGCGGGCCGGTGGACATCACCTGCCGGGCCGTCTCCCAGGCCCTGTCCGAGGTGCTGGGCCAGCAGGTCGTCGTGGAAAACCGCGTGGGCGCGGCCGGGCTGATCGGCACCGAGCTCGTGGCCAAGGCGCCGCCGGACGGGTACACGCTGCTCTTCGGTTTCTCGGGGCCGCTCGTGATCGTGCCCAACCTGAATCCCAACACTCCCTACGACGTTCAGCGGGACCTCGTGCCGATCTCGCAGGTCGCGGCCCAATCCTACGTGCTGCTCGTGCACCCGAGCGTGCCCGCAAAATCGGTGAAGGAGCTCGTGGCGCTCGCGAAGTCGCGGCCGGGGAAGATGAACTTTTCCTCCGGCGGCACCGGGGTGGGTATTCACATGGCCGGCGAGCTCTTCAACGTCGCGGCGGGCGTGAAAATCGTGCACGTACCCTACAAGGGCGCGGCCCCCGCGATGACCGCGCTCATGGCGGGCGAGGTGGACATGATGTTCAACACCATCGCCCCGGCGCTGCCGCACATCCGCAGCGGCAGGCTGCGCGCGCTCGCCGTCGGGGGCGAGAAGCGCACAGCGCTATTCCCGCAGCTGCCGACCTTCAAGGAGAGCGGGTATGACTTCAAGACGGGAGGATGGTACGGGGTGCTGGCTCCGAAGGGGACCGCTCAGTCGGTCGTGACCGCGTTGCGCAACGGCGTCATCAAGGCGCTCGCCAGCCCGGAGCTCAAGAACCTGTTCGAGAAGGTCGCCATCGAGGTCGTCGTCACCTCTCCGCAGGAGTTCGCCGATCTCATCCGCACGGAAAGCGCCCAGTGGGCCAAGGTGATCAAGGCCGCCGGGATCCAGGTCAAATGAGGAGTCTCTCGGAGTTAAGTCCAAGAGACTCCTTACGCAAAGCCGCCCGCAGACAAACGGAGGAACTGGAATGGGAATACCTGAATTCGGCCCTGCGGCTGCACTTTCTGACGGCCAAAACACGTCTTTTCAGCCTAGTCTGATGTGAGTCTGCGGGTGGTTTTGTATTTAGCAGCCTGTGCGGACTTGAGAGTCCGCACAGGCTGCTAGGGAGGTCGAGATGAAACCGCGCATCGACGCGAGGCGGACGGCTATCCTGGTGCTCGATGTCCAGAACGATCTGGTGAAGATCACGCCGGGCATCAAGGAGAACCGCATCCTCGAGAACATCGCGGCGGTCATCAGGACGGCGCGCCGCTCGAAAGTGCCGGTCATCCACGTCACGGCGTCGGTGCGGGGGGATTTTCTCGACATCCCGCGCGACAATCCGCTGTGGGACGGGCTGCGCAAGTCCCGGCAACTGATCTCCGGCACGAAGGGCGCCGCGATCCATCCCGGCGTGCGGCCGCTGAAAAGCGAGCTCGTGCTCAACAAGACCTGCGTGGATCCGTTCCTCACGACCAACCTCGGGCAGGCGCTGCAGAACAATGACGCGAACACTGTCGTCCTCGTGGGTCTTTGGACGAACTGGGTGGTGGAGGCAACGGCCCGGCACGCGAGCGACATGGGCTACCGGGTATTCGTGGTGCGGGAATGCAGCGCGAGCAACACGCCCGCGAATCACGACTTCGCGATCAACCGGATCCTGCCGACGATCTGCTACGTCGTGCCCATGAAGGACGTGCTCGCGGCTTTGAGACGGTGACCGGTGACGAAGTGACGCAGTGACGATGTTTTCCCCCCTCCTTGAAAAAGGAGGGGAGCGTTGGTACACCCGATCGGATCACGATTCACGACTCACGCTTCATCAAAGCCGGAGGAGGCGCATGGCGTTGCCGCCCAGGATCAGCGACTTCTGCTCCCCGGTGAGCGAGCCCATCGCGGCGATCATCCGGACCGGCTCGTCATACGCGATGTCGAAGCAGTAGTCGCTCCCGATCATGATGCGGTCCACCCCGGCGAGCCTGATGAGGTCCTCCAGGATCTCCTCCGAATAGCTGATGGTGTCATAGGTAAAGCGCTTGAGGTACTCGCTCGGCGGGCGCGGGATGGTCCTGCACTCGCCGCGGATCTGGAAGCCGCGGTCGAAGCGCCCGCGCAGTATGGGGAGCGCCCCGCCGGCGTGCGGCAGGCAGACCTCGAGCTTGGGGAAGGCGTCCATCACGCCGCCGAAGATGAGATGCGAGGCCGCGATCGCCGTGTCGAACGGGTTGCCGCACAGGTTGATGAGGTAGTACTGCCTCAACCGCTCGTTGTTGATCATCATCGGGTGCAGGAAGAGCGGCAGGCCGAGGTCGGCCATGCGCTCGTAGAGCGGGAAGAAACTGCGGTCCGAGAGCTCGCGGTCGCGCACCGCGGTCGCCATGTAGATGCCGCGGACGCCGGGGAGCTTGGCCGCCCGCTCGAGCTCCTCGAGCGCCCAGGTCGGATTCTGCATCGGGAGAACGGCAAAGCCGATCAGCCGGTCGGGATGCGCGCGGTGCGCGGCGCTGATGGCGTCGTTGAACGCGGCGGCGAGCTTCACGCCGAGATCGTCGTCGGCCCAGTAGACCATGGGCTGCGTGAGCGAGAGCGCGTGCATCTTCACGCCCTGACGGTCCATCTCCTTCAGCCGCAGGCCGAGGTCGATGAAGGGCGCGGTGATGGGGCCGGTGCGCAGCAGCAGCCCGACCTGGATGAACCTCGCCCCGGAGGGATCGCTCACCACCGTGGCGCCGCAGCGCCTGCCGTGGTCGGCGACGAGCTTCAAGTAGGACTCGGGAAAGTAGTGTGCGTGTATGTCGATGGTCGGGACGTTGGCCACGGACTCGCCTCCACTTGGAAGCCGTGAATCGTGAATCGTAAATGGTAAATCGGAAACCGCAACTCCTCGCGGCAAAACGGGCCTCCGAACCGATTCACGATTTACGATTTACGATTCACCATTCACGATTCACGGCTGGTCGGCGCTGCGGTGCCGACCGGCAAAAAAAATGCGGCAAAGCCGCATTTTTTGGGGACCCCCGCCTGTGCCGTCAGGCCAGAATCTTGAACCAACGGTTCAAGGGCGGTCGCCTTCCGAGCCCATTAGGCGCTTCCATGTCGGATGCGCACACCGGAGCTGCTTGAGTCGGCGTCCAACGTCAACTATGTTGGTTCAGAGAACTAAAGCCTTTCAACGAACACCGCAGGGGAATCTCAGAACAGGTCCTTCTGATCGGACATCGCCTGATCGAGGACTGTCTCCATGTGGGCCATTCTACGCTTTATCTCCGCGATGTCAAAACCGCCGCCGACCTTCGTGGAGAGCAATTCGTGCGCGATGTTGAGCGCCGCCATGATCGCGATGCGCTCGAGCCCAATCACCTTGCCGCGGTCGCGGATCTCGCTCATTTTCTTGTTGAGATAATCCACGGCCTCGAGCAGCCCCTTCTGCTCGTTCTCCGGACAGGCGACGCGAAACTCGCGCCCCATCACGTTGATCTGCAACCCTTTGGGATCGCCGCTCATGCCTCGTCATCGGGAAGCTGGCCGAGCAGATGCTCCAGGCGGCTCGCCGCGGTGCCGATTTTTTCGGCGAGAACCTTGTTCTCGTTGAGGGCGGAAGCAAGCTGCTGGCGCAGTTGCTGGTTGACGACGCGCATGCGCTGACAGAGCTCGACGAACTGATGGAGTTTTTGTTCGAGCGACTTCAGTTCCGCTTCCATGGCGCACACTATAGGGGGAAAAATTCCGTTAAGTCAACTGCTAACAGCCAGTTTTGAAAGTTGTTTGGCATCAAGAATATGAGCGTTGCGGTGTGCACTACGACCGCTGCTCCGGGCGCCCCCGAGCGCATCCGGCGCGCCCCGAGGCGCCCCGGCTTGATCGGCGGCGGCGGGGAAAAGCCTTGGAGACGCCGCGCGCTGACTTTACAATTGCGGTGCACGTTCCGGCGCACCGTACCGTGGGTGAGGGCCGGCGCGTGCGCGGTACCGGGTGCCCGCCTTCGATTCTCCGAAGCGGGTTAAACGGGAAACAGGTGAAGCGAACCGCCGGTTCGCAGTCGCAAGTGGGCAGTGGACAGTGGGCAGTGGACAGTTACTGCGCACTGCACACTGAAAACTGCACACTTCGAGCTGGCGGCTGAGCGTAAGCCTGTGCTGCCCCCGCAACGGTAAGCGAGCGTGGTCTCGCCACGAGGGCTTCTTCGAAGCCCTTGGCCACTGAGCCGCCGGGAGTCGGACGGAGCGCATTCCGACCAGCTCCCGGGGCTTGGGAAGGCGGCGAGTCTGGTTCTCGCGAGCCCGTATACCGGCCCGGCCGCTGGTGGAGATGCCGCGGGGAGGCGGCGCGTCCGGCCCGGCTCCCTCGCGCGTTTCCTTGCATTGTCTTGCATGCGGCGGGCATGCGCGAGGAGCATCCATGCTGTTCACCAGAGGAGTCGCCGCCGTGCTGTCGGCCACGGCGTGCGCTGCGTTCGCCACCGACAAGCCTGTCACCTACGGCCCGGAAGTCGTCGTCACCGCGACGCGCTTTGAAGAGCGCTACCTCGACAAACCGGTCAACGTCACCGTCATCACCGCAGAGGACATTCAGGGCAGCACGGCCAAGACCGTCCCCGACGTGCTCTCGGAGCAGGCCGGCATCGTCGTCCACGACTTCTTCGGCAACAACGCGGCAACCACGACCGTGGACCTGCGCGGCTTCGGGATCAGCGGCACGCAGAACACGCTCATCCTGCTCGACGGGCGGCGGCTCGCCGATATCGATCTCTCCGGCGTGCAGTGGCCGGCGATCCCGCTCGCGGCGATCGAGCGCATCGAGATCGTGCGCGGCGCCGGGGCCGTGCTCTACGGCGAAGGCGCCACCACCGGCGTTATCAACATCATCACGAAGTCGCCGGCGAGGATCGGCAACTACGCCGTCGTGCAGGGGAGGACCGGCTCGTACGACACGCTCGAGGCCCAGCTTTACGCGAACACCTTCGCCGGGAATCTTGGCCTCAACGTGATCGCAGCCGACTTCGGCTCGGATGGATACCGCGATAACAACCGCAACCGGCAAAGCAATGCGCAGGCCGAGCTGCGGCTGCTCACGGAGCGGGGTGACGCCTCACTCAAGATCGGCAACGACAACCAGGGCATCCGGCTTCCCGGCGCGCGCACGGTGCAGCCGAGCGCGGGCGTGAACCAGCTCGAAACCGACCGGCGCGGCGCTTCGACCCCGCTCGACTACGCCCAGCGCCGCGGCAACCGCGCGACATTCGACTGGCGCCACGAGACCGCGGTCGGGCAATTCAATCTCGGCGTCGGATACCGCGACAAGGAGCAGACGTCGTACTTCGACCAGGGCGGCTTCCCCGACTACCGCGTCGCCGAGCTCGGCGTGTGGTCGTTCTCGCCGCGCATGAGGTTTCCGCAGCCGCTTGCCGGCCTGCCCAACACGCTCGTCGCGGGCTTCGACTGGTACCGCTGGGACTACCGGCTGCGCGTGTCGAACTCGCCGGCGAACATCGGCCAGCCGTTCAACACCGTGGACGCCACGCAGGAAACCGCGGCCTTCTATCTGCAAAACACGACGCAGCTCTCGCCGCGCCTGATGCTCGTCGCCGGCGCGCGCAGCGAGCGCTTGAAGATCAACGCCAGCGACCGCTTCGATCCCGCCGCGTCGGGCGGCGCGTTCGGCTCGGGCGCGCCGGCGGCGAGCCAGGAGGAATCGGAGTACGCCTACGAGCTCGCGCTTCGCTACCGGTTCGGCCCCGAGTGGGCCGCGACCGGCAGGCTGGGCCGCAGCTACCGTTTCGCCAACGTGGACGAGACTTACGAGTTCTCGCCGGCATTCACCCGCGAGTTCCAGTTCCTGCGGCCGCAGACCGCGCGCTCCTATGAGGCGGGCCTCGAGCGGCGCCAGGGCGGCGGCGTGCTGCGCGCAACCGCGTTCACGATCGACGTCACCGACGAGATCCACCTCGACGTCTTCAGCACGGGCATCGGCAACACCAACCTGCCGCCGTCGCGGCGCCGCGGCCTCGAGCTGGAGGCGCAGCAATCCTTCGGCGCGGCGCTGCGGCTCGGTGCGAGCTACACGCTGACGGAGGCGAAGTTCCGCGAGGGCGTGCTGCCCGGCAGCGCGTTCACCCAGCAAAACGTCGTAGTCGCGGGCAAGACCGTCCCGCTCGTACCGCGCCACAAGCTCAACGTGAACGCCTCGTGGGCGGTCGCCGCGAAGACGCGGCTCAACGCGCTCGTCACTTACGTCGGAAACCAGTTCATGGACAACGACGAGGGCAACACGTTCGGCGTGAAGATCCCGGCGTACACCGTGGCCGATCTCAAGCTCGTGCGCGAGGACGGCGGCTGGCGCTTCACCGCGGCGGTCAACAACCTCTTCAACGAAAAATACCATAGCTACGCCGTGCGCAGCCAGTTCGTCGCCGACCGCTACAACGCCTACCCCCTGCCCGAGCGCAATGTGACGATGACGCTTGAATACGCGTTCCGCTAGGAATTTGCCGGGCCCTGCGCCGCCAGATTCCTTATGCCGGCGCCCGGCGCATCGCAGAATGCAAACCCTCCCTTCGCGTGCGCATCGTTCGCCGCTTGTCGCGCCTATCCGGGGCGGCGGCATTTTGCTATCGTTCGCATGATGCGGACGATGACGAGCACCGAGCTCTATCTGCGGCTGCTGCGCTACGTCGCGCCGTACTGGCGCGTGTTCGCGGCCTCGCTCCTCGGCATGATCGTCGTCGCGGCCACCGAGCCGGTGCTGCCGGCGCTGCTGAAGCCGCTGCTCGACGGCAGCTTCGTGCAGAGGGACGAGACCATGATCCGCCTCGTCCCGCTCGCCCTCGTGGGCGTGTTCCTCATCCGGGGTGTCGCCTCCTACATCAGCGACTACGCGATCCACTGGGTGGGAAGCCGGGTGGTCATGGACTTGCGCGACGCGATGTTCGACCGCCTGCTCCTCCTGCCCACGCGCTTCTACAGCGACCAGGCGTCGGGCACGCTGGTCTCGCGCGTGACCTACGACGCCGCGCAGGTCACCACCGCCTCCACCCAGGTGCTGACCGTCGTGGTGAAGGACACGCTGGCGATCCTCGGCCTCCTCGGCTGGCTCCTCTACCTTCACTGGCAGCTTACGCTCGCGCTCCTCGTCGCCGGGCCGGCGATTGCCGGCGTGATCTATGTGGCGAGCCGGCGGCTGCGGCGCGCGAGCCGCGGCACGCAGGAGGCGATGGGCGACATGACCCAGATCGTGCAGGAGACGATCGAGTGCCACCGGGTGGTGAAGGTATTCGGCGGCGAGGGCTACGAGGCGCGCCGCTTTCACGACGCGGCCGACCGCGTGCGGCGCTTCATCATGAAGCATGTCGCCGCCGCCGCGGCCACCGTTCCCGTCACCCAGTTCCTCGCCGCGCTCGCGATCGCCGGGATCGTGTACTACGCCGCGCTGCGCTCGGGCGCCGGCGAGATCACCGTCGGCGGCTTCGTCTCGTTCGTCACGGCCGTGGGCATGCTGCTTGCGCCGCTCAAGCGCCTCACGCAGGTGAACGAGCACATCCAGCGCGGACTCGCCGCCGCCGAGAGCGTGTTCAACGTGCTCGACCAGGATGCGGAGCCCGACACCGGCGGCATCGCGCTCGGCCGGGCGCGCGGCGAGATCGAGTTCCAGCACGTGACCTACGGCTACGAGGCCGGGCGGCCCGCGCTGCGGGACGTGAGCCTGCGGGTGCGCCCCGGCGAAACGGTGGCGCTGGTGGGCCCCTCCGGCGGCGGCAAGACGACGCTGGTGAACCTCATTCCCCGCTTCTACCATCCCCAGGCGGGCCGGATCCTCCTCGATGGCGTGAATATCGGGGAGCTCAAGCTCGCGAGCCTGCGCGCCAACATCGCGCTGGTCTCCCAGGACGTGGTGCTCTTCAACGATACCGTGGCGGCGAACATCGCGTACGGCGCGATGCACGGCGCGCCTGAGAGGGACATCATCGCCGCCGCCGAGGCGGCGCACGCCATGGAGTTCATCCGCCAGATGCCCGAAGGGCTGCACACGCTGATCGGAGAGAAAGGCGTGAAGCTCTCGGGCGGGGAACGCCAGCGCCTCGCGATCGCGCGGGCGCTGCTCAAGAACGCGCCGGTGCTGGTGCTCGACGAGGCGACCTCCGCCCTCGACGCGGAATCGGAGCGCCACGTGCAGGCCGCCCTCGAAACGCTCATCCAGGGCCGCACGACGATCGTCATCGCGCACCGGCTGTCCACGATCGAGCGCGCGACCCGGATCGTCGTGCTGGACGGCGGGCGCGTGGTCGAGGCCGGAACCCATCGGCAGTTGCTCGAGGAGAGCGGCGTTTACGCGAAGCTGTACCATCTGCAGTTTCGGGACGAAGCGACAGTCTGACGAAGCTGGCAAGCTGTCGGAGTTGGCGCTCCCGCAGGCTGCTAAAGCAAAACTGCCCATCCGTGTCTTTCAAATCCCTGAATTTGCTGCTGCGAAGCCAGGTGTCCGCCGCGGTGTTGTCGCGCTACCTCGGGGGGCGCGCGAGGCGGCTCCTGCGGCGCGTGCTTCCGGACGGCGAAAGGTCGCGTCAGGCGCGGGCGGCAAGGCTCGCGTTCGAACAGAACGCCCGGGGCGGAACGTTCACCAATACGTGGTTCGACGGCAGCATCGAATTGTGGGTCGAGCTCCTGTCTCCCTTGAAGGCGCTCGAAAGGCCGGTCGCCATGCTGGAGGTCGGATCGTGGGAAGGGCGCTCGACGCTGTTTCTGCTGGGATACTTCCCCGAAGGAAAGCTCACCGCCGTGGATACGTGGGAGGGCGGCGCGGAGCACAGGCAGCTCGCGGATCTCGACGCGCTCGAGCGGAGGTTCGACCACAACCTGGCGGCGTTTCGGGACCGGCTCGTGAAGCGCAAGGGCCTGTCCTCCGTCGTGCTGTCGGAGCTGGCGTCGAGAGAGAAGGAATGCTTCGATTTCATCTTCATCGACGGCTCGCATTTCGCCGACGACGTCATGACCGATGCCGTCCTGGCGTGGCAGCTCCTGCGCAAGGACGGCATCCTCGTCTTCGACGACTACCTGTGGCGGCTCGAGCGGTATGGATGGAAGAAGAACCCGGCAACCGCGATCAATCTCTTCCTGCGCTTGATCGAAGGCGACTTCGCCCTGCTTCACGCCGGCCATCAGCTCGCGGTCCGCAAGACCGCTTCCGTCACGCAATACCTGGCCTAGCCCGACTTCCGCTATTCATCGCTACGTTGTGTGATTTCGTGGCGAGTTGATTCTGTAAGTGGTTGATGCGCCGGGGGGGCGCCATCTTTGCGCGTGTAGTGAAGACCTTGCTTCTTGCGCGCACGCCACGAGCGCTCGACACTGCGCGCATGTTTCTTCGCGCCACTACTCGCAAGAAGGACGGTAAGCTGCACCGCTACTGAAGCGTGGTGGAGAACCGCCGGGTGAAGGGCGGGCGCGTAGTGCAGCGGCACGTGCTGTATCTGGGCGAGATCAACGATGCGCAGCGCAGTGCTTGGTGCAAGAGCATCGAGGTGCTCGAGAAAGTCGGCCGCGGCCCACGCAGGTGGCGATATTTCCGCAGGATCGGCAAGCGCCCGAGATGGACTGCGCGGTGGTGCAGGTGCGCTTGGACCGGCTGCGCCTGGAGCGGCCGCGGCAGTGGGGCGCGGCTCGGGGGTCGGCTCGGGGGTCGGCTCGGGGGTCAGGTCTTGAAATAGCGCATCATGCTTCAATGCAAGACCTGACCCCACCGGCTGCCGCAACTTCCACAGTTCGAGGGCGTGAATCCCGATCAATCAAGGACTTAAGGTCCGAGGTTGGCACTACATTTGGGCAGTCTGCGGTGCTCGAAGTCGCTGCGGGAGTTTGAGGCCCGAGCGATCGAGAAGGATCGCCTGGGCGCGATCAGGGCGAACAACGCATCGGATGCGCAGCTCGCGTGCCGAGCCATCGGCGAGCGGCAGCACGACGTCGGCGGCCGTGATGCGCGAGAGTTCGGTGAGGATGGTGCGCGGCGAGTCCGCGAGCCCCGCGCGCGCTTGCCATTGCTGCAGTGTCTTCCAGAGCGCGTAGCCGGGGAAGCACACTAGGATGGGGGCCTTGATACGCTCGGCCTTCTGATGCCAGATCGGTCGAATGGGGAGCTCGGCGTTGTGGATGCGGAAGGCGGCTTCGGCCTCGGTGAGCTCGATGTAGGTCCTCCGCCGTTCCTCGTCGGTCCACTCGGGTGCGTTGCTGCGCAGGAGGTAGGTGCCCTCCGAGAGATTCACCCACTCGTCCCACTCGGGGTGCGCCGTCCACCTCAGCCCCAGGCCCGAGTCGTGGGTGTGGTCGTCTTCGATGGAAATCGAATAGCGGGCCGCCGCGCGGGCATGACGCTCCGGCAGCCGCCCGATCTGGCGCTCGGGCACCCCGGGGTTCAGCCGACGTTTGGCTGTGGCAATGCGCCGAGCCCTCCTGTCCAGGCCCGCCTCGATGCGCTTGCAGAAGCGCTCGGGCATCGCGCGCTCCTTCTCGACGCGCGGCTCGGGGGTCAGGTCTTGAAATAGCGCATCATGCTTCAATGCAAGACCTGACCCCGCCGTGACCCCGCCGGCTGCCGTGAGCCCGTGCGCGGCCTTCGGCATCGAGCTCGCTCAACTGTGCCACCG
>Ga0073934_10002281_pt1 | contig 40893 bp, 38 predicted proteins | sample LarsenN4metaG_FD_76834 | JGI IMG/M metagenome (GOLD analysis project Ga0073934, IMG submission 76834) | Hot spring sediment bacterial and archeal communities from British Columbia, Canada, to study Microbial Dark Matter (Phase II) - Larsen... ...
CCAGGCCGGCGCGGCGCGCGTGGTGGCGAGCGTGCTGCGCATGGGCAAGACGCTCGTCTTCGGCGAGGCGCAGATCATCAGCGCCGAGGACGAGCTGGCCGCGCACGCCACCACCACCTACGCGCTGCTCTGAGCGTCGAGTGCCGCCTTGCGCGCCTCGCCGCTCGACCCGATCGACCACCGCACCGCCTTCGAGATGGCGCCGGTGGGGCTGGCCATCTCGCGCCAGCGCCTGATGATCGACGTCAACCAGGAGCTGCTCAGGATGTTCGCGGCGCGGCGCGAGCAGCTCGTCGGCCACAGCTTCGAGCTGCTGTACCCGAGCAGCGCCGAGTTCGAGCACACCGGCGCGCGCATCGCCGCGCAGCTCGACCGCAGCGGCCGCTATGCCGACGAGCGCGTGATGAAGCGCCTGGGCGACGCCACCGGCGGCCACCCGGGCATGGGGCGCGCCGGCGAGCTGTTCTGGTGCCACGTCTCGGGCCGCGCGCTCGACCCGGCCGACCCGCATGCCGCCGGCATCTGGGTCTTCGAGGACCTCTCGGCGCAGCGTGTGCTGAAGCTGGAGTTCACGCCGCGCGAGCGCGAGATCGCCGCGCTGCTCATCGAAGGCCTCACCAGCAAGGGCATCGGCCGCCGCCTGGCGATCAGCCCGCGCACGGTGGACGTGTACCGCGCGCGGCTGATGCGCAAGACCGGCGCCGCCACCACGCCCGAACTCGTTCACAAGCTGCTCGTCGGGCAGGCCTGAGGGCCTGCCGCGCCAATACCCGGGTATGGTAGGTGCGGCCGGGTCGCCGCCTAACATGCGCCCGCCCCGAAAGGGCCCGCCGCGCGCATGCACGAGACCCCCATCGCCCAATCCAGCGAGGCCCCAGCCCAGCGTGATCAAGCGCGCCTCGCGCGTGACGTGCACGATGTGGTGTCGCAAGCCCTCTTCGCCGCCAACCTGGTGGCCGGCACGCTGGCGCGCGACCCCGCGCTGCCCGCCGCCGCGCGCGCCCAGGTGCAGACCCTCGAGCGACTGAACCGCGGCGCCCTGGCCGAGTTGCGCCTGCTGCGCTTCGAACTCGAGCCCGGCGCCCTGCACCACACGCCGCTGGCCGAACTGTTGCGCGATGCCGCCGCGGCGCTCGCCGCGCGCGCCGCGCTGCAGCTCACCAGCCGCATCGACGCGCTCGAGCCCCCGCCGCCGGCACAGGTGCTGGTCTACCGCGTGGCGCAGGAGGCGCTGGCCAACGTGGCGCGCCACAGCCGCGCGCACCACGCGCACCTGGCCTGGACGGGCTGCGCGCCGCGGCGCGCCCGACTCGTGGTGCAGGACGATGGACAAGGCTTCGACAAGGCGGCTGCCTTGTCAATGCACGCCGGCTTGCACAAGATGCAGGCCCATGCCAGGGAACTCAGCACCGAAGTTGCCGTGCGCTCGGCCCGCGGCGCCGGCACGCGCATCGAGATGGAAGTCGGCTGGCGATGAAGAACAGGAGGAGAACCCACGATGAACCCGATCCGCGTCTTCGTCGTCGACGACCACCCGATGATCCGCCACGGCCTGGCGGCGATGATCCGCGCCGAGCGCGAGTTCGAGTGGGTGGGTGACGCCGCCGACGGCGCCGAGGCGCTGCAGACCGCGCCGCGGCTCGACCCCGACCTGCTGCTCGTCGACCTCGTGATGCCGCGCCTGGACGGCGTGGCCACGATCGCTGCGCTGCGGCCGCGCCTGCCGCGGGCGCGCTTCGTCGTGCTGACGAGCCTGCTCGACCCGCTGGAGGTCAAGCGCGCGATGGAGGCCGGCGCGCATGCCTACCTGCTGAAGAACGCCTCGGCGCAGGAACTGGTGACCGTGATGCTGAGCGCCATTCGCGGCCAGCGCGTGTTCGCGCCCGAGGTCACCGACGCGATGATCGAGCAGAGCCGTTCGCCGAGCCCCGGCGCCGACCTCACGCAGCGCGAGCGCGAGCTGCTCGCGCTGATGGCGCGCGGCATGTCCAACCAGGAGATCTCCACGCTGCTCGCCATCGCGATGCCGACGGTGAAGTTCCACGTCACCAACATCCTGGCCAAGCTCAACGCCGACAACCGCACCGAAGCCGTGCTCACGGCGTTGCGGCACAAGCTGGTTATGCTCGACGGGTGAACCGCCTTACCCTGCACCACCTCGAAAACTCGCGCTCGCAGCGCATCCTCTGGCTGCTCGAGGAGCTCGGCCTGCCCTACGAGGTGCGCCGCTACGCGCGCGACCCCAAGACCCTGTACGCACCGCCCGAGCTGGCGCAGGTGCACCCGCTGGGCAAGTCGCCCGTGCTGACCGACGGCGAGGTCACGGTGGCCGAGTCGGGCGCCATCATCGAGTACCTGCTCGACGCGCACGGCCAGGGCCGCCTGCGCCCGCCGGCCGGCACGCCCGAGCGGCGGCGCTTCACCTACTGGCTGCACTTCGCCGAAGGCAGCGCGATGCCGCCGCTGCTGATGAAGCTGGTGTTCGACAAGATCCGGCAGGCCCCGATGCCCTTCTTCGTCAAGCCGGTGGCCCGGGGCATCGCCGACAAGGTGACGGCCAGCTTCATCGCGCCCAACATCGCGCGCCAGCTGGCCTTCATGGAGGCCGAGCTCGGCCGCAGCGACTGGTTCGCCGGCAGCGAGTTCAGCGCCGCCGACATCCAGATGAGCTACCCGCTCGAGGCGGCGCAGGCGCGCGCCGGGCTCGACGCGCGCTACCCGAGGCTCACCGACTGGCTGGCGCGCATCCACGCGCGCGCGCCGTACCGCCGCGCGCTCGAGATCGGCGGGCCGTTCAGCGTGGCGATCTGAGCCGCCGCGGCCCGCGCATCGGCCCCGATCACGGCCGCGTGCAGGCCTGCGCGCCCTGCGAGCGCGGGTGCGCGTGCAGGCAGGGCTTCCATTCGAGCCCGTGTCCGCCCGCCGCGAGCGTGCGCGAGGCCACGCCCTGCAGCTGCATCGCCTGCAGCGGCGCGATGCCCAGATCGGCCGCCGCCTTCTCGGTGGCGCCGAAGGACGCCGGGTCGATGCCGGTGAGGGCGCCGAACATCATCAGCGCGCTCAGGTACGAGCCGGGGGTGCCCGGATGGAAGCGATCCTCGGGCCACCACAGGTCGATCAGCGCCGGGTCACCCTGGTACGGGTCGCGCACCGCGTAGCCCTCCTGGACCGCGCGCAGGAAGGCGTCGCCCACCGGCACCACGCCGGCGATGCCGCCGTTGAGCACCGCCGCCTGGGCGTAGGCGTCACGCAGGTCGGCCGTCATCGTCTCGAGCGGCTCGCCGCTGTAGGCCTCGCCGGGCGGGTAGCTCATGTCGGGCCGCGCCCAGGTCTGGTAGAGGTACACGCGGGCCTGCGGATTGGCATTCGGGTTGACCGGAATGCTGCGCAGCGCCGTGCTCGCACCCGGGCACAGCTGCGACTCGCGGTAGCTGTGGGCATCGCCCACCGCGACGAAGCGCCTGAGCTTGCCCACGTAGGCGCTGAACTGGCAGAAGTTGCCGCCCGCGCGGTTGACCGCCTCGGTGCTGTTGCCCTGCAGCACCACCACGTCCCAGCGCGCCGAGGCCAGGTTGGCGCGCATGTCCCAGCCCGCCGGGTTGGTGTTCAGCAGGTGGCCGCGCAGCGTCGCGCCGCCGCGCAGCGACAGCCGCACGTCGGTCGCGACGTTCGCCTGCTCGGCCAGCGCCTTGAAGATGCCGGGCACGCCGCCCCAGGGGTTGGGGGTGATGGCCTCGCTGCCCAGCGGTTTGTCGATCGCGTTCTGCGCGTTCAGGTCGACGACGCCAGAGTTGTTGTACTGGACCACCGGCGCGCGGCCGTAGGTGAAGCTGTTGCCGACGAAGAGCACGCGCAGCGGCTCCTGCGCGGCGGCGGCCGCGGCCGCTGCCCAGGCCACGACGGCCAGGGCCGAGCCGACGATGCGGCGCAGTGCGGTGCCGGCCGATGGACGCTGCTGAGGCATGGCTAACTCCAGGATTGAATGTGGTGAACGTAGCGGCCTGCGCTGCCGCGGTCAAATGGCGAAAGCGCGGCTTGCCAGGCGCGGCGCGTCGTGCACAAGGCGCCGCCCGGACGCCGGGACGCCCGGCTAGGCCAGCTCGCCGGCCAGCCGCCAGCCTGCGCGCAGCGAAGCGGGCCATTCGCGGCGCGTGATCAGCGCCTCCACCGCGTCGCTCTCGGGCCCGCAATCCAGGCCCTGCGCCTGCAGCCAGCCGTCGTCGTAGTAGCTCGTGCGGTAGCGCTCGCCGTCGTCGCACAGCAGCGTCACCACCGAGCCGCTCTCGCCGCGCCGCGCCAGCGCTTCGGCGCAGGCCAGTGCGGCGATCAGGTTGGTGCCGGTGCTGCCGCCCACGCGGCGCCCGAGCCGGCCCGCCAGGGCGTGCATCGCCGCCAGGCTCCACAGGTCGGGCACCTTGACCATCGCGTCGAGCACGCCGGGCACGAAGCTCGCCTCCACGCGCGGGCGGCCGATGCCCTCGATGCGCGAGCCGCGGTCGAGCACGAGCGCGGCGTCGCCGCTCAGGTAGTGGTCGAAGAACACCGAGTGCTCGGCGTCCGCGCCGCACACCTGCGTGGCATGCCGGCAGTAGCGCACGTAGCGGCCGATGGTGGCCAGCGTGCCGCCGGTGCCGGCGCTGGCCACGATCCACGCCGGGCAGGGGTGCGTCTCGCGCTGCATCTGCGCGTAGATGCTCTCGGCGATGTTGTTGTTGGCGCGCCAGTCGGTGGCGCGCTCGGCGAACGTGAACTGGTCCATGTAGTGGCCGCCCAGCGAGCGCGCCAGCCGCGCGCTCTCGGCGTAGATCGCCGTCGGGTCGTCCACCAGGTGGCAGCGCCCGCCCTGGAACTCGATGGCCGCGATCTTCTGCGGGCTGGTGCCGCGCGGCATCACCGCCACGAAGGGCAGGCCGAGCAGGCGCGCGAAGTAGGCCTCGCTGATCGCGGTGCTGCCGCTGCTCGCCTCGACCACCGTGGTGCCCTCGTGCAACCAGCCGTTGACCAGCGCGTGCAGGAACAGGCTGCGCGCCAGGCGGTGCTTGAGGCTGCCGGTGGGGTGGCTGCTCTCGTCCTTGAGGTACAGCGCCACGCCCGGGAAGCCGGGCAGCGGCAGCGGGATCAGGTGGGTGTCGCTCGAGCGCTGGAAGTCGGCCTCGATGCGGCGGAGGGCCTCGCGCACCCAGGCCCGGCCTGCGTTCAAGCGATGTGCTCGCGGAACCAGGCCGGCATCGGCTTGGCCTTCCTGGCCGCGTAGTCGGTCCACACGGTGGTGGCGCCGCCGTCGGCGTAGACCACGCCGGGCTGGTCCAGGCGCTCGATGGTGTGGAAGGTGTCGAAGCTGCTGCGGCCGGGGTTGGCGACGAACAGCTTGAGCACGAGTTCGCCCGGGAACTCGAGCTGGCGGATGAAGTTGCAGAACGCGTTGACGACCAGCGGCCCCTCGCCGGCGAGCTCGAACCTGCCGGTGACGCGGAAGATCCAGTCCAGGCGGATGATCTCGAAGTAGCGGAAGTAGATCGTGTTGTTGACATGGCCCATGGCGTCCATGTCGCCCCAGCGGATGGGCACCGTCATCTCGTGCACCAGCTTCTTCTGGGCAGGCACTTCGAGTCTCACCGCGTCGTCCTCCTACTCGATGCCGAGTTCGCGCGCCATGCGCGCCACCAGCGCCTTGAGCGCCTCCACCTCGGCGGCCAGGCGCGTCTGCTCGGCCTTGAGCGCGGCGATCTCGCCCACCGCCACCGCCTCGTCGCCGGCCACCGCCGCGGCGCGCGGCGCCAGCGGCGCCGGCTCGCCGCACAGCAGCTGCGCCCAGCGCGCCTCGCGCTCGCCGCTGGCGCGCGCCAGCTTGCGCACGCGCGGCGGCTCCTTGGCCGCCAGCTCGTCGAGGAAGCCCTCGACCGACGAGATGTCGGCGAAGCGGTGCAGCCGCTCGCAGTTGGCGCGCAGCTCGGCCGAGGTCTGCGGGCCGCGCAGCATCAGCACCGCGAGCAGCGCCGCCGCGGCGGTGGGCACGCCCAGGCCGCGCGGCAGGTTGTGCTCGTACTTGGCGACGCGGCTGCCGCTGGACTCGAACACGAGCGCGAGCGCCTTGAGCGCGTCCACCGCCTCGAGCACCTCGGCCTCGCGCGCCTCGATCACCGGGTCGCGCGCCGTCTTCTGGTTGCAGCCGTTGACGAGCGCGTTGAGCGACAGCGGGTAGGTGTCGGGCACCGTGGCCTGCTTCTCGACCAGCACGCCCAGCACGCGTGCCTCGAGCGGGGTCAGCAGGCGCATGACTCAGATGCCGTAGCCGTCGTCGGCCGCGATCACGGCGCCGTTCACGAAGTGGCTCTGGTTGGCGCACAGCATCAGGAGCACCGCGTCCAGGTCCTCGGGCTTGCCCACGCGCTGGCGCGGGAAGCTGGCCACCAGCTTGCGCCCGGCCTCGGTGGCCCAGACGTGGTGGTTGATCTCGGTGTCGATGTAGCCCGGGCACAGCGCGTTGACGTTGATGCCGTGGCGGCCCCACTCGAGCGCCATCGCCTTGGTCATCTGCACCACCGCGGCCTTGCTCATGCAGTACACGCCGATCTGCGGCGCCACGCGCAGCCCGGCCACCGAGGCGATGTTGACGATGCGCCCGCCGGTGAAGGTGCCCGGCGCCTCGCCCTTGCTGCGCGCGATCATGCGCTTGGCCACCTCCTGCGCGACGAAGAACGCGCCGCGCGTGTTGGTGCCCATCACGTAGTCGTAGTCGTCGGGCGCCACGTCGACCAGCTTCTGCGTCGCGCCGACACCCGAGTTGTTGACCAGGATGTCGATGGCGCCCATCTCGGTCTCGGCGTGCGCCACCGCGGCGCGGATGCTGCCCACGTCGGTGACGTCGAGGCCGACGACGTGCGCGTCGCCGCCCTCGGACTCGATCTCGGCGCGCAGCGTCTTCAGCCGCTCGATGCGGCGTGCCGCCAGCACCACGCCGGCGCCGGCCTTGGACAGCACGCGCGCGAACTGCGCGCCCAGGCCGCTGGAGGCGCCGGTGACGAAGGCCACGCGGCCGCTCAAGTCGATTTCGTAGGACAAGCGCGCCTCCCTTCGAATGCCAGGCCCTGCAACGGCGGAGGACGATAGCACGCGGGCGCGAGCGCGCCGGCGCGGCTGAGGCATCATCGAACGACGATGTTGCGTGTCACCGGGCTGGCCAAGCGTTTCGGCGATGTCGCCGTCTTCAGCGGCGTGAGTTTCGCGATCGGGCGCGGCGAGTTCGTGGCGCTGGTCGGCGAATCGGGGGTCGGCAAGTCGACGCTGCTCAACTGCATCGCCGGGCTCGAGGCGGCCGACGACGGCGAGATCGAGGTCGACGGCGCACGATTGCGCGCGCTCGACGACGACGCGCGTGCGCGCCTGCGCCGCGCGCATCTGGGCTTCGTGTTCCAGGCCTTCCACGTGCTGCCGCACCTGACGGTGGCCGAGAACGTGGCGCTGCCGCTGCTGCTGCTCGGCCGGCCGCGCGCGGGCGTCGAGGCGCGCGTCGACGCGCTGCTCGACGCGGTGGGCCTGCACGGCCTCGGCGGGCGGCTGCCGGCGCAGCTCTCGGGCGGCCAGCTGCAGCGCGTGGCCATCGCGCGTGCGGTGGTGCACGCGCCCGGGCTGATCCTGGCCGACGAGCCGACCGGCAACCTCGACCCCGCCACCGCCGAGCGCGTGCTCGGCGTGCTGCGCGAGCAGGTGCACGGCGCCGGCGCGGCCTGCCTGCTGGTCACGCATTCGGCCGCCGCGGCGGCGTTCTGCGACCGCGTGCTGCACCTGCGCGCCGACGGCGTGCGCTGAGAAGGTCGACGCTTTCGATGAGGCTGCCGCCGCTCTCGCCGTCAGCGTCGCTGCTGCCGCTGTTCCTGCGCCTGACGATCAAGGAGTGGCAGCACCACCCCTGGCGCCACGGCGTGGCCGCGCTCGCCGTGGCGCTCGGCGTGGCGCTGGCCTGGTCGGTGCACCTCATCAACAGCTCGGCGCTCGCCGAGTTCGCCGCCGCGGTGCGCAGCGCCAACGGCGAGCCCGACCTCGTGCTGCGCGCGCAGCGCGAAGGCTTCGACGACGCGCTGTTCGAGCGGGTCGCGGCCGACCCCGCGGTGTCGCTGGCCAGCCCGGTGCTCGAGGTCGAGACCTACGCGCGCACCGGCAGCGGCACGCGCGTGCCGCTGCGCGTGCTCGGCATCGACGCCTTCGCCGCGGCGCCGCTCGCCCCCGACCTGATGCCGCGCCCCGACGAGGGCGAAGACCGCCTCGCGCTGCTCGACGGCGCGCTCGTCTTCGCCAACGCCGCGGCGCGCGAGCGGCTGGCCGCTGGCAGCGGAGGCGGCATGCTCGAGCTGCAATCGGGCACGCGCTGGCTGAGCCTGCGCGTGGCCGGGCGCATCGCCGCCAGCGGGCCGCCGCTGGCCGTGATGGACATCGCCGGCGCGCAGGCGGCGTTCGGCTTCGCCGGCCGCCTCACGCGCATCGACCTGCGTCTGGTGCCGGGCAGCGACCGCGCCGCGCTGCTCGCGCGCCTGGCCCTGCCCGAGGGCGTGCAGGCGCAGGCCGCCGACGACGGCGCGCAGCGCGCCTCCAACGTCTCGCGCGCCTACCGCGTCAACCTGATGGTGCTGGCGCTGGTGGCGCTGTTCGTCGGCGCCTTCCTCGTCTTCTCGGTGGTGGCGCTGTCGGTGGCGCAGCGCGCGCAGGGCTTCGCGCTGCTCGGCGTGCTCGGGCTCACGGCGCGCGAACGGCGTGCGCTCGTGCTCGCCGAGTGCGCCGCGATCGGCGTGGCCGGCAGCCTGCTCGGCCTGCTGCTCGGCGGTGCGCTCGCCGCGCTCGCGCTGCGCTGGCTGGCGGGCGACCTGGGCGGCGGCTACTTCCCGGGCATCGCGCCGCGCCTCGACTTCGGCGCGCACGAGGCGGCGGCCTTCCTCGCGCTCGGCACCGCGTCGGCGCTGGCCGGCGGCTGGTGGCCGGCGCGTGCCGCCGAGCGCATCGCACCGGCGCAGGCGCTCAAGGGCCTGGGCAGCGGCGCCGCCGCTGGAGCGCCCTGGTGGCCGGGGTTGCTGCTGGTGGCGCTCGGTGCGGCGCTGGCGTTCGCGCCGCCCATCGCCGGGCTGCCGGTGGCGGCCTACGCCGCGGTGGCGGCGCTGCTGTTCGGCGGCGTCTCGCTGGTGCCGGCGGTGGTGCACGGCCTGCTCGGCGCCTTGGCGCCGCCGGCGCGCGCGCTGCCGCTGCTTGCCTGGCGGCGTGCCCACCATCAGCGTGCCACGGCCACCGCGGCGGTGGCCGGCGTGGTGGCGAGCCTGGCGCTCAGCGCCGCCATCATGGTCATGGTGGCGAGCTTCCGCCAGGGCGTGGCGAGCTGGCTCGACGGCGTGCTGCCGGCCGACCTGTACGCGCGCAGCGCGTCGAGCTCGGCGGCGGCCGAGGCAGCCTGGCTGCCGCCCGAGTTCGCCGCGCAGGCCGCCGCGGTGGACGGCGTGGCACGCGTGGCGCCTTCGCGCGTGCGCAGCCTGCAACTGGCGCCCGAGCGGCCCGCGGTCGCGCTGGTCGCCCGCGAGGGCATCGAAGCTTCGCGCGACGTCGTGCCGCTGCCGCTGCTCGGCGCCCCGCTGCCGGCGCACGCCCGGCTGCCCAGCGTGTTCGTCAGCGAGGCGGTGCTCGCGCTGTACGGCGTGGCGCCGGGCCAGACCTGGCGCCTGCCGCTGGTCGGCGAGGTCTTCGTGCGCGGCGGCTTTCGCGACTACGCGCGCCAGTTCGGCACCGTGGTCATCGAGCTCGAGCGTTACCGCGCGCTCACCGGCGACCGGCGGCTGAGCGACCTGGCGCTGTGGCTCGCGCCCGGCGCCGACGCCGGCGCGGTGATGACCGCGCTGCGCGCGCTGCTGCCCGATCCGGCGCTGCTCGACTTCGCCTCCGCGGCCGAGCTGCGCGCGATCTCGCTGCGCATCTTCGACCGCAGCTTCGCCGTCACCTACTTCCTGCAGGTGGTGGCCATCGCCATCGGCCTCGTGGGCATCGCGGCCAGCCTGTCGGCGCAGGTGCTGGCGCGGCGCAAGGAGTTCGGGCTGCTCGCCCACCTCGGGCTGACGCGCCGGCAGATCGTGGCCGTGGTCGGCGGCGAGGCCGCGGCCTGGCTCGCCGCCGGCGTGCTGATGGGCCTGCTGCTCGGGCTCGCGGTCAGCCTGGTGCTGGTGTTCGTGGTCAACCCGCAGAGCTTCCACTGGAGCATGGACCTGGTGGTGCCCGCGCTGCGCCTGGCGGCGCTGGCAGCGGCGGTGTTCGTGCTCGGGCTGCTCACGGCGCTGCTGGTGGCGCGCGGCGCGGCCTCGCGCGCGGCGGTGCTGTCGGTCAAGGAGGACTGGTGAACGCGGCGCGGCGCGCACTGCTGCTCGGGCTGGCTGGCCTGCCCTGCGGCGGGTTCACGCAGCCGGTGCAGCCGGTGCAGCCGCTGCAGCCGGTGCAGCGCGGCCGCGCCCTCGCCTTCCCGCGCGATCACGGCGCCCACCCCGACGCGCGCACCGAGTGGTGGTACGCCACCGGCTGGCTGGGCACCGAAGCGGCGCCGACGCATGGTTTCCAGCTCACCTTCTTCCGCAGCCGCACCGACCTGGCCCGCGACGACCCGAGCCGCTTCGCGCCGCGCCACCTGCTCTTCGCGCACGCCGCACTCACCGACCTCGGCGCGCGCCGGCACCACCACGCGCAGCGCATCGCGCGCTGGTCGGGCGACGAGGCGGCGCGGCCGGCCTTCGCCTCGACGCGCGACGCCGCGGTGGCGATCGGCGACTGGAGCTTCGCGCGCGAACACGAACGAGAACGCGAGCGCTGGAGATCGAACCTGCCGGCCGGCGACTTCGCGCTCGCGCTCGACCTCGCGCGCACGCAGCCGCTGCTGCTGCAGGGCGACGCCGGCTTCTCGCGCAAGGGGCCCGAGGAACGGCAGGCCAGCCACTACTACAGCGCTCCGCAGCTCGCCGCCACGGCGCGCATCACGCTCGCCGGGCGCCGCTTGCAGTCCAGCGGCCGCGCCTGGCTCGACCACGAGTGGAGCGAGGAGCTGCTGCACCCCGACGCGGTGGGCTGGGACTGGATCGGCATGAACCTGTTCGACGGCAGCGCGCTCACCGCCTTCGCGCTGCGGCGCGCCGACGGCAGCGCGCTGTGGACCGGCGGCAGCTGGCGCGACGGCGCCGCGGCCGCCGCGGGGAGCGCCGCGGCCAGGTCCTTCGAGCCCGGCGAACTGCGCTGGACCGCCGGACGGCGCTGGCGCAGCCCGGCCACGCGCGCCGAGTACCCGATGCAGTGGCAGCTCGCCACGCCGGCCGGCCGCTTCGAGGTGCGATCGCTGCTCGACGCGCAGGAGCTCGACGCGCGCGGCTCGAGCGGCGCGGTGTACTGGGAGGGCCTGGCCGAGCTGCTCGACGGGCGCGGGCAGCGCGTCGGGCTGGGATATCTCGAGATGACCGGCTACGCGGCGCGGCTGCGCGTGGGCTAGCGTGGCGCGCGGGGCCCGATTCAGGGCTTGCGCGCGGGCTGGTCCGGCCGCGGCAGCGCCGGCAGCCGGCCCGGCTCCACCGGCGCGGCACGCACGCAGTTGCCGCCCACCTGGCGCGCCGCGAGCACCGCGTCGGCAGCGTCGTCGAGCAGCGCCTGCAGGTGCAGGTGGGCCGGCCGCAGGTGTGCCACGCCCACGCTGACGGTGATGCGCAGCCGGTGCGCGCCGAACGGCGTCTCCAGCGCCTCGCTGCGCTCGCGGATGCGTTCGGCCACGTCGAGCGCGCCGGTGGCGTCGGCCTGGGCCAGGAAGACGGCCAGTTGGGCGTCGTCAAAACGCGCCAGCGCGTCGGCGCCGCGCAGCGTGGGCGCGATGTCGTCGACGAGGGCGCGCATCACGGCCTCGGCGGCGTCGCGCCGGAACGAGTCGACCAGCCGCGCGTGCCGGTCCACCTCGACGAGCAGCAGCGCCGCGCCGCTGCCGTAGCGCCGCGATCGCGCCCATTCGCGTTCGGCCAGTTCGATGAACTGGCTGCGGCCGAGCGCCGGACCGAGCGCCGCGCCTTGCTCGACGCCCGGCTCGGCGTGTTCGGCGGCGCGCGCCAGGCCCACCAGCACGGCCGCCAGCGGCAGTGCCGCCAGCAGCATGCCGAGCCCCGACGCGAGCGCCGCCACCCAGGGCTCGTTGGCACCCAGCCAGAGGGCCAGACCGAAACCCAGGCCGCTGGCCAGCAGCACCGCGCCGCCCACCAGCGCCGCCGCCAGAAGCCCCAGCGGCAGGCCGGCTCGCGCGGCGGCGGGTGCAGAAGCGGCGGAGCGGGCGGGCGTCATCGAAGGCAAGACGGAGGGCGGGGCGGCGGGCGCCGGGCCGCGGCCACAGGCGGGCCGAGGCCAAGCAGGGTTATTCGACCACAAGGCGGGCGGGCTGAAGAGGGCGAAAGCACGCCGAGCGTGATGCACCCCCGCAAACCGGGGTACCCCGTGGCACTCGCCTAGACTCGTCCCCCATGGCTCCGGATTCGAACCGCAGCGCGGCGCCCACGCCGCGCCCGCTGGCCTCGCTGCTGCCCTTCGTGCGCCCGTACCGCGGGCGCATCGCGCTGGCGGGCCTGTTCCTGGTGCTGGCGGCACTGGCCACGCTGGCCTTCCCGGTGGCGCTCAAGCTGCTCATCGACCAGGGCCTGATCGCCACCGACCCGGGCGAGCGGCTGATGGCGCTGCGCCAGCACTTCCTGGTGCTGTTCGCGGTGGGCGCGGCGCTCGGGCTGTTCTCGGCGGCGCGCTTCTACATGGTGAGCTGGCTCGGCGAGCGCATCACGGCCGACCTGCGCAACGCGGTCTACGCCCACGTCGTCGAGCAGAGCCCGGAGTTCTTCGAGAGCACGCAGACCGGCGAGGTGCTGTCGCGCCTGACCACCGACACCACGCTCGTGCAGACGGTGGTGGGCAGCTCGCTCAGCATGGGCCTGCGCAACACCGTGATGGGCATCGGCGCGCTGATCGCGCTCATCGTCACCAACCCCTGGGTGATGATGCAGGTGCTCGGGATCCTGGTGCTGGTGGTGCTGCCGAGCGTGTACTTCGGGCGCCGCGTGCGCAAGCTGAGCCGCGCCAGCCAGGACCGCGTGGCCGACTCGAGCGCGATCGCCGCCGAGGTGCTCAACGCGATCCCCGTGGTGCAGGGCTACGTGCAGGAAAAGCGCGAGGCGGCGCGCTTCGCCACCGCCACCGAGAACGCCTTCGACACCGCGCGCAAGCGCTCGCGCGTGCGCGCGCTGCTCGTCGCCTTCGTCATCACCGCCACCTTCGGCGCGCTGCTGTGGGGCCTGTACCAGGGCACCCAGGCGGTGCTGGCCGGCGAGATCAGCGCCGGGCACCTGGGGCAGACGGTGGTCTTCGTCGTCATCCTGGTGAGCGCGGTGGCGGTGCTGTCCGAGGTCTACGGCGACCTGCTGCGTGCCGCCGGCGCCACCGAGCGGCTGATGGAGCTGCTGGCCACGCGCTCGCCGGTGGTCGAGCCGCCGGCGCCGCGTGCGCTGCCGCCGGCGCGCGGCGGCTCGGCGGTGCGCTTCGACGACGTGAGCTTCCACTACCCCTCGCGCCCCAAGCAGGCCGCGCTCGCGCACTTCAGCCTGGCCGTGCGGCCGGGCGAGACGGTGGCGCTGGTCGGCCCGAGCGGCGCCGGCAAGAGCACCGTGCTGCAGCTGCTGCTGCGCTTCTACGACGCCTCGAGCGGCCGCATCACGGTCGACGAGGTGCCGGTCACAGAAGCGTCGCTCGCCGCGCTGCGCGGCCGCATCGGCATCGTGCCGCAGGACAGCACGGTGTTCTCGACCTCGGCGCTGGAGAACATCCGCTACGGCCGCCCCGACGCCAGCGACGCGGAAGTGCACGCCGCCGCGCGCGCCGCCTACGCGCACGACTTCATCGCCGCGCTGCCCGAGGGCTACGCCACCTACCTCGGCGAGCGCGGCGTGCGGCTGTCGGGCGGCCAGCGCCAGCGCATCGCCATCGCGCGCGCGATGCTGAAGAACCCGCCGCTGCTGCTGCTCGACGAGGCGACCAGCGCGCTCGACGCCGAGAGCGAGCGCATGGTGCAGGCCGCGCTCGAGGCGGCGATGAAGGACCGCACCACCCTCGTCATCGCGCACCGCCTGGCCACCGTGCTGAGCGCCGACCGGATCGTGGTGATGGACGGCGGGCGCATCGTCGACATCGGCCGTCACGACGAGCTGGTGGCACGCGGCGGGCTGTACGCGCGGCTGGCGGCGATGCAGTTCGACCTCGAGACCGCAGCCTAGGCGGGCGCGGGCACAATGCACGCGCGACCCGGAAGTCCCTGCATGCGCACCACCCCCTACGAAGACCTGATGCGCCACGTGTTCGAGCACGGCGTGGCCAAGAGCGACCGCACCGGCACCGGCACGAAGAGCGTGTTCGGCCACCAGATGCGCTTCGACCTCGCGCAGGGCTTCCCGCTCGTCACGACCAAGAAGGTGCACTGGAAGAGCATCGCCATCGAGCTGCTGTGGTTCCTGCGCGGCGACTCCAACGTGCGCTGGCTGCAGGAACGCGGCGTGACGATCTGGGACGAATGGGCGCGCGAAGGCGGCGAACTCGGCCCCGTGTACGGGGTGCAGTGGCGCAGCTGGCCCGTGCCCGGCGGCGGCCATGTCGACCAGATCGCGGAGGTGGTCAGGCAGATCCGCGCCAACCCGGACTCGCGCCGCCTCATCGTCAGCGCCTGGAACGTGGCCGACCTGCCGAAGATGGCGCTCGCGCCCTGTCACGCGTTCTTCCAGTTCTATGTCGCCGAAGGCAAGCTGAGCTGCCAGCTCTACCAGCGCAGCGCCGACATCTTCCTCGGCGTGCCCTTCAACATCGCGAGCTACGCGCTGCTCACGCACCTGATCGCGCAGCAATGCGACCTCGAACCCGGGGAGTTCATCTGGACCGGCGGCGACTGCCACATCTACGCCAACCACTTCGAGCAGGTGCGCACGCAGCTCGCGCGCGACGCGCGGCCCTGGCCGCGGCTCGTCATCCGGCGCCGGCCGCCTTCGATCTTCGACTACGAGTACGAGGACTTCGTGATCGAAGGCTACGACCCGCACCCGGCGATCAAGGCGCCGGTCGCGGTGTGACCGCGCCCCGAACGACGGCGGCGCGGTGAAGCTCACGCTGATCGCCTCGGTCGCCGCCGACGGCGGCATCGGCCGCGGCGGCGAGCTGCTGCTGCGCGACCCCGAGGACATGCGCCACTTCCGCGACACCACGATGGGCCACGCGGTGGTGATGGGACGGCGGACCTGGGAGTCGGTGCCGGCGCGCTTTCGGCCGCTGCCCGGGCGGCGCAACGTCGTGCTCAGCCGCGACGCCGGCTACGCCGCACCGGGCGCCGAGGTGGTGGCGAGCCTCGACGCGGCGCTCGCGCTGCTGGCCGATGCGCCGCAGGTCTTCGTGGCCGGCGGCGCCGAGGTCTACGCGCAGGCGCTGCAGCGCGCCGACGAGCTGATCCTCACCGAGATCGGCCAGCGCTTCGACGACGCCGACGCCTTTTTCCCGCCCTTCGACCGCGCCGCCTTCGAGCCCGTCGCGCGGCGCGAGGCGCGCGCGCAGGACGGCACGCCGCTCGCCTTCGTCACCTACCGGCGGCGGCGCTAGACCACCGCGGCGGCGCGGCGACACAATGCGCCGCATGCCCTGGCTCCATCGAATCGCGTGGCTGCTGGCGGCCCTGGCCTGCGCCGGTGCCGACGCCGCCGACAAGCTCAGCGTCGGCTCCAAGCGCTTCACCGAGAGCTACATCCTCGGCGAGATCGTCTGCCAGACGCTGGTGGCCGCGGGCACGCCGTGCGAGCACAAGCAGGGCCTGGGCAACACCGGCATCCTCGAGCAGGCGCTGGCCGCCGGCGCGGTGCAGGTCTACCCGGAGTACACCGGCACCATCGTGCGCGAGATCCTCAAGCGGGAGGGCGCCCGCGAAGGCAACCCCTCGCTCGACGAGCTCAACCGCTGGCTCGCACCGCGCGGGCTGAAGGCGGCGGTGCCGCTCGGCTTCAACAACACCTACGCGCTCGGCCTGCGCGAGGCCGATGCCGAACGGCTCGGCCTGCGCCGCCTGTCCGACCTCGCCCGGCTCGATCCGAAGGCGCTGCGCCTGGGCCTCTCGCACGAGTTCCTCAAGCGCGCCGACGGCTGGCCGGGGCTGCAGGCCGCCTACGGCCTGCCCTTCGCGCCCGGCGCCGGCCTCGACCACGGCCTGGCCTACGAAGCGCTGCGCGGCGGCCAGGTCGACCTCATCGACGTGTACTCCACCGACGCCAAGATCGGCCGCTACGGCGTGCGCGTGCTCGAGGACGACCGCGGCTTCTTCCCCAAGTACGACGCGGTGCTGCTGATGCGCGCCGAAGTCGACGAGCGGCCGCTGCAGCGGCTGGCCGGCCGCATCGACGAGCGCACGATGATCGCGCTGAACGCCGCGGTCGAGCTCGACGGCAACACCTTCGCCGAGGCGGCGCGCGGCTTCCTGGCCGGCGGCGCCGCCGCATCCGGGCAAAGCGGCCAAAGCGGAAGTAGCGGCCCGGGCGGCCAGCCCGGCTTCCTGCAACGCCTGTTCGCGCCCGACCTGCTGCGCCTCACCGCGCAGCACCTGCTGCTCGTCTTCGGCTCGCTCGCGCTGGCCATCGTGGTGGCGGTGCCGCTGGGCATCTGGGCCTGGCGCCGGCCCCGCCTGGCGCCCTGGCTGATGGGCGCGGCCGGCGTGCTGCAGACGCTGCCGTCGCTGGCCCTGCTCGCCTTCCTGATCGCCGCGCTCGGGCGCATCGGCTTGTGGCCGGCGCTGCTGGCGCTCTTCGTCTACGCGCTGCTGCCCATCGTGCGCAACACGCATGCCGGGCTGGCCGCGGTGCCGCAAGGCCTGCCGCTGGCGGCGCGTGCGCTCGGCATGCGCGAGGGCCAGGTGCTGCGCACGGTGGAGCTGCCGCTCGCCCTGCCCACGCTGCTGGCCGGCGTGAAGACGGCGGCGGTGATCAACGTCGGCACCGCCACCGTGGCGGCCTTCATCGGCGCCGGCGGTTACGGCGAGCGCATCGTCGCCGGGCTCGCGGTGAACGACAACGCGGCGATGCTGGCCGGCGCGGTGCCGGCGGCGCTGCTCGCGCTCGCGGTGCAGGTGCTGTTCGACGCCCTCGAGCGCCGCTATCGGCGCCCGAGCTGACGCAGCGCCGGCACGGCGCGCAGCCGGCCGACCTCGATGCCGTTCCAGTTGACGAGCGGCGCGTCGGACAGTTGGCGCAGCACCGGCGCCTCGGTGCGCTCGTCCAGCGCGACGAAGGCCTCGATCAGCGCCGCCATCACCACCTCGCAGGCGCGGGCGTTGTTGCCGTCGTCCATCTTGATGGCGATGCCGAGCCCGCGTTCGGGCAGCGCGGCGCAGTACACGCCCTCGGCGCCGACCTTGCAGAACACGCGCTCGCCCAGCAGCGCGGCGATGCGCGAGTCCATGCGGCCGCTGCCGGCCACCATCTGCGGTGCGCGCGCCACCGCCTGGCGCAGGCGGCGCGCGGCGCGCGCGTGCTCGGCGGACAGGCCGTTGCCGGTGGCCACCTTGGCGAAGGCATGCGCCAGGTGGCGCAGCGGGATCGCGTAGGTCGGGATCGAGCAGCCGTCGACGCCGCGCGCGGTGTGTTCGAGGTCGTAGCCGGTGGTCGCGGCGAGCGCGGCGCCCACCTCGCGCATCACCGGATGATCGGGCTGCACGTAGTCGCGCACGTGGTCGCGCACGTGGTCGCGCGCCGCGCCGCGCCCGCCCGCCAGGTGGCAGCCCAGGCAGACGAAACCCGCGTGTTTGCCCGAGCAGTTGTTGTTGAGCGCGCTCGGCGTCGCACCCGCGGCGGCCAGCGCCTTGATCGAACCATCGTGATACGGCCAGTGCGTGCCGCACTCGAGCGCCTGCACGTCGAGCCCGGCCTTGGCCAGCATGGCCGCGGCCACCCGGGTGTGCATCGGCTCGCCGCCGTGCGAGGCGCAGGCGAGCGCGAGTTCCTCGTCGGTCAGGCCGAGCGCGTCGGCCGCGCCGCTGGCCACCAGCGGCAGCGCCTGCAGCACCTTGACCGCCGAGCGCGGGAACACCGGGCGCTCGATGTCGCCGAGCGCGCTGTGCACGCTGCCGTCGGCGTCGACGATGGCCAGCGCGCCGCGGTGCATCGATTCGACGATGCCGCCGCGCAGCACCTCGACCAGAACGGGATGGGCAGTCATGCGGCAATGTTAGAGGCCGCCGCGTACAATGCGGCGATGTCCGCTTCGCTCCTCGGCGTCGACTTCACCTGCGCACCGTCGCGGCGCAAGCCGCTCACCGTGGCCATCGGCCGCTTCGAGCCGCCGCGCCTCGAGCTCGTCGAGCTGATCGAGCTGACGACCCTGGCCGACTTCGAAGCCCTGCTGCGCCGCCCCGGCCCCTGGTTCGGCGCCTTCGACTTCCCGTTCGGCCTGCCGCGCGAGTTCGTCGACGCGCAGGGCCTGGGCACGCACTGCGACGCCGTGATCGCCGCGCTGCACCGGCGCTGCCCGACGCGCTTGGCCTTCCGCGCCCTCGTCGACGCCTGGGGCAATGCGCGGCCGGCGGGGCAGCGGCTGATCCACCGCGCCACCGACCGCGCCGGCGCCGCCGCCTCCACGAGCCCGCTGCAGACGCGCTACGTGCCGGTCGGCTTCATGTACTACGAAGGCCTGGCGCGGCTGGTCGCCGCCGACCTCACGCTGCCCGGCCTGCGCCGCGGCGACCCGGCGCGCGTGGCGGTGGAGGGCTACCCGGGGCGCCTGGCCTTCGAGCTGATCGGACGCCGCTCGTACAAGAACAGCGACGCCGCCGACCGCACCGCGGCGCGCCGCACGATGCTCGCTGCGCTCGAGGCGGGGCGCACGCGGCTCGGGATCGCGGTGACGATCTCGAAGGCGCAGCGGCGCGAGCTGGTCGACGACCCGGGCGGCGACCGCATCGACGCGCTGCTCTGCCTGGTCCAGGCGGCCTGGGCCTCGTTGCAGCCGGACGCCGGCGTGCCCGCGGGCGTGGACGCGGTGGAAGGCTGGATCGTCGGGCCCTCCGCTTCTTCGGGCCAGTGACGTGCACTAGAGTACGCCGTGACTCAGGGAGGCGCGGCAACCCGCGCCGGCACGCGGACCGTTGAGGAAGCACATGCGGCGAAGGCAGCTGCTGCAAGGATCGATGGTGGCCTGGACAGCCGGCGTCGCTGGCCTGGCCCACTCGCCGCTTGCCGGCGCACAGGCGGCCGACCCTCGCGTGCGCCACCTCGCACGCTGGCTCGACTCCATCTTCGCCTGGCCGGCTGACGCCGCTGCGTCACCCGAGCTCGCGGCCCTGCGCGATCGCGCCGTGGCGCTGGCAGCGGCGCACCGCGAACGCTTGGCGCCACTGCTGCCGCAGTGGGTGCAACAGGCGCGCGCCGCCGATCCCCAGGACCCCGACGGCGACGGAATCTGGGTGCGCCTGAACAACCGCCTGTTCAACGAAGTGGCGATGCACGACATCGACCATGTCTCCGCCGCCGTCGACGAGGCCTGGCTCGCCGCCCTGCAGCGCCCGCAGGCCTGCCGCATGCCGCCCACGACCAGCGGCTGGTGGCAACGCAGGCTGCTGCCGCTGGCCACGCTCGAGCCGGCGCTGCGCGACGTGGCGCTCGATGGCGAGGCACGGCTGCTCGCCCGCTGGGGGCAGCAGCCGCGCGACGGTCTGCCGGAACGTCCGGCCGAGACCAGCAAGACGCTGATCGAGGCCGAGGTCCTGCAGGCACGGCAGGATGGCCGGCGCTCCGGGCTCGCGATGCCGCTCGCGGGAGCCGCCGCCGTGTTCGACCGCGACCCTGAAGAGCCCGATGAATGGTGGCCCGATGCCCGCTGCGTGTTGCACCGTTGGTGGCTGCAGCGCGAGCTGGCACGCCCGGGTGCCGACCGCCGCGCGCTGCTCGACCAGTACCGCTTCGGATCCGCGGCCACCGCGCTGTACTGGATCGACGCGAGCAAGCTGCCGCCGCGCCGCGCAGACCAGGCGCGGGCCTACCCGCCGCGGGCCCTGCGCTTCGAGGTCACCGGCGACGTCAAGGTCGAACTCGCCGTCGACCGTGAAGGCGTGGTGCGCCGGGCGCGCGTCGTCGAGCGCAAGCTCATGGTGCCGGGCATCGTGGGCCGGCCGGTCGCCTTCGAAGACCTGCTCGACGAGGCCAGCGTGCGGGTGTTTCTCGGCAGCAAGCAGTCGGTGCCGCCGCCGGAGAGCTTTCGCGGCGATCTGGCCACGACCACCGCATTCACGAAGTGGACCCTCGAATGAGCGCCGTGTGCAGACGGCTGCTGCTGGCCATGGCGCTGGCGCTGACCCCCTTGATCGCTGCGGCGCAGGCCCAGGCGGTCGATCCGACCCTGACCGTTCGTGCCCGACAGGCCATTCGCCTGGGCGACATCGAGGAGCTGGAGCGGCTGCATGCCGAGGTGCGCGCGAGCAAGGCACGCGACGCCTCGGGCCAGCTGGGGCTGGAGGTGCTGCGGCGCACGCTGGACCGCCAGCTCGACGGCCCGGGCGGGGCGATCGAAGCCTACTTCGCCGAAGTGGAGGCCTTCACGTTGCAGTGGGCGCAGGCCCGCCCGCGCTCGTCGCTGGCGCACGCGATGCACCTGGCCGCGCTGACCAATCGTGCCTGGTACCACCGCGGCACCGGCTACGCGAACACGGTGCCGCCGCACGCCTGGCGCGACTTCACCGCCGTGATCGAGCGCGCCGCGAAGTACGCCGCCGCGCATGCCGAGGTGCTGCGCAGCGACAGCACCGCCTATCCGGTGCTGCTGAACATCGCGCGCGCGTCGGGCGCCCCGCTGGATCGCCTGGTGTCCATCGGCATCGAAGGACTGGAGCGCAACCCGGAAGACCACACCATCTACCAGCGTGTGATGATCGGGCTGCTGCCCAAGTGGGGCGGCGACGCGCGCAGCGTCGAGCGCTGGATCCGCGAGGCCGAGACGCGCACGCGCGCCGCCTACGGCAAGGCCTTGTACGCCTTGCTCTACGCCGAGGCGGCCGACCAGGAGTTCGAACACGCGCTGTTCGAGCAGTCGCTGGCCGAGTGGCGCGACCTGCGCGAGGGCTTCCGCGACGTGCTGGCGCGCTGGCCGACGCCGGAGCACGTGAACCGCTTTGCCTACTTCGCCTGCCTGGCGCGCGACCAGGACACCTGGCACGAGCTGGTCGAGCGGGTGGGCACCGAACCGCTGCTCAGGCAGTGGGGCAGCAACCCGCGGCAGATGTACGACAGCTGCAAGCGCTGGGCGTCGCGGCAATAGCCCGGCCCGCCCACGTCCTTCGACTCCCCGGGCGCACGGGGTCTTCGCGCCGCGGCGAGCATCGGCCCTGCCCGGGCGCTTCATGGACCTGATCAACCTCTCGCTCTTCATCGCCGGCACGCTGGTCTGCACCAGCGTGCTGTTCGGCCTGTTCTCGGCGCGCGCGGGGCTGTCGTTCCTGCTCGTCTTCCTCGTCGTCGGCATGCTGGCCGGCGAAGACGGGCCCGGCGGGCTCGAGTTCGACGACTTCCGGCTCTCGCTGTGGGTGGGCAGCGCGGCGCTGGCCATCATCCTGCTCGACGGCGGGCTGCGCACGCGCCTGGCCACCTTCCGCAGCGGGCTCGTGCCGGCGGCATGGCTGGCCACGCTCGGCGTGCTCGTCACGGCGGCGATCACCGGGCTGGCGGCGAGCTGGCTGTTCGCGCTGCCGTTGTGGCTCGGCCTGCTGGTGGGCGCGATCGTCGGCTCCACCGACGCGGCGGCCGTGTTCTCGCTGCTCAAGACCTCGGGGCTGCGCGTCAACGAGCGGTTGTCGTCGACGCTCGAGATCGAGTCGGGGCTCAACGACCCGATGGCGGTGTTCCTGGTGCTGGCCATCACCGCGGCGCTCACGCAGCCCGCGGGCACGGGCCTGGCCGCTGCGCTGGCGCTGCTGGCGCAGCAGGGTCTGATCGGCGCCGGCGTCGGCGTCGCCGCCGGCTTCGGCGCGGCGGCGCTGCTGCAGCGCCTGCCCTTGCACGACACGGCCGACGGGCTGCTCGCGCTCACGCTGCTGGCCGCCGGCGTGGCGGTGTTCGGCGGCGCCGGCTGGCTGGGCGGATCGGGCTTCCTCGCCGTGTACCTGTTCGGCCTGGTCACCGCGCACCGCGCCGCGGCGCTGGTGCAGCGCGCGCTGGCGGCGATGGACGGCTTCGCGTGGCTGTCGCAGGCGCTGCTGTTCCTGCTGCTCGGCCTGCTCGTCACGCCGCACCTGCTGGTGCGCGACCTGCTGCCCGCGCTCGGCGTGGCCGCCGTGCTGATGTTCGCGGCGCGCCCGCTCGCGGTGGCGCTGTGCCTCGCGCCGCTCGGCTTCGCGTGGCGCGAGATCGCCTTCATCGCCTGGGTGGGGCTGCGTGGTGCGGTGCCGGTGGTGCTGGCGCTGTTCCCGCTGCTGGCCGGCGTGCCGCACGCGCGCGAGCTGTTCGACGTCGCCTTCGTCGTCGTGCTGGCCTCGCTGGTGCTGCAGGGGGCCACGCTGGTGCGCGCGGCGCGCCTGTGCGGCGTGAACCTGCCCGATGCCGCCGACGAAGCCGCGCTGCGCCGCCGCTATGGCGACTTCGTCGTCGACGGCAGCGTCGAGGCGGCCGAGCTGTGCCGCTTCTACGCCTTGCCGGCGCCGCCCGAAGGCCTGACGCTCGCCGCGTGGACCGAGCAGCTCCTGGAGCGCCCGCCGGTGGCGGGCGACAGCTTCGAATGGCACGGCGCGCTGTTCGCGGTGCGCGAGATGGACGGCCCGCGCATCGTGCGCATGGGCCTGCGCGTGAAGATCGACACATGAGCGGCATGGCGGCCGCCGAGCGCTGGTTCGAGGAACGCGGCTTCACGCCCTTTGCCTTCCAGCGCGAGGTGTGGGCCGCGATGGCGGGCGGCGAGAGCGGCCTGCTGCACGCCACCACCGGCAGCGGCAAGACCTACGCGGTGTGGCTGGGCGCGCTCGCGCCCACGCTCGTGCGCCCGCAGCCCGGCCTGCAGATCCTGTGGCTGACGCCGATGCGCGCCCTCGCCGCCGACACCACGCGCGCACTGGCCCTGCCGCTGCCGGCCGTGGCGCCTTGGGCGCGCGTGGCCGAACGCACCGGCGACACATCGGGCGCCGAGCGCACGCGGCAGGACCGCCACCCGCCCACCGCGCTGGTGACCACGCCCGAGAGCCTGACGCTGATGCTGACGCGCGAGAGCGCGGCGTTCGACCTCGGCAGCGTGCGCGGCGTCGTCGTCGACGAGTGGCACGAGCTGATCGGCAACAAGCGCGGCGTGCAGGTTCAGCTGGCGCTGGCGCGCCTGAGGCGCTGGAACCCCGGCCTCGTCGTGTGGGGCCTGTCGGCCACGCTCGGCAACCTCGAGGAGGCGATGGCCACCCTGCTCGGCGGCACGCCGGGCCGCCTGGTGCGCGGCCGCATCGACAAGACGCTCGTCGTCGACACCCTGCTGCCCGCCGATCCCGGCCGCTTCAGCTGGGGCGGGCACCTGGGCGCGCAGATGCAGCAGCCGGTGGTCGACGAGATCGCGCGCAGTGGCACCACGCTGGTCTTCACCAACGTGCGTTCGCAGGCCGAGATCTGGTACCGCCTGATCATCGACGCGCGGCCCGAGTGGGCCGGCGTGGTGGCGCTGCACCACGGCTCGCTGGACAAGAGCGTGCGCGAGTGGGTCGAGCTCGGCCTCAAGGAAGGCCGCCTGAAGGCCGTGGTGGCAACCTCGTCGCTCGACCTCGGGGTGGACTTCCTGCCCGTGGAGCGCGTGCTGCAGCTCGGCAGCGCCAAGGGCGTGGCGCGCCTGCTGCAGCGCGCCGGGCGCAGCGGCCACGCGCCCGGGCGGCCGAGCCGCGTGACGCTGGTGCCGACCAACACGCTCGAGCTGGTGGAGGCCGCCGCCGCGCGGCGTGCCGCGCTGGCCGGGCGCGTGGAGTCGCGCTCGAGCCCGGACAAGCCGCTCGACGTGCTGGTGCAGCACCTGGTCACCGTGGCGCTCGGCGGCGATCGCGCCAGCGACCGCGCCGCGGACTCCGGGCCCTGCCTCGGTTTCGTCGCCGACGAACTCTTCGCCGAGGTGAAGACCGCGCCGGCCTACGCCGGCCTCACGCGCGAGGAGTTCGACTGGGCGCTCGGCTTCGTCGAGCATGGCGGCGCGAGCCTCGCCGCCTACCCCGAGTACCACCGCATCCGGCTCGTCGACGGCCGCTACACCGTGCCCGACCGCGGCATCGCCAGGCGCCACCGCCTGCAGGTGGGCACCATCGTCAGCGACGCCAGCATGCAGGTGAAGTGGCTGACCGGCGGCACCCTCGGCGCGATCGAAGAAGGCTTCATCGCGCGCCTGAACCCGGGCGACCACTTCGTCTTCGCCGGCCGCGTGCTCGAGTACGTGCGCACCCGCGACATGGTGGCCTACGTGCGCCTGGCGACGAAGAAGAAGGGCCTCGTGCCGGCCTGGGCCGGCGGGCGCATGCCGCTGTCCAGCGAGCTGGCCGATGCCGTGCAGCAGATGCTCGAAGGCGCCGCGCAGGGCGACTTCTTCGAGCCCGAGATGCGCTGCGCGATGCCGATGCTCGAGGCCCAGCGGCGCCTCTCGGCGCTGCCCACGCGCGGCCGCCTGCTCGTCGAGCAGTTCCGCTCGCGCGAAGGCCAGCACCTGTTCTTCTACCCCTTCGCCGGGCGCAACGTGCACATCGGGCTGGCCCAGCTGCTGGCCTGGCGGCTGGCGCGGCGCGAGCCGAACACCTTCTCGCTGTCGGTCAACGACTACGGGCTCGAGCTGCTGGCGGCCAGGCCCTTCACGCTGGCCGACGAGGACTGGGCGGCGCTCTTCGGCACCCGCGATCTGCTGGCCGACGTGCTGGCGAGCCTGAACTCGGGCGAACTGGCGCAGCGGCGCTTTCGCGAGATCGCGCGCGTGGCGGGCCTGGTGTTCGCCGGCTACCCGGGCGCGCCCAAGAGCATGCGGCACCTGCAGGCGTCGAGCTCGCTGTTCTTCGAGGTCTTTCGCAAGTACGACGCCGGCAACCGCCTGCTCGGCCAGGCCGAGAGCGAGGTGCTGGCGCAGGAGCTCGATCTCGCGCGGCTGCGCGCCACGCTCCGGCGGCTGGGCGCGCTGCCGCTCGAACGCGTGACGCTCAGGTCGCCCAGCCCCTTCGCGCTGGCGCTGATGGTGGAGCGGCTGCGCGAGCAGCTCTCCACCGAGAAGCTCAAGGACCGGCTCGAGCGGCTGATCGCCGAGGGCGAGGCGGCGCTCGCCGGCTGACATCGCCGCGCGCCGCGCGCCGGGCTACAGCTGGTTGGTCGTGCCCTCGTGCCTTCGTGCCCTCGATCCGCCTATGGAGCCAGCGATCATGGCGCGCGTGGGCCATGGCCGGGCTGGCCGGGCGGGCCGGGCAGGCTCAAGGCCTTCACGCGCGGGCGGTAGGATCGGCCGCGGAGGCCTCATCCCGTGAAGCGATTCATCCTCATCCTGCTGGCCGGCGCCGCCGCCGGTGCGGCCGGCGCGCGCGACAGCGCACCGGTGCAAGGCGTCGTCACCAAGGTCATCGACGGCGACACGCTCGTCGTGCAGATCGCCGGCAAGCCGCCGCTGGACGTGCGCATCAAGGACATCGACGCGCCCGAGATCTGCCAGGCGCATGGCCCGGAGGCCAAGAAGGCGCTCGAGGAACTGGCGCTCGGCAAGACGGCCAGCGTGGTGACGAGCGCGCGCGACAGCTTCGGCCGCACCATCGCCACGCTCACCATCGACGGGCAGAGCGTGGGCAAGCGCATGGTCGAGGACGGCCACGCCTGGAGCGTGCGCTTCAAGTACGACCGCGGCCCGCTCGTCAAGCAGGAGCGCCAGGCCAAGGCGCTCAACCGCGGGCTGCACCAGCAGTTCGGCGCGCAGATGCCCAAGGACTTCAGGCGCAGCAAGGGGCCTTGCCCGAAGGAGCCGTGATGCGCCGTCCCGCCGTTCGCTTCGCCCTTCGCCACGCCACGGCCGCCGCGCTGCTCGCTGTCGCGACCACCGCGGCGGCGCAGACCTCCGCCACCACCGCACCGCGCTCGGCCGCCGCCTGCCCGCCGCTGCTCGACCACGTCGTGCCGCGCCTGCAGGACGAGAAACCGCAGCACCTGTGCCAGTACGCCGGCAAGGTGCTGCTGGTGGTCAACACCGCCAGCTACTGCGGCTTCACCGGGCAGTACGAGGGCCTGGAGGCGCTGAGCGCGAAGTACGCGCCGCGCGGCCTCGTGGTCATGGGTTTTCCGAGCAACGACTTCAAGCAGGAAGACGGCGACCGCCGCAAGATCGCCGAGCTGTGCTTCAACACCTACGGCGTGCGCTTCCCGATGTTCACCACGGTCCCGGTGCGCGGACCGCAGGCGCACCCGCTGTTCGCCCAGCTGGCGCGCGCCACCGGCGAGGCACCGCGCTGGAACTTCAACAAGTACCTCGTCGGCCGCGACGGCAGGCCGCTGGCGCACTACGCCAGCAGCACTGCGCCCGACGACGCCGGGCTCGCCGCGGCGATCGAGAAGGCGCTGGCAGCACGCTGATCGCGGGCCCGGCCGCGGGCCCGCTCACCAGTGCCACACGCGCGCGCAGGCCTGCATGCGCGCCGGCAGGTCACCGAACCGCAGCGGCTCGACGCCCGCGACCAGCGCGTCGGCTTTCAAGCCGCGCTGCGCCAGGTCCTCGGCCAGCGCGAGCACCGGCACGCCCCTGGCCAGCAGCGCGGCGATGTCGCGCTCGATGCGCGGCGGCTGCGTCTGCCGCCACGCCCCGATCGCCAGGCCTTCGACGCGCTGGCCGCGCACCGCGTAGTTGACCGCATTGCCGCGCAGCAGCAGCTCCACCTGCGCACCGGCGCCGGCGATCACCTGCGTCAGCCACAACGTGGTGTCGTCCTGTTCCTCGACCGTGGCGCGGTAGGCGCTGTCGACGATGTGCATGACCTTCATCGTTCCGTCTCCTTCGTCGTCAATCGCGCGTGGCGATGACCAGGGTGTTGAGCGAGGCCGTCGCCTGCTGCCAGAAGTCCACCGGCGAGCCGCGGCGCACGCCGGCGATCGGCTCGCCGGCGCCGCGTTCGTCCACGCACAGGCCGCAGTTCACCCAGTCGAGCTGGCCGCCTTGGCGCTGCGCCGTCTCCATCAGCGCGGCCACCGCGGTGCGCGGCAGGAAGTGGTTCTCCTCCTCGACCGAGGTGCCGTGCACCGCGTTGGCGTGCGGCTGCTGGCGCGCGTAGGGCAGCATCACCGCCCCCTCGTAGGCGAAGACCTTGATGGGGATGCCGCGGCGCGCCGCGATGTCGAGCAGGCGGAACGCGGTGGTCGTGCGCGCGCTCTCCAGCGGCGCGTCCATCAGCACGAAGTTGAGCGAGGGTCGGGTCGTGGTCATGGGTCTCTCCTTTTCGGTCAGTGCCAGATGACGTGCCAGCCGGCGAGCAGCTTGTCGATCACGACGTCCAGCGGCGCCGCGGCGACGCCCGCGGCGAGCTGCTGCGCGTCGATGCCGCGCTCGGCGAGCGAGAAGGCGTCGGCCAGCAGCGTGACGCCGCTGCCGGCGAGTTCGGCGTGCGGCTTGACCTTCGCGCCGCGCCGCGTGCCGAGCACCGCGTTGTGCACGTAGAACAGGGTCACGGGCACGTCGGCGCGCGCCAGGGCGAGCGCGAGTTCGCGCGCGAATCCGCCGTCGGCGGACGCGAAGGGGTCGCGCGAGTCGATCAGCAGGGTGGGAGTGGTGGTCATGTTCGAAGCGCTCCTTTCAGCGTCGTCGTCGTCATCGGGTTGCCCAGCCGGCCACGGGCACGCGGCCGAGCGCGAGCGCGAGCGCCGGCAGCGCCGCCATCAAGCGTGGTTTCATCGTCGCGCCCCTCAGGCCAGCATGTCGGACCAGATCGCCTGCGCCCAGCCGCGTGCGTAGGCGCCTTCCTGCAGCCAGGCCTCGCGCGTCAGGCTCGACACGCCGCCGGCGCCGGCCACCGGTTCCAGCGTCTTCTTCGCCTCGACCCAGCGGTGCACGCTCGACACGTGCACCGCATGGCGGTCGTCGATGAAGCTGTAGCAGGTGTTGTTCATCACCGGCGGCGCCGGTTCACGCTGGTGCAGCAGCTGCTCGACCAGCGCCGCGGCCACCGCCTTGCCGTGCTGGTTGGCCATGTGGCCCGACTTGGGCATGCCCGGCGCCGCCGCGGTGGCGTCGCCCAGCACGTGCACGCCGGGCACGGCGGTCGATTCGAGCGTGCGCCAGTCGACGCCGCACCAGCGCTCGCCCGCGTTGACCAGGCCCGCGGCACGCGCGAAGGCGCCGGCGCGCATCGGCGGCAGCAGGTTGATCACGTCGCCGCGCACGCGCTCGCCGAGTTCGAGCGTGACCGTCATCGACGGCAGGTCGATCGCGCTCACCGCCGCGTTCGGCCGGTGCTCGACGAGGCCGGCGAACTCCTCGCTCCAGGCGCGCGTGAAGAGCGCCGCTTTGGAGATCACCTGCGGGTTGGCGTCGAGCAGGATGACCTTGCCGCGCGGCTTGTGGCGCTTGAGGAAGTGCGCGATCTGGCAGGCACGCTCGTAGGGGCCGGGCGGGCAGCGGTAAGGCGCGGCGGGCAGCGCGATCAGCACCACCCCGCCGTCGGGCATGGCCTCGAGCTGGCGCCTGAGCAGCAGGGTCTGCGGCCCGGCCTTCCAGGCATGCGGCACGCGCTCGTCGGCGGCGGCTTCGCTCATGCCCGCGATGCGGTCGAACATCAGCTCGATGCCCGGCGCGACGACCAGGCGGTCGTAGGGCAGCGCCGCGCCGCCGGCGAGGCGCAGCGCGCGGCGCCTGGCGTCGAGCGCCACCGCGTGGTCGTGCACCACGCGCACGCCGTGGCGCGCGAGGCCCTCGTAGCCGCGCGTCAGTTCGTCGAGCGTGCGCGAGCCGCCGAGCACGAGGTTGGACAGCGGGCAGGAGACGAAGCGCCGGTTGGGCTCGACCAGCGTCACCTCGATCGCCCCCTCGGACCACAGCCGCAGGTAGCGCGCCGCGGTGGCGCCGCCGAAGCCGCCGCCCACGACCACCACCTTGGGCGCCGTGCGGCCCGACGGCACGGCGCAGGCCGCGAGCAGGCCCGCGGCGCCGAGGCCGGCCAGCACGCGGCGGCGTGCCACGCCCGGCTTCGTGTGCACGATCATGGCCGCACCCCCGCCCCATGCGCCGGCCGCGGCAGCCCCGCGAAGTGCGCGGCGAGCGCCGCGATCTCCTCGTCGGTGTAGCCGCGGGCGAGCTGGTGCATCACGCTCGACGGGCGAGCGCCGTCGCGGAACGCGCGCAGCAAGGCGCCGAGGTGGTCGGCCGGCAGGCCGGCCAGCGCCGGCATCGCACCCCCACCCTGGCCGTGCGTGCCGTGGCAGCCGCTGCAACTGGCGGCGAGCATGCGGGAAGGCGCCGCTGCCGGTGCCGCGTCCGCGCGGGCGGCGGCAAGCATCAGCATGGCTGCGCAGAGTGTCGGGAATCGCATCGCGAGGCTCCGGTGAAGTCCGGGGCCCACGATAGGAAGCGGGCGTTGCTCGGCGTTGCTCGCGGGGGACCGCCGAGGTGCACAGCGGCGCGCCGGGGCGCCGGGACACCGCGCCCCTTTGCGCCGGCCGGCCCTCAGGTGCCGGCTGCGTGCGCCGCCAGTTCCGCCACGATGCGCTCGACCAGCACGTCCAGGCCCGCATCGGGCGTCGCCGCCGCACGCCCCTGGCGCCCGAGCCGCTTCAGGCAGGCCTCGGCCTCGCGGCGATCGACCGGTTCGAGGTCGCGGCGGGCGAGCAGGTGGCGCAGCAGCGGCGCCGCCGCCCGCGCCCGGCCTTCGGCGGCCAGCAGACGCGCGTACGAGAACACGCACTCCATGCGGATGTACTCGATGCTCGTCGTCGACGCGCGCGCCGCGGCTTCGCCCAGGCGCGCGCGCGCCGCCGCCAGATCGCCGCGCAGCAGCGCGACGCGCACGCGCTGGTTCAGCGCCGTCGCCTCGACGTCGACGAGCCGCTTGGCGCGGGCCTCGTCGACGAGCGCGCCGGCGATGCGGTCGGCGTCGTCGAGCCGTCCGGCCGCGGCATGGTTGTGCGCCAGGTTGGCGAGCATCGGCGGCCGCGGCATCTGCAGGTCGTGCTCGTCGCAGATCGCGAGCCCTTCGTCGAGGCAGGCCTGCGCGAGCTGCCACTCGCCCTGGGCCTGATGGATGTAGGCCAGGTTGCTCAGGCCCATGGCGACGCGCAGCCAGTCGCCCGCCTCGCGCTGCGCGACGAGCCACTCGCGCAGCAGTCCGGCCGCGCGCGCATGGTTGCCGAGCGCCTTCTCGACGAGCGCCAGGTTGTGCTGGGCGAGCGCGGCGCCGCGGCGGTCGGCATCGGCCAGGGCGCGGCGCAGGGCCTGTTGCAGCACGCGCCGCGCCTCGACGTTGTGGCCCAGCTGGTAGAGGCTGGTGCCGAGCACGCTCAGGCAACGCACGAGCGCGGCCCGGTGCCCGCTTTCGCGCGCACGCCGCAGGCCGAGCCGCGCCGTCGCGATCGCCGCGTCGAGCAGCGACAGCCGGTACTGCAGCTGCGCGATGGCCGCGAGCAGCACCGCCGCCGCGGCGGCCGATTCGTCGCACGCCCGGCGACCCGCCTCGAGCAGGGCCAAGCCTTCGGCGGCGCGGCCGCGGACGCTGAAGTACTGCCTGAGCACCGGCGCGGTGGCGGCGATCATGCCGCTGGCGCGGTTCGCGACCGCCCACCGCCAGGCCTGGCGGCAGTTCTCCAGGTCGGCGGCGATCGCATCGAGCGCATCCTGGTCGGCCAGCTCGGCGGCGGCGGCCGACGCGGCGAGCAGGCGCTCGTAGTGCTCGGCATGGCGCCGCTCGGCCAGCGCGAGCGAGGCGGCGTCGAGCTTGCCGCGCGCGAACTGCCGGATCAGCGGGTGCAGCGCGCAGCGCCCGCCGGCGAGCAGCTGCAGCAGCGACTTGTCGGCCAGCGCGGCCAGCAGCGGCAGCGACGCGCCGGCGATCTCGCGCGCCGCCTCGCGCGAGAAGCTGCCGACGCAGACCGACAGCGCGGCGAGCGTCTGCTGCTCGCGCGTGGCCAGCAGCTGCCACGAGCGTTCGATCGTGGCCTGCATGCTGCCATGCTCGACCCGTTCGTCGCCTTCGGTCTCGCCGCTGTCGAGCATGTCGATCGAGCGCGCCAGCTCGGCGGCGATCTCGGCCACCGGCAGCAGGCGCACCCAGGGCGCGGCCAGCAGGATGGCCAGCGGCAGCGCGCCGACGCCGCGCAGCAGCTCGGCGATCGCGCCGGCCTGGGCGCGGGCGTCGAAGTCGGGTTGCGCGGCGCTGGCGGCGCCGACGAACAGCCGCGCCGCGTCGCAGGCCAGCAGCTCCTCGTGGCTCGCCTGCGGCGGCGGCAGGGCGAGCCCCGGCAGCGGCAGCAGCCGTTCGTGCGCCGCGCCCAGCCGCGCCCGCGAGGTGGCGCAGACCTTGAGCCGCGGCGCGGCATCGAGCAGCCGCTCGACGAAGCGCGCGATGCCGTCGATGTGCTCGGCGTTGTCGAGCACGAGCAGCGCGGCCAGCGGGCGCAGCCGTTCGCCGACGAGTTGCAGCGCGTCGTGCTGCGGCCCCGGCACCAGTTCGAGCTCGGCGACGAGCCGCGCGAGCGCCTGCCCGACGTCGGCGAGGTCGTCGAGGGCCAGCCAGAAGGTGCCGTCGGCGAACGAGGCGCCCAGGCGCCGCAGCGCGTGCTTGACGAGCGTGCTCTTGCCCGCCCCGCCGGGGCCGACGACGGTGAGCAGCCGGCATTCTTCGCGCGCCAGCAAGGCGGCGAGCGCGCCGAGCTCGCGGTCGCGGCCGACGAAGCCGGCCGCCGCGGCGGCCGACGGCGCGCGCATCGCCGCCGCCACGCGCTGCGACGGCGCGACGCCCAGTTCCTCCTCGAGCCGCAGCGCGTAGGCGCGGTAGGTCTCGCGCTGCGCCTCGAAGCGCTGCAGCGCGCGCTGCGCTTCGAGCAGCGCGACGACGGCGTCCTCGTCGAACGGATCGTCGGCGAGAAGCGCGCGGGCCAGGCGCTCGCACTCGGCCGGGTCGGCCGCGGCCTCGGCCAGGCGCTGGTGGTCGCGGCGCCGCGCCTCGCGTTCGAAGGCGGCGCGCTCGGCGTCGAGCCAGGCCGTCCAGGCCTCGTTGGCGCGGTCGTCGAAGCCGTCGAGCAGGCGGCCACGCGCAGGCGGCCCGTCGGGCGTGTTCAGGTCGGTGGCAACGCGCCAACGCACCGCCTCGGCGCCGACCTCGAGGGTCTCGCCGCCGGCGAGCGTGCGCGCCTGATGCAAGGTCTTGCGCAGGTTGGCCAGCGCGCGCGACCGCTCGAGCGCCGGCCAGAGCAGCGCCGCCAGTTCGCTGCGCGCGACCCAGTCGCCGCGCAGCGCCAGCAGCACCAGCAGCTGGGTGCGGCGGTCGCAAGGCAAGGCGCGGGTGGTGAGCGCGTCGCCGTCCGGCGACCAGCGGGGACGGCCGACCAGATGCAGCAAGGGCTCGGAGCGGGACATGGCAGCGCGCCGGTTATCTTGGTGCCTCGCCCTGTACGATGTCCAGATGTCGAACGCGCGCCGCCCCCTGCCAACGTGAAACTCGCGACCTGGAACGTCAACTCGCTCGCGGTGCGCCTGCCCCAGCTGCTGGACTGGCTGGCCGCCAACCCGGTGGACACGCTGGTGATCCAGGAGACCAAGCTCACCGACGACAAGTTTCCGCACGCGCCGATCGAGGCCGCCGGCTACGAGGTGAAGTGGTTCGGCCAGAAGACCTACAACGGCGTGGCCCTGCTCGCGCGCACGCCGCCGGCGGACATCGTGCGCAACATCCCCGGCTTCGTCGACGAGCAGGCGCGCGTGATCGCCGCCAGCGTGGGTGGCCTGCGCGTGATCGGCGCCTACTTCCCCAACGGCCAGGAGCCGGGCAGCGACAAGTTCGCCTACAAGATGCGCTGGTGCGACGCGCTGCGCGAGTGGGTGAAGGACGAACTCGTGCGCCACCCCGAGCTGGTGCTGATGGGCGACTTCAACGTCGCACCCGAGGACCGCGACGTCCACGACCCGGTGGCCTGGGCCGGCCAGATCCACTGCACCGACGAGGAGCGCGCGCAGTTCCGCGGCCTCGTCGCGCTCGGTCTCGTCGACGCCTTCCGCCTCTTCGAGCAGCCGCCCAAGAGCTGGAGCTGGTGGGACTACCGCAACCTCGCGTTCCGCAAGAACCAGGGCCTGCGCATCGACCACGTCCTGGTCAGCGAGGCACTGCGCGGCCGTGTGCGCGAGTGCGTGATCGACAAGGCGCCGCGCAAGAACGAGCGGCCGAGCGACCACGCGCCGGTGATCGTCACGCTCGGATGACGACTGCGCTCGAGCCGGCAGGGCCGGCCCTGGGGGCGCTCAGAGCTTGAGCTCCTGGATCTTGCGCGTGATGGTGTTGCGCCCGATGCCGAGCTTGAGCGCGGCCTCGATGCGCCGGCCGCGCGTCAGCTCGAGCGCGGTGCGGATGAGGCTGGCCTCGAACTGATCGGTGAGCGCCTTCCACACCTCGGGGTCGCCGGCTTCGAGGCGGGCGCGCGCGTCGCGCTCCAGGTCGGTCAACCAGGGCGAGGGCGTCAGCACCTCGGCGGCACGCGGCGCGGCGGCTTCGGGCGCCGCGGCGGAGGCTGCCGTGGCCGAGGCCGCGATCGAGTGGGGCGCCGCGGCCGCGCCGGCGCGCTCGGCCTGCAGTTCGGGCGGCAGGTCCTTGGGCTCGACCACCTGCGCCGGCGCCATCACGGTGAGCCAGTGGCACAGGTTCTCGAGCTGGCGCACGTTGCCGGGGAAGTCGAACGAGGCCAGCAGCGCGAGCGCCGCGTCGGTGATGCGCTTGGGCTCCACGCCCAGCTCGCGCGCGCTCTTGGCGAGGAAGAAGCGCGTCAGCATCGGGATGTCGTCGCGCCGCTCGCGCAGCGGCGGCAGGCGCAGGCGGATGACGTTGAGGCGGTGGAACAGGTCCTCGCGGAACACGCCCTGGCGCACGCGCTCCTCGAGGTTCTGGTGCGTCGCGGCGATGACGCGCACGTTGCTCTTCAGCGGCTGGTGGCCGCCGACGCGGTAGAACTGGCCGTCGGAGAGCACGCGCAGCAGCCGCGTCTGCAGGTCGAACGGCATGTCGCCGATCTCGTCGAGGAACAGCGTGCCGCCGTCGGCCTGCTCGAAGCGGCCGCGCCGCATGCTCTGCGCACCGGTGAAGGCGCCACGCTCGTGGCCGAACAGCTCGCTCTCGAGCAGGTCCTTCGGGATCGCCGCGGTGTTGATGGCGACGAAGGGCCCGGCCGCGCGCGGCGAGTGCTTGTGCAGCGCGCGCGCGACGAGCTCCTTGCCGGTGCCGCTCTCGCCGGTGATGAGCACCGTGACGTGGCTCTGGCTGAGGCGGCCGATGGCGCGGAACAGGTCCTGCATCGCGCTCGCCTGGCCGAGCATCTCGGGCATCTCGACCTGGCCGGCGTCGGCCACCTCCTCGCGCAGGCTCTCGTCGACGGCGCGGCGGATCAGCTCGACCGCCTTGTTCACGTCGAAGGGCTTGGGCAGGTACTCGAAGGCGCCGCCCTGGAAGGCGCTGACCGCGCTGTCGAGGTCGGAGTAGGCGGTCATGATGATGACCGGCAGCCCGGCGTGCCGGCCCTTGACCTCGGCGAGCAGCTCGATGCCGCTGCCGCCGGGCATGCGGATGTCGCTGACCAGCACCTGCGGGGCCTCGCCGGCGTCGAGCGCCTTGACCACCTCGCGCGGGCTGGTGAAGCTGCGCACCGCGAACTGCTCGCGAGCGAGCGCCTTCTCGAGCACGAAGCGGATCGATTGATCGTCGTCGACGACCCAGATGGGTTTCATTACGGCAGCGGTATCGAGAGCTTGAAGATCGTCTGCCCCGGCTGGCTGGCGCATTCGATCGTGCCCTGGTGTTGCTGCACGAAAGTCTGCGCCAGCGTGAGACCGAGACCGGTGCCGCCCTCGCGCCCCGACACCAGGGGCTGGAAGATGCGGTCACGCAGGTCGTCGGGCACGCCGGGGCCGTTGTCCTCGACATGCAATTCGAGTGCCAGCCGCCAGCGCTGGCGGCCGAGCGTGACCTGGCGCGCCACGCGCGTGCGCAGCACGATGCGCGCGCTGCCCTCGGCCAGCCTCGGCGAGCGCTCGGCCAGCGCCTGCGCCGCGTTCTGCACGATGTTGAGCAGGGCCTGCAGGAGCTGCTCGCGGTCGCCGCGGAACTCGGGGATCGAGGCGTCGTAGTCACGCACCACGGCGAGGCCGCGCGGGTACTCCACCAGGATCAGCGAACGCACGCGCTCGCAGATCTCGTGGATGTTGACGTCGCCCACCACCTGCGGCTGGCGGTGCGGGGCGAGCAGGCGGTCGACCAGGGTCTGCAGCCGGTCGGCCTCGTGGATGATGACGTTGGTGTACTCGGCCAGCTCGCGCGAGGGCAGGTCCATCGCCAGCAGCTGCGCCGCGCCGCGGATGCCGCCCAGCGGGTTCTTGATCTCGTGCGCCAGGTTGCGCACCAGCTCCTTGTGGCTCTGCACGAGGCCGAGCGCACGCTCCTCGCGGTCGGAGCGCGTCTGCTGCTCGACCTCGATCATCTCGACGAGCACGCGCTCGGCCGGCTCGCCGCCGCCGCGCGCGGCGCGCTCGAGCTGGCTCACGATCACGTGCACCGGCAGCTCGCTGCTGCCGGGCGGCTGGCGCTTGAGCAGGGCCTCGAAGCGGCTGGTGGCCACCGCGTTGTCGGCCACGCGCTGCAGGTTGTGGCGCAGCGCGTCGGGGTCGACCACCCACTCGAGCAGGTTGCTGCGCTCGAGCACGCGGCGCGAGACGCCGAGCGCGTCCTCGAGCGCCGAGTTGGCGCGCCGGCAATGGCCGGCAGGGTGCACGACCGCGACCATGGTGGCCAGCTGGTCGAACGACTCGGCGTCCTGGGAACCGGCGCTGCCGGCGTTCATGGGCGCAGGCCCGTCAGCGCTCGGGCAGCTTGGCCAGCTCGCGCCGGATGGCCGCGATGTCGGATTCCTTGCGCGCGATGGCGGCGCGCATCTCGGCCACGCGGTCGAGGTACTTCTGGTAGTTGCGCTCGTCGCCCCGGCGCTCGGGCTCGCCGTTGTTGAACTCGCGCTGCATCGCGGCCAGGCGCTCCTCCTCGCGGCGCAGTTCGTCGGCGAGGATGCGGCGCGCGTCGTTGTCGCGCGCACGCTGCTCGGCCGGGTCGACGCGCGAGTCGGCGGCGCGCGGCGATCCGGTGGCCGCCACCGGCGCCACCGGCGCCGCCGACGCCGCGGCGCGCGGACGCGCCGCCTGCACGATGGTGACCGGCGCGCCCTCGATGGTGCGGCAGCCGCGGTCCTTGGCTTCCTGCGCGCTGAGCTGGTCGGTGTAGAGCACCGGCGGGCCGGGGCAGCGGTACACCACCCCCGCCTGCGCCAGGGCGGCACCGGCGCTGCCGGCCAGGCCGAACGCGAGTGCACAGCGGACCCATTTGCTCATGCGCACTATTGTGACGCAGACCCGCAAGGCGCCAGCGCGAAGAAAAAGGGACGGCAAGCCGTCCCTCTTCTGCTCTTGCGGCGGCCGCGCACACGTCGATGCGGGGCACGCGCTGCCTTTACAGGCTGTAGTACATGTCGAACTCGACCGGGTGCGTGGTCATGCGGAAGCGCGTCACCTCCTGCATCTTCAGGTCGATGTAGGCGTCGATCAGGCCGTCGGTGAACACGCCGCCCTTGGTGAGGAACTTGCGGTCCTTGTCGAGCTCCTCGAGCGCCTGGTCCAGGCTGTGGCAGACGGTGGGGATCTTCGCGTCCTCTTCCGGCGGCAGGTGGTACAGGTCCTTGGTCGCCGCCTCGCCCGGGTGGATCTTGTTCTCCACGCCGTCGATGCCGGCCATCAGCATGGCCGCGAACGCGAAGTACGGGTTGCAGGTGGGGTCGGGGAAGCGCACCTCGATGCGGCGGCCCTTGGGGCTCGCCACGTACGGGATGCGGATCGACGCCGAGCGGTTGCGCGAGCTGTAGGCCAGCTTGACCGGCGCCTCGAAGCCGGGCACCAGGCGCTTGTAGCTGTTGGTGCCCGGGTTGGTGATGGCGTTGAGCGCGCGCGCGTGCTTGATGATGCCGCCGATGTAGTACAGGGCGAACTCCGAGAGGCCCGCGTAGCCGTCGCCGGCGAACAGGTTCTGGCCGCCCTTCCACACGCTCTGGTGCACGTGCATGCCGCTGCCGTTGTCGCCGACCACCGGCTTGGGCATGAAGGTCGCCGTCTTGCCGTAGGCGTGCGCCACGTTGTGGATCACGTACTTCTGCAGGATCAGCCAGTCGGCGCGCTGCACCAGCGTGCTGAACTTGGTGCCGATCTCGCACTGGCCGGGCGCCGCCACCTCGTGGTGGTGCACTTCCACCGGGATGCCGAGCTGCTCGAGCAGCAGACACATCTCCGAGCGCATGTCCTGGAAGCTGTCGACCGGCGGCACCGGGAAGTAGCCGCCCTTGACGGCCGGGCGGTGGCCCATGTTGCCGCCCTCGAAGCTGGCGCCGGTGCTCCACGGCGCCTCCTCGGAGCCGATCTTGTAGGACGCGCCGCTCATGTCGACGTTCCACTGCACCTGGTCGAAGATGAAGAACTCGGGCTCGGGGCCGAAGTAGGCGGCGTCGCCGATGCCGCTGCTCTTCAGGTACGCCTCGGCGCGCTTGGCCAGCGAGCGCGGGTCGCGCTCGTAGGGCTTGCCGTCGCCCGGCTCGAGCACGTCGCAGGTCAGGATCAGCGTCGGCTCTTCGTAGAACGGGTCGATGTTGGCGGTGTTGGGGTCGGGCATCAGCAGCATGTCCGACGCCTCGATGCCCTTCCAGCCGGCGATCGAGCTGCCATCGAAGGCATGGCCGGACTGGAATTTGTCCTCGTCGAAGGCCGAGACGGGGACGCTGACGTGTTGTTCCTTGCCGCGGGTGTCGGTGAAGCGGAAGTCGACGAACTTGACTTCGTTGTCCTTCACCATCTTCATCACGTCGGCGACGGTTTTGGCCATTGCAGATTTCTCCTAGCGGGGCGCTGGGTTGTGGTTTGTGGGCGATTGAGCCTGTCGGGAACGCCCCATAAAGGCGCATCCGGGCGCAAGGCAATTTAGCAGAAAGCATGCCCGCGCCCCGACGAGGCGATGGGCCCCGGCGCAGGCCCCGGCAAGGGGCGCGGCGCGGCCTCAGCGCACCATTTCAGGGCCGAGCTTCGCCCCGATCTGGAGCAGGCCGGCGCGCAGCGCCTCGAAGGCCTCCAGCGGGTCGTGCTGGGCCTTGACGCCGAGCTCGATGTGGCGGCCCCACTCGGGGTGGTCGACGCTCGGCAGGCTGAACACCTTGACGCCGGCGAAGCGCGCCTCGATGTCCTCCATCAGCGGCGTCAGCGTCGCCTCCATCGAGCCGAAGACGATGAACGAGCGCTCGACCGTCTTGCCGCCGCCGTGCAGCGCGGCGTAGCGCTCGTCGAGCACCCACTCGATCATCGGCCAGGCCATCACCGGGAAGCCGGGCACGAAGTGCACGTCGCCCACCGAGAAGCCCGGGATCTTGTTGTACGGGTTGGGGATCAGCGTGGCGCCCTGCGGGAACACGCCCATGTTCAGGCGGTGCACGTTGTCGGGCCGCTCGGGCTCGTAGGGCAGGTTCTGCTCGCGCGCCACGTCGCGCATGCGCTCGAGGATCAGCTCCTTGGCGCGCGGGTGCAGCTCGAGCTCGCGGCCGAGCGCCGCCGCCGCGCACTGGCGCGTGTGGTCGTCGGGCGTGGCGCCGATGCCGCCGGTGCTGAACACCAGGTCGCCGCTCGTGAAGGCGTGGGTCAGCGCCTCGGTGATGAGCCGGCGGTCGTCGCCGACGTAGCGCGCCCAGGCCAGCGCGAGGCCTCGCGCGGCCAGGATCTCGATGACCTTGGGCAGGTGCTTGTCGGCGCGCTTGCCCGAGAGGATCTCGTCGCCGACGACGATGAGGCCGATGTTCATGACGGTGGTGTTTCCTTCTCGCGCAGCCGCTGCAGTTCGGCCAGCGCGTAATGCGCGAACCAGCACGCGGCGAAGGCGAACACCATCGTGTACAGCCACACCGAGGCCACGAGCAGGAAGGGCGCGAAGATCAGCGTGGCCGTGCCCAGCGCCCACAGCAGCGCCGGCAGCGCGCCGAGCCAGCCGCAGACGAGGCCCATCGCCAGCAGCGGCCAGCGCTTGCTGCGCAGCACGGTGCGCCGCTCCTCGGCGCTGGCGTGCGCGGCGAGCGCGTCGAAGGCGAGCACGCGGTAGGTGAGCCAGCCCCAGACCAGCGGCGGCAGCAGCACCGCCAGCGGCAGCACGAACCACAGCGGCACGCTGGCCGCCAGCGCCAGCAGCGCCGCCAGCGTGCAGACGAGCGACCAGCCGAGGCTCGCCCACCAGCTCGCGCCCTGCCGGCGCTCCAGCGCCGCGAAGCGCCGCCGCGCCACCAGGCCCACCGCCACCGGGCTCAGGAACATGCCCGTCAGCAGCAGGCTCGTGACGATGACGAGCGGCAGCGCCCCCATCACCAGCAGCAGCGGCGCGAGAAAGGCGCGCAGCTGGTTGAAGCCGTGCACCGCCAGCCGGTCGAGAAGCGTGGCGATGAGGTCGAAGCGCTCGAGCGTGGCGCGCACCGCCATCAGCGCCTCGTCCCACCAGAACCACGAGAGCACGCCGAGCGCGCCGCCGGCCAGCACGAGCGGCAGCAGCGACCACAGCAGCAGCCGCGGGTGCAGGCAGGTGACGGTGGCGCGCCAGAAGGCGTCGAGCACGGCGTTCACGGGCGCAGGCCTCGCGGCATCAGGCCTTGCCTGCCAGCCTGCGCAGGCCAAGCCACTGCTGGGCCCAGAAGCCGCGGCCGTAGTCGCGCCCTTCGAGCTGGTCGCGGATGCCGGTGGGCTCGATCGGGTCGGCGAAGCGCGCGGTGCCGAACAGCATGTCCCACAGCGGGAACAGCACCGCGAAGTTGTGCCCGCCCAGGCTGCCCGGCCCGGCCGACTCGTGGCCGACGCCGATGGCGTGGTGCAGCCGGTGGAAACGCGGGCTGACGAAGACGCGGCCGAGCGGCCCGAAGTCCATGCGCACGTTGGCGTGGCTCAGGCTCTCCATCAGCTGCGTGACCGCCACCACCGCCACGAACTGCGTCGGCGCGATGCCCACCAGCAGCGCCACCAGCACGAAGGCGCTGTCGCGGATCACGTCGTCGAGCAGGTGGTTGCGGTTGTCGGTCCACATCGTCATCTGGCGCTGGCTGTGGTGCAGCGCGTGCAGCTGCCACCACCAGTGGAAGCGGTGCTGGCCGCGGTGCAGCAGGTAGTCGACGAAGTCGAACAGCACCAGGTAGAGCAGGAAGCTGACCCAGGCGACGTCGGTCACGCCGGGCAGCAGGCCGTCGACCGACCAGGCCGGCAGGCCGGCCACGCGCAGCGCGCCGACGAGCGCGTCCCACAGCGGATCGATGCTGAAGAAGAGCGCCACGCGGAACAGGCCGAGGCGGTGGATCAGCGTGTAGACGATGTCGGTGCGCACCGCGGCGCGATCGGTCACCGCCTCCACGGGGCGCCAGAGCTCGAGCGCGCGAAAGAGCGTGAGCATGATCGCGATCTGGATCAGCCCGACGAGCAGCCAGCCGGTGGCGCGGTAGCCCTGCTCGAGCAGGTTGGCCAGGTCCAGCGCGAGCATGACGGGCTGCACGGCGGACTCGAACAGCCACTGCTGGGCGTCGCCGAACGCGTCGCCCAACGCGTCCACCAGCGCGCCGAACA
>Ga0073934_10002284_pt1 | contig 40861 bp, 50 predicted proteins | sample LarsenN4metaG_FD_76834 | JGI IMG/M metagenome (GOLD analysis project Ga0073934, IMG submission 76834) | Hot spring sediment bacterial and archeal communities from British Columbia, Canada, to study Microbial Dark Matter (Phase II) - Larsen... ...
AACCTCCGCGTCGAAGGCGAAGGCGCGCCACGCACGGTCGTCGTCCGCGACATCGCGCGCGACCCCGTCAATGACCGGCTGCTCCACGTCGACTTCTACCAGGTCTCGATGACTGAGCGCATGCGCGCGCAGGTGCCCGTCGTGCTCGTCGGCACCTCGGATGCCGTCAGCACGTACCAGGGTGTGCTGCTGCAGATGATCGACCAGATCGAAATCGACGCGCTCCCCGGCGATATCCCGGCGCACATCGAGTGCGACGTCTCCGTCCTTACGCAGCTCGAACAGTCGGTGCACGTGCGGGATCTGCCAATCGACCGCGAAAAGATCCATGTCCACACGGACCCCGACGTCGTCGTCGCTCGCGTCGCCTCGCCTCGCCTCGCCGCTGAGGAGGAGGCCGCAGCACCCGCTGAGGGCGAGGCTGTGGCAGCAGCCCCGGCGGAGGGCGAGCAGCCGCAGGGCGAGGCGCCGGCGAGTTCCTGAGTGTGACGCTCCTCGGCGCGGCGATGGCATACGCTTCGCAGCGAGCGGAGTTAACTGCAACCCGCCACTGTTGAGGGATGACGCACGTGGACGACCGCCCGTCGGACGAGCTGCTGGAGAATTGCGCGCGCTATGGGGTCGCCCGCATCGCGCGTCATATCTTCCTCTGCGCGGACCAAACGGAGCCCAAATGCGCGCCCCGCGAGCAAACTATCGCCGCCTGGGAGTACTTGAAGCGTCGCATTGTCGAACTGGGCTTCTCTGGCACCGATGGCACACCGGTGGCATACCGCACGAAAGCCAACTGCCTGCGCATGTGCGCCGAGGGGCCAATAGCGGTCGTCTATCCCGACGGCGTCTGGTACCGGCGATGCGACCCGCCCGTGCTCGAACGTATCCTCCGCGAACACATCGGGCGCGGTGAACCGGTCATGGATTACGCGTTCGCCGTCTCACCGCTCTCCGCCACGAACCTCGCGGCCGAAACTGGGCAGCCATGAGGCTTGCCAGGTCACCCCTCCCTGTCGGGCTCGTTGCGGACAATGCAACGGGTTGTGGGTACTTCTGGATCGACCCGCCGCCACCATCCTACGGACAGCCCGATCGGCTGTCGGTCCTCGTTTCACCACCCTACTCGCGGCCCGCGGCGCCCCCGGCGTAAGCTGGGTCCCGCTCGAATTCGACCATCATCGATTTCGGCCCCCCCGGGCGCAGCGCTCCGCCCTCGCCCGCGTCGACGACGCGCAGCCGCTTGATGCGCGGCGCCAGCGTCCGCATCGCGATCTGCCCTTCGAGGCGGGCGAGCGGCGCCCCGAGGCAGTAGTGGATGCCCATCCCGAACGCGAGATGGCGGTTCGGCTCGCGGTCGATGAGGAACTCATCGGCACGCTCGAACGCCTCCTCGTCGCGGTTCGCGGAGCCGAGCAGCGCGACGATGCGATGTCCCGCCGGAATGGTGACGCCGCGGATCTCGACGTCTCGCGTCGTCCGCCGCAGCGTCGCAGGGAACGGCGGATAGTACCGGAGGGTCTCCTCGATGAAGCTCGGCACGAGGTCGAGGTCCGCGCGCAACCGGTCGAGCACGTGCGGGAAGTCCGACAGCACGCGTGCCGCATTGACAATGAGCCCGGTGGTCGTCTCGTTGCCAGCGACGAGCAGCACGCGGCAGATGACGAGCAAATCCTCCTCGCTCAGCCGGCCGTCCTCGGTCTCCGCATGGACGAGTGCGCTCAATAGATTGTCCTGCGGATGCGTGCGGAGCTTGTCGAGCTGCCGCTTGAAGTAGGCGTCGAACTCGACGTTGATCTCCGCCAACGCGTCGTTCTCCGGCTGGAAGAGCGCCGTGCCAACGTTCTCAATAATCGCGTCCGACCAGCGCTTGAACGTCGCGAGGTCGCCGTCGGCGACGCCGAGCATGTTCGCGATGACGCCGACCGGCAGCGGGTACGAGAGCCCGGCCACGTAGTCGACAGGCCCATCGGCCGCCAGCATCGCGTCGACCATGCGCTCGCAGTTGCGTTCGATCGCCTCACGCTGCAGCTCGACGACGCGGGGCGTGAACGCCTTCGTTAGCAGGCCACGCATCCGCGTGTGCACAGGCGGGTCGTCAAAGAGAATCGTCGGCGGCCGCTTCTCGCCGCGTTCGTCGGCGACAGAGACACGCGAGGAGAAGGTCTCCGGGTCGCGCAGAATGCGGACGACGTCGTCGTACTTGGCGATCGCCCAGAACCCCTCCGCGATCCGTGCGACGGGCTGTGTCGCGCGTAGTACCTTGAAGAAGGGAAACGGGTCGCCCGCCATCACGGGCGAATCGAAGAAGCTGGTGAGCGGGGGCGGGTCCTGCGCCTGAACCACGGGATGTCCTCCGGTTCGCTGGCCGCGAATATTTAGGCATCACCAAACTAAGCAGGTTGGCGCGCCCGTGTCAAGCGGCTCGCGCTCCACCAGACCCAGGGGAGTACGTATGGCTGAAGAGGACGCCCGCCCCGCGCTCGACCTCATGAACTACGGGATGTACGTCATCGGCTCGCGCGGGCCGATGGGGCTGAACGTCATGGCCGCGCACTGGCTCATGCAGGTCTCATTCAACCCCAAAATGGTCGCCCTCTCGCTCGAAAACGACGCCCGGACACTGGCGAACATCCGGGAGACGCGCGTCTTCAGCGTCAACATCATGGGCGAGGACAGCCACGAGCTCGTCGCATCGTTCCTCCAGCCCGCGAACCCGCACAAGGTCCTCGGCCGCACCCATGCCCCGGTCGTCGACAAACTCGCGGGCGTCGACTACAAGACGATGGCCACAGGCTGCCCGATCCTGCGGGCGGCGCTCGCCTGGTACGAGTGCGAAGTCGAAGGTGGCATCCCGACCGGCGACCACACGCTTGTGGTAGCGCGAGTGACGGACGGCGGCCAGATCCAGGTTGGGCGCCCGCTGCGCGACGACGACCTAGGCTGGACCTACTCCGGCTAATCCGCGCGGGGCGGCCGCCGCATGGTGACAGGCCAAATCGCTGGCAGACCCAGCCTGCGGGTATTGACACGCCAGAAGTTGGCGTCATATCCTCGAAGTAGCCGGTTCGATACCGGACCGGCCGCATGAGCAAGCTTCCTAGTTACCAAGGAGGTGCCTCATGATTGACCGCATCCGTTGGGGTGTCTGGCAAGTCGACTGAGTTGCCCTGCCCCCTGGGCAGGGCTGGCCGACGGGGGCAGGCTCCACGACTTTGGACACCGGGACCGCTGACGCGTGGACGCCCAGTCCGTTTGGGGGTTACCCTTTCGGGGCCTGCCGGAATGCCAGGTGAATAGCAGACCGAAAGGCTTTCCTGCGCGGAAAGCCTTTTCTGCACGTTGAGGGCGATGCGCGCCGGATGACCGAAGACCTCCCGCCCGTCACCCAGCCGAACCTCTGGCTCGCCGAGACGCTCTGGCGCCTCGGCGCCATCCAGTTCGGTGACTTCACACTTGGCCGGACGACGGTCCACTCTCCCATCTACGTCAACCTGCGGCTCCTGATCGCCCACCCTGACGCGTTGGCGCGCGCCGCCGCCATCATGCTCGACGAAGTGCGCACGTTGCAGGCCAAGCGCCACCCCCAGCTCGACCCCTTCGACCTCGTCTGCGGAGTCCCCTTCGGCGGGCTCGTGCTCGGCGAAGCGTTCTCGCTCGCCTCGAAGACCCCGCTCATCTACCTGCACCCTCGCAAGGACGACCTCGAGAGCGACGTCGAGGGCATCTACCACCCGAGCCAGACAGCGCTCATCATGGACGACCTCATCACCGGCGGCGGCAGCATCGTGCTGACTGCAAACCGATTGCGGGACGAGGGGCTGTTCGTGCGCGACGCCGTTGTGCTGTTCGACCGGCAGTCGGGCGGCCGCAGGCGGCTCGACGAGCACGGCATCCGCCTCGTCTCGATCCTCACCTTCGAAGTGCTGCTCACCTACCTCCGCTCGACCGGCCGCATCGGCGACGAGTGGCACAAAAAAGGCGTCGCCTACCTGGAGGCGACACGCGGGCACGACGTCGAGGAGTAGCGTCGGCTACAGCAGACGCCGGATTGGCTTCCGGCCCGGACGCGGGTCGTAGTTCGACTTGAACATCTCGAGCTTGTCACGCTCGATCAGGTATTTGCCGGCGAACAGCACCGCAGGCACCTTTTTCTGCTTGATCAGGCGGCGGAGGCTCTGCGGGTGAATGTTGAGCAGCCGGGCGGCCTCGACGAGGTCCAGGTAGTTCTCGAAGGGACTCGTGACCATCCGCCACCGCGCTAAAGAGCGTTATCCGATGACCAAATGATAGCACGGGTGAGCCATCGCACGGTAGCCGACCCGCCCTGCTCCGATTATGTCGCGTTATCTGGGCCGACGCCCCTTCCGTCCGTCCCCTGAGCCCGACCCGCCATCCGCGGCACTCCCAGCGACCGGCGCGCCAGCCCGACGCACCGCGCGTTCGAGCCGCCGGTGCAGCATCATCAGCGATTCCGCCAGGTCGAGCGCGAACGCCGGGTCCGCAGCGAGCTGCGGGAAGAGCCGACGCGCCGCCTCGCTGAACCCGGCCACCGTGCTCTTGGCGCCACCGCGCATGTGCTGCACGCGCAGCTCCGTGATCGAGCCGTAGATCGCCGAGAGCAGCCGTTCGTAGCCACGCGCATCGAGCTCAATGTCCGCATGCGGCGCATCGAGGTGCGTCAAGAGGCGGTCACGGACAGCGGCGATGCCGTTATCGCGCGGCTGCTTCGTGCGCGGGTCGAGCTCCGAGCCGGGCCGGCCAAGGTGATAGGTGAGTGCCAGCGCAACGAGGCGCGGCTCGTCGTGGGTGAGGCGCAGGAGCACGCTTGATTCTACCCGGGCGGGCACGCGAAAGCCCCGGCCCAGCCGGGGCTCTTGCCGTCGCGGCACACGGCTACCGCGCGAGTTCTCTAGCCCTTGTGCTTGCGTTGCCAGCGCGTCTTCTTGAGCATCTTGCGGTGCTTGTGCTTGCGCATCTTCTTGCGCCGCTTCTTGACGACTGAGCTCATCGCCTCTCCTCCACGCCGTGCCGCCCGGTCGCGCGGGGCGGCATCTTCTTCGAAGTGTCGGCGCAAGTATATCTGCCTCTATCCGCCACGCCATCGCCAGGCAATGGTGCATTCGTTCCTACCCCGTCAGCGCCGGCCGCGATACCATCCGTCCCGCCATGTCGAACGAAGAGCGCCTCAAGCGCCTGCTCGAAATGAAAGATCAGGCCCGCCTCGGCGGCGGCCTGAAGCGCATCCAGGCCCAGCACGAGCGCGGCAAGCTCACTGCCCGCGAGCGCATCGACATCCTGCTCGACCCGGGCACCTTCGAGGAGCTCGACCAGCTCGTCGTCCACCGCGCGACCGAGTTCGGGATGGACCAGCAGCATTACCTCGGCGATGCCGTGGTCACCGGCTACGGCAAGATTGACGGCCGCGGTGTCTTCGTGTTCTCGCAGGACTTCACGGTCTTCGGCGGCTCCCTCTCCGAGGCGATGGGAGAAAAGATGTCCAAGGTCATGGACCTCGCGCTCAAGACCGGCGCGCCCGTGATCGGAATCAACGACTCGGGCGGCGCCCGCATCCAGGAGGGCGTCGCCAGCCTCGGTGGCTACGGCGATATCTTCCTGCGGAACGTCCTCGCGTCCGGCGTGATCCCGCAGATCTCGGTGATCATGGGCCCCTGCGCCGGCGGCGCCGTCTACTCGCCCGCGCTCACCGACTTCATCTTCATGACGCAGGGCACGTCGCAGATGTTCATCACCGGCCCGGACGTCATTAAGTCCGTCACCTTCGAGGACGTCACCCACGAGGAACTCGGCGGCGCCGAGGCGCACGCGACGCGCTCGGGCGTCGCGCACTTCGCGATCGAGAACGAGGAGGACACACTCCTCGAAGTCCGGCGGCTGCTGTCGTTCCTGCCGCTCAACAACATGGACGACCCGCCGCTCGTCGAGACGGGCGACGATGTCACCCGGCGCTCCGAAGACCTGCTAACGATCGTGCCGGACGACTCATCGAAGCCGTACGACGTCCGCGAGGTGATCCACCGCGTGGTCGACTCCGGCGACTTCATGGAGGTGCATGCGCAGTTCGCACAGAACATCGTCGTCGGCTTTGCACGCCTGGCCGGCCGCACCGTCGGCATCGTCGCCAACCAGCCGCTGTATCTCGCCGGCGTGCTCGATATCGACTCGTCGCGCAAGGCGGCACGGTTCGTCCGCTTCTGCGACGCCTTCAACATCCCGATCCTCACCTTTGTCGACGTGCCCGGCTACCTGCCCGGTGTCTCACAGGAGTACGGCGGCATCATCATCCACGGCGCGAAGCTCGTGTACGCCTATGCCGAGGCGACCGTCCCGAAGGTGACAGTGATCCTGCGCAAAGCGTTCGGCGGCGCTTACGACGCGATGGGCTCGAAGCACCTGCGCGCCGACGTGAACCTCTCCTGGCCTCAGGGCGAGATCGCGGTCGTCGGCCCGGAGCCCGCGGTGAACATCCTCTATCGACAGAGGCTGGCCGAGGCCGACGATCCAGCCGCGGAACGTGCGAAGCTCGTCGCCGAGTACGCCGCGCGCTTCGCAAACCCGTACATCGCGGCCGCGCGCGGCTGGGTCGATGACGTCATCGACCCGCGCGACACGCGCCCAAAGGTGATCCACGCCTTCGAGATGCTGCGCTCGAAGACGGACTCGACGCCCGCCAAGAAGCACAGCAATCTGCCCTTGTAGGCGGTTCTCCGTTGGCCCCTGACGACTGACGACCAACGACGAGTCACGACCCTGCTATGATGGCCCGCGATGGCCAACGACGACCTCGCCGTCGGGCGGGCGGCCGTCCGCGCTGGAGCGGCCGCCGCGGCGCCCCGCACCGGCGCACTCTCCCAGCTTCGTTATGTCGTCCGTTCAATGCGTCCGCGTCAGTGGACCAAAAACGGCATCGTCTTCCTCGCGCTCGTCTTCTCCGTCGGCGCCTCCTACCACCTGAGCCAGCCGGACACGTGGATCCCGAAGGTGCTCGAGTCGCTCGTCGCCTTCGCCTGCTTCGTGCTTGTCTCCAGCGCGGACTACCTCGTCAACGACATCCGCGACATCGAGGCGGATCGCCAGCACCCACGCAAGCGCAACCGGCCCATCGCCGCCGGCCTGCTGCCGGTGCACGTCGCCTGGGCCTGGGCCGTCGGGCTCGCCGTCGTCGGCAACGCCGGCGCCTTCGCGCTCGACTGGCGGCTCGGGGTCGTCGTGTTCGCCTATACAGCGCTGATGGTGGCCTACTCATACGCGCTGAAGCACATGGTGCTCATCGACCTGATGGTGATCGCCGCCGGCTTCGTGCTGCGCGCGGCCGGCGGTGCCGTGGCCATCGACGTGCCGGTGTCGCCGTGGCTCTACGTCGTGACCGCGCTCGGGGCGCTGTTCCTCGGCATCAACAAGCGCCGCGCCGAGCTCGAGCTACTCCAGGACGGCGCCGGCAACCACCGCAAGATCCTCGACGAGTACAGCACCGACCTGCTCGACCAGATGGCATCGACGGTCACCGCGGCGACGCTCATGGCGTACGGCCTCTACACCTTCACCGCCGAGGGCTTGCCGGAAAACCATTCGATGATGCTGACGATCCCGTTCGTGCTGTACGGGATCTTCCGCTACCTGTACCTCGTCCATAACCGCAAGGAAGGCGGGAGCCCGGAGGAGGTCCTCCTTCGAGATGTGCCGATCATGATCACGGTCCTCGGCTGGGTTGTGACCGCCGGCGTCGTGCTGCTCGTGGCGCGCGGCTGACATTATGGGGGCCGAGGCCGCCTGCACCGTCACGGTCGGACGCCGGCGGATCGCCGGCAAGGCGCTGCTCGAGACCAGCGAGCTGCTGTTCCGCTCGCCGGAACTGCGCCTGAAGGTGCCGTTCGCGTCAATCACGTCGGCTGAGGCGAAGGGCGGCCGGCTCGTCGTCGCGTGGGACGGCGAGCGCGCGACATTCGAGCTCGGCAACCTCGCTGAGCGCTGGGCCGTGAAGATCCGCAACCCGAAATCGGTCATCGAGATGCTCGGCGTCAAGTCCGGCCAGCGCGTCGCCGTGCTGGGCATCACCGACGCGGCGTTCCTCGCTGCCCTGCGCGAGCGCGCAGCCACCGTCTCGAACGGCCGCGTAATGAAGGAGTGCGACGCGATCTTCCTCGGCGCCGAAGACCTCGCCGGGCTGAAGCGCATACCGACGCTGCTGCCCTATCTCACGCGCGACGGCGCGATCTGGACGGTCACGCCGAAGGGCAAGGGCGGCGTCAAGGACACCGATGTGATGGCAGCCGGCAAGCGCGCCGGACTCGCCGACGTGAAGGTCGTCTCGTTCTCCGCCACGCATTCGGCCAACAAGTTCGTGGTTCCGAAGGCGGCGCGTTAGCCGGTCCGGCACGGAACTCGCGTACCGGCGGTTCGCCGCCGACGAGACAAGATGCTTCTCTCGCTCGGCATGACACCGCTTACGGGATCACAGCGCGTCCGGCACGACTGGGCTGCGTGAGCGCTGCATCGGCGCCGCGCCCGTATGGTCCGCGGCGTAACCGCTAGGGTGTGTTACGCTACGCCCGATTCGGGCAGCCAGGGACGCACGTGCTCCGCAACCGCCAGGCGCGCCGCGCCTACGACCTCCTCTATCTGCTCACGTTTCGCGAGCTGAAGCTCCGCTATCAGGACACCGTCCTCGGCTTCGGCTGGTCGCTGATCCGGCCTCTGCTGCAGGGCGCCGTCCTCTACGTCGTCCTGAGCAAGTTCATCCGCATCGACGTGGAGGACTACGGGCTCGTGCTGCTCGCGGGCCTCTTCCCGTGGACGTGGTTCCAGACGTCGCTCACGCTCGCCGTCGGCTCGTTCGCCGCGAACGGCGCGCTGATCAAGAAGGTCTACTTCCCGCGTGCTGTCCTGCCGCTCGCCACGGTCCTGAACAACGGCGTCCAGTACGCGCTGTCGATCCCGGTGTTGCTCGTGCTGCTCCTGGTCGCCGGCTACCGGCCGGACTGGACGTGGCTCATCGGCGTACCGTACCTGCTGCTCGTCGAGGCGGCGCTGATCATGGGCATCGTGCTCTTCATCGCCTCGCTCGACGTGTACTTCCGCGACCTCGAGCATCTGACGGACGTCTTCGTCGGGCTGATCTGGTTTTATCTGACGCCGGTCATCTACCCGCTCTCGATCGTGCCGGACAAGTATCATGACTGGGTGCTGCTGAACCCGATGGCCTCGCTGATCGAAGGCTGGCGGGACCTCTTCCTCCACAACCAGGTGCCGGGCGTGGACCTCTGGCCGGCGCTCGCCTTCGCCGCCGGCGCCGCCGCCGTTGGCACGCTGTCATTCCGCTCGATGCAGGGTGGATTCGCCGATGCGCTCTGACCCCGGCGATATCGCTATCGCGTTCGAGGGCGTCTCGAAGCATTACTCGCTGTCGCTGCAGAAGGAGGCGACCGACGTCAAGTCGATGCTGTTGCACCTGCCACGCTTCCTCTCCAATGCGCGGCGGCCGTTCGTCGCGCTCGACAACGTCGACCTGCGGGTGCGGCGTGGGGAGTCAGTGGGCATCATCGGACCAAACGGCAGCGGCAAGAGCACGACGCTGCGAGTCATGGCCGGCATCACGCCGCCAACATCCGGGCGCGTCGAGGTGAACGGGCGCGTCGTCGGCCTGCTCGAGCTCGGCTCGGGCTTCCACCCGCGCATCAGCGGCCGCGAGAACGCCATCCTCAATGCGGTGCTCCTCGGCCTGACGCTCGACGAGGCACGCGCCGTGCTCCCCGACATCATCGCCTTCTCGGAACTCGGCGACTTCATCGACCAGCCGATGCGCACGTACTCCTCCGGGATGTACTTCCGGCTCGGCTTCTCCGTCGCGGTACACGTGCAGCCAGAGATCCTGCTGATCGACGAGGTGCTCGCGGTCGGAGACGCGCACTTCCAGGACAAGTGCATGGAGCACATCCACGGGCTCCGCCGCCAGGGGGTGACGCTCGTCCTCGTCACGCACGACATGCTCAGCCTCCCGAAGTTCTGCGACCGCGGCGTCCTTCTCGAGCAGGGCCGCATCACCGACGAGGGGACGCCGCAACAGGTTGTGCACAACTATCTCGCCCGCGTCGAGGCCCTGCTCGCGCTGCGGGCGGAGGATCAACAGCGGCTTAAGCTTGCGCAGGCGGTGGGCCAGTGATCGTCCGCATCGACTTCGCCGGCGTCCAGCGACCGCGCACGATACGCGCGTCCACGAGGCGCACGCCCGGCGTGATCCTGCTCGCCGAACCGGGGCCCCGCCTGCCGTTCCGAGACAGCAGCGTCGACGAGCTGTTCCTTGGGCGCACCGTCATGCTGCGCGGCGACATTGCAGAAACGCTGGACGAATGCTGGCGCGTCTCGAAGCCGGGCGCGCTCGTCCACCTGACGTTGCCCCACGCGTCATCGACGGTCGCCGTCTCGCGCGACGCCCGCCCGCGGCCGCTGCTGACCGTGAACACCTTCAACGCCTACGACCATCGCTTCAAATCGCCCGACGACCCCTCGCCGGCGATGTTTACGGTGGAACGCGCGCGGCTACGCTTAGCGGGCCGCCGCGACGGCGATGTGGGGCTGGCGCTCGCGCGCGGGCCGTTCGCCCGCTTCATCGAGAAGCTGGCGAACGGCAGCCGCGGCAGCCAGTACCGCTTCGAGCGCTGGTTCGCGCACTGGTTCGGCGGCTTCGAGGAGTTCGACATCGTGCTGGGCGTGATGAAGCCTGAGCCGCGTCCGACCGACGCCGGTATCACCGTCAACGAAGCCGCATCCAATCCGGCCACGGCGGCTCGCGTATGAGCACCGCGACCGCACCACCCTCGACCGCGTTCGACCTCGACTACTCGATCACGGACTTCATCGAAGGCAAGAGCAGAGATTCGCAGTGGCTGTACGAGGCGATCGAGGAGGCAATGGTCGACCATGCCACCGAGGTTCGCGGTGGCCGCGTGCTGGACGTCGCCTGCGGCACCGGGCGGGTGGCGATGCGCATCGCCGAGCACGGTTGCCTCGCCGTAGGCGCCGAGGCGTCGATGGAGATGATCGGGCTGGGGCGCTGGGTGCAGCCTGAGAGCCGCGCGCTCATGGTGCGGAGCATCGCCGAGCAGCTTCCGTTCGCAGACGAGACGTTCGACCGCGTGATCTGCCAGGGGTCGCTCGACCACTTCGTCGATCCGTATGCGTTCATGCGCGAAGCGGCGCGCGTGCTCCGTCCCGATGGCCGCGTCGTGATTGCGCTGGCGAACTTCGACAGCGTCTCCTGCCGGCTTGGCCGGACCGTCGACCGCGTGAAGTGGCGCCTCGGCAGGCCGCGTCCGCCGTGGCGACGCTACTGGGAGCAGCCCGAGGACCACAACGTGAAGGGAGATCTCAAGTTCGTGCGGTCGCTCGGTTCCGGCGCGCTCATCCTCGACCGCTGCTACGGTATCTCGCTGATGTGGCTATTCTTCGGTTGGGGGTCGCTGCTCGACCGGCTGCCGCAGCCGCTCGCGCGCGGCATCTGGCGCGCGCTCGACCGCTTTGCGCGAGGCCGTCCTCAGCACGCCGATATGATCATCTCGGTCTGGCGGAGGCCACGGGGGCCGTCGCGATGGCCGGCGGACTGACGCAGGACTTCGACGCGCACGTGCTCTTCACCTTTACCCAGGTGCCGGAGCGGCCGGCGCTGGCCAACCGCATCACGCGCGTGCGACGCTGGTTCACGGTGGCGTTCGTCGAGAGTTGGCTCGCGGCGTTCCTGTTCCGCCTGAAGATGCGGCTCCGTGCCGGGCGCGTGCCGCTGCTGCCGGGCCTCTGCGACATGCTAAACCGCGCGCTCTTCGACGTGTCGATCGGCAACGCCGTCGAGATCGGGCCGGGCCTGATGATGACGCACGGGCACGTGGTCATCGACGGGCGCACGCGCATCGGCCGCGGCTGTCAGATCAACCCCTGGGTGACGATCGGGCTCTCGAACAGCCGCAAGCTCGGCTTCAGCCTCGACGGCCCGACCATCGGCGACGACGTCCACATCGGCACCGGCGCGAAGGTCATCGGGCCCGTGCACGTCGGCAACGGCGCTCGCATCGGCGCCAACGCCGTCGTCGTCGACGACGTGCCCGCTGGCGCTACCGCCGTTGGCGTACCGGCGCGGGTCGTCCGCCGGGCCCGCGATGCCGGGCAGGCGGACGTGCGCGCCGCTGCGGCTCGGAGTGGCCTGTCCGGCCACGACGAGCGGCTCGTCGACGACATGCGCCGGGCGATCGCCGAGTACCGGCTTGGTACCCGCACCCTGCGCTCGATGGTCGATGCCGTGCTCGGCGCCTTCGAGAACGCCTCGGACGCCCTGCGGCCAGCCGAGTCTCACCTGCGCGAAGACCTGATTTTCCTCGATGCCGTCGCCGCGACGGGCGGCCACGAGTCGCGGCAGGTCGCCGCCGCCGTCGATGCCGTCGAGCGCGCGCTGCGTAGCTTCAACGACGCCCCCGTCGGGCGACCCTAGCGGCCCGGCGATGGGCGGCCGCCTGATACACTGCCTCGCGTATGCTCGAAGCCCTTAGCGACCGCCTCGGCGGCGTCTTCTCGAAGCTCGGCTCCCGCGGCACCATCACCGAAAAGGACCTCGACGAGGCGATGCGCGAGGTGCGCATCGCGCTGCTCGAAGCCGACGTCAACTTCAAGGTCGTCCGCCAGTTCATCGCCGCGGTACGCGAGCGCGCGCTCGGCGCCGAGGTCATGAAGAGCCTTACCGGCCCGCAGCAGGTCATCGGCATCGTCAACGAGGAGCTGGTGAACATCCTCGGCGGCGGGCAGTCGCCGCTGAACCTGGCGTCGAAACCGCCCACGACGATCATGCTTGTCGGCCTCAAGGGCAGCGGCAAGACGACGACTGCGGCGAAGCTCGCCCTGCACATGCGCAAGCAGGGCCAGAAGCCGCTGCTCGTCGCCGCCGACCCGTACCGCATGGCGGCGGCCGACCAGCTCAAGTCGCTCGGCCGCGGACTGAACATCCCCGTCTTCGCCGGCGCCGAGGGCCAGCCGGTGCCGGAGGTCTGCACCGCCTCCGTCGCCGAAGCCAAGCGCCAGGGCGCAAGCGTGATCATCGTCGACACCGCCGGCCGCTCGACAATCGACGGCGAAATGATGTCCGAGATCACGCAGGCGCGCGATTCGCTGAAACCGGACGAGATCATCCTCGTGCTCGACGCCATGACCGGCCAGGAGGCCGTCAACGTCGCGCAGGAGTTCCACAATCAGCTCAACGTCACCGGCATCATCGTGTCGAAGATGGACGGCGACGCGCGCGGCGGCGCCGTGCTCTCCATCCGCGCCGTCACCGGCCTGCCGGTGAAGTTCATTGGCACCGGCGAGAAGCCCGACGCGCTCGAGGCCTTCTACCCGGACCGCTTCGCCTCGCGCATCCTCGGCATGGGCGACCTGCTCGGCCTCATCGAGCGCGCCAAGGACGCGATCGCCGAAGACGACGTCCAGGCGCTCGAGAAGAAGATGAAGACGAAGGACCTCGACCTCGAGGACTTCATCGTCCAGTTCCAGCGCATCAAGAAGATGGGCCCGCTCAACCAGCTCGTCGACATGCTCCCCGGCATGGGCCAGATCAAGCGCCAGATGAAGGTCGAGAGCTTCGACGATGGCTTCTGGAAGAAGGCCGAGGCCGTCGTATACTCCATGACGCCGCAGGAGCGGAAACACCCGGAGATCATCAACGGGAGCCGCCGCAAGCGCATCGCGCGCGGCAGCGGCACGACGCCGCAGGAAGTGAACCAGCTGCTGAATCAGTGGAAAGAGGCGAAGAAGATCATGCAGAGCTTCGCCAGCAACCGCTCGGGATTCCTGAGCCTGTTTGGAGGACGATAACCAGTGCTACGTATCCGGCTTCGCCGCATGGGCAAGAAGAAGCAGCCCAGCTATCGCATCGTCGTCGCCGACTCGCGTGCCCCGCGTGACGGCGCCTTCATCGAGACGATCGGCATGTACAACCCGCTCACCGACCCCGCGACCGTGACCCTCGACGAAGAGAAGGCGCGCGCCTGGCTGGCCAAGGGCGCCGTGCCGTCCGAGCGCACGCAGCGCCTGCTCGCCGCGAAGGGCATCATGGAGATGCCGGCGTTCGGCCCACCGAAGCCGAAGAAGAAGCAGGGCGAGGCCGCTGCGGCCGGCGCATAGCGCACACCCATGAAAGAGCTGATCGAGTACATCGCCAAAAGCCTGGTGGAGAAGCCAGACGAGGTGCGCGTCGAGGAGGAACAGCAGCGCGGCCGCGTCGTCCTGCACCTCTACGTCGCCGACGACGATTACGGGCGCGTCATCGGCCGCAACGGCCGCATCGCTCAGGGCCTGCGGGCGCTGCTGAAGGTGGCCGCGGTGCGCAACCGCGCGTACGCGTCGCTGGAGATCGGCGACTAGCCGCCGCCGGCGGCGAAGGTAGAAGATAGACGATGGAAGGTGGAGGAGGTCGTCGAACAAGACGATCCACCATTCGCCGTCCTCCATCCTCCATCCTCCATCCTCCATCCTCGGCTGCCTCGGGCGATCAGGCCCCGGACGACAGGATCGCCGTCGGCCGCATCCTCGGCCCGCACGGCGTCCGCGGCGAGGTGAAGGTCGCGCCGCTGACCGACAACCCCGCCCGTCTCCGCGGCGGCGCGCGCCTGCTCGCCGGCGACGAAACCCTCACCGTCGCCGCGACCCGCGAAGCCGGGCGTCACCTCCTCGTTCGCTTCACCGGCCTCGCAGACCGCACGGCGGTCGAGCACCTGCGCGGCGTGACGCTGGAGGTCCACGAATCGGACCTGCCTGCCCTTCCCGAAGGCGAGTACTACCGCCACCAGCTCATCGGCCTGACGGTGGTTGATCCCGAGGGCCGCACGCTCGGCACGCTGGAGCAGGTGCTGGAGACCGGCGCGAACGACGTGTACGTCGTGCGCACGCCCGACGACGGCGAGCTGCTGCTGCCGGCGACGGCGGAGGTGGTGCTGCGGGTGGATGTGACCGCCGGCCGCATCGACGTGTCGCCGCCGGAGTGGGCGTGAAGGCTGACTACCTGAACTCCGACAGGAGCCGTAGGCGCGGGAAGCGCGCGCTCGCATCGCGATGCAGCCGGGCGTCGGCCGTCCACAGATCACAGTCGAGCAGTTCGGCGAGTGCCAGGTAGAACGCGTCATACGCGTACTTCCAGCGAAATCCATCGGCGATCGCGATTGCTCGCGGACCGAGCTGCGGCGGTGCTGTGAGACGTACCGGAATCGCCCGCAGACGGGAGACGGCGCCTTGCGCCGAGTCCAGCGTAACGATGCCGTCGCGGACGCGTCCGTACACCGCACTGGTAACCTCGACGGAAAAGTGGAGCGGCGCTACGAATCGCGCTGCCTCGCGCACGAGTCGAGCTCGCAACGCCAGCGCGACGGCCGTGTCCGGCTCCGCGAGAATCCACTTGGCCGCGATGCTCGCGTCGATGCAGACGTCCGTCAAAGGTCCTTCATGCGTTCTTCGCGCGCTTCACGAATGGCATGGACCGAAGATGGCAAGGGCTTGCCGCCGTTTTCTGCGCGCTGGCGAGCATGAAGCTCTCGCAGCGACGCCACCAGCTCCGCCTCCGGTATCGAGGGGTCGCCCCACTGAATGGAGTAGCGCTCGATGATCTCGTCCGGCGTCAGCTCGACCTCGGGTCGCCGCGCGCCGCGCGGCTCGCGGCGTTCTACCGCGCGCCACAGGTCGCGGCGCCGGATACGGATGCTGCGGGCGCCGACGCGGTCCGCTGGCAGGCGGCCGGAGTCGACCCAACGCCACACAGTCGCTGCGCTGACGCGCAGCTCGCGAGCGGCTTCGGCGACCGTCAGATATTCGCTTTCATGCGTTGTCATAGCTCGCGCATGATAGCAGCCAGCCTCGGCCGCTACTCGAACACCCAGCGCGTGGCGGTCCCGGCGAAGTCGCCGCCGGCGCTGAAGGCGAAGACGCGCGTCGGGCGCACCGACCACAGCGGGCCCGGCTCGTCGGTCATGTCCCAGTCGTACTTGGCCTTGTACGCCGCGATGAAGGCGGCGCGGTCGGCGTCCGCCGGCATCGGCTCGGCGACGCCCTCGATGACAACGGCCTCTTCGTCCCGCTCGTGCACGAGCGGCACGGCGACGCGCGGGTCGCGCGCGAGGTTGCGGGCCTTCGTCGATGTCGCCGAGGTGCTGAACCACAGCCGGCCGTCGAGCCAGACGCCCCACACCGGCATCGTGTGTGGTGCGCCGTCCGGACGCGTCGTCGTGATCGGGTAGTTGCGGGCGCCGGCGATGAAGGCCTCGGCCCACGACCACGGCAGCAGGCCCTTGCCCTCGTCGCGGGGAAGGATGCCGTAGCCGGGCATGTGGGGGCGGCTGGCGCGCGGTTCGGTCATGTGCGGCGGGTCAGCCGTTCTCCGGGAATGTCACCAGCGATGTGGTGCTCTCGATGCCGGGGACGGCGCGGATCTTGTCGCTCAGGATCGGCGGCACATCGCTCAGCGACTGCACCTCGAGCTCGATGACGATGTCGTACGGCCCCATGACCTCGTGCAGCTCCTTCACGCCCTCCACCTGGCGGATGGCGTTCACGACACTCTTGGTCTGGCCGGGGTCGGTCACGACGAGGACGTACGCCTTAATCATCGCGGGTCGCCTCCTGCGCTTTGGGCCGCCCATCTGGGGGGCCTTGGTTCCGGCATCCGGCTGGGGCGAAGCTCCGCAGGTCCTCCCACGGCTCTCGGTGGGCCGAACGGAGCTAACCCTCCGCGGCTGCTGCCCGGCTCGGGGATCGGGGATGCGCCGATCCGCTCTTGCCGCCCGGGCGTCGATACTGCACCAGTGGAGTAGGGATACAGCGCCCGCCTTTCGCAGTCAATGGAAGCGATAGGCGCCGCCGATTAGTCGGGCCTCCGGGTGGGAGTTACAATGATGCTGGACGCTACCAACGAGGCCGGACACGCGCTGCGGCGCCCGCCTCGTGGGTCGAGCGCCGACGCATCAGGCCAGCGCCGCACGCAGCGACGGGCGGCAGAGGCGGACGTGGTCGAAGAGATTTTCCAGACCGACCCCATCAGCGCCCTCGGGCTTCCTCCCCCCGTTTCCATCGGACGCGATGCCACCGTCGGCGAAGCGCTCGCCGCCGTGCAGAAGCACGGGCAGGGCTACGTGCTCATCGTCGAGGCGGGGCGGCCGGTCGGCCTGATGAGCGAGCGCGAGGTACTGATGCGCATCGTCGCGCGCGATGTCAAGTACGACGAGGGCGTTGACAAGTTTATGTCACACGCACCCGAGACGCTGACGCTGCGCGATCCGATCGCGAAGGCCGTCCAGATGATGAACGAGGGCGGTGAACGAAACATCCCGATTGTCGACGACAACGGCATGGCCGTTGCCGTGCTGCGGACGCTCGACATCATCCATTTCCTGGCGGAGGCGTTCCCCGCGCAGGTGCTGAACCTGCCGCCGCGGCCTCACCAGCTAATCGCGGAGCCGGAGGGGGCCTAAGTGACCACGGTACAGACGAAGGAAGCCCAACGACCCGAGCACGAGGAGCTGCTGCAGCTCGAAAGGGTCACTATCCGCTTCGCGGGCGACTCCGGCGACGGCATGCAGCTCGCCGGCACGCAGTTCACGAAGACGTCGGCGGTCGTCGGTAACGACATCAGCACCTTCCCGGACATCCCCGCCGAGATCCGGGCGCCCCAGGGCTCGCTGCCGGGCGTCAGCGGCTTCCAGGTCAGCTTCGCGAGCGAGGATATCTTCACACCGGGCGACGCGCCGGATGTGCTCGTCGCGATGAATCCGGCGGCGCTCAAGACCAACCTCGGCGACCTGCCGCGCGGCGGCATCCTCGTCGTGAACGAGGACGAGTTCACGGAGACGAACCTGAAGAAGGCGGCGTACGCGTCGAACCCGCTCGAGGACGGCAGCCTCGCCGCCTGGCGCGTGTACCGGGTACCGATCTCGACGCTGAACAAACGCGCGCTCGAGAATAGCGGGCTGACTCCGGTGCAGATCGACCGCTGCAAAAACATGTTCGCGCTCGGCCTCATGTTCTGGATGTACAGCCGGCCGCTCGACACGACGCTGCGCTGGATCGACGAGAAGTTCGCAAAGAACCCCGCCGTCCGCGACGCCAACAAGACGGCGCTCAAGGCCGGCTACCACTTCGGCGAGACCACGGAGATGTTCGCCACGCACTACCACGTGCCGAAGGCGAAGCTCCGCCCGGGCCTGTACCGCAACATCACCGGCAACGAGGCGACGGCGTTGGGCTTCATGACGGCGTCGAAGCTCGCGGGACGACCGCTCTTCTACGGCAGCTACCCGATCACTCCGGCGAGCGACGTGCTGCACGAGCTGGCGCGCTTCAAGAAGTTCGGCGTGCGCACCTTCCAGGCCGAGGACGAGATCGCCGCGATTGGCGCCGCCATCGGCGCCTCGTTCGGCGGCGCCCTCGGGCTGACGGGCACAAGCGGGCCCGGCCTCGCGCTCAAAAGCGAAGCGATCGGCCTCGCCGTGATGGTCGAGCTGCCGCTGGTGGTGATGGACGTGCAGCGCGCCGGGCCGAGCACCGGCATGCCGACGAAGACCGAGCAGGCGGACCTGCTGCAGGCGATGTTCGGCCGCAACGGCGAGTCTCCGGTAGCCATCGTCGCGCCCGCGACGGCGTCGGACTGCTTCTGGGTCGCGATCGAGGCGTGGCGGATCGCGATCAAGTACCGCACGCCGGTGATTTTCCTCTCCGATGGCTACCTCGGCATGGGCTCGGAACCGTGGCTTGTGCCGGATGTCAGCGACCTACCGCGCATCGACCCAGACTTCGCCACCGACCCGTCGACGTTCAAGCCGTACGCGCGCGACCCGCAGACGCTGGCGCGGCCGTGGGCGATCCCCGGCACGCCGGGCCTCGAGCACCGCATCGGTGGCCTCGAGAAGTCCGACATCACCGGCAACGTCAGCTACGACCCGGCGAACCATGACAAGATGGTGCGGCTGCGCGCGGAGAAGATCGCGCGCATCGCGCAGGACATCCCGCCAACGCAGGTGAACGGCGATCCGGAAGGCGGACTGCTCGTGCTCGGCTGGGGCAGCACCTACGGCGTGATCACGACAGCCGTGCAGCGGGCGCGGGCGAAGGGCAAGCGCGTGTCCGCGGCGCATATCCGCCACCTGAACCCGCTGCCGCCGGACCTCGGCGACATCCTCAAACGCTACGACCGCGTGCTGCTGCCGGAGATCAACCTCGGCCAGCTCCGGCTCGTGCTACGCGGCAAGTTCCTCGTCGATATCGAAGGTCTGAACAAGGTATCGGGCCGCCCGTTCACGATCGCCGAGGTCGAGCAAAAGATCATGGAGATGGTGGGATAGATGACAACGGCGACATCAAACGGCAAGGGCCAGGTCCAGCTCTCTCGCAAGGACTTCGTGTCCGACCAGGAGGTGCGCTGGTGCCCGGGCTGCGGCGACTACTCCATCCTCGCCCAGACACAGAAGGTGCTGCCGGACCTCGGCATCCCGCGCGAGAATTACGTCTTCATCTCCGGCATCGGCTGCTCCAGCCGTCTGCCGTACTACATGAACACGTACGGCTTCCACACGATCCACGGCCGCGCGCCGACGATCGCCACCGGCCTCAAGGCCTCACAGCCTGAGCTGAGCGTGTGGGTCGTGACAGGCGACGGCGATGCGCTGAGCATCGGCGGCAACCACATCCTGCACGTCCTGCGGCGCAACGTCGATCTGCAGATCATCCTGCACAACAACGAGATCTACGGCCTGACGAAAGGCCAGTACTCGCCGACATCAGAGTTCGGCAAGCGCACGAAGTCCTCGCCGTACGGCACGATCGACCGGCCGCTGCACCCGCTCTCCGTCGCAATCGGCGCCGAGGCGACGTTTGTGGCACGCTCGCTCGATATCGACGCGCACCATCTGGCCACGACGCTCGAGCGCGCGGCGAAGCACCGCGGCGCCTCGTTTGTCGAGGTGTACCAGAACTGCAACATCTTCAACGATGGCGCCTTCGCCGAGTTCGCGGCGAAGGAGGTACGCGCGGACCGCACCATCCAGCTCGAGCACGGCAAGCCGATGATCTTCGGCAAGGAGCGCGACAAGGGCCTGCGTCTCAACGGCATGAAGATCGAGGTCGTGCAGCTCGGCAACGGCATCACCGAATCCGACCTGCTGGTGCACGATGAGACGCGCGAGGATCCGAGCATCGCCTTCCTGCTCAGCCGCATGGAGTGGCCGGAGTACCCCGTGCCGCTCGGCGTCCTGCGCGCCGTGCAGAAGCCGACGTATGACGAGCTCATGACGCAGCAGATCGAGGAGGCGATCGCCAAGGAGGGCGAAGGCGACCTGCGGGAGATCTTCCTCGAAGGCGATACCTGGACGGTCGAAGAGTAGTTCGGTCGCCAACTGCCCGTCGCTGGTGCAGGCTCGGCCTGCCAGCGACCCAGGATCGGCGACCAGGATCCGGCCAACATGATCTGTCCTGAGTGCAAGCACGACAACATCGAAGGCGTCGACACCTGCGAGAACTGCGGCCAGGACCTGCGCTCGCTCGACCATCCGGCGTCCGACCAGGCGCCGCAGGGTCCGGAGTTCATCCACGCCCGCCTCGCCGAGCTGCCAGCGCAGTCACCCGTGCGCGTACAGACGACCGACCCGGTGGGGCTCGCCGTGCGACTGATGCAGAACTCTGACACCGAGTGCGTGCTCGTGATGAGCGGCACGCAGCTCGCCGGCATCATCACGCCGTGGGACATCCTGCATAAGGTCGCAGGGCCGAACGAGGACCTGAACGCCGTCACCTGCGGCGAGATCATGACGGCCGACCCGGTCTTTCTGCGCGACGACGACGATGTAGCCGTCGCGCTCAACAAGATGTCGGTCGGCGGCTTTCGCCACATCCCGCTGCTGCAGGGCGGCATCCCGACGGCCGTCGTCAGCATCCGCGACGTCTTCCGCCACATCGCACCCCATTTGGCGTGAGGGAGCTTCCCCTGTGCGACGCGGCGAAGGCGTTCGTCGCCGCCGCGCGCGTCTGTCGCATCGCGACGGTGTCGGCGGACGGCGAGCCGCATGTCATCCCGGTCTGCCCCGTGTTCGACAACGAGGCTACCGTTTACGTGGACATCGGGCCGTCGTCGGCGACCGCGCGCGCCGTCGCGCACGACGATCGCGTCGCCGTGATATTCGATGTCTACGACGACGACTGGTCGAAGCTCCGGAAGGTGATCCTGAAGTGCCGCGCCGAGCGCGTCACGGGCGAGGAGCAGGAGGCCGCCTGGAAGCGCATCCGCGCGACGTACCCGCAGCACCGCGATATCGGCTGGAAGCCACGACTGACGCTCGCGCTTCGGGCGTACGCATGGCTCGCGGACGGCATCGAGCGGAAGCGGTAGTCAGAGCCGCTGGCGCAGCAGCACGACGAATGCCGCCGCCGCGACGACAACGGCGGCGACGAGCCCGGCGATCACGCCCACGAGCACCCATGACGTGCCGCCGTCAGCGGCGCCCGCGCCCGATGGCTGGCGCGCGGATGACGTCGGCGCCGCCCGTGCCTGCTCCGTCGGCGCCGGCGTGAGCGTCGGCGAGGCGCTGCGCGGGCCGAGGCCGACGGAGGCGCGCCACTCGTTCTCGAGGCCGAGTGAGTCGAAGCCGTAGACCGTCTGGAACGCCTTGTCGACGGTCGAACCGGCCTTGAACGTGCGCAGAAGTTGGGCGAACTTCTCCGCGCCGTACGTGTCGACGAGATACTTCACGATCGACCCCGCCTGCCCGTAGTAGAGGCCAACTGTGGACGCCGTCGAGCCGCTGGCCGACGAGTTCAGCTCCCGCATCGACAGCACCCGGTCGCGGTCGATCGCGGACTGCAGCGCCTCGGCATGGCCGGCAAGCGGCCGGCTCTGCGCGTAGACGGAGATCCCCTCGTTCAGCCACCCGGGCACGTCGAACGGGCCCTTGGTCGCCTGACGCGTAACGATATGCGCGACCTCGTGACGGGTGATGTCGAGCGTCGCCACATCGGCCGACACCATCGCGGTGTCCGAGTACACCACCTCGCCGAGCACCTGCACGCCGCGGCCGACACCGCCGGGGGCGATGGCGGGCTGCATCTCGTCCGCGGTCTCGTAGAGGAACACCTTAACGGGGAAATTCACCTGCGTCTGCTCGAGCTGGCCGATGCGGTCGAGCGTCTCGGCTGCGGCCTGAAGCACGGCGCGCGCCTGGGCCTCGCTACCGCTGTGGTAGTACAGCGTAATATCGCCCTGCTGCAGCGTCTGGAAGGTGAAGCGGGTGTCCTGGTGGACGTAGAGCTTGTCCGGCGTGTTCGTGCGCTGGCCTGATGCGTCTGTCACTTCCCAGTGCCAGGTGATGTTCGCGCCGGGGATGATGAAGATCCCGGCTCCGCTCGTCAGCGTGTGAGTGCAGGTAATCGTCGCGCCCTCGGAGCAGTCGGCGACGGCGGAGGCGCCGGTACCGTCGGGGGCGAGGTGGTACTGGACGCGCACCTCCTTCGGCGGGGGGTCGGCCCGGAGCGAGATCGAGAAGGTCACACCGCGCGGGAACTCGTTCGTCGCGTCCTCCGACACAACCCCCACGGCGCCCTGCGCGCCCGCGCGGTGAACCGATGACCGGAATGGAGCGAGGGCGACAAAGAGCGTTACGAATGCGAGCGCGGCGGCGGTCGTCCTACGCAGCGTGTTCCCCCATCGTCGTTGTGAGATACGCCTTAATTGCGTCATCGAGGTCGCCGTCGAGGACGGCGTTGGCGTCGGACGTCTCGTACCCGGTGCGGTGGTCCTTCACCATCTTGTACGGGTGGAGCACGTAACTCCGGATCTGGTTGCTCCAACCGGCTGTCACGTGCTCGCCCTTGATCTTCGCGCGCTCCTCCTCCTGCCGCTCGAGCTCGCGCTCGATGAGGCGCGCCTCGAGCACGCGCATCGCCGCCTCGCGATTGCGGTGCTGCGAGCGCTCGTTCTGGCAGGTGACGACGATGCCGGTGGGCAGGTGCGTGATGCGGATCGCCGTCGAATTCTTCTGGACGTTCTGCCCGCCGTGGCCGCTCGCGCGGAAGACGTCGACACGCAGGTCGTCCGGGTCAATCTTCACATCGGCCGAATCGCGCGCCTCGGGCATCACCTCGACGAGCGCGAACGAGGTGTGGCGGCGGTTCTCGGAGTCAAACGGCGAGAGCCGCACAAGGCGGTGGACGCCACGCTCAGCCTTCAAATAGCCGTAGGCGTACGGGCCGCGCACCTCGATGGTGGCGCTCTTGTTGCCGGCCTCTTCGCCCGGCATGAGGTCGATGATATCGGCCTCGAAGCCGTGACGCTCGGCCCAGCGGAGGTACATCCGCAGCAGCATGGCCGCCCAGTCCTGCGAGTCGATGCCGCCCGCGCCGGCATGGATGGCCACGATTGCGTTACGGTCGTCGTAGGGCCCGGAAAACGTCAGCTCGAACTCCAGCGACGCCAACTCGCGTTCGAGGGCGTCGGCGTCACGCGCGATGTCTGCGGCCGTCGCCTCGTCGCCCTCGGCCTCGGCGAGGTCGACGAGCTGGCACAGGTCGGCGGCGCGCCTCTCGATGCCGCGCCAGGTGGCAATGCGCTCGCGGAGCGCCGACGCCCGCTTCATCACGTCCTGGGCGGCCTGTGGGTCATCCCAGAAGCCCGGCTCCGCGGCGCGCTGCTCAAGCGATACTGCTTCGGACTCGAGCCGGGCGATGTCAAAGACGCGCCACGACATGCGCGATGCGGTCGCGGAGGGCCTGTAGCCGTTCGCGGAGCTCCTGCATGTCGTCGACGCCATCCTTTCGCAGCGGCGGGTGTGCAGTTGCATGGTAGCGGATGGCGCGTTGACGGCCCCCTCTGCCTCCGGGTACGCTCTGGGCGTGCGTCCGGGACACCGGGCCGCCTTTGGCCCGAGCACGGAGGAGGTGCGCTGATGACTGCAAACGACGTCGGCCGCGCTTCCACTCGCCCCTGCCGCGACCCCCGCTGACAGCCGCCTCTGTCTGACTGCCACAGGCCGCCACGAGGCGGCCTTCTCGTGTGCTACGCCGTCGTCGGATGACGCGCGTAGCGCGCGACCCCGACGTAGCACTGGGCGACTCAGCGCGACCCGTAGCGGGCTGGACCCGCGCGGGCAACCCCACGCCCGCGCGCTGAAGCCCGCGCTGCAGCGTGATGGGGAGACGGCCACCACCGCGGGGCGACATGTGTGAACACGACATCCTCTACCTGACGCCGACAAGCAGGCGCATGTACACGTCCGGAGGGACGCATTGGGTAAGAACCAGGCGATCGAAGAAGCCGAGGCGATGGACGAATTCGCCGGCCTCGGCCTTGTGGATGAAGTCCTTGGGATGATCAAGACGGGCAAGGAGGCGAACGTCTATCTCTGCAGCGGCGGCAGCCGCGCGCCGGCGCCGCTGCTCGCGGCGAAGGTATACCGCTCGACGAAGGTGCGGCAGTTCGCCGACTCCGCCGCGTACACGCCCGGCCGCCGCGAGGAGTGGCACCGGGCGGGGATGAAGCGGCGCGAGATGCGGGCGATGGAGAAGCGCTCGCGGGGCGGCCGGGAGCTCTCGTTCGCGCTCTGGGTGAGCGCAGAGTACGAGACGCTGCGCCTGCTGCACCGGGCCGGCGCCGACGTCCCCGCGCCGTACGCGAAGACGCAGCGCGCGGTGCTGATGCAGTACTTCGGCGACGCGGACACGCCAGCGCCGCCGCTCGTCGATGTCGAGCTGGCGGGCGAGGAAGCGCACGCGCTGTTCGCCCGCGCGCTCGAGAACATCGAGCTGCTGCTCGCGAACGACCGCGTCCATGGCGACCTCTCGGCGTACAACATCCTCTACGTCGATGGCGGCGTGCGGCTGATCGACTTCCCGCAGGCGATCGACGCCCGCTTCAACCCGAACGCGCAGCCGTTCCTCGAACGTGACATCGTGAACGTCTGCCACTACTTCGCCCGGTACATCGACACCGGTGACGCCGGCGCGATCGCGCGACGGCTCTGGACGCGCTTCCTGCGAGGTGAGTTATGAGCTAACGGCGCCAGCGGCCCGCGCCTGCTCGATGCACGCGAGCGCGTCGTCCTCGCCGCCCCAGTGCGTGACCGGCTTCTCGTGTGCGACGTACCAGGCGAACGCCTCGCGCCGCGCGCGGTCGACTGTGCGCGGCGCCGGCCAAGAGCGGTCGACCGGCACGGCGAGCAGCTTGTCGTCGCCATCGCGCCGCCGCAGCACGTCGATGATGCGCACGACGACGCGCTCACCGCGCTCGTACGGCCGCGGGTCGAGCAGCATGACATCGATCGGCTCGCCATCGGCGGGGTTGATGATGTCGGCCGAGCAACCGTAGTGGAGCGGCATCGGCTCGAGGTCGTGGCGGAAGACGATGCGCTGCTCGCCGGGCTTCCACTCCCAGCGGCCGCGCTCGCCCGCGCGCTGCTCGACCACCATCTCGAGCGTGAGCGCAAGCATGCGCGCCTTCGCCTCGCGCGACAGGCGGTCGGCGAGGCGGGTCGGCTCGGGCATCCGGTAGGCGCGCGCACACGCCAGCGCCCAGCGCTCCGCCGCGGCGAGGGCGATCTTGTGTCCGACCGAGACATAGAGCGGGCGCACGCGCTCACGCGTCCGCAGCAGGCCGCCGATGACCTCACCGCCGTCGAGGAGGTCGGCACGGTCGCCCCGACGCGGGCCGACCGTCGCGTGCGTGCCGATCAGGCGGGACTTCGCAACGCCGAGCGCCGGTATGTCGAGGAGGAGGCCGAGGTGGCAGGCATAGCCGAAGCGCCGGGGGTGCGCGTAGCCGTGGCCATCGACCATCAGGAGGTCGACGGGCGTGCGGACGCGCTCGAATGCTTCGAGCAGGATCGGCGTCTCGCGGAACGACAGCAGGCCGGGCACGTAGGGAAACGTCACGGGGGCCTCGACGGCCACGCGCTCGACGACCGCGAGCGATGGCCAGTCGAGGACGACGACGGCGCCGACAGCACGGCCATGCGGCCTATCGAAGGCGACGTCACAGCCGGCGACCGCGCGCACGCCGCGCCGAGGAAGGGAGCCGCGGCGCACGATGTAGCGGGCGAGCTCGCGCTGGAGGCGGATGGCCTCGGCGGGCGAGACATCCCATGGATGCAGGCCGGTGCGTCTCATGATCGGCGCTTGTCCGTGCACCTATCGCCCCCGTAGGATGCGGCGATGCGCCCCCCGTTCGCCGCGCTCGTCGCTGGATCTTTGCTGCTCGCCGCCTGTGGCGTCAGCTTTTCTTCCGCCCCGCAGGGCAACGACTTCTTCCGCTCGCTGACGATCACGGGCGACGACCATGCGGGCTCGCCCATGACCGCCGTCGTGCTGGTGCGCCAGAAGTATGACGAGCAGCTCGACGTACGATGCGAGATCCGCAAGGGAAAGGAGCTGTACAAGCCGGTCGGTCAGGATACGGTGCCGCGGCTGGCGAACGGCAACCCCAAAGCGACGCCGTTCCCGATGAACTTCGCGTACGACTTCACGGTCGAAGCACCGGGCACATACAAGTTCGAATGCTTCACGCCCCGCGATGAAGACAACTACATCATCAAGGAGTTCACGGTGCGTCCCCAGGGCACGCCGACACCCATCGAAGCGGGCACAGCCGCGCCGTCAGCCCCCTGATACCGCTGGGCCTGCGTCATATCGCCCCCTCGCGAAGCCATTCGCCCGCCCGCTCGCCGATCATGATCGACGTCAGGTGGATATTCGCGCGCGGGCACGCTGGCATGATGGATGCGTCGGCGACGTACAGGCGCTCAACGCCGTGGACACGCAGGTGCTGGTCGACGACGGCGTCGCGGTCGTCAGCGGCACCCATGCGGGCGGTACAGCTCGGGTGGAAGCCGCTGACGGCGACATGCGCGCACCAGGAGAGCAGCGCCTCGTCGTTGTCGATGACGTCGCGCGGGGGCGAGAGCAGTCCGGCTTCGACCGGGCCGAACGCCGGGTGGGCGCCGACCGCGGCGGCGAAGCGCACGCCCTCAGCGAGGCGCCGCGTGTCGTCCGGATGCGCGCAGAAGTTGTTCTCGATGCGCGGAGCATCATGCGCATCGGCTGTGGTGAGCGTCACGCGTCCGCGCGACCTCTGGCGCTCCAGCACGCTGGCGATGGAATACACGATGCGGCCGTCACCGGTGGGGAGCTGGGACACGGGCATGAGCTGCATGTCGTTGCGCTCTTCGCCGCGTTTCGACGTGTAACGGTAGGTCACCTGCACGAGCGGATCATCCGGATTCAAAACACCTTCGCGCGCGAGGTACGTCACGCCGACGAGCGGGTGGTCATCGAGGTTGGCGCCAACGCCCGGCGCATCACGCAGGACAGCGATGCCGTGCTCGCGGAGGTGCGCCTCCGGCCCGATGCCCGAGCGCATGAGGATCGCCGGCGTGCCGATGGCGCCGGCCGAGAGGACGATCCGCTCGCCCTCCACGCGTTCAACGGCACCGTCCGACTCGACTTCGAGGCCTGTGGCGCGCGCGCCGTCAAACAGCACGCGACGGATCAGGCAGTTGCCGCGCACGGTGAGGTTCGGCCGGTCACGGGCCGGCTCGAGGTAACAGAGGGCGACGCTCATGCGGAGGCGGCCGCGCTTGTTCATCGGGTGCGGGCCCAGACCGGTTGAATCGGGCGCGTTGTGGTCATCGGTCTCCGGATGGCCGAGCGCCCGCATCGCGCGGACAAAGGCTGCCTGCACTGGAACGAGCTCATCGTCGCGATAACGGCGAATCGGCACAGGCCCGAGGCGGCCGTGATAGTCGCGATCTCCAAAGTCCAGGTCTGTCTCGAGGCGCGTGAAGTACGGCAACACGCGGGGCCACGCCCAGTCGTCGTTGCCCAGGGCGGCCCACTGGTCGTAGTCCTCTGGCGCGCCGCGCAGGGCGATGGCCGTGTTCACGGCCGACGAGCCGCCCACGACGCGGCCACGCGGGAAGCGCACAGTACGGCCGCTGGCATTCGTCTCCGCGAGGAAGTGCCAGTCGTGCGCGTCGTAGGAATTGTTGTGGCCGTTGAGCAGGTCGTCTGGCATCTCGGCCCGTGTGCGGTAGTACGGGCCCGCCTCAAGCAGCAGCACGTTGATGCGCGGGTCCTCGGTGGCGCGCGCCGCGACCACGGCGCCCGCGGCGCCCGCACCAGCGACAATCAGGTCGTACTTCACGCCCGCGATTCTATCGACGCCGCCTCGCTGGCGGGCGAGCCGGATGGCCTGCAGGGCGCCGGCCGTTAGAATCGCGCCATGAGGATCGGGTCTGGGTTCGACACCCACGCGCTCGTGGCGGGCCGGCGACTGGTGCTTGGCGGCGTGACCGTGCCACACGAGCGCGGGCTCGCCGGGCACTCGGACGGAGACGTACTGACGCACGCAGTCATCGACGCGCTCCTCGGCGCGGCCGGCCTCGGGGACATCGGCGGCATGTTCCCGTCGTCGGACGAGCGGTGGCGCGATGCGGACAGCATCGCGCTCCTGCGGCTCGCCGTCGGGCGCGTCCGCGCGGCCGGGCACGCCGTCGGGAACGTCGACGCGACGGTCATCGCCGAGGCGCCGAAGCTGGCGCTGCACATGGAGGCGATGCGCGAGCGACTCGCGGCCGCGCTGGCAATCGAACGCCACAGGGTGAACGTCAAGGCGACGACGAGCGATGGACTCGGGTTCCCCGGGCGCCGCGAAGGCATTGCCGCCTTCGCCGTGGCGTTGTTAGAGTAGGTAGACCATAAGAGCCGGCCCTCGAGCCGGCGGGGTACCGCCGATGCCGTCCTCGGCCCGTCACACGGTCCCAGCCAGCAACGCCATGCGGGCGCTCTGCTGTTGTCCCCAGGGGTGACCCGCACAGGGTTCGCCCCGCGTCCGGCCGACGATCAGTTGCGAACTGCACGAGAGAGGACGGCGTCCTCATGTCCTTGCTGAAATCGATCAAACGCGACATCGACGCGATCCGCGAGCGTGACCCGGCCGCCCGCAACGCGCTCGAAGTGATTCTCGCGTACCCGGGCTTCCATGCGCGTGAGGCGCACCGATTCGCGCACGCCCTCTACCGCCGGCGCGTGCCGGTGCTGCCGCGGGTGATCTCTCACCTGACGCGGTTCTTCACCGGCATCGAAATCCACCCGGGCGCGCGCATCGGCGAGGGGCTCTTCATCGACCACGGCATGGGGGTCGTCATCGGCGAGACGGCCGAGATCGGTGACGACTGCAACATCCTCCAGGGCGTGACGCTCGGCGGCACGAGCATGAAGCGGACGAAGCGCCACCCCACGCTCGGCAACCGCGTAACCGTCGGCGCCGGCGCCAAGCTCATCGGCGCCATCGAGGTCGGCGATAACGCGCGCATCGGCGCCGGCTCGGTCGTGGTGACCAACGTGCCGCCGAACGCGACGGTCGTTGGCGTGCCCGGCCACGTCGTCTCGTTCCACGACCCGGGCACCGACACGATCACGCGCCTGCCGGACCCCGAGTGGGACCGCATCGACGCGCTGGAGCGCTACATCGAGCGGCTCGACCGCCGCGTGCGAGCGCTGCAGACACAGCTCGAAGCGCTCGGCGCCCGGCCCGAAGACGAAGAGGACGACCCCGAGGCGAGCCACGTCCACCGCAGCCGCGCCCCGCGCTCCCAACGCGGTACGGCGCTCGCCAGCAGCGAGGCGGTCGGCGGGTGACGCTGCGCTTCACGAACACCCTGACGCGGCAGCTCGAGGACTTCGAGCCACTCGGCGACCCCGTGCTGATGTACGTCTGCGGCATCACGCCATACGACGACTCGCATATCGGCCACGCGATGAGCTACATCGTGTTCGATGTCGTGAAGCGGTACCTGCTGTGGCGCGGTTACCGCGTCAAGCACGTGCAGAACTTCACCGACATCGACGACCGCATCATCGAGCGCGCGAACCGGCGCGGCATCTCAACTGACGAGCTTGTCGCCGAGTACATCAACCGCTACTTCGACGACATGCGCGACCTCAACGTCATGCCGGCGGACGTCTATCCGCGTGCGACGCAGGAGGTGCCGGAGATGATCGAGATGATCCGGCGCCTGATCGAGAAGGGATACGCGTACGAGGCGGCATCGACGCAGAGCGAATGGTCCGACGTGTATTACCGGGTGTCGGCTAAGAAGGACTACGGCAAGCTCTCCCACCGCACACAGGACTCGCTGCTCGCCGGCGCCCGCGTCGAGCCCGGCGAGCAGAAGGAACACCCGGCCGACTTCGCGCTCTGGAAGGGCGCCAAGGCAGGCGAGCCGTCGTGGGACAGCCCCTGGGGGAAAGGGCGCCCGGGATGGCACATCGAATGCTCGGCGATGTCACTCAAGTACCTCGGCGAACGTCTCGACATCCACGGCGGCGGTGAGGACCTGATCTTCCCCCACCACGAGAACGAGATCGCCCAGACCGAGGCGTATACCGGCACCGAGCCGTTCGTGCGCTACTGGCTGCACAACGCCTGGGTCAAGATGGGCGAGGAGAAGATGAGCAAGTCGCTCGGGAACTTCATCACCATCCGCGACGGGCTGAACAAGGTCGGCGGCGACGCGCTGCGGCTGTGGGTACTGACGTCGCACTACCGGAAGCCGCTGGCGTTCAGCGAAGCGACGTTGGAGGCGGCCAAGAACGGCGTCGACCGCCTGCGCACGGCCGCCCGCGCACCGGCGGCCGAGGGCGACGGCGAGGTGGACCTCGCCTCGTTCCGCAGGCGCTTCACGGAGGCAATGGACGACGACCTGAACACCCCGCAAGCGCTCGCAACCCTGTTCGACCTGGCCAAGGAGGTCAACCGCGCGCGCGACGACGGCCGCGGAGCGACGGCGGCGCAGGGGCTGTTGCGAGAGCTGGCAGATGTGCTCGGCCTGCGGCTCGAGCAGACGGAGCGTCACCTGGAGGCTGCGCCCTTCATCGACCTGCTCGTGCAGGTACGCTCGGAGCTGCGTGCGGCAAAGCAATGGCAACTCGCCGACCGTGTGCGCGACGGCCTTGCCGCGCTCGATATCACCCTCGAAGACGGGCCCGATGGCACGACCTGGCGGAGCCGGAGCGGCTGACGCCTGCCCGATGATCGCGGCCCCGCCGGACGCACCACCTCAATTGCCCGTCGATCGGGGCGTTCCTATAATGACCAGACGCCCTGCAGACGCCCGTGCGGGCGCGGAGTAGAGGTACGTTGGCAGTCACCGACCCCACATCCAGTGTGCGGTCCATCCTTGTCCCCGTCGACGGTTCCCCGGCCAGCATGGACGCCGTGTCGCTCGCCTGCTCTATCGCCCGAAAGAACAAGGGCAAGGTGTACGCCGTCCACGTCATCGAAGTGAAACGGTCGTTACCGCTCGACGCTGACCTCGCGGAAGAGGCGTCGAACGGCGAGGATGTCCTGACGCGCGCGGAGCGCATTGCCGCGGAGGCCGATTACAAGATCGAGGGCGAGCTGCTGCAGGCGCGCGAGGCCGGTCACGCGATCGTGGACGAGGCGATCGAACGCGGGGTCGACCTGATCCTCATGGGCGCCGAACACAAGGCCCCACTCGGTGAGTACCAGATGGGGCGATTGACGCAGTACGTCCTGCGCGCCGCGCCGTGCAACGTCTGGCTCTGGCGCCACCCGGTGCGCGAGTAGGACGCGGGAGTAACTATGCGCGTCGTGATCATGGGCTGTGGACGAGTCGGCGCCGCCCTTGCCGGCGACCTCAGCCGGGAGGGCAAGGAGGTGCTGATCCTCGATACCGACCCGGCAGCGTTCCGCTTCCTACCGGACGACTTCAAGGGCACAACGTTCGTCGGCAACGGCCTCGATATCGAGACGCTGGAGAAGGTGCGTATCCGCGAAGCGGACGTCTTCGTCTCGGCGACCCGCGGCGACAACCGGAATGTCATGGCGGCCCAGATCGCCAAACACATCTTCGGCGTGAAGGTCTGCGCGAGCCGGGTCTTCGACCCGCTGCGCGAGGAGATGTACCGCAACCTCGGCCTCCGCACGATCAACCCCACGCGGGTCCAGGCACGCCGCCTGAAGCGGATCATCGAAGCACCGGACGACGAAGCGGCCAACGTCATCGTCGGCGAATTCATGCAGCAGGACGAGCTGATGCGCCAGGAAGGGGCATAGCGGGTGTACATCATCGTCGTCGGCGGCGGCAAAGTTGGCTTTCATCTGGCGAAGGAGCTGGTCGAGGCGAACCACGAGGTGCTGGTCATCGAGCAGGACTCGACCCGCGCCAAGGAGATCGCCGACGAGCTGGGCGACATCGTCATGGAGGGTGACGGATGCGAGGCGACCGTCCTCGACAAGGCCGGCACGAAGCGCGCCGACATCCTCCTCGCCGTCACGGGCGACGACGAGGACAACCTCGTCTCATGCCAGGTGGCGAAGGAACGCTTCAACGTCGCGCGCACCGTCGCGCGCATCAACAACCCGAACAACGAAGAGATCTTCCGTATCCTCAACGTCGACATCACCGTCAGTGCGACGTCGGCAATCCTCGCCCACATCGAACCGGAGCTGCCGACCCACCACCTGATCCCCCTCATGAAGCTCAAGGGCAGCGGGCTCGAGCTGGTCGAGGTCCGGATCCCGGATGACTCCGGCATCGTGGACCAGCCGATCCGCAACATCCGGCTCCCGTTCCAGTCGCTGATCGCACTCGTCATCTCAGCGGACGGCCAGCCGAAGGTGCCCACCGCCGACACCGTGATCCACGCCGGTGACGAGGTCGTTGCCGTGACGATGCATGAGACCGAGGAGCAGCTGCGCGACGCCCTGATGTCGCCGCTGCCCGCGCGCAGCTTCTAGTGCCGCCCCGCCGCGTCGCCTACCTCGGCCCGCCCGGCACCAATTCCGAGGTCGCCGCGCTCCGCGCCGCGCCGGGCGACGAGCTCGTGCCGTTCCCGACGATCACACGCGCCGTCCGCGCCGTCGAACAACAGCTCGCCAACATCGCCGTCGTGCCCATCGAGAACAGCTTGCAGGGCAGCGTCACCGAGACCGTCGACCTGCTCGTGCACGACGAGGCGCTCGCGATCTGCGGTGAGCTCGTGCTGCCAATCGAGCACTGCCTGATGGTGCATCCCGGTGCGCCGCGGGAGTCAATCACCGTCATCTACTCGCACCCACAGTCGCTCGGCCAGTGCCGCCAGTACCTCGAGACGCACTTCCCCGACGTCCGCACCGAGGCAGCGCTGTCGAACGCCGAAGCCGTCGCGATCATGATGAGGACGGCCGGCGCCGCTGCGATTGGGCCCGAGCGTGCGGCCGAGATCTATGGCGCCCAGATCCTCGAGCGCAACATCGAGGATGCTCGCTCGAACAAGACGCGGTTCGTGCTGCTCGGCACCGAGACGCCCCCGCGCAGCGGCCACGACAAAACGTCCCTCGCCTTCGCCGTCGCGCATGACCGTCCGGGCACGCTCGTGAGCGTGCTGCACGAGTTCTCCGACCGGGGCATCAATCTGACGAAGATCGAATCGCGGCCGTCCGGCGGCGAGCTGGGAGTGTATATCTTCCTCATCGATGTCGAAGGGCATCGCGACGACGCGCTGGTGGCGCAGGCGCTTGCCGCCGTGCGCGAGCAAGCGAACTTCTTCAGGGTGTTCGGCTCGTATCCTGCTGCCGGCGCCTGACGCGCTGTCGCGAGCCCCGCGCGGCCGCTACGATCGCCGTAACCCAGCGAGCCCGTTGTTGGAGGAGGATGCGTGGGCGCGGCCGCCGCACTGCTGTCGTCGTTCGCCTGGGCGCTGACGTCCGTGTTGCTAACGTCGCAGGCCGGGCGCATGCGGCCGCTCGTCATGTCCGCTGTGCGCAGCCTGACCGCCAGCGTCGTGCTCTTCGGCATGCTGGCGGCCACCTGGGGCTTCGGGCAGTTCGGCGAGATGTCAGCGGTCACCGGCCTCTCGATGGCGGGTTCGGGCATTATGGGGCAGGCACTGGGTGACACGCTCTACATCAATGCCCTCGGCTTCCTCGGCGTCAGCCGCACGTTTCCGATTACCAACAGCGCGTATCCGTTCCTGACCTTCGTCTTCGCGGTGCTCCTGCTTGGCGAGGACGTAACGTGGACGCTGCCGGCGGGCGGTGCGCTCATCGTCGCCGGCATCACCTGGATCGTGCTCGAGCAGCGTCGGGCCGACGTCTCCGATGACATCCGCGTGGACCTCCTGCGCGGCCTCCTCTTCGCGCTCGCGGCGGCGCTTGCCTGGTCGCTCGCGACCGTCTGGCTGCGCGGCCAGCAGGGCAATCTCGACGCCGTCGCGGCCGCCAGCCTGCGCATCCCCGCGGCATCGGTCGCCGTCTGGATGGTGATCGCGATCGCGGGGAGCATGCCCGCACCGGCGCTCCGGCCGCCACCGCTCACCGCACGCGGTATCGCGATCGTCGCCGCGGCGGGCGTACTCGGCACAGGCGTCGGCAGCGTGCTCTTCATCTATGCGGTCGAACATCTCGGCGCCGCCAGGACGGCGTTTCTGACCACCTCCGCGCCTGTGTTCGCGCTGCCGATGGGGGTGCTGTTCCTCGCCGAGCGCGTGACCCCACGCGTGCTGCTCGGAACGGCGATCACGATCGCCGGTATCTGGCTCGTCCTGCTCTAAGAGCTACTGGCTCATCCTCTGACCACTCGGCCGCCGAGAACGTGGTGAGAGCCGCGCAAGCGCCCGGTGAGAGGCACGTGCCTATGTTCGATCTGCCCGCCAGCGTGGACGGCGGGCACCGGATACGCACGGGCCCGCCGCGAGCGGGCGTTCCCACGGAGGGCAAGCATGACGACGGACGTTCTGGACGAACAGCAGCAGGATCAGGAGGAGCTGACCCGCACCGAGAAGCTGCGGATCGCCGCACGGGTGTTGATCAGGCGCGGTGTCGCCGGGAACGGAGGGCGCTGGGGGCTCCAGTCGCGCCTCGCGGAGCACTTCGGCGTCACGCGGCAGCGCGTGAGCCAGATCGTGCGCCAGGAAATCAACGCCCTCAATGCTGATCCTCGATAGGCAGAAGGCGCTGGAGCACGTGGCGCGGCTCGCCGCACGCCCGTGGGCCGAGGCCCCACCGAGGCCGCACGGGCGCAGCTACCAGCGGGTGGCGGTGTTCGAGCGCCGGCTGGCGCCGCGCGTCGACGAGGCGGCGCCAGCCGGCCCCCCCACCCGCCCCGCGGTGCGGCGGCTCCTCCATCCTGCGCTCGACACCCCGCTCGGTTGAGCCTGGCCAGCCGCCCGGCGGGCGTCGGCGGATGAGCGGCGCGGCATGCGCCAGCACCCGCCTGACGCCCGCCGCATCGGAGCGTCTGGCGGGCCATGGACGACCGTTGAAGCGCACGCCTCTTCTGACGCTGTCGGCCGCTGCGCACACCACGACCGGAGGCAGGTCAGCCCGCCTCCGGTCGTGCGTGTATCCATCCGATGCGGCATGCGGCGATATTAGGCGAAGGCGCTGCCACACGCGCCGCAGAACGCCGCTTCCGGCGGGGTCCGTTGGGCGCCGCACTTGGCGCAGAAGCCCGGAGGCAGCGCCTGCGCGGCGGCCTGAGGCTCGTGCCGCATCGCAGCAGCCGACAGCGCGCCGCCGGAAACGTCCTCGACGATGTTCGCGACCACGTTCGGAGTGTACGACTGCGCGGCCAGCAGCGGCTGATTCGGCGCCACCAGGCGCTTGAACGCGAGGCTGGGCCCGCGGCCGCCGCCGTTGCGGCTCCACGACATCCGCACGGTGCTGTAGCCCGGCGTACCGGATGACGGTGTAGCGGATATGGATACCGTGAGCGTGCGTTTCGCGGCGATCCAGTAGATCAGGCCCGGGATGATGCCGAAGATCAGCAGCACGAGCGTGATCGCGCAGCCGGGGGCCTGCAGGCGGGTGAAGGTCATCGTTGGCGAATCGACCGTCTGCGTCGTCGCCACCCACCCCTGCGTGCTGAAGTAATGCATAGCGTCGACGATGACATCGCGGGGGGCCTTCGGGGCGTCGAACGCCATGGAGCCGGATCGCGCCTGCCAGATGGCCCACCAGATAAAGCCGACGATACCCGCGACGTATAGCAGGCCGATCAGGATCGACAGGATCCCGGCGGCGTTGCCGGAGCTGTCATCCGACGCGCGGAGCAGCGTCACGACGTCCATGCGCACCTCCATTCGACCAGCGGTCATGATTGGTGGTGCGAATATACGGTCGGCGCGCCGCATCGGTGAAGCGCATTTCGTCGCGTCTGCCCATCATCTGTCTATCATCGCGCTATCGTCGTCGCGAATTGAAGCCCCGCGCGTGGTAGCTTGCCGCCGATGACCGCACAGCCCGTCCGCATCGCCGTGCTCGGCTCGACTGGCTCCATCGGCCGGCAGACCCTCGACGTCGTCCGTGCGCTCGCTGGGCGCGTACGCGTCGTGGGGCTCGCCGGCGGCTCAAACATCACGCTGCTCGAGGACCAGGCGCGGGAGTTTCAGCCATCGCTCGTCTGGTGCCAGGACGGCAAGCGCCACATGGACCTCAAGGCGGCGGCTGGCCGCTCGGCGCGCTGGGCCAACATGGAGGAGATGGCGGCGCACGAGGGGGTCGACCTCGCCGTCGTCGCGACGACCGGGGCGGCTGGCCTCGCGCCGACGCTGGCGGCGCTGCGCGCGGGGAAGGCGGTCGCGCTCGCGAACAAGGAAGTGCTCGTGATGGCCGGGCAGATCGTCACGGCGACCGCGGCGCGGCATCGCGGCGAGCTGCGGCCGGTCGACAGCGAACACTCGGCGATCTGGCAGTGCCTGTGGGGCGAAGACCCGGCCTCCGTCGCGAAGATCATCCTCACGGCATCCGGCGGCGCCTTCCGCGACAAGCCAGCCCGCGACCTCGAGCGCGTCACGCCCCGCGAGGCGCTGCGGCATCCCACGTGGGACATGGGCCGCAAGGTGACCATCGACTCGGCGACGCTCATGAACAAGGGCTTCGAGGCGATCGAGGCGCGCTGGCTGTTCGATGTACCGATGGACCGCATCGACGTCGTGTTGCATCGCGAGAGCATCGTGCACTCGCTCGTCGAGTTCACCGATGGCAGCGTCAAGGCGCAGCTCGGCGAGCCCGACATGCGGCTGCCGATCCAGTGCGCGCTCGTCTACCCGGAGCGCGTCGCCGGCGCCGGCGTGCCGCGACTGAACCTCGCGCGCCACAGGGCGCTGCACTTCGAGGCGGTCGACCTCGCGCGCTACCCCTGCCTGCGCCTCGCGCTCGAGGCCGGCGCGAGGGGCTCGACCTATCCAGCGGTGCTCGCGGCGGCGGACGAGGTCGCGGTCGAGCAGTTTGCGCTGGGGCACGCCACGTTCACCGACATCCCACGCGTCGTCGATGCGGCGCTGTCGGCGCACACGGCACCCGCGCCGTCGAATGCCACCCTCGAGGCGGTCCTCGAGGCGGACGCCTGGGCGCGCGAGTTCGCGCTGTCGCGGCTGGCGAAGAAGACGTCGGCGCGCCGCTAGTTACAACGGCCGGTACGGCGCCTCGTGGTCGATGTCGCCCACGAACTGCGGCAGGTCCGCGTGCCCGAGATGCTGTCGGATCGCCGCGTTCTCGCCGTTGTGGAACCAGTAGTGGTATGTCGTGCGCAGCATCATCGAGCCAAAGGTGATATCCGTCGGCCTGCCATCGACGGTCATCGTCCGCAGCAGCGTCTCCGGCGTCACGGCGTCGAGCCAGGGGTCGGCGGCGGCGGTAATCGCCCGCCATGCCTCCTGCGCCTCAGCCAGCATCGGCACCGTCGCCGGGCCGCCGTTGCGAAAGCGTTCGTTGAGCTCCGGCAGCAACGTCACGTCCTGCGCCCGGATCAGCCAGTAGCGCTGCTCCTGCCACGCCAGGTGCCCGATGTTCCACGCGATGCAGTTCATCCGCCCGAAGCGGCGCTGTGCCTCGTCCTCCGTGAGACCGATGAGGCCGCGCTGAAACTCGCTGCGGGCGAAGCGGAGCTGCTCGACGAGCGGATGTGTCATCGCGCTCAGTCTAACGCGGGCCGAGCCGCTCCTCGCGCGACTTGAGCGCGACGGTCGCCGGCGACTCGGTGCGGGCAGCGACGGCGGGCGAGCCGGCGCCGACGATCTCGAAACCGAGGTCGCGGATCATGGCGATGTCGTCCTCTGGCCGCTGGCCCTTCGCCGTCAGGTAGTCGCCGATGAAGATCGAGTTCGCGACGAGCAGCCCGAGCGGCTGCAGCGAGCGCAGATGGTGCTCGCGGCCGCCGGCGATGCGCAGTTCGGCGGACGGGTTCGTGAAGCGCATCAGGCTCAGGATGCGCAGGCAGCGCCACGGCGTCAGCTCCCAGCGGCCGGCGAGCGGCGTACCCTCGATCGGGATCAGGAAGTTCACCGGCAGGGAATCGACGCCCGTCTCCCGAAGCGCGAACGCGACGTCGACGATGTCGTCGTCGCTCTCGCCCATCCCGAAGAGCGCACCGCAACACGGCGAGAGGCCAGCGTCCTTCGCGACGCCGACGGTCGCGACGCGGTCCGCGAAGGTGTGCGTCTCGCAAATCTCGGCGTAATACGACTCGCTCGTGTTGAGGTTGTGGTTGTAGGCGTCGACGCCCGCGGCCTTCAGCTCCCGCGCCTGGTCCGGCTCGAGCAGGCCGAGGCACGCGCAAATCTCGGCCTCAGGCAGCGCCGACCGCACCTCCCGCACCGCGGAGGCGATGTGCGCCACATCGGCGTCTGACGGCCCGCGGCCGCTGGCGACGAGACACACGCGCCGGGCGCCGAACTCGTGCCCGCGCAGCGCAGACGTCAGGATCTCGCTCCCCGACAGCAGGTTGTACTTGTCGATCTTCGCACGCGAGAGCTTCGACTGGCTGCAGTAGTGGCAGTCCTCGGGGCAGATGCCGCTCTTGATGTTGACGAGGAAGTTGACCTTGACCGTGTTGCCGAAGAAACGCCGCCTGAGCCGGTGCGCTGCGGCAACGACCGCCGGCGTCTCCGCGTCCGACGCGCGCAGCACCGCCAGCGCCTCCCCCCGCGACGGCGGCCGGCCCGCGAGGGCACGCTCGGCGATCGCGTCCCAGTCGCCCCCGGCTATCACTCTTCGACCACGCCCTGCGAGACGAGGAACTGCTTCGCCTCGTCGACGCTGAAGAAGATGCGCGAGCCGATGGCGTCGATCGCGTCAACGACGTCGTCGTCGGCCGCGTCGTCATACGCCTTGTCGACGATCGCGCTGCGCTCGACGCGTCCCTCGGACGCGTAGCCGCCCTCGATGTAGGGCGCGATCTTGCTCCACTTCACGGGCATGGACGGGCTCCTGGTCGTTGGTTGTTGGTCGTTGGCGAGTATACGGCGACGGGCGCTTATGCGCTCCCGACTGGCGCCCCCTCGACGTAGTACGTCTCGGGACCGGGGCAGTTGCGCGTGATGACGACGACTAGTTCGGCTGTCGCGCTGGCGTTCTCCTCGACGTGGACCTCGAACGCGGGCACATAGACGAAGTCGCCCTCTTCAGCCTCGGTGACATGGCCAAGGCCGTCGCCCGAGTAGAACCGCGCGCGCCCACGCAGGATGTAGATGCTCGTCTCGCACCTTCCGTGGTGGTGCACCTCGGTCCGGCCGCCCGGCGCCGTGGTCACGACGCCGGAGTACAACCCCACGCTTCCCGCCGTCTCCGACGAGATCGCCACTGCCCGCGTCATCGCCTCGTTCTGGCCAGGCCCGGGCGTCACCTGTTCGCGCGGAATGCGCACTACCATGCGCCGAGGCTATCGACACCGACATTGATGGCCAAGCTCTGATTTCTGATTTCTGACTTCTGACCTCCAGCTTCCAGCCGCCGTCGCCGCCGACTACCCTTCCGCCATGCCGCACCGCTTCTTCGCCGGCATCGACCTCGGCGCCACGAACATGCGCGTCATCATCGCCAACGAGGACGGCGAGGTCGAGGCGAAGCGCATCGGCCCGCTGCCGTCCGGCGCCCCGGCCGACGTGCTCGCCAGGGCCGCGCGCACCGTCGACGACCTCGCGCGCAGCGTCTGGCTGGGGGCGAAAGCGGCGGCCGTCGGCATCGCGCTGCCGGGCGCGATCGACCCGGGACGCGGCACCGCCGAGTCCATCGCAAACATGCCCGGCTGGGACAACGTGCCGGTTGGCGGGCTGCTGCACGCAGCGCTCGGCGCGCCGGTCGCCGTCGAGAACGACGCCAACGCGGCCGCCGTCGGCGAGGGCTGGACGGGCGCGGCGAAGGGCATGCGCACATACGCCTTCCTCGCGCTCGGCACCGGCATCGGCGGCGGCGTCGTCGTCGATGGCCGCCTCTGGCGCGGCACGCGCTTCCTCGCCGGCGAGGTCGCGTTCATGCCGATGACGCGCGCGCACGTGCGCGAGCCGGGCTGGCAGCACTGCCTCGAGGGCGAGGCCGGTGGCCGCGCCATGGCGCAGGCGGCGCGCGCGCTGCTCGGCGAAGGCGCGAAGACGGGCGACCTGTTCGACGCCGCGCGCTCCGGCCATGCAGAGGCGCAGGCCTGGCTCGCCTACGTCCAGGAGCTGCTCGCGATGGCCGTCTGCGATATCGTCGCGCTGCTCGACCCCGACGCCGTGATCTTCGGCGGCGGTGTCGTGGCAGCGCAGGGCGAGGCGCTGCTGGGGCGCGTGCGCGAGCTCGTGCACCGCGCGATGCCGGCGCCGGTGCCGGTGCTGCAGTCGGCGCTCGGCGACGACGCGCAGGCGCTCGGCGCGGTGAAGCTCGCCATAGAGGCTGCGGCGACGAGGGCGGCGCGATGAACGCCCGGCCGGAGCCCGACGCCTACTTTATGGGCATCGCCTTCGCCGTGCGCCGCCGCGCGAATTGCATCGGCCGCCGCGTCGGCGCGGTCGTTGTGCGCGACCGCCGCATCCTCAGCAC
>Ga0073934_10002285_pt1 | contig 40843 bp, 19 predicted proteins | sample LarsenN4metaG_FD_76834 | JGI IMG/M metagenome (GOLD analysis project Ga0073934, IMG submission 76834) | Hot spring sediment bacterial and archeal communities from British Columbia, Canada, to study Microbial Dark Matter (Phase II) - Larsen... ...
CCATTTGGCGGGGTCTGCAACGACTCCATGATATCTCTACCACTTGGCTACTACTTTATCAAAGTGACATCTCAACTGTCAAGGCTAATGATGTTAAGAAAGATGTGAGTAAGGCATAGCTTTCAAAGGGGGGTTGGGGGGATTCCGTAGCTGCCCCCCGTCTCCCCATCTCCCCCTTTCCCCCACTACACAACAAACCTACCAAGGCATCCTCTCAGGCAACTATGTTTGGGCCAAGAAATTCGGCGATATTGGTAACGATGTTGGCTATGGCATCGCCGTAGATAGCAGTGGCAACACCTACACCACAGGCTCTTTCAATGGCACAGTGGACTTCGACCCCGGTCCAGGAACTGCTAACCTCACCTCTGCTGGGGGCAATGACATCTTCATCACCAAACTCGACGCCAACGGCAACTATGTTTGGGCGAAGAACCTCGGTGGTAGTAGTGAAGAAATTGGCCATAGCATCACCGTAGATAGCAGTGGCAACACCTACACCACAGGCTTTTTCTATAGCACAGCCGACTTCGACCCCAATTCGGGAGTAGCCAACCTCACCTCTGCTGGGGGCACTGACATCTTCATCACCAAACTCGACGCCAACGGCAACTATGTTTGGGCGAAGAACCTCAGCGGTATTAGTGACGACATTGGCAATAGGATCGCCGTAGATAGCAGTGGCAACACCTACACCACAGGCTCTTTCAATGGCACAGCCGACTTTGACCCCGGTCCGGGAGTAGCCAACCTCACCTCGGCTGGCATTAATGACATCTTCATCACCAAACTCGACGCCAACGGCGACTATGTTTGGGCGAAGAACCTCAGCGGTATTAGTGACGACATTGGCTATAGCATCGCCGTAGATAGCAGTGGCAACACCTACGCCACAGGCTATTTCTCTGGCACAGCCGACTTTGACCCCGGTCCGGGAGTAGCCAACCTCACCTCTGCTGGGGGCAATGACATCTTCATCACCAAACTCGACGCCAACGGCGACTATGTTTGGGCGAAGAACCTCGGTGGTAGTAATAACGACGTTGGCTATAGCATCGCCGTAGATAGCAGTGGCAACACCTACACCACAGGCTTTTTCTATGGCACAGCCGACTTCGACCCCAATTCGGGAGTAGCCAACCTCACCGCGGCTGGCATTAATGACATCTTCATCACCAAACTCGACACCAACGGCAACTATGTTTGGGCGAAGAACCTCGGTGGTAGTAATAACGACGTTGGCAATAGCATCGCCGTAGATAGCAGTGGCAACACCTACACCACAGGCTATTTCTCTGGCACAGCCGACTTTGACCCCGGTCCGGGAGTAGCCAACCTCACCTTTGCTGGCATTAATGACATCTTCATCGCCAAACTCGACGCCAACGGCAACTATGTTTGGGCGAAGAACCTCAGTGGTAGTAGTAACGACGTTGGCAATAGCATCGCCGTAGATAGCAGTAACAACACCTACACCACAGGCTATTTCGCTGGCACAGCCGACTTTGACCCCGATTCGGGAGTAGCTAACCTCACCTCGGCTGGCATTAATGACATCTTCATCGTCAAGCTGAGCGGCAGTCCGATCGTCACCACCATCACCTCCACCCAAACCGATGGCAGCTACTCAGCCAGTCAAGTTATCCCCATTACCGTTACCTTTGACGAACCCATCACCGTCACAGGCACTCCCACCCTCGCCTTAAATACAGGTGCCACCGCTACATACACCTCTGGCAGCGGCACGAATACCCTCACCTTCAACTACACCGTTGCTCCTGGTGACAACACCGCTGACCTTGACTATAGCACCACCACTGCCCTCACTCTCAACGGCGGTACGATAAAAAACATAGGCAACACCACCGATGCCGTTCTCACCCTCCCCACTCCCGGAGCCGCCAACTCATTAGGTGCCAACAAAAATATTATTATCGACACCACTGCACCCACCGTCACCATAGAACAAGCCAGCGGACAAACCGACCCAGCCACCACATCTCCCATCAACTTTACCGTCACCTTCTCCGAACCCATCACCGGCTTTGATGCCAGTGACATCAGCTTCACCGGTAGCACCGCAGGCGGCACATTAACCCCCACCATCACCGGCACTGGCCCCAGCTATAATGTAGCCGTTAGCGGCATGACCAGCAGCGGCACAGTAGTCCCCAGTGTTATTGCCAATGCCGCCACGGACGCCGCAGGCAACAACAACACCGCCAGTACCAGCACAGATAACAGCGTCACCCACAACACCATCCCCACCGTCAGCAACATCGGCAAAACCGGCAACGAAGACAATAACATCACCTTCACCACCGCCAACTTTACCAACAGCTTCAGCGACACTGACGGTGACAACCTCAACAAAATTAAAATCACCAGTCTCCCGACTAACGGCACATTGCAACTCAGCGGCACAAATGTCACATTAAACCAAGAAATCACCGCCGCCAACATCCCTAACCTCACCTTTACCCCCGCCGCCGACTTCAACGGCAACACCAGTTTCACCTGGAATGGCAGCGATGGCAGTAACTACGCCACTAGCGACGCCACTGCTAACCTTACTATTACAGCAGTAAATGATGCTCCCAGCTTCAGCCACCTAGGCAACCAAACCCTCGCCAACTGGACAAACACCACCCAAACCGTCCCTGGTTGGGCAAATACCTTCATTTTCGGCCCCGCCAACGAAAACAGCCAAGCAGTAGCCGACTTCCTGGTAAACATTACATCTGGCACAGACCTATTTACCACCCTACCCGACATCGCCAACAATGGCACCCTCACCTACACCCCCAACGGTAAACCAGGTACAGCCACAGTCTCTGTGCAACTCCAAGACAACGGCGGTATTGCTAATGGCGGTAACGATACCTCAACTGCTCAAACCTTCACCATCATCATCCCACCACCCAAAGTCAACCTTGGAGTCAGTACCACCACAGCAACAGAAGCCGGAACCACCGCCATTACCCTGACTGCCACAGCACAAGGAGCCGTATTGGGGAACCAAACTCTAAACTTAGCCTTAACCGGCACAGCTTCTAATAGTGACTTTAGTGGTACTATTCCCGCACAAATAACCATAGCCAACGGGAGCAATAGCGGACAAGTTACCCTCACCGTCGCCAACGACTTAATAGACGAAGACAACGAAACCGCCACCTTTACTATCAGCAACCCTGCCGCTGGGATTGTGCTGGGAACTACCACCAGTCAAACCATCACCATCACCGATGATGACACCGCCGGATATCTCATCACCCCCATCAGCGGCGACACCAGCGAGTTTGGTTCATCCGCCACCTTCGACATTTCCCTCACCAGTGAGCCAACCGCGATCGTTCCCCTCAACTTTACCAGCGGCGACACCAGCGAAGGCACAGTTACTCCCACCATCACCTTTAACGCTACCAACTGGAATGTTCCCCAAACCGTCACCATCACTGGCGTTGATGATGCAGTAGCCGACGGCAACATCACCTACAATATCACCGGTACTGCCACCAGTAGTGACCAAAAATATAACAATAATAACCCCACTGATGTCACTGTTACTAACACCGACAACGATATCCCAGGGGTAACAGTAATTCAAACTGGCGGAAACACCGAACTAACCGAAGGTAGCATCACCGACACTTACACCATCCAACTCAACACCCTTCCCACTGGCAACGTAGTTGTTACCGCCACTGCTGACGCCCAAACAGAAATAAGTTTAGATGGCATTAACTTCGCCGCCACCCAAACCCTCACCTTTACTACCGCTAATGGCATGACGCCACAAACCGTCACCGTCCGTGCCATTAACGACACCCTACCAGAAAATAACCACAGCGGCCACATCACCCACGCCATTAGCAACAGTGCTGATGTCAATTATCCCACTACTATGACCGTGGGGGACATCAATCCCAATATTACCGATAACGATATCAGCTACAGCCTCACTGGTAGCAGCACCACTGTCAATGAAGGCAACAGTGGCAGCCAACAAATCACCTATAACATTACTAGAACCGGCGCCATCAATGAAATCAGTAATGTAGATTTTAGCTTCAGCGGCACAGCGGCCAACACCATCGATTATAATCTAGTTTCCATCACTGGCACTGGCGTCACCACATCTGGCAGTACCATCACTTTTGCTCCCAATGCCACCCAGTCAACCATCACCGTAGAAGTATTGGGAGACCAAATAGACGAAGACAACGAAAGTCTAATTTTCTCCCTGGTTAACCCTACTGCTACGGGTACTCCCAGCCTCATCGGTTCTCCCGTAACCACTACCATCACCGATGATGATACCGCCGGAATAACTGTCAACCCTACGGCTGGCTTAACCACCAGCGAAACTGGGGGAACCAGCAGTTTTCAAGTTCACCTCAACAGTCAACCAACGGCGAATGTCACCATTAACCTCAGCAGCGATAAACCCGCCGAAGGAACCATAGACAAAAATAGCCTCACCTTCACCGCCGCTAACTGGAACACCCCCCAAACCGTCACCATCACCGGCAAAGATGACCTAGTAGATGACGGCAATATCGCCTACAATATTATCACTGCTCCTGCTACCAGCACTGATGCCAAATATAATGGCATGAATGCCGCTGATGTAGCTGTGACCAACATCGACAATGATATCGCTGGGGTAACTATTACCCAAACTGGCGGTAACACCCAACTCACTGAAGGCAGCATTACCGACACCTACACCATTCAGCTAAACACTCTCCCCACGGGTCAGGTGCAAATAACTGCCACGGCTGACCCACAGACTCAAGTCAGCTTAGACGGGGTAAACTTCGCCGCTAGTCAAAAACTGACATTTACTCCCACCAATGGCATGACGCCACGAACCGTCACCGTGCGTGCCATTAATGACAATACCACGGAAAATATCCACAGTGGCAGCATTACCAATGCCATCAGTAACAGTGCTGATACCAATTATCCCACCACGATGACATTGGACAGCATCAGTGCTAATATCACCGATAATGATATCAGCTACAGTCTCACTGGTGGCACTGCCAATATCACCGAAGGCAACAGCGGCACTCAGCAATTCACCTATAATATTACCAGAGCTGGTGCCCTGAATGAAACCAGCACTGTAGATTTTAGCTTCAGTGGCACTGCCACCAACATCGCTGATTATAAACTGGTTTCCATCACTGGCACGGGAGTTAGCACTACTAATAGTACCATCACATTTGCTCCCAATGCGGCCAGTGCCACTATTACAGCAGAAATAGTGGGAGACCAAATAGATGAAGACAACGAAAGTCTGATTTTATCCCTAGTTAACCCCACGGCTACGGGGACTGCTACTGTTATCGGTTCTCCAGTTACTACAACGATAACCGATGATGACACGGCTGGCTTTACCATTACTCCCACCAGCTTAACCACCACGGAAGCTGCTGGTACTGCTACATTTACTGTAGCTCTCAACACCCAACCCACGGCGGATGTGAAAATCAATCTCAGCAGCAATACCGCTGAGGGAATAATAGATAAACCCAGTCTGACATTTACCCCAAATAACTGGAATACTCCCCAAACTGTCACAGTGACTGGTGTGGATGATTTTGGGGATGATGGGGATATTCCTTATAATATCATCACCAGTGCAGCGACTAGCACTGATGCCAAGTATAACGGCATTAACCCCGTAGATGTGGCGGTGACAAATACCGATAACGACACCGCTGGGGTAGCTCTATCCAGCACTAATGTGGCGGCTTATGAGGGGGGAGCCAGTGGCAGTTATACCGCCGTTCTCACCAGTAAACCTACTGCACCAGTCACGGTGAATTTCAATGGGGGAAGCCAAATTAATCCCCTGGCTGCTCTGACATTTGATAGCAATAATTGGAATGTGCCGCAACCGGTAATTATTACAGCAATTGATGATAATATTGCGGAGGGACTGGCCACAGAGATTATCTCTCATACTGTCACCAGTAGTGATGCGAACTACAATGGCGTTAATGTGGGGACGGTGGCGGTTTCTATTACCGATAATGATACAGCGGCGGCGCCTTTGGTGCAACCGTTGGGACGGCTGGATGTGATGGAGAATGGCGGCGATGATGTTTATGAGCTATTCCTGACGACGCAACCGACGGCTAATGTGAATGTGGCTATTGTCACCGATGGACAAACTACGGCGAATGTGCCTTATTTAACCTTTACTCCGTCTGACTGGAATATCCCTCAGTTGGTGCGGGTGTCGGCGGTGGATGATGCGGTGGTGGAGGGGGCGCATTCCAGTAATATCAGTTTTGTGGCGAGCAGTGCGGATGGGTTTTATCAGGGGTTGCCTATCAGTGGCATTGTGGCCAATATTGCGGATAATGAGAATGTGGGTTTGGTGCAGAGTTTGCCCACACCAGGTAGTCTGATGGGTACGGGTGCGGATGATAAGATTGTGGGCTCTGCTGGGGCAGATGTGATTAATGGTCGTGGGGGAAATAATGCGATAGATGGTGGGGATGGAGATGATGTGTTGTCTGGTGGTGCTGGGGCGGATTATATCATAGGTGGGGCGGGTTTAGACTTGCTTTTTGGTGGCCAAGGTGAGGATTATTTGGATGGTGGTGATGATGATGATGTGATTTTCGCGGGGATGGGGAGTGACAGGATATATGGTGGCACTGGGAATGATAAGTTGTTTGGGGAGCAGGGGAATGATTATTTGTTTGGCGGTGCGGGTGTAGATACTCTGACTGGGGGTGCAGGACGGGATGCGTTTGTTGTTGGTAATGGCACCGGCGGGATGACAGTGGAAATGGCGGATGTGATTACAGATTTTGTGTCTGGTGAGGATGTAATTGATTTAATCGCACCATTGGTGTATGATGGGGTAGCTATCAGTGATGGTACTGGGTTGTATGCTGGGGATGCCTTAGTGCAAAATGCGCTCACCGGTGAGTTTTTAGCGCGGTTGCAGGGGGTTGATGCTCGGAGTTTGACTGAGGTTGATTTTATTTGAGGTTGGGAATTCTGCCTTGATATTCTAGGGATGGCGTGGTGAGGTAGAGCGATCGCGCCGCCGTCCCAGGGGTACTCGATGTCACCAGGGGTGAGAATATTTTTCCCTTCCGCCCCCTGGGGATGAATTTACCAAATCAGGAAACCTCTCACCAGAGAATTCAGTCTCAGGCCAAAAGCGAAGCTGGTGGCGGTGAGTCCCGGCTATTTGGTCACGCTTCTAGCCAGAGGTTGATATACCTCATACTATAGCTGTTCTCAGTTGGATGTACTACGGCCCATCAAACCGGTCAGCGTAGGGGTGGGGACCCCGGGAGCCCCCCTGACAGGTTTTTACGTAGTTCACAAAGGATAAGAACCGGTGTATTTACATTTATAAATGTAACAAATATTGCACCTTTACGGTGAAATATTTTCTATTCACCCATCTATCTGCTACATTAATAAATGTAATGATTTATATCACAATTTGTCAACTAAAATTACTGGCGATTATCCTAACAGAGCCAGTCCGATATAAATCTGGTCAAACTACCAAATAGAATCTAGAGTTAATCTAGTTAAAAATGCTGATTTCCTAATTAGGAAACAGCCGAACCCCGTGTTATAGTAAAACCAAGGGCGATCGAAAAAAGAGGTTATGGTGATGAATATTCAAATCAGCAGCAACTACCAGGGTGAACAAATTGCACATAATCTGGTTAACCGGGCGTCAAGACAACTCCTAGTCATCGACCCCCAAGTACCAGACTACCAACAACTCGCCGCCGGTATCCAACCCGGAGTCGAACTCCTCATCCTCGACCCGAACCGAGATGGCATCGAGCAAATCACCGAATACCTCACTGGTGAGAGGATGGGAAGTGTGGGAAGTGTGGGGAGTGTGGGGAGTAATCTTCCCCCTCTTCCCCCTCTTCCCACACTTCCCACACTTCCCCATCCTCCCTCCCTCCACATCATCTCCCACGGCTCCCCCGGCACCATCTACCTAGGCAATAGCACCCTAGAACTCAGCAACATCGAGCAATACCGCCACCACCTGCAACAGTGGCAAGTCAACCAGCTCCTCCTCTACGGCTGCCATGTGGCTGCTGGTGACGCCGGAACCGAATTCCTGCAAAAACTATCCCAAATCACCCAAACCCAAATCTACGCCAACCCGCACCCCACGGGCAATGCAGCCCTAGGCGGCACCTGGCACCTCCAACCCCAAAGCCCCCCTTTCAAAGGGGGGTTGGGGGGATTCCGTAGCCGCCCCCCGTCCCCCCATCTCCCCCTCTCCCCCGCCACACAACAAACCTACCAAGGCATCCTCTCAGGCAATTTAGTTTGGGCCGAAGGTTTGGGCACCACTGGTGACGACCAGAGCCGTAGCATTGCCGTAGATAGTAGCGGCAACACTTACATCACTGGCCATTTCTCTGGCAATCTTGCTGTAGGTACTGATAGCCTAGTGGGAGCGGGCGGCGCAGACATCATCATCACCAAACTCGACCCAGACGGCAACTACCTTTGGGCAAAAAGCCTTGGCACCAGTGGTAGTGACCAAGGCTGGAATATCGCTTTAGATAGTAGTGACAACACCTACATCACTGGCCATTTCTCTGGCACTCTTGCTGCAGGTACTGATAGCCTAGTGGGAGCGGGCGGTGAAGACATCATCATCACCAAACTCGACCCTAACGGCGACTACCTCTGGGCAAAAAGCCTTGGCAGCACTGGTAATGACCGGGGTTGGGGTATCACTTTAGATAGTAGTGACAACATCTACACTATTGGCGCTTTTAACGGCACTGTTGACTTTGACCCTGGTGCAGGAAATGCTCCCCTGACTTCCGCTGGCGCGGAAGACATCTTTATCACCAAATTCGACCCTAACGGCAACTACATCTGGGCGCAAAGCTTCGGTGGCACTGCTGGCGACTATGGCTATAAGATTGCCCCAGATGGTAGCGGCAATATCTACACCACTGGCCATTTCTACAACACGGTTGACTTTGACCCCGGTCCAGGAACTGCTAACCTCACCGCGATCGGGACGCTAAATGACATCTTCATCAGCAAATTAGACGCCAGCGGTAACTACGTCTGGGCAAGGAGCTTCGGCGACGGCGGTTACGACTCCAGCTTAGACATCACTGTGGATAGTAGCGGCAACAGCTACACCACCGGCTATTTCTATGCCACTGTTGACTTTGACCCTGGTGCAGGAGTTGCTAGCTTCACCTCCACTGGTGGAACCTGGGACGCCTTCATCGTCAAACTCGACCCCAACGGTAACTATATCTGGGCAAAAAGCCTTGGCAGCACCGGTGACGACTTTGGCCAAAGCATTGTCTTAGATAATAGCGGTAACACCTACATCACCGGCTCTTTCACTGGCACTGTGGACTTTGACCCCGGTCCGGGTGTTGCCAACCTCACTTCGGCTGGGGGTGATGACATCTTTGTGGTCAAACTCGACGCCAACGGTGACTATGTTTGGGCAAAGAACCTTGGCGGTGGTAGTAATGAGTCTGGTTATGGCATTGCTGCAGATAATAGCAGCAGCATCTACACCACTGGCTATTTCTCTGGCACAGGCGACTTCGACCCCAACACCGGTGTTACTAACCTCACCTCGGTTGGGAGTAATGACATTTTCATCGCCAAACTCACTGGCAGTCCCATTGTCACTGCCATCACCTCAGCCCAAACCGATGGCACCTACGGCATTGGCACAGTTATCCCCATCACCGTCACCTTCTCGGAAGCTGTCAACATTACCGGCACCCCCACCCTCACCTTAAACACCGGTGCCAATATCACTTATGCTTCAGGCAGCGGCACGGATACCCTCACCTTCAACTACACCGTTGCCACAGGTGAGAACACCGCCGACCTCGACTATAGCAGCATCACCGCCCTAGCGCTGAGCGGTGGCACCATCAAAAACCTTGCCAACACCGATGATGCCATCCTCACTCTACCCACTCCCAGCGCCATAAACTCCCTCGGTGCCAATAAAAACCTCATCATCGATGGCATCGCTCCCACCGTCACCATAGAACAAGCCGGAGGACAAACCGACCCCGCCACCGCCGCTCCCATCAACTACACCGTCACCTTCTCAGAAACCGTCACCGGTTTTGATGCCAGTGACATCAGCTTTACTGGTAGCACCGCAGGCGGCACATTAACCCCTACCATCAGCGGTAGTGGCACAACTTATAATGTAGCCGTTTCCGGCATGACCACCAGTGGCACAGTTGTCCCGAGTGTTATTGCCGGTGCCGTCACCGACGCCGCCGGTAACGACAACACCGCCAGTACCAGCACAGATAACAGCGTCACCTACAACACTATTCCCACTGTCAGTAATATCAGCAAAACCGGCAATGAAGATAGTAACATCACCTTTGCTGCCGCTGACTTTACCGCTGGCTTCACCGATGCTGACGGCAACAGCCTCAATAAAATTCAAATTACCAGTCTCCCGGCTAATGGCACATTACAACTGAGCGGCGGTAATGTCACTTTAAACCAAGAAATACTACTCGCCAGCATTCCCAACCTTACCTTTATCCCCGCCGCCAACTTCAACGGGAGTAGCAGTTTCACCTGGAACGGTAGCGATGGCAGTAACTACGCTCCTACTGCTGCTACTGCTAACCTCACAGTTGCCGCAATAAACGACGCTCCCAGCTTCAGCAACAGCGGAAACCAAACCCTGACAACCTGGACAAACACCGCTCAAAGCGTCAGCAACTGGGCAAATACCTTTGTTTTCGGCCCAACGAATGAAAACACTCAAACCGTCGCCGACTTTCTGGTAAACGTCACATCTGGTAATACCTTATTTACCACCTTGCCAGATATCGCCAATGATGGCACCCTGACCTACACCCCCAACGGAACTCCTGGTACAGCCACAGTCTCTGTTCAACTCCGAGACAATGGCGGTACAGCGAATGGCGGCGTTGACACCTCCGCTCCCATCAGCTTTAACATTGTCATCCCCCCACCCACAGTCAACCTTTCAGTCAACACCACCACAGGTACAGAAGCCGGAACCACCGCCATTACCCTCACCGCCACCACACCAGGCCCCGTATTTGGCAACCAAACTCTAAACCTCGCCTTAACTGGTACAGCATCAAACGCTGATTTTAGCGTTACTATTCCTGCGCAAATTACCATAGCTAATGGTAGCAGCACTGGGTCTGTTACCCTCACAGTTGCCAATGACCTCCTCACCGAAGGTGACGAAACCGCCACTTTCACTATCAGCAACCCATCCACGGGTATTTTGCTGGGAACCACCACCGCTCAAACCATCACCATCACTGATGATGACACCGCCGGTATCACTATAATTCCCACCAGCGGCTTAACCACCACAGAAGCGGGGGGAACTGCCACATTTACAGTGGCTCTGAATACCCAACCCACAGGAGATGTGACAATTAACCTTAGCAGCGATAATGTGGCTGAGGGAACTATAGACAAACCCAGTTTAACCTTTACTGCCGCTAACTGGAATACGGCCCAAACTGTGACCGTGACTGGTGTAGATGATTTAGTTGCCGATGGCAATATCGCCTACAATATTATCACCGCTCCTGCCACCAGCACTGACGCCAACTACAATGGCATCAACCCAGCAGATGTGGCTGTCACCAACAGTGATAATGAGACAGCGGGGATAACCGTCACTCCCACCACTGGTTTAACCACCACAGAAGCTGCTGGTACTGCCACATTTACAGTGGCTCTGAATACCCAACCCACAGGAGATGTGACAATTAACCTCAGCAGCGATAATGTGGCTGAGGGGACTATAGACAAACCCAGTTTAACCTTTACTGCCGCTAACTGGAATACGGCCCAAACTGTGACCGTCACTGGTGTAGATGATTTAGTTGCCGATGGCAATATCGCCTACAATATTATCACCGCTCCTGCCACCAGCACTGACGCCAACTACAATGGCATCAACCCAGCAGATGTGGCGGTCACCAACAGTGATAATGACACATCGACAGATATTGTCAACCCAGTGACCCCATCCCTTCCCCCTAGCACGATGCTAGATGATACCCGAAGAATAGGGGTAGTGCAACCAGTCGGACGGCTGGATGTGATGGAGGGTGGCGGTGAGGATATTTATAAGCTGTTCCTGACGACGCCACCAGTGGCAAATGTGGATATTGCCATTATTACGGATGGGCAAACCACGGCAAATGTGCCAAATGTAACTTTTACTCCTGATAACTGGAATATCCCGCAAGTGGTGCGGTTGTCAGCCGTTGATGATAATGTGGCGGAAGGTTTGCATACCAGTAATGTGCGGCTGGTGACGACCAGTTTGGATGGGGATTATCATAATTTGTCTATCAATGGGATTACTGTCAGTATCGCGGATAATGAGACTGTGGGTTTGGTGCGGAGTTTGGCCACAGCTTCTGGTGTGATGGGTATGGGTGCTGATGATCAGATTGTGGGGTCTGTTGGTGATGATGTGATTAATGGTCGTGGGGGAAATAATTATTTAGATGGTGGGGATGGAGATGATGTGTTGTCTGGTGGTGCTGGGGCGGATTATATCACAGGTGGGGCGGGTTTAGACCTGCTTTTTGGTGGCCCCGGTGAGGATTATGTGGATGGTGGTGATGATGATGATGTGATTTTTGGTGGGATGGGGAGCGATCGGCTATATGGTGGCACTGGGAATGATAAGTTGTTTGGGGAGCAGGGAAATGATTATTTGTTTGGCGGTGCCGGTGCAGATAGTCTGACTGGGGGACCCGGACGGGATGCCTTTGCCATTGGGAATGGTCTGGGAGGGATGACGGTGGAAATGGCAGATGTGATGACAGATTTTGTGATTGGCGAGGATGTAATTGATTTAATTTCGCCGTTAGTGTATGATGGGGTGGCTATCAGTGATGGTACTGGGTTGTATGCGGGGGATGCCTTAGTGCAAAATGCGCTCACCGGTGAGTTTTTAGCGCGGTTGCAGGGGGTGGATGCGTTGAGTTTGAGTCGGGCGGATTTTGTGTGATGTCATTGTAGAGTTGTAGGGTGGGCAGGGTACTGCCCACTACAATATACGTGTAGGGGCGATTCGCGAATCGCCCCTACGAACCTAACGGTTTCTATCCTATGGCAAAATACAGCCTTTTGCCCGTCTATCTGGGACATGCCCTCACCCCAAACCCCTCTCCCAGAAAGGGAGAGGGGCTTTTGAGCAGTCCCAGATCATTTGACAAAGTGCTGGATAAATTTTTTTAGGGTTTGGTTTTGAGGAGAAATTATGCTGCCATCAGTTAGGGTGTTACTTTTGTCGCCATTGTCAGCAATTCTGGGGGGGTTGTTGCTGCCATTAGGGTTGGGTGAGCTGGCGAAAGCTGAAATGCAGCCGCTGGTAGTAGCCCAAGTGATTCCCGCTCCAGATGGGACTGGGACTGTGGTGGAGGTGCAGGGGAATAAATATGAGATTACTGGGGGTAAAACTTCGGCTGATGGAGCTAACCTGTTTCACAGTCTGCAAGAATTTGGGCTGACTCAGGGGCAAATTGCTGATTTTATGGCATCTCCAGACATCCGCAATATTTTGGGCAGGGTATCGGGGGGTAATGCTTCAATTATTGATGGTTTGATTCAGGTTAGCGGTGGTAATGCTAATCTGTTTTTGATGAATCCGGCAGGGATTGTGTTTGGGCCGAATGCGAGTTTAAATGTGCTGGGTTCGTTTACGGCGACTACGGCGACGGGGATTGGGTTTGATTCGGGTTGGTTTGAGGCATTTGGCAATAATGATTATGGCGCGTTGGTGGGTAATCCCAATGCTTTTAGTTTTAGGATTGCCCAACCGGGAAGCATTATTAATGTTGGTGATTTAGCGGTAATCAATGGCAATTTAAATTTAATTGGGGGAACGGTAGTTAATAGTGGGTCTCTGATGGCTCCGGGTGGGGATATTACGGTTGCTGCTGTGCCTGGTAGTAATATAATCCGCATTTCTCAACCAGGACATCTGCTCAGTTTAGAGGTTGAGTCCTCTGGTTCTGGGTTTTCTGCGGTTTCGCTACCGCAAATGCTGACTGGGAGCAAGATTAATCATGCGACTACCGCTACGGTGACTGACTCTGGCGAGGTGATTCTGAGTGGTTCTGGGTTATCGGTGAGTAATGGGGATGTGGTGGTTGTCGCTGGGCAAAAGCCTCTGAGAATAGAGGGAAAAACGGTTAATTTTGCTGCTGATAATCAGCTCACTTTAGTGTCGGCAGACTTGCGCACGGATGGAGAGATGCGCTTGGATGCGGCTGGTGGGGTGATGGTTAGGGATGGCAGTTTTACGGCTGGGGGTAATCTCAGCATTCAAGGAGATGGCAGTATTGATATTTTGGCCATTCCGGGGGCGAATAATTATCCGTTCCAATCTGGGGGCGATATTACTTTAGTGAGTAATGGTGATGTTTATACAGATTCTCACTTTGGGGCGCGGGGCAGTTTCTCGATTCAGAAGTTGGGGGGAGATGCAGCTAAGCTGATTAGCCGGTATGATCCAATTATTTCGGCGCAGGGTAATGTTGTTTTTGGCGATTATACTGGGGTATCGCTGAAGGTGGAGGCGACGGGGGCAATTACCACTCGGAATATTATCGTTACTGGGCCGGATACGACGTTAGGTGCTTCATCAGACCCGGATGCAGCGATTCTGCGCAATAGTCCGGCGGTGATTCTTCGTGCTGGTGTTGCCAACCTGAGCAGTGGGCCCAATTTACCTCCTGATACTGCTGTGGCGGGGACTTCTTTTGCTTTGGCTCCAGGGGAGTTGGCCGATCGGCTGATTGTGGGTACTATCTCCACCCCCGGCGGACCAGTAATCTTAAACGCTGCTGGTAATATGTTTGTGGATGATATCAGCACTGGCGGCGGCGAAATCAATATCAGTGCTGGGGGCAATATCAATGCTAGTGGCTTAAATTCCAGTAACAGCAACGGTAATGGTGGTTTGATTACCATCAATGCTGGCGGTAGTATTACTGGAGATATCCTTAATTCTAGTAGTTTTTCCGGTCTTGGCGGCAATATCACCCTCAATTCGCCTACAGATATCAATGTCTTATCTATAAATGCTCAAGGCGGTGGCTTCGTCAATATCACGGCGGGTAACTTCTTCCGTGCTACGGGCAGTTTTACTGATAGAAACGGTATCACTGCTAGCATTGCCACTGCTATTGACGCATCAACTGGCGGTGCTATCAATATCCGCCATGCTGGTGGCACGACAACTCCTTTTATCATCGGCGATGCTACCACTAATGGCACCGCCGCCGCCATTACCAGCGGGGTGGAAACTGTTGCACCCTTATTCCAAGTACCCGTACCGCCGGGAGTCTTTAACCGCAGTAATATCACGATTACTACTGATAGCCCAGAATTACCACCAGAACCAGAACCTGAAGTAATTCCGCCAGAGGAGATTATCCCGGAAGAGCCAGTTATCGCCCCGGAAACTAGCATCCCGGAACAGCCAGTTATCGACCCGGAAACTAGCAACCCCCAGCAGCCGGTGATTCCGGGAGAAAATATCACTCCCGAGGAACCAGTTATCAACCCAGAAATTACCATCCCGGAACAGCCGGTTATCAACCCGGAAGATATCATCCCCGAACAGCCAGGGGTGACTGGGGAAAATATCATCACCGAACCGCCGGTTATTGTGACGGAGAACATTGATGTAACGGGAAATATTATCGAGGCCGAAACTCTGGCTGAATTTTCCTCTACTGAGGTGCAAACCACCATCTTAAAGGATTTGCAGGCATCAGTGGCTAGTGTCAGCGAGGATGTGAACAATCAGATTATGTTCACCAGCGTTGATACCCGCGCTACGGTTAGCACTACTCCCCTGCCCTACGGGGCTAACTCTTTCACTGTTGACCCCAACATCTTCCCCCAGGATCAGCGTCCTTCTCCTCAGTTTTTGGGGTTTAATAATCAAATTGTTGAGTTCCAAGCCCTTTTAGACTCTTTCAGTGATGGAGGGTCAGAATTTGAGGGCAGTTTTGCCGATTATCAAGGGGAGTTGTCCGCCTCGGATGCCCAGTTTACCGAAGAATTTGATGTGGCTGCTGCTGATTTAATTGCCGATTCTATTACGGCTGACGCGAAAGTAGTTGACACCGGCGGTTTGTCCTTTGGTGATAATGTTGCTAGCGCCGGTGGCGGTGGTTCTGGTGGCAGTAGCTCCGGTGGCGGTGGTGCAAATGGTGGCGCTAATGGTGGGGGCAACATTGCTAACTCTGGTGGTGGTGATGGTGCTAATGGTGGTGGCGCCGGTGGTGGCGCCGGTGGTGGCTCCGGTGGTGGCTCCGGTGGGGGCAATGGTGCTAATGGTGGCGATGGTGGTGGCGGTGGTGACTCCTCTGGTGGTGGCGGTGATGGAGCGGCGAATAGTGACGGAGCTGCTGATGCCGCCAACTCGGCTGGTGGTGGGAGTGGTTCTTCTGACAGTGCCAGTGTTGATGCCAAAATGGATCGGATTTTTGGTGGTAGCGATTTAGAAGGCACGGTATGGCAAGTTGAGCAGTACCGGAACCAGGAATTTGAAGAGTATTTGGGGGTGAAGGCGAATCTCGATCGCCAAGCCGTAGCCATATCTAATTTCCGCAACACCCTGAAACAACTCAACGAGCAAACCAACACTAACACTGCCATCATCTATATGGTGGCACGCGCCGAGCAGCTAGAAGTCGTCATTTTCACCGGTGAAGGCGACCCCATCCGCACTAGCGTCCCCGAAGCCAAACGGGAAGTGCTGATGCCTCTGCTGACAAAGCTGCGCTCTGAAATGACTAACCCCCGCAAACGCAATACCACCAGTTATTTACCCTTCGCCCAAGAGCTATATAAATTGATGATTGCTCCCATAGAAAAAGCCTTGGAGGGTCAAACCATAGACTGTTTGGTGTTTTCTATGGATGCGGGGTTGCGCTCTCTTCCCATTGGGGCTTTGCACGACGGCGAAAAGTTCCTCGCAGAAAAGTACAGCTTGGGGATGATTCCCAGTTTTGCTCTGCTCGATGCCACCTATCAATCTCTGAAAGATGCCAACATCATGGCACTGGGAGCGAGTCAATTTAGCGACAACACTCCCCTCCCCGCTGTTCCGGTGGAACTAAAAACCATCACTTCCGAGTTAGGTGTTGACAAATTTTACCTCAACCAAGAGTTTACCCGGGCCAATCTCTCTCAGCCCAGAGCTGCGGGTTCAGCTAACATCCTCCACTTGGCTACTCACGCGGATTTTCAGCCAGGAGCATTAACTAACTCGTATATTCACTTGTGGAATGACAAGCTGACTTTAGACCAAATTCCTGATATGGGATGGGGCAACCCGCCTCTAGATTTGCTGGTAATTTCGGCTTGTCGCAGTGCCTTGGGAGACCGAGAGGCGGAGTTGGGTTTAGCAGGTTTGGCGGTGAAAAGTGGGGTACGCACAGCGATCGCCAGTTTGTGGTCTGTGAGCGATGAAGGCACTTTAGCACTAATGAGTGAGTTTTACCGCCAGATTGAAACAGCTCCGACGAAAGCGGAAGCTCTCCGCCGAGCCCAAGTAGCGGTAATTCGCGGTGAAATTACGGTGCAAAATGGTACTTTACGGGCGGCAAACCGAGGGGCTGCGATCGAGCTACCACCCGAACTGGCTGGGGTGACGAAAGAAAGTCTGAGTCATCCTTATTACTGGTCAGCTTTTACCGTGATTGGTAGTCCTTGGTAGCCCAGTTTGTAGTTGGGCTTTAGCCCTCCGCCAGTTTGTAGTTGGGCTTTAGCCCTCCGCCAGTTTGTAGTTGGGCTTTAGCCCTCCGCCAGTTTGTAGTTGGGCTTTAGCCCTCTTTCAAACCTAAGATTGGGCTGAAGCCCAACTACGAACCTAAGATTGGGCTGAAGCCCAACTAAGAACCTAAGATTGGGCTGAAGCCCAATTAAGAACCGGGAAATTATTTCACAAACCACAAACCTGCTTCTGGCTGTAGAATTTGGGCAAGGGGTTGCAAGGGGGCAATGGTTTCGCCGCCGATTTTTTGAATGGAGTTAGCTGGCGGTTGGACGATCAAGATGTTTTTCAAGGCTTCGGCGTGGTTGCCAATCACGTTTAATAGGAGATTTTCTGGCTGACATTTTTCTTGAACATCGCGCACGAAGCAAATGGCATTGCTATTATTTAATTCCCCGGTGGTCAAGAGCATATCTTCGATGCTATTGCCATTCACGGTGATGATGCCGTTGAGTTTGGTAGTGACATCTTCACAGCGGGTTTGGGGGGGTAGCAATTGGGATTCATTCCAAATGAGGACGGGTTGGGGGATGGAGTTGTTGCCGTTTTGGGCGAAGGTTGCCCAACCCCGATCGTACTGGATACAGGTAAATGGGAATCTGGGTAATGATGCTGGTAAACTGAGATTATGCGGATTGGTTTCGGCAATCAGGGTGTTGCTGATTTTGTTGGCACGAAATAGATTATTTTCTATGTCAGGCAGTTGGGCTTGGGGCTGGATTAAGATGCCGTATTGACTGTTATTTTCAATAATGTTATCTTCTAATATGGGGCGAGAATTATCAAGAATAATGATACCAATGCGGTTGCCCAGTAGGTGATTTCCTGCTATAGTAGGATTGGCAGTGGCTCCAATCACTAAGGCCAAGCCATTATTGTAAAACTGATTTTGGTGGATATTGGCAGCACCTTCACCGATCATGGCAATACCATTAGCGGGATTATCGTGAAATTTGTTATTTTCTATGACCGGTGCAGCCATACCGGTGATGAGAATTCCTTCTCGCTGGCTCTTGGTAAAGGTGTTGTTACGGATGATGGGATTACTGTTTTCTATCCAAATGCCAGTACCTTGAGGGTTGGTAATGGTAACGCCTTTGATTTCGGCGCGATCGCCCGCCACAATCGCCAGATTTTGCCTTCCCAAATTGCGCGTCATCTCCCAACCACCACCACTGATAATGATGGCTTGCCCTTGATTGCTTTCATCACCTTGCAGAATCACCCCTGGTTTAACTTTAATTGGGAATTGTTCTTTAGTGTTATACAAACCCGGCGCTAAATTAATAATAGTACCGGGCTGCGCCCCTTGCAAGGCGTAACTAATGCTTTGAAAAGGATTATCAGGAGTTTTCCCCGCACTAGCTTTATTCGCACCCCGTTGGGGGTCGATGTAGTAAACTGTTGCTGTAGTTGTCGGAGCTGGAGTAGCAGATGGCAAAGGAGTGGGAGAGGCAGCAGTGACTATCTCCACCGGAGCTGAATTAAACGGAATTTGGGCAGCTTGAATTTGGGGAGAATTGAGAAAAAGACTAATGGGAATCCCGCAACTATGGTTAGCGCTGACTTCTGGCGTGCTACAATTGTTTTCAATCCCCCTACCTCTCCCGTGAATACCGATTAATTCCCCGTTAGCATTAAATAGGGGACCGCCGCTCATCCCGTCGCCGGTTTCACTGGTGTAGAGCAAGCTATAACCACCGTCAGCAATGGGGGGATTAACGATTTCGGCGATATTCCCGGGAGAAAAGCGACGCTGACGCACAGTAATGCGCAAATCATCAGGATTAGGCAAACCACTGATAAAAACTGGCTCATTAGTAGCAACTGCTCCCCTAGCAATTCTCGCCACTTCATGGGGAGTTGCGCTGGTGAATTTGAGCAAAGCCAAATCTAAGCCGCTGATTTTTTCCCCCAAAGCTCCCGCCTGGTTGCCTAACGGAATCATATCAGGACTATTAGCCCTGGCATCTATATAATACACCGCACCATCATCAGTGGCGATCGCGTGGAAACCCCCAGTTTTACTCACCACATGCAAAGCCGTCAGCACATAGTAAGTATTGCCAGACCTCGCCACCAGCACCCCGCTACCAGTTTTTTGCCCCGCCACCACCAGTTTATCACCTTTTTGGGTCAAATTGGGGCTAATCAGCACCGAAACTCGCCGTGCCATTGCCTCAATTTCCGCAGGAGTTGCTGCCATCGCCCTTTGAGAATACGGGAAGCGATGATTTACAATATAATCCCGGAAGCCATGACCAAAAATAGCCAATATCGCCAATGCTGCACCAATACGAGCAGCCTTACTACCAGATAATATCATGGTGTTTTGCTTGTCAACTACCCTGAATTAATTATGCAGTTAATTGGCAAGAAACCCGGTTGCTTTCACAAACCGGGTTTCTCTCAATACCCAATATGATGCGGAAGCACCTATTGTGCAGTATTAACAAACCATAAACCCAGTTCGGGAGCCAAATTATCAGCCACGGCTTGCAAAGGTGCTACCGCTTCTTCGCCCAACTCCTGCACCGGGTTGCCCCCACCTTTCACGCTGAAAGCAATCAACCGGCGTAACACCTCAGCGGGGTTGCTGGCGTTGCTGCCACTGAGGGCAAATAGCATATTATTGGGTTGGCAGCTTTCCGCCACATTCTTGACTAAGCAAACCACTTTGCTGTCATTCACCCTACCGGTGGCAAATAGCATATTATCAAATTTGCCGCCTTTTTCTGTCACCATTTGGTTGAGCCGCTGAGTGACTTGCAAGCAGCGGTTTTCTGGGGAGTCAAATTCTGTACTCTTCCAGATAATCATGGGTTGGGGAATCGAAGCATTTCCCTTTTGCGCCACGGTGGCAAAACCGTTAGTATAGGGTTCGCAGGTAAAGACAGTTTTTTGCTCTCCCATCGCCACGGTGGGTGTGGGGGGGACGCCTTGGGGTTCCCTGGCGATAAACGTGTCGGTGCGATCGTTATTCTGGAAAACATTGCTACTGGCGATTTCCGGTTGCGATTGGGCAATCGCCACCACACCATATTCGCTATTATTCTCGATCGTATTGCCCCGTAAAATCGGACGAGCCTGCTGTGTCACCACCACCCCAACGCGATTTTGGCGAATTTGGTTATTTTCAATAATCGGGGCCGCATCATGGCCGATCGCCAAGCCAAAACCCGTATCCAGGAACACATTACCCCGGATTAGTCCTTTTGCCTCCCGCGTCACCGAAATCCCATTGCCACCATTATAAGCAAACTGATTATTCTCGATCACCGGTTCCGATCGACCCGAAACAAAAATTCCCTCCCGATTATTGCTCACAAATGTACTATTACTAATCACCGGATTGCCATTCTCTATCCAAACCCCCGTCCCCCGCGTTTCCGCATTCGTCACCGTCACCCCCAGAATTTGGCTGCTATCTTCTGCTAAAATAGTCACATTCTGTCGCGCCCAAGTCCGGCTGACATAACGACCGCTACCCACAATCAACACCCCTTCACCCTGGCGACCTTCATCACCCCGCAAAATCACCCCCCGTTTCAGCTGCAGGGGAAACACTTCCCCCGCACTATACCGCCCCGGGGCTAATTGAATCACCGTCCCCGCATCCGCTTTTGCCAAAGCCGCCGTAATCGTCCGCAGGGGATTTGCCGATGTATCGCCACCTACTTCATCATTGCCCCGTTTCGGGTCAACATAAATAACAGTTTGACCCGCCATAATTTGCCCATTCATAGCTGGCTGAGATTCTCCCCCGATGCTGGCATTATTAGCCATCACCCCAGGGGATAACCAGGCATTTAACATCAAACTTGCTACCGTGGATGCACTCAAGAAAGCTAAGGCCGTACCTTTCAATAGATAATTATAATTTTTCACTTTTTCTCTCTCCCAAATTGGGGTCACTTGTACCTTGTCCGCAAGTCCGCTTGTCCCTTATCCCTTGTCCCTTGTAGGGGAGATTCGCGAATCCACCCGACCAACGGACAAATGAGCAATGACAAAAGACAAATGACCAATAACAAATGACCATTTCTGGCTAAGTAAACAAGCACTTTTACCGGTTTCCGGACAGCAATTTTATTCTTTTAAGAGACAAAAAATATATCCGATCGCCCGGATTTTTGCCCGCGATTATCCGAGCAATACCCTGTTTTCCCACAATTTACAAAACCGGAATTGCGCCACAAGACCCCCCATCAATTATGATTGTTCCCCTGACAGCATAAATTTATTTTAAGTTATGTAAATTTTTCTTTAAAAGGCGAAAATTATCTTGGTTCGGAGGGGTGATTCGCGAATCACCCCTACAGCGCAAAAAAATCATCGTTTTTTGGAAAATTAACTTGGTTCTGTATCACTCTCCGCCACCTCCGCCCCAAAATCCACCTTATCATACAAATCAGCTAGAGCAATTATAAACTCAAACGCTTGGAAAGATACCGTCGCCTCTAAACCATCATACTCCCGAAATAGCCAAGCCTGACCCTCAGTTTTGGTGTAATGTTCCACATGGGGAGCATATTGTTCGATAAGTAAATACTCGCTAAAACTGGGAATAGTCCGATAAGCGGCAAATTTATCATCTTTATCATAACTGCGGGTTGATTTTGATAACACCTCCGCAATAACCAAAGGATTCAACACCGTATCATTGCGCCCCACTTGCAATTCTATGGGCTGACGGATTATCATCACATCAGGATAAGTATAAACCCGCTTCTCCGGGATACACAGGCGTTGGTCTGTGACAAAAACATGATAGGGTTGGCGTCGCAAGGCAAAATTTAATGCGCCCGCCAAATTCAGGGTAATTTGATTATGATTAGGCGTACCACGAGGCATAAGAATAATTTCTCCGTTACGATACTCATGGCGTTCCGTGGATGGAGCTTCTTGCGCTAAATATTCAGCCACCGTGTAGGTGCGTTGGTTGATAGTAGAAGTCATCGCCACTCTTGGGTCAAGGATAATTTAATTATATAGCAATCCTAAATGGGTTGTGGTAATTGTAGGGGCAGGCCCCCCGGTTTCCCCTGAGCCTGTCGAAGGGTGGCTGCCCCGGAGCGTCTGGGGGCAACCACTTCTGGATTGCCCCTCCAAAAATATTACGATTGAAATAGGATTGCTATAGTTCAATTTTGACCAGCAAACCAAAACCCCGATTTCCTCAAGAAACCGGGGTTTTGTTGCCTAGAAAATCAGTCAAGTGGGGATAACCCACTTCCAGACTAAATCGTGGCGAAATCAGACTCAGTAATCAAACTGAAGTTGACCCCAGAAAGAGTAGCTAAACGCTCTCCATCCAAATCGATAAACGTAGTCGCAGTATCACCGCTGACAGTCAAATCAGCAAACGAGATACCGCTCAACCAAATCATATCCACAGTATCGGCAAAGTCAGTAATCACATCACTGCCAGAGCCAGCCGCCAAGACAAACTTATCACTGCCAGTGCCACCAGTGAGAGTATCGCTCCCCTTGTCACCAGAGAGGACATCATCACCAGAACCACCAGTGATAGAGTCATTATCTTTGCCGCCGTAGATGACATCGCTGCCATCCTCACCAGTGATGGTATCGTCCCCTTCACTGCCAAAGATTAAATCATTGCCAACGCCGCCATCGAGGAAGTCCCGCTCCTCATTTTGGCCCACACCGGCATTACTGCCAGTGCCACCATAGAGCGTATCATCCCCATCGCCAGCGCAGAGCGTATCATTACCCTTGTCGCCGTAGAGGAAATCATTACCAGCGTCGCCATGCAGCAAGTCATTATCGCGACCGCCATAGAGGAAGTCACCGCCATCGCCGCCGGAGATAGAGTCAGTCCCCTGGTTGCCTAACAGGATATCATTGCCAGCACCGCCGTAGATGACATCGCCGAGGTCAACATCGGATAAACTGGGGTCGCCAGGGCCACCGTAGATGACATCATTACCCATGTCACCCATGAGGGTATCGCTACCCCGATCGCCCCACAACAGGTCATCACCTTTACCACCGTGAGCGATATCATTATCTTGGCCGCCGAAGACAATATCATTACCCTCGCTACCTTGCAGCAAGTCATTGCCGCTATTGCCGAAAATTACATCATTATCGGCACCGGTGTTATCGCCAGTCACACCACCAATGATAGTATCGCTGCTGGCCAAACCCAGGATAAAGTCATTGCCAATGTAGCCTTTAATAGCATTGGCATTGCCATCCCCTACCAAAATATCATCCCCATCAGTGCCATCAATAGTCGCCGATATTTCAAAGCTGACTACTGGTTGAGCAGGCATTGGCGGACAATTGTCAGCCGCAGCAGTACCAGTGCCACCAGTACCCGCAGTGCCAGTAAAATTAGTACCACCACCAGTGCTGATAGGTGTCCCGCCAAACTGACCGCCAGTCCCGCCAGTATTGCCAGCAGGAGTACCGCCATTATTGACAAAAGGATTGCTGGTGTTGTTATTGGCAACAGGCGGCACCACCAAATCTCCCGGCTCCGGAGTTGGCGGCTCAGTTGGAGGCTCAGTTGGAGGCTCAGTTGGAGGCTCAGGCGGTGTGGTAGTTTCTTCATCGTCATCCACATTCAGAACCGCCACATCCGCCGCATCAAAACCACTGTAAGCCGTATCAGTGCTGGTAGCCGCCGCCGTGACGATATTGTACAGCAGATTGCCATCCACCACCGCATCATCCACACCAGTAATGGTCACAGTTTGAGCAGTATCCCAGTTAGCCGCCGTAAACGTCAAACTCGACTTATCAACTGTTCCCTCCGTGGTGTCACTGCTGCTGATGGGAATAGTGACATTTGCCGTGGGTTCGGTATTCAGCGTGACGGTGAAAGTTGCAGTCCCCCCCGCTTCCGTGGTACTCACACTCGAAGGCGTTACCGTGATGCCAGGAGTTTCATCATCAGCATTCACCACCGCCACATCTGCCGCATTGAAGCCACTGTAAGCCGCATCAGTGCCAGTAGCCGCCGCCGTGACGATATTGTAGGAAATGCTGCCATCAGCGATATCATCATCCACACCAGTAATGGTGACAGTTTGAGCAGTATCCCAGTTCGCCGCCGTAAACGTCAGACTCGACTTATCAACTGTTCCCTCAGTGGTGTCACTGCTGCTGATAGGAATAGTGACATTTGCCGTGGGTTCGGTGTTGAGTGCCACAGTGAAAGTGGCAGTATCCCCCGCTTCTGTGGTATTAGCACTGGTGGGAGTAATCGTCACACCCGCCGTGTCATTGTCAATGCTCGTCATGCTCACATCACTGGGGTTGACACCGCTGTAGCTGGTATCAGTGCTGGTAGCAGTGGTGACGATGTTATAAGTGACGTTGCCATCAACCACATCATCATCCACCCCGGTGACGGTGACAGTTTGAGCAACATCCCAGTTGGTCGGAGTAAATATCAAACTCGACTTATCAACTGTTCCCTCAGTGGTGTCACTGGAAGTGATACCAATAGTCACATTTGCCGTGGGTTCGGTGTTCAATACCACCGTAAACGTCGCATTACCCCCTGCCGTTTCCGTGGTGATACCGCTGGTGGGGTTCACCGTAATGCCGGGAGTTTCATCATCGCTGTTGCTGACAGTGACATCATCCACCGCAATAGCACTGTAAGCGCTATCAGTGCTGGTCGCCGCCGTGGCAATGGTGTAGCTGACGCTGCCATCAGCGATATCATCATTTACCCCCGTCACTGTGACAGTTTGAGCAGTATCCCAGTTAGCCGGAGTAAACGTCAGACTGGTTTTATCCAACGTCCCCTCAGTAGCATCTACCCCACTCAGGGCAACTGTCACATTCGCCGTCGGTTCGCTGTCGAGAACTACGGTAAAAGCAGCCGTACCGCCAGCTTCCGTGGTGCTGATGCTGGTAGGATTAATCGTGACCCCAGCATCGTCGTCATTGGTAATAGTGAGAGATGCCGTTGCCGTGGCAATGGTGGAGCTTTCTGGGGCAGTGGTTTTGTTGGGAGCCGATAAAGTCAGACTCAGGGTTTCGTCTGGTTCAACGATACCATCCCCGATCAGCTCTACCGCCACACTTTTAGTGGTTTCCCCAGGCGCAAAGCTGATGGTGCCAGTGGTACTGCCAGCGTTTCCTGCAACCAGAATGTTGTTGTAGTCACTGGCATCAACGCTGCCGCCAAGGGTGTAATTTACAGTGCTATCGGTGCCAATGCCACCACTTCGAGTCACATTAAGGATGACTAATTTGTTGCCGCTGTTACCCTCATTCACAGAACTGCTGCCGTTGACTGCCGCAGCATAGCTGATGGGGTCGTTGGCGGCGATGGTGACAGTGGCGCTGGGGTTGGCGGTGTCAATACTGTAAGGTGAAGGACCGTATTTCAGATCCAGTTTAACGGTTTCCGCATTTTCTGGGAGAGTGTCATCAGTGGGGGTAAGAGTGACATCCACAAAGGTTTGCCCGTCTGGAATCACCACCGTGAAGTCTGGAGAAGTGCCACTGATACTGCCACCAGTGAGGGTATATTCGCTTGTTGTCGCAGTGCTAGTGCCGGTATCGAGGGTTAAATACACATCTAGGTCGCCGGTGCTACTGGTGCGAGTAATGCGATAGACACCAGCCGTGCCGCCTTCTACTGCGGTGGCAGTTTGGGCGGTGATGCTCACGGGTTCGAGGAATCCCTCAAAGGCTCCAATATCCACAGTGCTATTCAAAATCCGATCGAAACCGGTTCCCCGAACATCAAAGGGGATTGATTCCGCAACATCGCTGTCTCCATCTAAGTCCTCAGTATCCGCAGGCACATCGGCATTTGTACCCGCATCCAATGCTGGACTTCCCATGATTAAGCCATAAGTTGGAGTGGCACCGCCGTTATTGCTGAGGAAGGGGTGGAGGACTTCATCAGCCGTTACCCCAGTAATGTCGTTGGTGAAGCCGTTGCTGTTGGTCGTATCGCCGATAATGTTGGTGCCGTTGCTGGTGAAGCTGCCATTAGCATCGGAAGGGTCTCCTACAGCATCTGTGTTGCCGATGACAATAGTGTTGTTGATAGTGAAGTTGGAGTAGCCAGCGATACCGCCTCCACCATTTTGAGCAATATTTCCCGTGATGGTTGAGTTACTAACTGTGACAGTGCCATACTCATTATTAATGCCACTGCCGTAGCTACCCGTATTGCCCGATATAGTGCTGTTGATGACTGTGAGGGTGCCATTACCGGTGTTTTCAACAGTAGCACCGCTGCCATCAGATATGTTTTCAGACAGCAAACTGCTGATAACTGTCACTGTGGCACCATCGTTATAAATAGCACCGCCGTCATCGCCTGCGGCATTGTTGCCAGACATGGTGCTGCCGATAATTGTGAGCGTGCCACTGTCAATATAGATACCGCCGCCAGCGTAACCCGCCGTGTTCCCGGAGATATCACTATCGGTAATGGTGACAGTGCCATTTTTTATGTAGATGCCGCCACCTTGGGGTGATGAATAACCTCCACCACTATTGATCGCTGTGTTCCCAGAAATTTCGCTATCGGCGATGGTGAGGGTGCCATCGGTAATGTAGATGCCGCCGCCAAAACGACCAACATTATCTTGGATGGTGACATTCGTGAGTGTGAGGTTGCCATTAGACTGGTTATAAATACCACCGCCGTACTCACTATTAACATCAGCGTCGCCATTTTGGATAGTGAGTGCCGAGATATCCACATTGGCACTGTTGAGCAGGTGAAATATCCGGTCTTGAGTGCCAGAGCCAGCAGTAAAGCCGCTGCCATCAATAGTAGTGGTAGTTTGACCCGCACCGATGATAATCAGGTCTTTACCGTCGATATCCAGGTCGCCAGTAAGCCCCGCATCTTCACCACTACCGTCTAGAGTTAGGGTGTAGGTGCCTGCGGCTAGTTGGATGGTGTCGCCAGTGGCGGAGTAGTTGATGGCTTCCCGCAGGGAGATGCCAGTACCCCCACCCAAGCTGCCATCATCTTCATCGTCCAGGGTAGTGACAACTATAGTGGCGAACACCCCTGCATAAGCCTCCCGGAGCTGCGCGGGAAATGCCAAAGCTGCCCAGATATCACCGATGCGGAATTCCAGTTCCCAGTCGCCGCCGAGTTTAGCAGCACCGGTTTTGGTGCCAGAAGCCGCTACAGCAGCGCCAGTAAGCTGGCTAAACTGCTGGACAAAGCGCTGTCCAGTTTCTCCCGCTGCCACTTCACATCCATATATAAGGATGTTGTTGAGAGATGGTTGGCGCCAAGTTTGGATTTGTGGGAGGTTAGCCTCGGTTAATTGGCTGTTACCCAGTTGCAGGGTGGCGGGTCCCCCGTGGGATACCAGGTGCAGAGTCTGGATATGGGGCCGCGTTGCGAGGATTTCCGCTATTTGGCGGATGCCATCCCGGTGGCTGTGGAGGATAATGGCTTCGGCACCTGGGTTGATGCCAGTGGCAAGGCTTTGGTAGTCCTTAACGGCTGGGTCTATGATTACCAGGTCTGAGAAAAATTGATGTTGCAGCGCAATGTCACGGTTGATAGATACTGGTTTCGGCATAAAATTTATTGAGAGTTGAGTAATTGTCTCGCCCTGATGATGTCTTCTTTGTCCTTTGTGCCCCTGATACTCTCTGCCTGATTTCGAGAGCCCTGCCTGAGTTGTGCTGACCACCAATACAAATAGCGGGTGAGTCACCCCGCTTCCGTATATATACCACAACTTAGACATAAAAGACAAGGGTTTTTACGGAATAATTTCCGCTGGAAATCCGCAATTTTTGGCCAAAAATCGCGATTTTTTTTCATTTCACTTGAGATTACATCTGTGAAAATTTCCGAGGAGATTAACCAGCTTAGCAGGTAAACATCACTGCCCTGTCTGGTCAAGGCGAAAAAGCCAATTTCCCCTGCTTTGAGAGAATATAGATTGCCCAAGCAGACAAAGGCGGCTGGTTAGTGTTCCACAAAGCCAATTTCAGCTACAATAACCTTCTCTCACCTTTTCTGGAGTCAAATTTTCACTTAAATTAAGAATTACATAGGAGTAATGTCGTGAAAAAAAAAGAAAAAACAACAGAACCAAAATCGATGCGGAGTGTTTCTACGTCAAATTTTGCCCAAATCCTGAGTCAGTTGGGCATTTCTGTGGTGATTTCTACTTATCAGGCGGGCAAGGTGATTATCATTCGCGCTGATGGGGAAAATCTGAATACCCATTTCAAGGCGTTTGATGAGCCGACGGGGTTGGCGGTGAATGGACCGAGAATGGCTGTGGCTACAGATTACCACGTCTGGGAATATGTGAATATGCCTGCTTTAGCGCCGATTTTGGAGCCGAAAGAAAAGCATGATGGCTGTTTTCTCCCCCGTCATATGTGGGTGACGGGGAATGTTGATAGCCACGAAATCGCTTATGGTAAAGATGGGATTTGGTTTGTGAATACGCGGTTTTCTTGCCTCTGCACTCTCCATCACACTTATAATTTTGTCCCCCGATGGCGTCCCAATTTCATCACTCATCTAGCTTTTGAGGATAGATGCCATTTGAATGGCTTGGGAATGGTGGATGGGGCACCGAAATATGTCACGGCTTTGGGAGAAACCAATTATAAGGAGGGTTGGCGGGATAATAAGGCGAATGGGGGCATCCTGATGGATGTGGAAACCAATCAAATTATCCGTCGAGGTTTATCGATGCCCCATTCGCCCCGCTGGTATCAGGATAAATTGTGGCTGCTAGAATCGGGGGTGGGGACTGTGGCGACGGTTGACCCCATTTCAGGAGAAATGCAAACAGTGGCGAAACTGCCCGGTTTTACGCGGGGTTTGGATTTTCATGGGAAATTGGCGTTTGTGGGGTTGTCGCAGGTGCGGGAGACGGCGGTTTTTAGTGGTATTCCCATTGTGGAGCAAAAGCCGGAAAGAAACTGCGGTGTGTGGGTGGTGAATATCGAGACGGGCAATATCCTGGCTTTTTTGAAGTTTGAAGAGGGTGTGGAGGAGATTTTTTCGGTGCAGGTGTTACCGGGGATGAAGTTTCCGGATATTTTGGATGAGGATGATGAGGAGTTGATTGCTAGTTCACTGACGATTCCACCGGAGGCGATGCAGGATTTGCTACAGTGAATTGGGCTGTACAGGTACTGCCCGACTTAACGGGACTCGCTTTGTCAGCGGGGATAACCCTGCTGATAAATCACGGGTTTGAATTTAAAACTAGGACGGCGGGTGGGTATCAAACTTTTGCGCATCCTGATGGCAGTGTGATTCATATTAGACCGACTGGAGAAATTGTTCGCACTGGTCCACAAATGCGCGGTGCGGATGGAAAAACTTACCGCCGTCGCTATGACCAGTTTGGGAATCAAATTAAATTTGTGCCTGGAGCCAATACCCATCGTACAGGAGAAAAACTTGTTTTATGAATGCTGCTATTGTCACGACAGAATTAGCCACGTTTCTGGAAGATTTAAAAAGTGCTGACTTAGTGGGGATATCATTTCTGGCTCCGAATCTGGGCTTGCGGTTGGAATTTACATTTGGGCCGGAAGCTGGTCATGTGGCGTTCGAGTTTTACCGCCTGGTTAACTTGGTTTTGTCTCAACCGATTAATTCTGATGATGAAGATTGGTGTTTCTGGGTTGGGGAAGTGGAATTAAAACCAGTTGCAGTAAATAATCATGCTGATTTATCCGCTGAGCCTTACTATTTTGAAAATTCTTCACTAACTTATAATTCGACTCTGTTTAATTTTCGGTTGTTAGGAGATATCTGTATTGATTTGGTTTGTCAAGAATATAAAATTGTGGGTATGGAAATATTGGTGTAATCGGGGGTTTGGTTTGATGATTAGAGGAGAGGATAGGGTATGGCCTTGTCCCTGGATATCGGCTATATAGTCATTTCAAATAAGGTTGAGCCAATTATGTAGGAGGGGCGATTCGCGAATCGCCCCTACATCGGCACCCTTACCCCTAAATCCGGGAAAAAATATGTCTCATTATTATTTAAAATAACTATAAGTTAAAGTTGCTAATGGGCTGAAGCCCAACTACGAACTTTTTCGGAGGGCTGAAGCCCTACTACGAACCTTTCCGGAAGGGCTAAAACTCTACAAAGTTGCCAATGGGGATGAGTTGGGCTTGGCGTTGGTGTTGCTCGTAGGTGAGGTGGAGGCGGAGGTAATCTTGGGGGAGGTAGGGGAGCCGATCGGGCCATTCGATCGCCACGATACCGGGGGGAAATTCTATGCCTTCCCAATAGGTTTCTGGTTGAAGTTGGGCGACTTCTGAGGGAGTCAGACGATATAAGTCGAAATGATAGAGAGGCAGGCGGCCTTCGGTATATTCAATAATAATCGTAAATGTGGGACTAACGATACTAGATGTAATGCCTAAACCAGCGCCAATACCTTGGACTAAAGTAGTTTTGCCTGCGCCTAAGTCTCCTTCTAGGAGGATAATAGTGTTGGCAGGGAGTTTTTGGCCAAGGTTAAAGCCGAGAGTGTGAGTGGCGGTGGCGTCGGGTAGTAGAATTGTGCTGCACCTGGTCATTAGTGATTAAACAACTGACAAAGGACAAATGACAAAGGAAAGGAGGAGCGAACTGGAAATCAAGAGGAGGAGCGGTCCTGGTTAAGCGATCGCGGAATGGCTAGAGCGCATTTGGTGGCGAGTGTACCAACGGAGCAATACCCGCGCCAGGAGCTGGGAGTTGTGGCGGACGTAACCGGTGTTTTGGTCTTCGTCCATGACGTTAGCGAAGACGATTTCCCTACCTAATTTGCGGATGTCTTCGCGATCGACAAACACGGGGTGGGAGTTATCTTGGGCATAACGAATCAACGCTTGCGCCGAGGGGACTTTTTGCTGTACCAGCACATGGGTAAATAACCGCCCCCCGCAAGCCCGATCGATGGCTTTAATATGGTCAGAAACGCTGTAACCTTGAGTTTCCCCCGGTTGGGTCATAATGTTGCAAACATAAATCGTGGGAACTTGACGACGAGCGATCGCTTCCCTAATCTCTGGCACCAGCAAGTTAGGAATCACACTGGTATAGAGACTTCCCGGACCGAGAATAATAAAATCTGCTTCCCGAATCGCCTGTAGAGCTTTCGGGAGAGCTGGGGGAGCAGCGGGGATGCAGCCAATGTTGACAATTTGGCCGCCAGCTTCTGAGATGCTCGACTCTCCAGTAATGCGGCGTCCGTCCGCCAGTTCTGCCCACAGATTAACATCCGTGAGGGTAGCGGGGAGGACTTGACCGCGCACAGCGAGGACTTTAGAACTGGTGGCGATCGCCTGCTCCAAATCCCCGGTAATGTCGCTCATCGCCGTAAGAAACAAATTACCAAAACTGTGACCCACCAAACCTTTGCCCGCACGAAACCGGTATTGAAACAATTCCGTGAGCAACTCTTCTTCCGCCGCCAGAGCGGCCAAACAGTTGCGAATATCCCCAGGGGGCAACACCCCATTTTCGCGGCGGAGGCGTCCCGAGGATCCCCCATCATCAGCCACAGTGACGATCGCCGTAATGTTAGAACTATAAGCCTTCAGTCCCCTAAGCAGAGTCGAAAGACCAGTCCCGCCACCAATAGCGACGATTTTCGGTCCCCGATTCAAGCGACGACGATTGAGCAACACATCCACCAAATGTTCTTCGCCCCCAGGATTGAGGGCAGCTCCCACAGAGCCCACAGTGCGACTTTGGCCCCAAACCAACAACAGAATGCCCACCAGAAACACCAGTGGGCCGCTGAGATAGTTGGGGATGATGGTAGTAATTTTGGCGAAAAACGTTTCCAAGAACTGCATCACCCGAAAAATCGGCGTTAGACGGATAGAAATCGCCAATCCCAGGAGACTAAGGATGACACCGCCAACAATGAGCAGCAACCAGCGTTTGACGAACAGTCCAGGAGCCAGCCACTTGAACCACTGGCCAAATCGCGGCGGCGTTTTGCGCCAGAGGGTACTCAGAGAGCGGGTTTCCACTTCCAGGGCCCGGAGGGCTTGTTTGAGTAAACCATTAGACATAGCTTTTCCGTTAAAGGCGGGATAAGTGCTAATACATAATTACCCTACCAACTGCATAGTTGTGGTGGGGATTGATAATGGCAGGGGATGGTAGGGTTGACAAACCAGGAGACAGGATAAGCAAAATCTAACACTGTTATGGTGAGGAGAATGGGTGGGGTGGATTGCAGGGGCACCACCGGGGTATCGCCTCTGTGTCTCTTTGGTTGGTCAAAAACCATCCTGCCCTCCCAGGGAGAAGCGAAACGAGAGGGGCGGCACGTTGCTGGGATGCTGCCAAAAAGCTGGCCAGTAAGTCATTTGTACAGACCACTATACTGAAGTGTAAGTTTCCCATCTGGAAAAAGGATGCGCGAAGTGCTGGAGCCGTTGATAGAACTAAGGGGTATCTGCAAGTCTTTTGGCAGCAATAAGATTTTAGACGGTGTAGATTTAAAGATTAATCTTCACCAGGCCCTGAGTATTATCGGCCCTTCGGGTACAGGTAAGTCAACGATTTTGCGAATCATTGCTGGGCTGCTCGAACCTGATGCGGGGGAGGTTTACGTCCAGGGAGACCGCCGGGAAAGGTGGTTGGACGATTTGGCCGATCCGATCGGGATTGGCATGGTGTTTCAGAATGCGGCTTTATTTGATTCCCTCACAGTGGCAGAAAATGTGGGATTTTTCCTCTACGAGCATTCCGATATGCCCCGTTCTCAAATCCGGGAACTGGTGGAGGAAAAGCTGGAAATGGTGGGTTTGCCCGGAATTGGCGATCGCTACCCCTCAGAACTGTCTGGGGGGATGCGCAAACGAGTCAGCTTTGCCCGTGCGATTATGTCTAACCCGGACGATCCCAAATCAATTCCGGAAGTTTTGCTCTACGATGAGCCCACGGCGGGTTTAGATCCCATTGCTTCCACAGTGATTGAAGATTTAATCCGGCAGCTACAGGCATCAAAAGGCGGTTGCAGCACTTACATCATGGTGACGCACCAAGATAGCACCATTCGCCGTACTTCTGATGAAGTGGTGTTTCTTTACCAGGGGAAAGTGCAGTGGCAAGGAACAATTACCGAAATTGATACCACAGAAAACCAGATGGTGCGCCAGTTTTTTAGCGGTAGCGTCAGCGGACCGATCCAGGTAATTGATTGAGGCGGGAACTGCTGATTTATCATAGGTGATAGGGAGGAAGAACATGCGATCGCGAAAAGTTAGAGAAGGCTCGGTGGGCTTGTTAATTCTCTTTGGTGTGGGGATGTTAGGGTTCCTCATCTTCTGGTTGCGAGACATCGCCCTGGGCAAAAAAGGTTATACGATCGTCGCCGAATTCGACAACATCGCCAAATTGCAAATCGGCGGCGTCGTGCGCTATCGCGGGGTGCAGGTGGGCAGAGTCAAAGCCATCTCCCCCAGTACCAACGGCGTAGAAGTAGAGTTAGGCATTACTGCCACAGATTTAGTCATGCCCAGCGAAGTCATCATCGAGGCGAATCAGGCGGGATTCATCGGCGAAGCCTCCATCGATATTATTCCCCTCAAACCAGTTACATCCGTCGCTAATGCCCCAGACCCCTTAGACCAGGACTGTAATTCCGATGTGATTTTGTGCGATCGCGATCGGCTCAAAGGCAGAATCGGCGTCACCTTTGACGAACTGCTCCGCTCCACCCTGCAATTTAGCAAAAGTTTTGGCGATCCGCGATTTGTGGCTGGTCTGGGTCAGCTCATGCAAAACAGCACCTCAGCAATGGCAGAAATCGCCCAACTATCGAGGCAGCTAAATATGCTCAGTGTCTCCATTGATAAACAGCTTACGCCCCTGAGCGCCTCAGCCACCCGTTCCGTTACCGCCCTCGAGCAAGCCGCCAATCGGGTTAATGGTACGATCGGCGAATTCAGCGCCACCAGCACCCAAATTAGGAATACCGTCGCCCAATTTAGCACCATTACCAACCAACTCCAGGGCACAGCCAAAGATGTCAATGCTTTGGTCGTCAACCTCAATCAGCTAGTCGCCAGCAACCGCTCTACCCTAGTGGGAACTTTAGATAATCTCAATGCCACCAGCTTAGAGTTGCGTGGAGCCGTGAATAATCTCAAACCAGCCCTCGCCAGCGTCCAAACCGGACTGCAGCAAGTAGAACGATCAGAAATCCTCGGCAACCTAGAAACCATTAGCAGCAATCTTGCCCAAGTCTCTCTCGATGCCACCCGAGCTTCCACCAACTTGCGCGACTTTTCCAACTCCACCAATCTGCTCCAGCTCCAACAAACCCTAGACTCAGCCCGTACCACTTTTCAGAATGTGGAGAAAATCACCTCTGATTTAGACCGGCTCACCGGCGACCCCAATTTTCTCAACAATCTGCGCGAACTGATTGATACCCTAAATCAGCTCCTTTCTACCACCGAAAACCTCGAGGAGCAAACGGCACTTGCCCATAACTTAGCCATCCTGACCGCTGCCATTAGCCCCGAAATCGAGGCAATTTCTCCCACCCCTGGTGACAACCCTGCCGCTTCACCTTTACCATCACCAAATCAGAAAATGCCAGAGGGGCAAACACGCTAAAGCCAACCCCCAGCCATAGCGCCGCTGTTTCATCTTTCTTTGTGTCCTTTGTGCCAAAAGTGGTTTATATTCACCACCGAGGCACAGAGGTCACAGAGGGGGGATGGGGGGGTTAGCCAACCAATAGTGAAGCCATCAGATTTGATCTGACCATCAAAATCTGCCGCGTCGCCGCTTTCCAGATATCCAGGACATAGCAATGCTTTGGCCTTACGGAGTGGCGAGGCTAATTTTGATCGCATCATCCGGCTGAGTTTAAGGTTTTGGGGCTGTCAAGGGATTAGATGACGCGATCGAGAAGCATAGGCAGGGTAAAATTCCGGCTCCCTGCCTGCGAAATCAAAACCGCAGCCACTAATTTTGACCGTGGTTAGCCACTGAATTTGCCCAAAATATGCCCTGGCTAGGCTCAATGGCGAAGAGAGCCAAAATTGAGCCCTGTCACCTTAGCCACAAGCCCATTTTTAGGACTGAGCCCCTACCATTGCTGGGGGAGCCTCCGGGGCTACTGGCTTGTGGCTACTCCCAATCGCGATTATTCCTCGTCGTCATCAAAAGATATGACGTCATTATCGGAGCCTTTTTTGTCTCCATCCACCTGGATCAGGTGAATATGCTTGTAGCCCAGCTTGATTTCAAACTCATCTCCGGGCTTCAAGTTCATCGCCTGAGTATAGGTGGAACCGATGACAATTTGGCCGTTTTTGTGGACGCTCACCCGGTAGGTAGGTTCGCGACCGCGACCGTCTTTGGCTCCTTCTGGATCTAAGGCGACACCTTTGGCAGCCAGTACCGCGTCATAAAAATCCGTAAGATTAACGCGGGTTTGACCGCCTTTTGTGCTGGTGTAGTAGCCGCAGCGCTTCGCGGTTTCACGCCGGGGTAAGTTCGAGAGTTCTTTTACTTTTTGAAGCAGCGCCTTTCCGGTAAGTGGTGCGGTTGCAGTGTCAATCATCGTTTTGCCTGATATCCTTCCATTCTAAGAAATTAAATGGTAGTCCATGTCAATTGGACGCCTTATCAAAAATATATCCTTAAATTCGAGATTTGTCACAACTTTTTTTGCCTAAATCCCGAAAATTTTTGATTATTTAATAAGCGCCCCTCGGGAGTGGGTCTTAAATTTGCAGCATTTTTGACAATTTTTCTGGGTCTGGGGCTGATTTGAGGCAAATTTTCACTACCACCCCGGTTAAGGATGGGGCAAGATGGGTAAGGAAAATCTGCCCCATCCTGAGCCATCTTGTGCCAACTCCCCCCAACTCAATTGCTCATCAGGTAGGAGGATCGGGAGGCCGATCGGCAACGGTTCCCAAACGCCGCTGGAGCTGCTTGAGGGATTGGTAAATTTCTGGGAGGCGATTGTAGATGGCAGCGGTTTTCAGCCAGAGTTTGTTGGGAATGGCAGGGTAGCCGGAAACGATCGTATGGGGGGGAACATCGCTGTGAATTCCTGTTTTGGCAGAGGCGATCGCCCCATCGCCAACATGGACCCGATTTGAAATGCCCACCTGACCTCCCAGGATGACATTATTTCCCAATTTGGCACCACCTGCAAGCCCCACCTGGGAAGCAATAGCGCAGTTTTCACCGATGTGGCAACCGTGACCTATTTGCACCAAATTATCGATTTTCGTATTTTTACCGATGCGGGTTTCCCCCACTGCGGGACGGTCGATCGTAGTATTAGAACCCACCTCCACCCCAGAGGACAACACCACATAACCTGACTGCTCCATTTTCTCCCAACCAGCGCCGGTGGCGACGAATCCAAAACCCTCGCCACCGATCACCACACCGCTCTGAATTGTGCAATCTGGACCAATGCGACTGCGCTCGTGAATTGTGCAGTTGGCATGTAATATCGTGTTGGCTCCAATTTCTACATCTGGATAAATTACCACATTTGGGTGCAGGCAAGCACCAAATCCAATTTTGACGCCAGAGCCGATCGTCACTCCGGCTCCGATATAAACATCTGCCTCAATTTCTGCACTCGGATCGATCGTTGCCGAGGGATGAATCCCCGGTTTTGGCCGCCAGGGTTGGTAAAATAGAGCCAGAGTCCGGGCAAATAACAAGCGCGGTTCCACCGTCGCAATCCAAGCAATTCCCCGCGCCGTCGCTTGTCCTTGAAACTGCTCATCTAGAGGCAAAATCAAAGCCGACGCCCCAGTTAAACTCACCCATTCCTTAAATTTAGCTCCTTCTATATAACTGAGGCTGCCTGCTGTTGCCTCCTCCACCGCTGCCACCCGGGTAATTTCGGGATTGACGCCCCCCAGACTCAGGCTATTGCAGGCAGCAGCATCCCCCAGTTTTTCTACCACTTCATTAAACTTCATTGACCACTATTGACAAGGTAACACTTCGCTGCTATTTTACCTGCTGCCCCGTGACAGGGCACTACAGGTGGGAGGAAAGGGATGAGTCACAGGCTAGGTAGGGATAGGGCCGAAGAAGCGGCACATTTTTGCCCCATTTTTCCCCATGACTGCGGCGGCTCTACCTCCGTAAACCTTCCGATCAACCCTATTTTTACCAGGAAAAATTGCCGGTTCTGAGAATTGTAATACATTCTTTATAATGTCCCTTGTCCTTAGTCCTTTGTCCTTAGTCCTTTGTCATTGGTCATTTGGTAGGGGCGAAGAGCTTTCTTGCCAGTACAAGTGACAAGGGACAAGTGACAAGTGACAAGCAAGACATCCCTACCCCCCCCGCTTCCACATAAAAAAACCCGGTAGGGATTACCGGGTTTTTCAGGGTAGCAAGCAAATGCTCCCAGCTTATTCCAAGGAAGTGGCTTCTACCTCTACGGTACTTTCTCCACGGTGAGAGGTGTCACCCGCAGCAGTGGATGAGGGGACACTGTTCTCAGACTGCCGGGATTTGAAGTAATCCACAACTATTTGGGATAGCTCCGCAACCAGGAGGGTGAGGAGGGCAATATCATCGACTTGACCAACAATGGGTAGGAAGTCCGGGGAGATGTCAATGGGGCTGAGCAAATAAACCAAGGTTCCCAGAATTATCCACCAGCGATATTTGGGGTGGCGAAGGGTGCGGCGATACCATTCATACAGGGATTGAATATTAAAGCTCATGTGTTTACTCTCGGGTTCTGTGTTGATTTTGACAAAGAAGCCCGAAGGCTGATGGTGTAGAACTCTCCCTAAATTTGTGTGGATAGCTACACTGGGTTAATTATCCTCTGGGTTGAGGCGCTGCAGAAAGGCGGCGCATTCTACATGAGCGGTTTGGGGGAAAAAATCGGCTGTTTGTACCAGTTCTAGGCGGTAGCCACCTTCGATGAAGATTTTCAGGTCACGCGCCAGGGTGGCAGGTTTACAGCTAATGTAAGCGAGGCGATCGGGTCGCATTTGTAACAGGGTTTCCAGGACGGCTCGATCGCACCCCTTCCGGGGCGGATCCAGCAATACCACATCCGGCGTTACCCCCAAAGCGGGCAGCAACTCTTCCACTTTCCCCGCCATAAAACTGACATTAGAGATCTGGTTGAGGCGGGCATTTTCTCTGGCTTGGTCCACTGCTGCGGCTTGTACTTCTAAGCCGATCGCTTCCTTCACATACCGCGCCAAGGGTAGGGTAAATGTACCGATCCCACAATAGGCATCGAGCAAAATCTGATGTGGCTGCAAATCTAAATGAGAAGCAATTGCCTGCAACAACCCCTCTGCCGCTTCAGTATAAACCTGGAAAAAAGTATCCCCCCGCAAGTGCAACTCCAACCCCCCAAATAACTCCCGCAAGTAGGGCCGCCCCGCAATCGTCACCATTTCTTCCCCAAAAATGGCATTAGTTCGGTGGGGGTTCAAATTCAAACATACCCCCACCAAACCGGGATACCGACTCAGCCACTGGCTAGCTTGCTCTTCTATTCCTGGCAAATTGCCGGTGCGTGTCACTAAAGTTAACAATATTTCCCCAGTGCGTCTCCCTACTCGCAGGGACAAATTACGCACCTCACCACTGTGGCGGGTTTCATCGTAAACTCGCCAGCCACGGTTTTGCATATCCCCTTTGATTTCTTGGAGCAGGGGGTTAAGGCGATCGTCCTGTACCGGACAACGGTTGAGGTTAAGCAAGCGGTGACTTCCCTTTTGATAATATCCCGCTTGCACTTGACCCGTAGCCGAAACCCCCAAAGCAAAACTGCATTTATTGCGATAACCCAAAGATGGCAAAGCCTCCGGCGTGGAGATTGCCAAAGGAGCCGCCACCGGTGGGTTAGGGATACCGCCGATCCTTTCTAAGGCTTGAATCACAATATTTTGCTTCGCTTGTCGCTGGTAGTCATAGGCAATATGCTGCCACTGACACCCACCGCATTTATCCGCCACAATACAACTGGGGCGAATGCGAGCCGGTCCCGGCTGCTTTAGCTGTTGTAGTTGCCCTCGGGCATAATTCGGTTTCACCATCACGAGGCGTACATCTGCCCGATCGCCCGGAACCGCATCCGGCACAAACACCGGTCGATTCTCAAACCTGCCCACCCCCTCCCCCGTATCGCTCAAATCCGTCACCGTCAGCTCCACCAAGCTCCCCTGCTGCCACCTGCCCCTTTCCATCGTCGTCAATTCCTTACTGGCCCCTGCCGTTACCAATCTCTAATCATATATTAATCATCTTCCCAGAAAATCCCCAGATGCCAAAACCAATCTTTATCTCTGTTCCCCCGAATCGGTAAACTACAAACATGTATTCAACAACCCTTCTGGATAATAATGAGTGTAGTTAGCCAAGTTATTCTCAAAGCGGACGACAACCTGCGCTATCCCAGCAGCGGGGAACTGCAGAGCATCAGTAGCTTTTTTCAAACCGGGGAACAGCGGGTGCGCATTGCCACCACCCTCGCGGAAAATGAAAAAAAGATTGTGGAGCAAGCCAGCAAGCAGCTCTGGACCAAACGGCCTGATTTCATCGCCCCCGGTGGCAACGCCTACGGCACCAAACAGCGGGCCCAATGTTTACGGGACTTCGGCTGGTATCTGCGTCTAGCCACCTACGGCGTTCTCACCGGCGACACGGCAGAAATCGAACAAATCGGCTTAATTGGGGCTCGTGAGATGTACAACGCTCTCGGTGTCCCCATGCCCGGTATGGTGGAATCCATCCGCTGCCTGAAAAATGCTTCCGTCTCTTTGCTGAGCGAAGCTGACGCCGCCGCCGCCGCCCCCTACTTTGACTATATTGCTCAGTACATGGCGGGATAATCTGGAGACGGGGAGACGGGGAGTGTGGGGAGTGTGGGGAGTGTGGGGAGTGTGGGGAGTGTGGGGAGTGTGGGGAGTGTGGGGAGTGTGGGAAGTGTGGGAAGTGTGGGAAGTGTGGGAAGCAATCTTCCTCCCTCTCCTCCCACCCCTCCCCATCTTCCCCCTCCTCCC
>Ga0073934_10002287_pt1 | contig 40810 bp, 27 predicted proteins | sample LarsenN4metaG_FD_76834 | JGI IMG/M metagenome (GOLD analysis project Ga0073934, IMG submission 76834) | Hot spring sediment bacterial and archeal communities from British Columbia, Canada, to study Microbial Dark Matter (Phase II) - Larsen... ...
ACCTGGCGAATATATTGACCCATTGGTTCAACGTGGGCATGTGGCTCCTGCTCCTCCCGACCGGCATCGCCATCCTCTCTTCGCCGCGCCTGGGGTTGAGCCCGGTGTGGTGGCAGGAGCTGTTCCGCAACCTGTTCGGCAGCACTGCCAACCTGATCCGATTCCACTCGACGCTCGGCCTGATCTGGGCGTTCGTGCTGACCTTCAACATCCTGGTCGGTTTTCGAAAGTATTTTCTCCCGTTCGCGGCAACGCGGATGCTCCTCGATAAGGACGATATCCAGTGGTTGAAGATCAAACCCCTGCAAATGTTGGGCTTGATGAAAGACCGGCCGCTTCCACCGCAGGACGCCTACAACGCCGGCCAAAAGCTCTACATGTATGTGGTGATCCTTGGTACCCTCGGGATCATCCTCAGCGGGGTCGTGATGACCTTCCACGAGGTCTTCCCGCCCTGGGTGAAGCAGTGGGCGCAGCCCGTCCACTGGGTCTCGGTCTTCTCCATCGTCGCCGGGCTGATCATCCACGTCTACATGGGAGCCGTCTTCCCGGAGGAGAAGGAAGCATTCTTTTCGATGTTCAGTGGGAAAGTTTCCGCCTGGTACGCGCGAGCACATCACGAGAAGTGGTACTGGCGGAAGGTGAAGGAAGAGCTGGAGTGGGAAGATCGCGTGACGGATGAGATCCGGCAGGCGGCGGACGGCGGAAGATCGGCAGTCGAAGGCGGAGAACCTCCCGACGAGTATAGGGTGGGACCTTCGCCGGCGGACAGGGCAGAGGTAAAGGGGGCCAGACCTGCGGGGACGGATTAATCGGGGAGGTTCGAGTCCACCCGGTCCGCAAACAGCGGCACCGCGGGCCATAACAATAATTCTGACAAAGAGCCTCCCGTGGATGGCTGCCACAGGAAATCCGTAGACGGAGGCAGGGCGGGTTTCTTGTGGTACACTACTGGCCTGTATGATCATTCCACAGACCGTCGTGGGTCAGAAGCACAAGTGGAGCCTTATCGCGAAACTGGGGGAAGGGGACGCAGGCGAGCTGTATCTGGTGGAATCTCTCCTGGAAGGCCGGACCGCGATCCTTAAGCGGCCGCGGAGAGGCGCATTCGCCGGCGACAGCGTTCGACAGGCCAACCAGATCAAGAACGAGGGGCGGATCCTATCCGCCCTCCACACCCTGACCTTCCCTGCCCATGTCCCAAGCATCCGGGTCCCAGCGCTTCTGGACCACAGCCCGCCCGAGAACGGAGTCGGCGAGCGCTTCTTCATCGTCATCGAGAAGGCCGCCGGGTTCGATCTCCAGTCTTTGTCTTACCTGATCCACTCAGGATCTACCGACAAGTCCACGATCTCGGATGGGGAGGAGAACGAGCTTTTTGCAGAGACATTCGCCGGGTTTAGACGGTTTCCAGATGCTGTTCTGGTAAGGGCTTTATGGGGCGTTTTCAATTTCCTGGAAACCATCCACGCCGCCGAGGTGACGGTCGATGGAATCCGCCAGTACGGGATGATCTGGAATGACGTCAAACCCGAACATGTGTATTGGGAGCCCCGGCAGGCCCGCCTGACGGTCATCGATTGGGGGAACGGCTATTTCCTTGAAAAGGACCGCATCACGCGGGACCGCAAGCATTCGCACCTGGACGATACCACGCAGTTCTTTCAGGCGTTCGGGCAGTTCTTGGAGGAGACCAGCCCCACCTTGCTCGCCCGCCTGGAATGGCCGAAGAATCTCTCACCGGCTTTTGTCTTGTCCGAGGGTGTGATGGGCTTCAGAGAACGGCTCCAGGCCCGGTATCAGGAAGTACTCGAAGAGGCCGAAGCAGTGCGGAAAGCGGCCTCCGAACTGTACGGCACCTCGAGACCGGGTGTCAGACATCTCTCGAAATCTGAGGATCTCCACCGGAGGATCATCTCGTACGGTGAGGTGCCGGATTACTCCAGCGCCGAGAATTTCCACGCCCGGGCAGCGCTCAGGCTGGTATCCGAAAACAATCTGGATGCATTTCGAGAGGTGTGTGAGCGGACGGCGAAGCTGAGACCCTCCAGCAGCCGGAAGTGGCTTCTACTGGCGAAGGCTGCCGGGATCGCGCTCGATTCTGGAGGGGGAGAGGACACGAACGGAAGGAATTCATATGCTCGAGCGCTCACCGCTGGCGTCACCGGCGACTGGGCCGCGTTCCTCTGGGAGCTCCTCGCCTCGATTGGAAATGAAAACCTCCCCGGCTGGTGGGAGGGCTTGAGCCAGGAGGCGCGCCAGCTCAGTTTGAACCTGGATCAAGACGCTCTCACCCCATTCGTCACGGTCAGCCAGCTTTATTACACCTATCAGGCCCGTATCCTCCGAATGGAAGACAGAAAGTCAGTGGCCCATTCAGAGGCAGCGCGGCGCGCTCAGGAAAACCTGTCCAAGATCTTCAGCGATGAGGTCCTGCGGAAATGGAAAGAGATAGAACCATCGCCGCCGAACTCCGGGATCAGCTATCAGGCCATCGAGAATCTGCTCGATGGGATCGAAGAACTCGTTCCCGGGTCGCGCGAGAAAGTCTCCACAGCTCTGTCACAGCCGAAAGCCCAGGCGGAGCTCGTCCTGCAGGCCTGGGATCGGAAAGAGTTCGAGCGGGCGCGCAAGGCGCTCCCCATGGTGCTCATCTGGGATCCGGATTTCCGCCGGGTGATCCAGGCAGACGGGGCGATCGCCGCAGCGCCCGAATGGCTTTCGAGCGTCCGGCGCGGCGCCGGACCAGACGAACCGTTTTACGATTTCCTGTCCTCGGCAGAGCTCAAGGGTCGGATGCTGCTCAACCGCGTCGGAAGGGCGAAATGGCTGGATTCGATCCTGGACGTCCTGCGGCGTTTGCGGAAGGGCGCGAGCCCAGCGGACCTGATGATCGAATATCCCGAGATCTCCGCAGACCTGCCCTGGCTGAACGAGTACCGCTCCCGTGAGACCCTTTCACTGCCCCGCACCCGGGCGCTGACCCTCGAGCGGGATGAGCACGGTACTGAGCCGCCGAGGACGGTGCGCGGGATCGTCGAAGCGAAGCTGGGCCCCGGGGAGGATCTGCACCTGGGTGAGCCCCTCGATACCTGGCTGCCGGAGGCGCGCGGGTCTTCCGCCAGGGTTTTCGCGGGTTATCTCGCCGATCAAAAGCAAAAAAGCGCCTCTATCGCCGTAAAAATCCTCCGCCCGGACCAGCTGGAGTACGCCCTGCCCCTGTTCAGGGAGGAAGCCCAGATCCTCTCTTTGCTAAGGGATGTCCCTGGCGTCACCCCACTGATCGAATGCGGCTTTCTGTCCATTGAAGAAGGGCTCGAGCTCCCCGCCGAGGAGCAGCACGCTTCGGCAGCCGGCCTGCGCGGGAGCCTGATCCGTTACGGGAACGAGGAAGTACAGAATTTCCTGGCCGGGATGGATCGGCAGCTGGCGTCTGGCTGGCTGCCTTACCTGGCGCTCGCAAGGAGAAACCAGGATTTCAACCTGCTGAAATACTGCGACGCTGGCTTCACCCGGGGTTGGTTCCTCCCGCTGCGGGAGAGCCTCCTGATCTCGATTCAGATCTGCGACATCCTCCAGTACGCCCACGACCGAAAGATCGTCTACCGGGACCACAAGATCCTCCACTATTATTGGGATCCCGCTGCCCACGGGGTCGTGATGATCGACTGGAACATCGCGAAGCGGCAGCCGCTGGGACTCTCGGATGCAGAGCGGCAGTTCGATATCGTCCAGTTCGGCGCCAGAGCGCTTCACCACATCCTGACCGGACGGCCGGCCGCCGGCGCACTGCCGATGGGACCGAACCGCCCGGAGGAGATCGAGCGGGCCTCGCTGCAGTATCCCGTCAGCTGGACTTATGACGACGAGCGGCTGCCAGTACAACTGAAAGAGATCCTGGCGAATGTGCTCAGCCAGGGCTACACGCACATCCGGGATCTGCGCAGCGACCTGGCAGGGGTGTACCAGCAGATCCCCGAATCGACCCACGCTGCGGAAACCTCCCTTTCCTGATAGAATCCCCGACTGTCCGGACGATACACCGAACCATGGAACAACCCGTCAGCTCCTTTGAGTCTTTAGTAAATCAAATCGACGAGTTCAACCATCTCGATTCCGTGACCCCGGTCGCGATGCGCAATCTGTTGCTCGAGATCGAGGAGTTCCTCGGTTCTGAGGGCTATCTTGCCCTCTCTCCGCAGGAACGCAACCGGGTCCAGGCAGCTCGCAAGGAGATCATCGCCCGCATCGAGGAGGTCGAAGCTGCCGGGAAGGGCACGGCTGCCCAGGAAGAGCAGACCGGAGCGGAACAGTCAATCCCTCCGGAAGAGGGATTTGGAGAGAAAGAAACCACCCCCAGGGAACATAACCCGGCAGCCGAGCAGCAGATGGAAGTTGCGGAAAAGCTCTTCTACAGCGGGCGCTACGCGGAGGCGATCCAGCTCTTCGACCGGGTGTTGCAGCTCGAGCCCAACTGGGAGCGCGCCCGCCAGCACCGCTCCGAAGCGGAAAATTACCTGCGCACCGGCTACATCCCCACCGTCGCTCTGCCGGCTGACGCCGCCTCCGCTTACGGGAAAGCCCAGTCCGCAGCCAGGGTCGGGCGCTACGCCGAAGCCATGGCGCTCCTGGAAAAGGCGCAAAACGTCTTGCGGGAGCTCGGGATCCAGCGCTGGCAGGAAGGGCACGAGTTCGCCCAAAAACTCCAGGAGAACATCGACGCGGAGATGGTCTTCGAAGAAGGGCTGGCGCTGTTCCAGCAGGGGAAGATCGATGCCGCCATCGAGAAGGTGGAAACTGCCGCCCAGGCGACCGGCTTGCCGAAATACACGGACCGGGCTCAGGACTTGCGGAAGGTCAAGGCGGACCTGCAGGCCATTAACGAGACCTTGAACCAGGCTGTCATTGACCCCCAGGCTGCCTCCCAGGCGAAGTCCCACCTGGACAGGCTGATCGTCGAGTACGGCTCCAACCCTGCCTTCGATCGGGTCATCGAACGGTTTAAAACGGTCATCCCCAGGATCGTCGAACCCTTGAAAGAACAAACGCGGGCGCTGAAGAACCAGGCCGATCTAGCGCCGACCCTGGAGGAGGCGCTTTATCTTTCCAGGCAGGCCCGGCAGAACCTGGACCAGATCCGGAACCTGGAGGGTATGGACGAAAGCCTGGACAGGCTGCAAACCGAGCTCGACCGGCAGCAGCGGGAGCTGCAGAAGATCGACAACGACCTGCAGGCAGCTGTGCGGGCTTACGAGAACAGACCCAACTGGCCGGTCGAGGCCAGCCGGATCAGCGCCGCGGCGCGGGCGCGCTACCCAAACGACCCGGGAGTCAGCCGCCTGGAAGCGAACCTGCGCGGCTACCGCTGGCGCCTCAACGCGCTGCGGATCGGCGGGGGGATCGCCGGGATACTGCTCCTGCTCCTGATCGGCAGCTGGGCGATCGGCAGGTACCGCGCCTACCTCGTCTCACTGACCCCCACGCCGACACCGACTGCGACGGCGACGCCGACTTTCACGCCGACCGCCACCTTCACGCCCACCTCAACTCCCACGGAGCTGCCGACGGCCTCGCCCACCCTGACGCCGACTCCGCTCACCGCGTTCGCGCTGCGCGAGGTCTTCGCGCGCAGCGGGTGCTACGAGGGGTTCACCGCAGCTGGGCGGATACCCGCCGGCGGGATCATCCGGTTCCTGCCAGCCGAGCGCCGCTTCGACGACTTCTACCGGGAATGCGTCCTGGTGGAATACCAGCGAGAGGAAGGCGCCGTCATCGGCTGGGTGCTGCTGATGGACGTCGGCGCAGAACCGCCGCCGACCTCCACCCCTTCACCTTGATTTGATCGCGAGCAGGGTTATGTCGTCCGCCTGGGGTGCCCCGCCCTGGTGATCCAGCACCCTCCTGGCGAGCGTGTCGCACAGATTCTGGGCGGTCGCCGGGCCTTCCAGGAGCGCCGCAACCTCCGGGTCCTCCAGAGAGAAGAAATTCCCCTCGGGATCACGCGCTTCGTTGACCCCGTCTGTGTAGAGCAGCAGGGTGCTCCCCGGTGGGAGCTCGATCGGCTGCGGGACCAGGATCGGGTGGGGGAACAGGCCGATCAGCGGCCCCCCGACACCGGCGACGTGGGACAGCTCTCCTTTGGGAGAGCGGAAGAGGGGGAATTCGTGCCCGGCGCGGATGACACAGAACTCACGGCTCTGGCGGTGCAGGACGCCGTAGATCAGCGTCACGAACATCCCCTGGCTGTTCGCAGCCAGCAGGTGCTGGTTGACGCGGTCCAGGACGCGTTCGGGGGAGGGATCGTGAGCGGCCTCCGCCCGCAGCAGACTGGTGGTCTGAGCCATGAACAGCGCGGCGGGCATGGCCTTCCCGGATACATCGCCGATGATCACCGCCAGGCGATCGGGATCCAGGGAGATCACGTCGTACAGGTCCCCGCCCACCGTGCGGGCAGGGACCATGCTGGCGCCGATGTCAAACCCCGGCAGAGTCGGGATCTTCCCCGGCAGGAGGCTTTCCTGGATCTCACGGGCCTGCTCGAGCTCCCGGTCGAGGACCGTTTTTGCGATGATTTGCTCCTGGGCTGCCTGAAGCTCATTGTACGCTATCTGCAGCTGCCGGTTCTTTTCCATGAGGTCGCGGATGGATTCGTTGTGAGCCACCCGGAGGCGGTTGCTCAAGACCTGCAGCATCTCGTACGCGATGGTGGGTTCCTGGCTGAGCAAGGCGTCGAAGTCGCTGCGGGTCATCTCGAGCAGGCGCGCCGGTTGGCGCACGCGCGCGGTTGCAGTCCGTACCCCGTCGCGATTGAGCAGGCTCATCTCGCCGATGAACTCGCCTGCACCGCGGATCCCGATCAGCCGTTCGTCGTTCGACCCCATCGCCTTGATGATCGCCACCTGACCTGCCTCGATGATGTAGAATCGGTCGCCGCGTTCGCCTTCCGTGAACAACACGGTCTCATTGGTGTAAGAACGTTCGATCAGGCGCGTGGCGAGGGAGCTGAGCGCACCTGGAGAGAGGCTCGAAAACAGAGGGATCTGCTGAATGAGCGCGATCCTGGGATCTATCTTCATTTTTTTCAGCTCATCTGACTCGTTGCGAATGGGTCAGTCGAGCTGCTCTCATCGATTGTCGTGGAATGAATTCACCGCTGCCTGGAGGTCCGGGTAGATTGCAAAGAAGCGGTCCATCCCGGTCTTCTGCAACGTGCTGGCGATCTTCGGCTGGGGGTTGACCAGTTTTACACTGGGTTCCGTACCGCGCTGGACATCTTCACCCATGGCGTGGATTGCCGACCAGCCCGCTTCGAGGTCGGAAGGCGCGTCGCCGCGGAAGATCCTGGCGATGCTGTGCAGGGCGACCAGGCCTGAACTGCTCATGAAGTTCAGGCGGCTGAGATCGAGGACCAGGCGGCGGGTGCCCTGCTCATAGAGCTTCTGGGCGGCGCCGATCAGATCTTTGAAGTTCGAGGCATCCAGTTCGCCTTCCAGCCCGATGATCGAGAGAGCAGGCGTTCCAGCGACAGATTCGGTCTTTATTTGCATACGATCATTCCTCCTTGGCTGGGGGGAAGATGCTAACCTTCCCGAGTGAAATTTCGTTCCCACCCCTGGGGAGTCGGCGGTGGGAGAACCGGTCGACGGAGAGTCGCGTCAAGTACACTCCCATGCCGCCCGGGGGACGGGATTCAAGCGGCTGGGTGATGTCTGGCGGTGGGTGCCCGGTTGGATCGAAGGGAGGCGCTTTGTCGCGCAGGCGGATCAGCAGGTCGCGGTCCGCCCGGAGAATTTCGATCTCGATGGGACCCGCTCCCCCGTAGCCGTACAGCAGGGTGTTCGTAATCAGCTCCGTGATGGCAAGGTTCAGGTCGTAAACCGCTGCCTGGTCGATTTCCACCACGGAAGCTGTCTGGGTGATGAACTGTCGGATGCGCGACAGGTCTTCCAGGCGGGCGTCCAGGCGCAGTGCGCCGAGGGTCTCCATCTGGAACCGGCCGCCTCAATCGAGCGGGCCGATCTCCTTCTCGACTTCCTCCAGGATTTTCCCCGATTTGACCAGCGCGCGCATCCGGTTGTGGTCCGGATAGAGAGGCCGGTCTTCATCGAGGTGCTCCACGTGTTCCCGGATCACCCTCCGGGCGACCTGCGTTCCCTTTCCGGGAGTAAAGTCCCGGAAGTCGAGCGCCTGAGCGGCGGCCATGAATTCGATTCCCAGCACCCCGTACGCGTTGTCGAGGATCTGCTCGTTCTTGTGGGCTGTGTTCAACCCCATCGAGACGAAATCCTCCTGGTCAGCCGCCGCCGGGATCGACTGGATGCTGGCCGGCATCGACAGGATGCGCTGCTCGACGATGAGCGTGTCGGCGGTATACTGGCTCAGCATCATGCCGGAGAACATCCCGGCGCCCCTGGTCAGGAAGGCGGGCAGCCCGGCGCTCAAGGCCGGGTTGGTCAGGCGGTTGAGCCGCCGTTCGGAAAGCACCGAAACCATGGTGATGGCTGCGCCGGCCATGTCCATCGGCAGGGAGACCGGAGAACCCTGGAAGTTTGCGCCGGTGAGGGTCAGCCGGTACTCCGGGAGGAAGATCGGATTGTCCCCGACGCCGTTCAGTTCGATCTCGACCTGCTCCCATGCGTACGCGATCGCGTCGTGCGCGGCCCCGATCACCTGGGGGGAGGAGCGCATCGAATAGGCGTCCTGCACGCGGGTCTTGATCTTCCCGGTCACGAGGTCGCTGCCCTGCATGCATTTCATGATCGCGCGGGCGCTGCGCACGGCGCCGGGGAAGCCGCGGGCTTCGTGCAGGCGCACGTCGTAGGGTTTCAAGTTGGCGAGCAGGGCTTCCAGGCTCATGGCGCAGGCGATCTCCGTCTGCCTGAGCCAGCGGTCCATCGCGTGCAGGTGCAGGGCGCTCATTGCGGTGATCACGTTGGCGCCGTTGATCGTCGCCAGCCCGTCGCGTGCCTGCAGCCCCGGGATCGGGATGCCAGCGCGCTCCATGGCGACCCGCCCGGGAAGGCGCTCCCCCTGGTAGTAGGCCTCCCCTTCACCCATCAGCAGCAGCGCGATCTGTGACATCGGGGCCAGGTCACCGCAGGCGCCAACGCTGCCCTTGGCGCACACCACGGGGGTGACTCCCCTGTTCAGCATCTCCACAAGGGTCAGGGTGATTTCCGGACGGCAACCTGAGTTCCCGTGCGCATGCACGTTGATCCGGCTGGCGATCGCGCCGCGCACGTACTCGACCGGCAGCGGCTCGCCAATGCCAGCGGCGTGATTGTAGATCAGGTAGCGCTGGAACTGCTCCACCTGCTCATCAGTTAACACGACCTCCGAGAATTCTCCGATGCCGGTGTTCACGCCGTACATGATCTCCCGCGCCTGGATCTTCTCCTCGAGCATGGCGCGGCAGGTCTTGATACGTTCCAGGGCGTCCGGGTGGAGGGCGACTTTCTTTCCAAAAGAGGCGATCTGGACCAGGTCTTCGATGGTCAGGCTGGTACCTGTGAGAGTTATGGTCATGATCTGTCACCCTTTTTCTGTGAATTGAGAACGTTCGGTAACTGTCTCTTTCGCCCATCCCCCCTAAACCCCCTTCCCCCCAGGGGGCGGGGCCAGGGGTGGGGGGAGTTCCCGAACACTCTCTGAATTATATACCGATCACGAGAATTCCGCTCGAATCAGGATCCGTGAAGGCACGGCTTTCACACCGTATCTTGGCGAACGAGTAAAAGTGCCTTGGCGCTCCGTGAGCGGAGCGCTCTTTGCGCAGTCGAAGGACATCATCTAGCCTTACGCCACATCCTTCGACTTCGCTACTCTCCGCTCAGGATGGTGGTTGCCCGTCTTGTGAAAACCCGGTCCGTGCAGGCGGCCATTATTGACAATTCGGATAGACTAGCTGTATTATTCGAGCACTGCTGTCGCTCTGACGTTCACATCTCCCGGCAGGGACCAATCCAGAAATTTCGGTGGGTGATTCATTGGTGAGTGCATTGCAGGTGAACCATTGGTTACCTTGGAAAATCTAATTATTTACGCCTGTTTCTGTTTGATCTAGTGGAATCTGTCCGAAGACCCGATCACTTACCTGGGCAGGGTGGATGCCGAAGAAAATCGCTTTTTCCCTGATTCCCAAGAACCGCTACTCGGTCCTCATCCTCGTCATGGCGATGAGCGTTGTGATCGTCGAGGCGGTCGAGCATTCCCTGCTCGGAGAGTCGCTGTTTGAAACGCATTTTCTCATCGAGGTGCTTGTCTTCGGCGCGGGGCTGCCCCTCCTGGCCTTCATCATGCTTGGGATCATGGAAAAGGTACAGGCAGAGCGCGATCGTGCTCTGCAGGACCTCGACAAGCACCAGGCTTTCGATCAGGAATTGAGCCAGGTCCGATCGCTCGAAGACCTGGTCCAGCGCGTCGTGAAATTCCCTTCAACCGTGTTGCCAGCAGCTCAGTCATTTCTCCACCTGTATGAACCGGATGGTTCGAGTTTTCATCTGGTCGCCGACTGGGGTCCCGGAAATGGAAACCTTTCTCACATCGAGACTGACCTGTCATTACAGGAATGCCAGATCTGTTTAAAATCCAATTTTTCGGCGCGATCGATGAGAAAATGCGAAGCGCTCCGACCCGGGCAGCTGCGAGCGGGCTTGGATCGGTACCTGATTCCGCTGACCTACGGAAACGCCTATACCGGAGTCTTGCACCTCGATGTTCCTGAAGACGTTGCCATCAGTGAGAGTCAGGCAAACACGCTCTCCAACCTGGCGCCAGAGATGGCAATCGCCATCGAAAGCCTGCGCCTTCAGCAGGCGAACCTTGAGTTGAGCCGGGCGACTGAGAATGAAAGGAAGCGCATCGCCCAGGACCTCCACGACACGCTTGGTCAGAGCATCGCCTACCTGCGGTTTAAACTCGACCACCTGAGCAGTCAGCACCCCATGGTCGCCATCGGCGTCATCCGCCGGGACCTGGATCAGATGCGGGAAATGGCAGAAACGGCTTACAGCCAGGTGAGAGAGACTCTGGCGAAGCTCCATCCTTCCGCGCAGGTCGATTTCCTGCAAGCGCTGAGGACCCAGCTAGAGCAGTTCCGTGAGCGGGTTGGCCTGGAGCTGATTCTGAACAGCCGCGGGGAACCGCAGCAGCTGCCCCCTCACATCCAGCGGCAGGTTCTGTATATTTGCAGGGAAGTGCTGAACAACGTCGAGAAGCACGCCCACGCCAGCCGCCTGACCTTCGAAGTGTTCTTTGAAGCGCAGGAACTGCGGATCGTGATGACCGACGATGGCAGAGGGTTCGACGTTAAAACGGTCTCCAGTCACAGAAATTATGGGATCACGATCATGCATGAGAGGGCCGATTCGATTAATGGCCAGATCACCCTCTTCTCCTCGCCAGGGAAAGGCACTCAGGTGACCCTTCGCGTGCCCCTGGCGGAGAGCCTGTCGGCTGGTGTGGGCTGAATGAAATTTCGCAGCTCTCGGCGAAAATAACCATTGGAAAAGGCGCAGATGATTACAGATAGGAGGACAGAGATGGAACATTCAATCAAGGTCATGATCGTTGACGATCACGCAATGCTTCGAGAAGGCCTGGCGAGTCTGCTCCAGCCGCAGCCGGACTTCGAAGTGGTAGGCGAGGCCGGCTCCGTGGAAGAAGCCGTGGAAAAGGCGATCGCGCTCAAACCAGACCTGGTGTTGATGGATTACGGTCTTCCCGGAGGGTCCGGTGTGGAGGCGACGCGCGCGATCCTGAGAGAACTCCCGGAAACAGACATTGTGTTCCTTACCGTGCACGAAGCCGACGATGACCTGTTCGCCGCGCTGCGCAGCGGTGCGAAAGGGTATCTGCTCAAGAACATCCCGGTGTCAAGAATGATCGCCGCGCTGAGCGGTTTAGCCAGGGGCGAAGCGCCTCTGTCGCGCCAGATGACCAGTCGCGTGGTGGCTGAATTCACCCAAGGAAGGCCTCTCTCTCGGGAAAGCTCTGGAGCTGCGCACTCCCTCACAAAACGTGAACTCGAAGTGTTGATGGCGATGACCACGGGGGCGACGAACCGGGAGATCGCAGACCGGCTTTACGTTTCGGTAAACACCATTAAAAACCACGTTCACAGCATCCTGGAGAAGCTCGATCTCAAGGACCGGCGGGCGGCGATCCGGTTTGCACGCGAGCAGGGATTGGGAAATTCCAGTTTCAACTGAAGATCATCCCCTCCTGGACTGCCTAGCACACAAACGGCCTCTCGAATATCTCGGGTGGCCGTTCGCCGCTTTTGCCCATGTTCGACCCCCTCTGTCCAGCAATGGGTCCCGTTGGGCTTTCCCTGGAGAGGATTAACTCTGCCTACGTTCCAGAATTTGCGCTAAAGGACTATTCCCTGGGCTAGTCCGGCTGGCAGTGACCCTTTCGGAAATATAGACCCGGTTTTAGACCGGATTGGTTCATCTGGGTGGATAGACTGAGGGGTCGATTTCTTGTATTCTTTGTACATTGGCAATTAAGGTCTTTTTTACCTGAATTGTCATCCCCCGGTTCCCGGGCGGGCAGCCGGACAGGATCAAATTCGATTTCTTGTGACTGGTAGCCTGGGAAAGCTGGAAAGAACGTCGGCGGGGCGAGAGAAAGCAGTAACAGCAATGATTCTGAAATTGCTTGTAGAGTAAGGCACGGGGCAGGTTACTTATTAATTTCATCCTCTTCATAGATTGATGGTGAATCGCTGCTGGTGGGGTTTTATGGGTGTTGAACGCCGATTTGAATCTTCCAATCAGGTCGTGACAGAGCTGCTTGTATTTACAGAGAAGTACGACCCACAATCCAGGTATACCGGGTGAGGCGGACGAGGAGGAAACATGATGGAAACACCCTAGACTGGTTTTCATCAATACATGGTCCGACGCTCGAGGCGCAGCAGTTTTTGCGTTTCAGTCTGAACCCATTTCGATCAAGATCCCGATCAAACCATTTCGGAGGGAATTTTATGTTTTCCAATAAAGCGTTTTTCAGGTCGATCCTCAGGTTAAGACGTTCCGGGCAGCGCTACGTGACGGCGGGGTTGATGTTCCTCGCAGTCCTGGCTTCTTTCGGCCTGCAGCTGGGAGCAGCAAACTCAAGGATCGCATCGGCTGCGACGGTCAACCTGACCGTTGAGGAGTACGGTACGAATACTCCCATCCCCGAGTTCGACTTCCTGGTCAACGTCGATAATACCGGAGACCCGAACGATCCTGGCAATCTCCCTTCCATGACTCCGATGGAAAGTCACAGCCCGGTGGTCCTGACCGGCGACGAGACGGACTGGGCGGCCAAGCTCGGCAGCCTGCCCGACGGCCGGTATTTGATCTCGGTCCGAAATGACGCATACAAGCTGGGCGGCCAGCACTTCACAGTTGCAGGAGGTAATATCGACATTCACGTCGAGCTGGTCCCGGAGCCTCTGCCCCTGGCGAAGATCCGCGTGCACGCTTTCGAGGATAACCAGCCGGTGAACGGGGAAGACGATATCCCCCTGGAGAGCGGCCTGGCTGGCTTCCGCGTCATCGTGGAAGATACCGTGGGTGAGGTGGTCGTCGACTGGCTTGGCAATCCGATCTGCGGCACCGGCCAGTGCCTGACGGACGCCAATGGCGACGTCGTGATCGACAACCTGCCACGCGGCAAATACGAAGTCCTGGTCCTCCCGCCGGTCGGACAGGTCTCCGATTGGGTGCAGACCACCACGATCGAAGGGACCAAAGTGATCGACGCCTGGATCGTGGAAGGCGATCCCGGCTACAGCCCGCGCGAAGGATTTCAGCAGGCGGCGGTTTGGGTGGGTTTCGTGCGCCAGCCGACGAATCCCAAGGGTGGGAACAGCGGCAGCGGCACGATCAAGGGCACGGTCAAGACGATCATCGAGTGGACGCCTCCGGTGAACCCGCTCGTTCTGGGCCAGGCAGTGGACCGGCCCTGGGTCGCCGTCACGGACATCGGCGGCAACGACGAGCTGGTCTACCTGACCCGCGGCGATACGAACGGCTACTTCGAGATCAACGGCGTCCCAGACGGCACGTACCAGCTTGCCATCTGGGATGAACCGCTGGATTACATCATCTCCTTCCGCACGGCTGTGATCAGCGGCGGGAACGTCGTGGACTTCGGAGAAATGGGCATCCCGCGCTGGTTTGGCTGGCAGTCCGGGCACGTGTACCTGGACGTTAACCGGGACGGGGTTCGCCAGCTCGACGAGCTGCCTCTGCCCGGCGTGGAACTGGCGATGCGCTTCAGAGATGGCAGCCTCCGGTACGGCACCTTCACCGATACCAGCGGCTATTATGAATTTCCAGAGGTCTTCGAACTGGAGAAATTCTACGTCAGCGAGGTGGGTTTCAGCCACTTGGGCTTTACCTCGGCCCTGGTGCACGACGAGTTCTTGCCCTACGACCCGGCTGACCCGGCGACCTACGAGGTCATCCCCGAAGCGCTGACTGTCGCGAACCTGAACTGGGCTGCCAAGCGCAACGTCGTCGATTGGGGGAAGTACGTGTACGCACCCGGCGAGAACGGCGGCATCTCCGGCATCGTGCAGTACGCGACGACGCGCAATGAGTTCGAAGCGCGCCTGCAAGCCACCGAAGACTACGAACCGGGCATCCCGGACGTGACCGTCCGGCTGTGGGAACCCCTGTTCGACGAGAACGGCGACCCGCTGATCGAGCCGGACGGCAGCCAGGCCCGCGGCGTGCTCTTCTACGAGGTGACGACCGATCGCTACGAGCATCCTGTCGACTGCGATGTCACCGATGCGAACGGGGCCCCGATCCCGGATCCCCTCGGCACCGGCCCGAACTGCATCGAGGTGCCGAACATCTCTAACGAAGTGAAGCCGGGCGTGTTCGACGGCGGCTACGCCTTCGCGACCATCTGCCCGGCGGGTTACCCATGCGACCCGGGCGATGAAATCCCTATGCCTCCGGGAGATTACATCGTCGAAGTGGTGCCCCCGACCGGCTACAAGATCGTCACCGAAGCGGACCTCAATACCGCTGACGGCAACGATTACGTGCCGGCGATCCCGCCGCCTCCGTGCGTCGGGGCGACTCAACTCATGCAAGTGCCGGACGAGTACGGCAGCCCCTTCGATGCCTTCACCGACACGGGCGACCCGATCCCCGGCGTGGGTCCCATGCCTCTCTGCGATTTCAAACTGGTGACCCTCCAGGAGAACCAGAACGCGGCCGCGGATTTCTACCTGATGACCGACAATGCCGTGCCGATCCCCGGGCGGGTGTTCGGCTTCCTGCTCGATGACCTGAACATCGAGACAAACTCCGACTTCATCTACTACGGCGAGAAGCGCGGCATCCCCAATACACCGGTCGGCGTCTATGATTTCACGGGCCGGTTGATCACGACCGTCAATTCAGACAAGAATGGGATCTGGGAGGTCTTGCTGCCGTCGACCTACGCCGCGGACTGTCCGATCCCTTCGGGCGTCTGCCCGGGTGTGTACAAGTTCGTCGGGAATGACCCGGGGCCGATCGACAATCCGAACCCGAACTACAACCCCAACTATCAGACGATCACCTTCCAGTTCGACGTCTGGCCGGGTAAGACGACCTTCGCGGATATCGCGCTCTTCAATATCGTCGGTTTCGTCGAGTTCCCGGGCCTGCAGACCGGGCAGCCTGCCCAGTGCAAACTCCCAGACTCGACGCCTCAGGTGTACACCGTCTCCCCGCCCTACGGGGCAGATGGGGATACCCTGACCATCGCCGGCGTCAATTTCGGCGGAAGCCCGGGGACGGTTTCGCTGGACGGTACAGCGCTTCCGATCGGCGGCTGGTCGGATACGTCCATCACCGCGACCGCGACCGGGGTGGCTCCCGGACCGCACCAGCTGTTGGTCGCCACAGCTGCCGGGGAGACAAGCCTGACCGGGATCACGTACCACCTGCTCGGTTCCGGCTACAGCCCGACGGTGGTCACGGTGAGCCAGCCGGGAGACCCCTCGATTCCGGTGATCCAGAACGCGATCGACGCCGCGTCGGGGGAGACCCTGATCGTCGTCGAGCCCGGAACCTACTACCAGCCGGTGAATCTCAACGTCGCCAACGTGAAGTTGCAGGGATATGGTCCGGGTAATCCCGACGTGGGGATCGGCGGGGGCGGGTCCGTGCTCGACCAGCGGTTCGTCGTGGGCGGGGTCAACGGATTGAATGTGGTGGGTCCGGCGGGCGGTTTCAACCCCGGCTTCCCGGCCCAGATCGACGGATTCAAGCTCACCGCTGCGCGTGACGAACAGGATGTCGGCGGCGGGCTCCATGTCGACCTGAACGCCCAGAACCTGCTGATCGCGAACAACCTGATCCAGAACAACGGTGGGAATTTCGGCGGCGGGATCACCCTCGGCGAACCTTACCGGGGCGACAACAATAACGACAACATCCGCATCGCCTACAACCGCATCCTCCAGAACGGCGGCATCAGCCTGGCGGGCGGGATCGGTATCTTCATCGGGGCGGACCACTACGAGATCGATCACAACCAGATCTGCGGCAATTACTCCGGCGAGTACGGCGGCGGGATCTCCCACTTCGGCTACAGCCAGGGCGGGAGCATCCACCACAACCAGATCGTCTTCAACGGCGCGTTCGACGAGGGCGGCGGCGTGCTGATCGGCGGCGAGCAGCCCATCCCGCCAGCGGTCCTGACCCAGGGCTCGGGCGATGTCCAGATCTACAACAACCTGGTGCAGAGCAACATGTCGAACGATGACGGCGGCGGGATCCGCCTGCTGCAGCCGCTGGACGACCGCATCGATATCTTCAATAACATGGTCGTCAACAACGTCGCGACCGACATCGGCGGAGGCATCGCCCTGGATGACAGCTCGAACGTGACGATCGTCAACAACACCGTCGCCCGCAACGTCTCGACTGCGACCGCGGAAGACAGCGATGGGTTAGCGCACGGCGCAGGGATCGTCGCCGAAGCTCACAGCGCAGCTTTCCAGGCGATCCTGCCTCCCAGCGACCCCGGCTATCCAGACCCGCCGTTGTTCAACAACATCGTCTGTGAGAACGAAGCTTTCGTGTGGGATGGGGTATCCCTGGTCTCGACCGGGTTCTTCGACCTGGAAGTCTTCAGCGCGATCCCGACCCAGGTGTTCCATCCCACCTACACGCTGGTGGAGACGACCGGCCGGAATGAAGTGCTCGCGCACGGTTCCAACAGCGGGTGTGGAGATCTGAGCGCCAAGTTTGTGAATCCTTACACCACCGCGCTCCACGCGGTCAGCTTCCGCCAGGAACCGGATTTCATCACCGTGTTGATGGTGACAGTGGACCTGCCAGCCACCGTGATCGGGGACTATCATATCCTCAGCTCGTCTGGCACCGAGGACCTCGGGATCGACACCGACCCTCTGGGGAGCGGGACCCTGGCGCCATGCTTCGACTACGATGACGAGCTGCGGGGCGCCCACGACATCGGCGCAGACGAGACAGGAGGCGCTCCTGGCGTCTGCTCGCCGCCGGCTCCGACCTACGGCGTGGACCTGACCCCGATCTTCATCGATGCTACTGGCGCGGATGGCACGGACGTCGTGCTGAGTCACCAGGTCTTCAATACCGGCGACATCCCGGATACCTACGATATCACGGTCTCCGTCGACCTGGGGTGGGCTGCGGTTTTCACCACCCCGGTTGGTCCGCTCGCTCCGGGCGAGAGCGCCGCAGTGGACGTCACCGTGAGCATCCCGGCCGGGACTCCGGCGGGGACGGTGGCAACCGTGGGCATCACCGCGACCTCCCAGGGCGACGGCTCGGTTTCCAGCGCGGCAGCGGATACGATCACGGTCGTGAACGTGCCGGTAGTCCCCCCCGCTGACCTGTATCTCTCGGTCGAACGGAACACGGCTGTCCTGGGCAACCTCAGCCAGGTGTTCAGCCACGACATCGTCGGGTTCGTGCAGGCGACGGGTGAGTACGTGATGGTCTTCGATGGGTCCGACGTCGGGCTGGGGCAGAACCTCAACCTGGACGCCTTCGACATCCAGGCGGACGGCAGCATCTTGATGTCTTTCGCCCAACCCTTCAACCGGCCTGGCTTGGGGAGGGTGGACGATTCGGACATCCTCCGCTTCACCCCCGATGTCGGCGGCCTGGGCGACGCGACGGCAGGCACGTTCAGCCGCTACCTGAACGGCGCGGATGTCGGCCTGACCACCGATGCAGAGGACATCGACGCCATCTCTCTGATCGAAGGCGACCAGCTGGTGATCTCCACTCTCGGTAACGTCAACGTCCCCGGCCTCGCTGTTCAAAGGGACGAAGACCTGCTGCTCTACACCATGTTGGACGCTGGAAATCCCGGCGGCGGGGGGACCTGGTCGCTGTATTTCGATGGTTCGGATGTGGGCCTGGCGAACGGCGGCGCGGATGAGAACATCGACGGGGCGTATGTGATACCCGGCGACCTGGAAGCCACCGTGATCTACCTGACGACGGCCGGCAACTTCAACATCCCCGGGTTGACCGGAGCAGACGAGGACGTGTTCACCTGCGAAGTCAGCTCGATAGGCGAAACGACCGCCTGCGCCAGCGTGGCGCTGTTCTTCGATGGGAACGTGAACGGCATTACGAACGTGAACGGGCGCGACGTCGACGCAATCGACCTGCCCTGATCAAGTCATCGGCATTGCAACTCTCCCCTGTGGTCCGGGCCTCGCCCGGTCCGCAGGGGAGGAGGGTTGGGGTGGTAACCAACCAGGGTCTTATAACCGGATTTGAACCATAGGAGAATGAAAGCATGGCTAAGAGAATCATTCCTCGCCAGGTCAGCCGCCGGGACTTCCTGAAGCTCAGCAGCGGCGCGCTGCTTGCTGCGCTGACGGGCAGCGGGCTTTCCCGGCTCGTCCAGACCGCCAGAGCGGCTGCCCCGGCTGCTTACACCCCGTTGCCGCGGGTGGACATCCGCCTTGTGGCGACCGACGGTTTCATCTCGCTTCCAGGTCGGCGGCTGGCGGACGACAACGGATTGTACGTGTTCGGGTTCCGGAGCGTCGAACCCGGTGAAGCGACTGCCCCGCCGGAGGCGCTGATCCCCAAGTACAAGGGGAAGATCCAGCACCCCGCGCCGATCCTGGGAATCGACAAGAACGTTGATCTTTACATCACCATGACCAACCTGGGTCTGGAGATGAGACCGGATCTGGACGATTCCCACACGGTCCACTGGCACGGATTCCGCAATCCCAATGCGATTTTCGACGGCGTCCCGGAAGTGTCCATCGCAGTCCCTCCGGCTCGGGACTTCCCGTACTATTATCGGACCCGGGTCGAAGGCACGTACATGTACCACTGCCATTTCGAGGACAGCGAGCATGTCCAGATGGGCATGGACGGGGTGGTCTACATCAAGTCTGCCGGCGGGGGTGCATACGATAACGACGGCGGCTCGACGGCATTCCACCGGGATTTCACGCTTTTGTTGAACGAGATCGACACCACGCCGCACGACAACCTGGTTGCGGTCCAGGAGTTCGTCTGGTCGAACTACAAGCCGAACTACTGGGTGATCAACGGCAGGTCGTATCCGGACACGATCATCCGCGACCAGGACCTTTCCGGCACGGACTTCGATTTGGGGACCTATACGCCACCGGGCGGCGGTCCGCCGCAACCCCTGGGGTATTCCCAGCCGGTATCTTCCCTGATCCAGGTAGAAGAATTCGAGACAGCTCTGGTGCGGTTTGCCAACCTCGGTTACGAGCAGCACACGATGCAGCTGGTCGGCATCCCGATGCGCGTTGTCGGGCACGACGCCACTTACCTTGGGAGCAATGCTTACCTGACGAACTCGATCTACATTGGCCCCGGAGAGGCGCGGGATGCGCTCTTCACTGCGCCCGCGTACAGCTCCAGCCTTCCGGGGGGGACGGATGGCGCGGGGAACTACAACGTGTACTGGCTGCGCAACCGCAATGCACAGCGCCTCGTGAACGGGAACCAGCCCGGTCTGGGCGGGATGCTCACCCAGGTGCGCGTCTACCCGGCTGGCACCCTTGGTCCTCAGGCCGGCCCGAACCAGACCTTCTAGCTTCCAGGAGAGACGTATCATGTCTGTGAAAATTTCAACCAAACTGATCACAGATTTCGGGATTTTCCAGCGTAAATTCCGAAGTCCAGCCCAGGCAGCGTGGACGCCGGCGAAAAGACGGATCGCCCCTGGGGTCCTGGCTGGCGTCATCGTCCTGGCAGCCCTGGTCCTGATCTCCCCTGGCATCGCCATTGGGCGGCCTTTCCTGGCCGTTTCGATGGGGTCCAACGCCATCGGCATGGTCTGCACCGAGGATGCCGGGAACCCGAACCCGGTGTTCAATGTACAGGCCCGCGGAGGATACATCCAGACCCCGGACGGGAACAGCGTCTTCATGTGGGGCTATGCCCTCGACCCTGGACCCTTCCAGATGCCGGGTCCGGTGCTGTGCGTCAACGAAGGTGATTCGGTCACGATCAACCTGATCAATAACCTCCCGGATCCTCCCGGAGCGGCGCTCCCGGAGCACACTTCGATCGTTTTCCCCGGGCAGACGGGCGTGACCACCAGCGGTGGGGTGCCGGGTCTGCTGACCGCAGAAGCGGCACCAGCCGGGGGGACGGTCACCTACACCTTCATTGCTGACGAACCGGGCACATACCTCTACGAGAGCGGCACAAACCGCCACAAGCAGATTCACATGGGTCTGTACGGGGCGCTGGTCGTGCGCCCGGCATTGAACGACGGGACGCACTTCTACGCCTACAACGACCCCAGCTCGGAATACGATCCCAGCCGGGAATTCATCCTGATTCTGCACGAATTCGATCCGGACCTGCACAAGAGCGTCGAGCGCGGCCGCCTGTATGACGTGACGAGGCGTCACGACCGCTACTGGACGATCAACGGGCGCTCGCTGCCGGATACCCTCAACGACAACTTCATTCCGTGGCTGCCCAATCAGCCCTACGGGGCGCTGGTCTGGGTCCAGGCGGTCGATCTCGAAACGAACCCCAACGCGCTGCCAGCCCTGATCCGGTACGCCAACGCCGGGACCGTCAACCACCCCTTCCACCCGCACGGCAACCACCTGAGGGTGATCGCCCAGGATGGACGGTTCCTGGGCAACGCCGGTTACGAGACTTTCACCCGCACGATCGCCGCCGGGCAGACCGCTGACCTGCTCTTCCGGTGGGTGAACGTGGAAAACTGGACTCCGGGATCTGCAGGGTCCATTGAACAGGTCGGCCAGCTGCCGGGGATCAACGACGTGATCTACAAGGACGGCGTGACCTTCTACAGCGGAGACCCAGACCTGGGCCAGACCGGCGACCTGCCGGTCGGGGTGACCACCTACAACCAATGCGGGGAGTTCTACTATCCCTGGCACAGCCACGCCCTCAACGAGTTCCAGAACTTCGACGAGGGTTTCGGCGGCCTGGCAACCCTGGTGCGCGTGGATCCTCCAGGCGGATGTCCATAACTACGAGGCGCGGGAAATCACAGGAGATATGCGATATGAGCACCAGATTGATTAAAAACACCTGGCTGATCCTCTTCCTGGCGGCGCTGGCGCTGGTCACTGGCAGCGCGCGGGTCGCAGCCGGTCCGGTATCAGCCGATCCGAGTGTCAATGTTCGCCTGGAAGTTGGACCGGCACCTAAACCGGCTGCCGTCCCTGCCGGTCCAAAGGTCTTCGACCTTTGCGCCAGCGACGGCGCCCTGACCCTGCCAGACGCGACGAGCGTGCCTGTGTGGGGGTTTGTGGACACAAGCGGGGGACCTTGCACTTCTGGCCTGGTCGCTTCGCTTCCGGGTCCGGAGCTGCGGGCCGTGGTCGGCGACAGCGTGACCATCAACCTGACCAACGCCCTGGCGGTGCCGACCTCGATCCTGATCGCCGGACAGACGATGACTGCCGTGGGCGGTTCGCCAGGGACCTTCACCGCAGAGGCGCCGGCCGGGGGTTCCGTCACCTACACATTCACTGCCGGGGGACCGGGCTCTTATCTGTACGAGAGCGGAACCGATATCGACCGGCAGATCGCCATGGGGCTGTACGGGGCGCTGATCGTCGAATCGGGCGTACCCGGTCAGGCTTACGGTCCCGGCACCGATTACGAAATCGAAGCGACGCTGCTCTTGAGCGAGATCGACCCTGCCCTGAACGCCAACCCCGCCGGTTTCGATATGCTCAGCTACAAGCCCCGGTACTGGCTGATCAACGGGGAGGCTTACCCGGACACCGATCCGATCCCGGCGCCGGCCGGCAGCCGCCTGCTCCTGCGCTACCTGAACGCCGGTTTTAGCAACCTGGCCATGGAGGTCCTGGGCAGCCACCAGTGGGTGATCGCCAGGGACGCTTACCAGCTCCCCAGCGCCTACTCCAGCGTGGTCGAGACCGTCCCTGCCGGGCAGTCGATGGATGCTATCCTCACCATCTCTCTCAGCCAGCCGGTGGGCAGCCGCTTTGCCATCTCGAACCGCAACCTGTACACCACCAATGGCGCCAGCTACCCCGGAGGCATGCTGACTTTCGTCGATGTGGGTCCAGCGGTGACTCCAACGTTCGGCGTCCTGGTCTCCCCCGCGAGCGATTCGAAATCCGGAGACCCGGGGACGACCGTGACTTACACGCTGGATGTCACCAACACAGGCAGCGCAGTCGACAGCTACACGATCGGTGTGAGCGGGAATGTGTGGACGACGACCGCTCCAGCTTCGGTGGGCCCAATCGCCGCGGGGGCGACCGCTCAGATCAGCGTTGATGTGGAGGTCCCGGCAGGCGCTGCCGGCGGCGACAGTGACGTCGCTGTAGTGACGGTGACCTCGGTCGGAGATATCGGGCAGTCAGACAGCTCAAGCCTCACGACAACCGCCTCGACTCCTGCGGCTTACGGGGTCCTGGTCCAGCCGGATGTGGACAGCCAGTCAGGGTATCCTGGGGATACGGTGACCTACACACTGGATGTGACGAACACCGGCTCAGTTGTCGACAGCTTCACGATCGCGGTCAGCGGGAACGCCTGGACGACCACCGCGCCCGCTTCGGTCGGGCCGCTGCTGGCTGGCGCGACGGCGCAGTTCAGCGTGGATGTGACGATCCCGGCCGGCGCGAACGCCGGGGACAGCGATATCGCGTCCATCGTCGTGACCTCTGTGGGCAACGCGGGTCAGTCCGACACCTCCACCCTGACGACGACGGCTCTGGCAGCGCCGACCTATGGGGTGTCCGTCTCTCCGGACACGGACAGCCAGTCCGGCGCTCCAGGCGCGACAGTCTCCTACACGCTCGATGTGACCAACACCGGCAACGTGGCGGAGACCTTCGACGTGGAGGCCGTCGGGAACGCCTGGGCGGTCTCCCTCCCAGCAGCAGTTGGGCCGGTTGCCGCGGGCGCCACCGTGCAGCTGAGCGTGGACGTCACCATCCCGATCGGGGTCGTCTCAGGCGACAGCGACATGGTGACCGTGATCGTCGCCTCCCAGGTCGACAACGCCCAGTGGGATTCGTCTGACCTGACCACGACAGCTGTGGTCGCGGATCTGCTCTACTTCTCGACCGTCACCAACGCTGCCATCCCCGGCGTCCCCGGACCGTACGACGACGCCGACATCTACGCCTGGAACGGGACGGCCTTCAGCCGAGTGTTCGACGCCACGGCTGCCGGCCTGCCCGGCGGGGCGGACGTCGATGGCTTGCTCGTGGCGGATGGGGACACGTTCTACCTGTCCTTCAATAACAACGCCGGCGTGGCGGTCCCGGGCATCGGGACCGCGCAGGACGAGGACATCGTCCTCTACGACGCGGGGGCTTGGAGCCTGTTCTTCGATGGCAGCGAAGTCGGCCTGGGAGACGGGGACGCGGAGGACGTGGACGGGTTCGAGATCCTCATGGACAGCAGCTTGGTGATCTCCACCACTGGCGGGGTCACCCCGGACCCCGACATCCCCGGCGCTCAGCAGGACGAGGACATGCTGCGCTGCGAACCCACCAGCGCTTCTCCGATCGTCTCCTGCAACTGGAGCTGGTGGTTCGACGGCAGCGATGTCGGTCTGGCGGCTGCAACCGAGGATGTCATTGGGTTGTCGGTCACCGCGGTGGGCGACATCTACCTCTCCACTCAGGGCGCCTTCAGCGTCACCGGGCTCTCCGGAGATGGCAGCGACGTGTTCGCCTGCCACTCGCCAACCCTGGGGCAGAACACCGCCTGCGCTTCCTTCAGCATGTACTTCGACGGGAGCGCCAGCGGCATAACCGACGTCATAGACGCGCTGGACCTGCCTTAACCTGAACGATCCAATGGACGCCGGGAGCCTCCCTGCTTCCGGCGTCCATCCGAATGGCTGGAAAATGGATCAACCGTACACTGTCGAAAAAACCCATGGCGGGGACCACCAGTTGAGGAAGTATCTCCTGTCTGCGGGGTTTGTCCTCCTCGCCGGACTGATCGCCTGGCTGGCCGTTGCGCGCCTTTCCTGGAGCGCCCGTCAGGAGAGGCAGCAGATCGCACGGGCGGTCTTCGAGGACCAGACGGGGGTCCGCGTCCTGCGGGTCGTTCTGACCGCGGGCGGCGGGATGGTCGACCTGCAGTACCTGGTGCTCGACCCCGACCGGGCGCTGGCGCTTCACGATACCGAAAGTCCGCCCACGCTGGTCGATCAGAAGAGAGGAACTGCTCTGTCCACCTCGTTTCACAGCCACACCGCGCGGGAACTAAAAACGGCGGTCACTTATCACCTGCTGATCTTGAACGCTGGAGGGGTCCTGGAGCGTGGGAAGCGGGTGACTCTGAAAGTTGGGGAAGCGGTGCTGGAGGACCTGATCATAGAATAGGTCCAGCCGGGTGTGAGCGCGTGTATTGTGAATAAATGGGCGACGGTCAGGTCGATCTGCATGGCAGCGGCAGCTGCCTTTCTGTTCAGCATCAGGCACGCCCAATCGGTGTACGCCCACAGCGACGTGGTCAAATCCGAGCCAGGACCCGCGACGGAGGTCGAAACGCCTCCTCGAAAGGTCTACGTGTATCTGGACGAAGCGACTGACAGTGTATTCAGCAGCCTCGTGGTGTTCAATGAGGCCGGCAACCAGGTCGATCTCGGTGATGGGAGAGCCGATCCAGCGGACGACGAGGGCAAGCGGCTGGTTGCCAGCCTCCCCCCTGGTCTCGAACCGGGCAAATACACCGTCCGCTGGAGGGCGCTGAGCAGAGTGGACGGTCACGAGACCAGGGGCGAATTCCAATTCAGCGTCTCCGGATCGTTAGACCTTGATGAAAGCGGCGCGGAAGTTCGCAGGGATCTCATCGCCTGGCTGTCTGCGGGGCTGACCGCGCTAATTCTCCTGGTCATGGCCGCGCAGTTGATATTCAGTTTGAAGGGTTCAGGCGGTTCAGAGAGATGATGCATTCCATCCAATGGTGAAAGAGAGATGAAGGGAGCAGGACGATTCGATCGGCGGATATTCTGGATGATTGCTGCATTCCTGGTTGTAACCCTCTGGTTTGTTCAGCCGGGCGCGCTCCCCGCCAGAGCGCGCCGATCTGTACCCCAAGGTCTCATCTCCACAGATAGCAGGGTAAAAATCGATCCATTGCTGGCTCGGCAGCTGAGAGAACTTGCGCCCGGCACCCTGGCGCGGGTGATCGTCCGCCTGCATCCGCAGGCCGATTTATCGCAAATTCCGGCGCAGGGCCATGCCGCCCGCAACCGGGAGGTCGTTGAGCGACTTCGGACCACAGCCGGCAGCACGCAGACCGGGATCATATCTTTATTATCTTCCCGGCAGGCGCAGGGGCAGGTTACCCGGTACGAGTCTTTCTGGGTGTTCAACGGTCTGGCAGTGACTGCCACGGCGGAGGTGATCGGCGAGCTGGCGAAACGCCCCGAGGTGAGCCGCATCGCGCCGGACGCGCAGATCGACGCGCCGGTGCTCAATCTCGCTGCAGCCCAGTCCGAGCCGAACATCGCGCTGGTGAATGCGGAGAGCCTGTGGGCCATGGGCTACCGTGGGCAGGGGATCGTGGTGGCGAACATGGATACCGGGGTTTACCTGAACCACCCCGAACTTGTGGGAAAGTGGCGCGGCGGCGCGAACAGCTGGTTCGATCCATACGGAGAGCACCCCGGCACGCCGTTCGACGCCAGCGGGCACGGCACCTGGACGATGGGGATAATGGTCGGCGGGGGATCAGGCGGCACGAACATCGGGGTGGCGCCGGACGCGCGCTGGATCGCCGTGAAGATCTTCAACGACCGTGGGAAGGCGACAACTTCCGGGATCCACGCGGGTTTCCAATGGCTGCTGGACCCCGATGGGAATCCGGAGACAGGCGACGCCCCACACGTGGTGAACAACTCCTGGACATTCCAGTACACGGGCTGCGACCTGGAGTTCGAACCCGACCTGGCAGCCCTGGGCGCGGCGGGCATCCTGCCGGTGTTCGCCGCCGGCAACAGCGGACCATCCTCCAGCACGAGCCTCAGCCCGGCGAATAACCCCTCCGCCTTCTCCGTGGGCGCGACGAACAACAGCGATGGGATCTACACGTACAGCGCAAGAGGCCCTTCGGCCTGCGGAGGTCCGGAAGCGGTTTACCCGGACCTCGTGGCTCCCGGTGTGAACGTCCTATCCACGGACCTGTTCGGCCTTTACCGCCGGGCGAGCGGGACTTCCCTGGCTGCCCCGCACGTTTCCGGCGGGCTGGCGCTCCTGCTCTCCGCGTTTCCATTTCTCTCGCCAGAACAGCAGGCAGCCTCTCTGGTGAACAGCGCGGTCGACCTCGGATCGGCCGGGCCGGACAACACATTTGGAAATGGCAGGCTGGACCTGCTGAGCGCCTTCAACTGGATCGATGTGAACCTCGGGGATCCGGTGCCGGTTTTCACCCAGACCCCCACCGCCACACCCACGCTGGCGGGCTCGCCAACGCCCACGGCGACCGAACTCCCCACGTCGACGCCGACCGATACTCCCGAACCACCACCGTCGGCGACCCCCTCCCCAACCGTCACCCCTACTTCCCCTGCGACGGAGACGCCCACCCCAACCTCATCGAGCACGCCTGTCCCGACTGCAACGCCATCACCCACCCTGCCAGCCACAGAAACACCGACTGCAACCGCGCCGGCTCTTTCTAACCTCGCCTTGAATCAGCCCATTAGCGTGTCTTCGTTCCAGGACAGCCAGCACAGCGGGGCCAAAGCGGTCGATGACCTGCTGACTACCTTCTGGAAGACTCTAAAAGCCAAGCGCAACGGCGGTCCTCCCGCCGAGTGGATCTCCGTCGATCTGGGCGGCATCCGCTCGATCGAACAGGTCCACCTGTTGTGGGAGGCGTACTTCGCCACCAGCTATGAGCTGCAGGTCTCGCCGGACGGCATCTCTTGGACGGCAGTTTTCAGCACGGCGGCGGGAGACGGCGGCACGGACCAGGTCCTCCTCTCCGGAATCCAGGCGCGCTTCGTCCAGCTCTACACCACCGGCTGGTCTGATTCGAGTCTGCGGGACTGGCTCCGGGAATTCCAGGTCTGGGGGACGGCGCCTGGAGAAACACCGACCCCGACGCCGACTGGTCCCGGCGCCACTCCCACGCCGTCGGCGACACCGACTGGATCAGGACAGACGCCAACCCCTACAGCCGGTCCCGGGACCATAACGCCTTCGCCTACACCCACTTTGAGCGGCGAGGGGGTGCACGCCGGAGATCTCGATGGGAGCACGAAAGTCGCCGGGGGGACCTGGACGGCGCGGGTGACGATCACCGTACACAGCGCTTCGGAAGCAGCGTTGTCCGGAGCGCTCGTCAGCGGTACCTGGAGCGGAGGCGTGAGCGGGAGTGGTTCCTGCCTGACCTCCAGCAGCGGGCGGTGTACGATATCTCTTTCCTCGCTCCCGACCTCCGTGTCGAGCGCGACCTTCACGATCACCGATATCTCGTACTCCGGGCTGGCGTACCAGCCGTTTGCGAACCACGACCCGGATGGGGACAGTGATGGGACGGTAATCGTCGTGACGAAATAAAACTGTATAATAGCTCCATTGTGCGGCCTTCATTTTTTCACCACCTCCACCCGCCGACGATCCCCGCGCCCCAGGCGCGTTTCCGCTATACCCTGGGAGCGGGGGGGATTTCTGTTTATCTGGTCCTGGTCGTGATCGCCACCGGCATCCTGGAGATGTTCTATTACGTCCCCACTCCGGAAGGTGCGGCGGAATCGGTGCAGACGATCGCGTATCTCGTCCCTTACGGCTGGCTGGTGCGCAACCTCCACTACTGGGGGGCGCAGGCGCTGATCGCGGCTGTGTCCGTCCACCTGGTGCGGGTCGTCATGACCGGCGGCTATGCTCCGCCGCGCCGACTCAACTACCTGGTCGGGATAGGGCTGCTGCTCCTCTGCCTGTTCCTCGACTTCACCGGCTACGTCCTGCGCTGGGACCAGGGAGTGCGTTGGGCGCTGGTCACGGGCACGAATCTGATCACGACTATCCCCCTCGTCGGCGCGGGGCTGTACGGGTTCGTCATGGGCGGCGATCAACCCGGACCGGCGACCGTGGTCCGCTTCTACGCCTGGCACGTGTTCGGCTTGACGTTGCTCCTGGTCGGGATGGGGGTCTGGCATCTGTTCCGCATCCGGCGCGATGGGGGCATTTCCGTGGCGCCGCCGGTCGCGCGGGTAGATCCCAGCCGCATCTCGCGGAGCGAGCTGGTGCGGCGGGAGGTGTTCGCCGCGCTGATCGCCACCGCCGTGCTGATCCTGCTTTCGATCGCGTTCCCGGCACCGATCGCGGCGCCCATCCGGGAGGGCGAGGCGATCAGCGGCGACGCGCGCGCCCCCTGGTTCTTCCTTTGGGTCCAGCAGTTGCTGCGCTGGGGGGACCCATTCTTCCTGGGCGTGGCCGTGCCGGCTGGCCTCCTGCTCCTGATCACGCTGTTGCCTTACCTCCTGCCAGGGCCGCGCCCCGTCGAGCTTGGGCGCTGGTTCCCGCCCTCCAGCCGGGCGGCGCAGATCGCCCTTGGCGTGGTCGGGGCGGCGATCCTCGCCCTTACGCTCCTATCTCTTTTATTCAACAACTCTTCTCCCTGATCCTTTCCGTATGTCCACACGGTCCCTCCTCACCGCAGCTGCTCTGCTCCTGGCCTCGCTCTTCGGCGTGATCTGGTACGAATACCGCCGGCCCGAACCGGTCGCTTTATCTCCAACTCTCACCGGCGAGGAGGAGTACTGCGTCGCCTGCCACGCCGACCTGCCGGAGATCAGCGCCGCGCATCCGGTGGAGACCTTCGGCTGCGTGATCTGCCATGGTGGGGAGAGGCTGGCGCTGGACGCCGACCTGGCGCACAGCACCATGCGCGGCGATCGGAACCCCTCCGATTTCTCTGTGGTTCAGGCCTCCTGCGGCGGGAGCGAATGCCACAGCGGCTCTCCCGAAGAGGGCAGGGACCACATCCACCGCGTATTGACCAGCGTCCAGACGACCTACGCCGGCGCGATCGCTCAGATCCGGTTCACCTATGGCGCGCAGCCTGACCTGACCGCCCGGATGGGGGTCAGCGCCGTCCAGGACGACATGATCACGACCACCACCGGCCTGCCCTCCCTGGAGGCTTTCGTGCCGGACGCCGAATCCTCGCCCTCGGTGGTGGCGTTCGCCGAGAACTGCTTGAACTGCCACCTGTCCGCCGAACCCCTCCCCGGCGAACCGTATGCCCGGCTCACTGGGTGCGCCGCCTGCCACACGCCCGCAGCCAGCGCCGACCTCGATCGGCCCATCCACCGCCTGACGACCGCCATCCCTTACACCCAGTGCAACACCTGCCACAACCGCGGCAACTATGACCTGCGCGACATGCGGTTCCACCCCCGAGAAGACCAGCCTGGCAATCGGCTCCAGGACTACTACCAGCCGATCGCCCAGTTTGTGCGCTGCGAGTGGACTCTGGACTGCATCGACTGCCACACCCGCCGGGAGGCGATGGGGGACGGTGACCTGCACAGCAGCAAGCAGGAAATCCAGTACGTCCAGTGCCGGACCTGCCACGGCACCCTGGAGGAACTCCCGCTTACGAAGACGATCACCGACCCGGAAGACCTGGCATTTCGAATGGCTTTCTTAAACCCGGTGATCGACCTCCAGGTGGGAGATACGGTCATCGTCACCGAACAGGGTGAGCCCCTGTGGAACACCCGCCGGCTGCCGGATGGGACTTTCGAACTGTTCGGTAAGGCGACCGGGCAGCGCCTGACCTTCCGCCCGGTGAAAGGCACTGCCTGCCAGCAGAAGATCGACGAACAGGAATCACGCTACTGCCACGCCTGCCACGCGGTGGAGAGGTGAGGGGGATGGGGAGCCAGCGGTCAGACCCACCGCCCGTGCAGCGCCGGGATTTCCTCCAGCTGGCCTTAAGAGGATTGCTGGCCTTGAGCGGCGTCCTTGGTCTGGCCGGGATCCTGCGCTACTTCAGCTATCGGCCAGGTCCAGCGAAACCGACGCGGTTCGAGCTCGGGCCTTCGAGCGAATACCCGCCGGGATCGCGGACCGTTGTGCCCGAAGCAGGCGCGATCTTGATTCGCGGCCCAGACAGCTTCCACGCCCTGTCCCTGACCTGTCCGCACCTGGGGTGCACCGTCGAGCCTACGTCGTCGGGCTTCAGCTGCCCCTGCCACGGCTCGAGGTTCGGTCCTGACGGGGCGGTCCTGCGGGGGCCAGCCCTGGAACCGCTCCGCGCGCTGCGCGTCGAGCCGGGGGAGGATGGCCAGCTGGTGTTGTTTACTGACTGAGCAGGGGAATCAACGGGATTGTCTTGACAGCATCCCAACAGCGATCCTAAAATAATACCGGTCCAAGGACGGACCTCGCTGCTGCAAACATCACGGAACAGGGGTGTGGATATGGATGTCTGGTATGACGTCGCTAAGACCATGATCCGAACCTACATTGCATTCTTCATGGACGCGATCCACGTGTACGGGAAGGAAAATCTGCCTCCCGGTCCAAAGATCATTGTCGCCAATCATCCTCATGTGACGGACGGCTTTATCTTGCCGTTCATCATCCCAGAAAAGATCCATTTTCTGATCCAGGAAGAAGTCTTTCGAGTGCCGTTCATCGGCCGACTGCTGGCCCTGGCGGACCAGATCCCGGTCGCTTTCGGGAAAGGGAAGGAGGCGCTCGAGACCGCCCGCCGAAAGCTGATTTCCGGGCATGTGGTGGCAATTTTCCCGGAAGGACGGCTGAGCGGCGCTAAGGAAATCCGGCGGGCGGGGACCGGCGCGGCCCTGCTGGCTCTCGAAACCGGCGTCCCCCTGGTGCCGGTGGGTTTTTACGTGCCGCAGGAGTTCGTGCGCACCTTCCGCTCCAGGATCTTCAATCGTGACAGCGTCGGCGGGTGGCAGTGGGGAGGGCAGTGCATCGTCCGCATCGGGGAACCCTGGCAGCTGGCGATCAGCGCCAGGACCGAGCGCGGCTACCGTTACCTGCGGGAGGTCACAGACCGGTGCATGGTCTCGATCCAGGAGCTGGCCCAGCAGGCCGCGGCGTCATTCCATCAGATTTCGAGCCGGGTGCAAAAATGAATCTTGAAGGTCCGCTCCAGACCCTCCATCTCCAGCCCCCTGGCAGGGAGCGGGCAGAGGTAGGGGTCGAAGGCATCTTCAAGGGCGATTGTCCCAACTGACCGTCGCCAGGGCCGAATCGATCCAGGGGACTGTGTTAGAATCAGTGACCTTCGATCATGAGGCACCCAAAATTCATCGCGTGACGATCCAATGAAGAAGAGAAAGAGCATTTCATTAAAAGTTATACTTGGATTACTGGCGCTGGGAGTTGCTGCCTGCGGCCCGCAGGGGATGCGCCTCCCGGAGATCCCTGTGCTGGGAGACCTGGGGCGAGACCCAGGCCGGATCGTGTACCTCAGCACGGACGGGAATATCTACACGATCGATCCGTCCGGCGGCGAAAAACGCGCGGTCACCACCGATGGAGAAACGACCCTGGGCGAGTCGGGGATCGCCCGCCAGTACCAGTTTCCTGCTTGGTCGCCGGACGGGCGCCGGCTGGCCTTCGTCGGGTTGGACCGGAGCCAGTCCGGCGTCGAACGGGTGAGGTTGTTCACCGCCAGGCAGGATGGCAGCGACCTGGTTTCAGCTTATGAGAGCACCGTGGAATACCCCTTCTACCTGTACTGGTCCCCTGACAGCGATCAGGTCGCGTTCCTGACGACGCTGCCTGATCAGGGGATCACCCTCAAGATCGTCCCGGCAACTGGCGGTGAGACCAGGACGCTGGCGACAGGCTCGCCTTTTTACTGGGATTGGGCGCCGGATGACCGCACCCTGCTGATCCACACCGGCGGTTCGGTGCAGGACAGGTCCAATGCCCGGCTTACCCTGCTGGACCTGGAGACGGGGGTCGCGCAGGATCTCCAGGCCCGCCCGGGTTCCTTCCAGGCTCCTGCCTGGTCCCCCTCAGGGAAGGAGTTCGTGCTTGGGACGCCGGGCAGCGATGGAAAAGAATCCATCTTGCTGGCTGACCGCGAGGGAGAGGCGATCCGGGATCTGGTCGAAGTCGACGCGCCCGTCTTCTTTGCATGGTCGCCGGATGGGAAAAAGCTGGCTTACCTGGCGACGGACCCGGAGTTGATGGGGGGTCTTGCCCAGATCCTGTCCGTGATCGAGCCGGAGAATCCTGAGGCTGCGGTCAAGGCGAAGGAAGAACTGGTCGTGGCGTTCTTCTGGTCTCCTGACAGCCGGCAGATCGCATTTTTCACCCCGGCGGTGTTCTCGCCCACCCCTCCTGCGGGGCAGGACGGCGCGCCCCAGCAAGTCTTTTACCTGCGGCTGTACGTCCTGGACGTCCAGACCGGCGAATCGCGCGAGCTGGCGCTGTTCCGTCCGACGCAGGACTTTCTCAACATCCTGCCGTATTTCGACCAGCACTCCCGTTCGGCGACGATCTGGTCGCCGGACAGCCGTAACCTGGTCATCCCGGCGAACAGCCAGGAAGGCGAGCCCAATATTTTCGTCGTGGAGGCAGATGGAGACCCCCAACCCTCGCTGATCACCGATGGTACTGTGGCTTTCTGGTCGGGGAGAAGATAAAGAGGGGCCTGCGCGGCTGATGGAGTATTGGTGGTTTTGGGCGGCCTTGCCGCCCAAAACCACCAATTCCCTCTATTCCAGGGGTGGGAGAGTTTCCGGGTAACACCACAATAAACCGTGGTTGCTGGAATTTGCCTATCCCCCCGACCCCCTTCCCAGGGGGAAGGGGGAGAAAACAGAAGATTTGGGGATTTTTGCGGCACTTTGTGCCGCAAAAATCCCCAGGATCCTCTTTATTATTTACGTCGATTCTAGTTGAAAGTGGCAGGATTTCAGGCGACCTTTACAGCGATCACAGTCCCGTCGCCGGCAGGGTAGACTGTGCTGATCAAGCCTTGATCGGCGGCCACCCGCTGGTTGAAGGCGCGCATCACCTCCGTGTATTCATCTTCGGGCGCAGCTCCGGCGACGCTCCCCTTCCGGAAGGCGTTGTGCGCTGCGATGACACCGCCCACCCGGAGGTGGTCCACGGACCACTCGAAGTATTCCAGGTAACCGGGTTTATCGGCGTCGATGAAGACGAAGTCGAAGGGAGGCGTGGAGTCCAGCGCTTCCAGCAATCGCCGCGCCTCTCCGATCCGGATTTCGATCATATCGTTCAAACCAGCCTCTGTGAAGTGCATCAATGCGATCTCCGCATGGCGGGGGTCTTTTTCCAGGGTGATCAATCGGCCGCCAGGCAGGAGGCCACGGGCGATCCAGATGCTGCTGTAACCGCTCAACGTCCCGATCTCCAGGGCGCGCTTCGCGCCGCAGGCGCGAGCGAGGAACTGGAGGAAGCGCCCTTCCTCCGGCTTGACGCTGATTGCCGGGAGGTTCAACCGTGAGATGTCATCCCAGGCCTTCTGCAGGGCGGGATCGTGGGCGGCAAACAGGCTGCTGACGTACTGGCTCAGCTGGTCATTGTAGGTGGTCATGGGTTTTATGATACCTCACATTATTGATATGGAGAACACTCGGTAACTGTCTTTTTCGCCCATCCCCCTAACCCCCTTCCCGCCGGGAAGGGGGTTAGGGGTGGGAGGAGTATCCGAACACTCTCATATGAACTATCCGCTTTGCTCAGGGGGGAAGCGCCGCAATAATTATTAGGGCTGGGAGATTACGGGCAGGCCGGGGAGACGGGAGCCTGGCCGTTGAGCGCGATCGGAAAGACGATCTGCGTCTCCTCGATCGGTTCAAGTTGAGTGTCCAGGACGACCTCGCTGCCCTCGGTGATGTAAACCTCCCCGATCAGCGTGTAAGGGTAGCCAGCCCCATCTGCGGACAGCGCGTGCCAGCCTGCCACCGCTTCGAACTGGTACTTCCCGGAATTGTTCGTCTCCGCCGCGACCGTGTACCCCCAGGCCGGTTCCAGGCTCTCCAGCGTCAGCGTTACGCCGGGGATGGGCAGCTGTGACACCGCGTCGATCACCGTCCCGGTCAGCAGTCCGGTCTTCCCCTCCACCAGGCAGCCCATGTGGGCGAAGGCTGCCAGGCCAGCCTTGACCACCTCCGTGAAATACCCGAGGTCTTGGAGGTTTTCCAGGGCGTCCTGGCTGCTGTGGTAGTTCGGATTGAAATCGCTCAGGTCCTCGATGGCGAGGACGGCCGGGAAGCCGTATTTCCAGAAGCTGGCGTGGTCGCTGGCGCTGATCGCCGGGATGCCCATCTCCACCTCCAGGTTCAACCCATAACCCGCCACAACCTCCTCGAACAGGGCGGCGATGGCGGTCGAACCTAGCACCGACCCGTGGGCGTGCAGCTCCATCTGGGGCGAGCTCCCCTCCGAATTCCAGGCGATCATGTCCAGGTTGATCACGCCGCGGATGTCCTCGCCGGCGCAGGCCGCCTGGCTGGCGTACGCCTCGCTGCCCACCAGGCCCTGCTCCTCGGCAGCGAAGTTCGCGAAACGCAGCGTGCAGCCGAATTCGACCTGGCTCAGAATGTCCGCTGCGACCATCACGCCGACCGTGCCGCTCGCGTTGTCGTCCATCCCCGGAGCGGGCGGTGAGGCCGGGAGGTCGTCGTAATGCGCGGTGAGCAGGTAGACGCGTTCGGGAAGAAAGAGCCCTTTCTTCTCGGCGATCACGTTCGAAAGGTTGTAGGCGCCGTAGTTGAATTCGTGGTAAGTGGTGTCGAGGCCTAACGACTGGTAATATTCGAAAAGATAGCTGGCAGCTTTCTGGATCGCTTCGCCGCTCAGAGAGTACCGGGTCTGGATGGTGTAAGGATCTCCGCCGATGGTCGCCGGCTTGACGCCGCTCAAGTCCTCGGCCAGGTCGATGATCGCGGCCGGGTCGACCTGGTCGATCAGCGCGGCGATGGTTGGGTCGGGGATCCCCTGCGCGGCGCGCTTGCCGGGGAAGAGGATCCGCCCGGAAGCCGGTTGAGGCGACTGCGCCAGCAGGGCGATGAGCAGGATCAGGCAGGCGAGGGCGCGGTTCACCAGCGGTCCCAGTGGACGATCTCGCCCAGCGATTTGCGCCCGCTCTTCCGGGGGACCTTGGTCAGCTCGATCGGTTCGAGCGGGTAGCCGAAAGACAGGGCGATCCGCAGGTGCCACTCAGCGGGGAAGCCCAGGATTTCGCGTGCTCTTTCCGAGTCATAGATGCTCGCCAGGCAGGAACCGACGCCGAGCTCCCAGGCGGCCAGCTGCATGTATCCGGCCGCCTGACCGGCGTCGAACATCACGCTGAAGCGGCTCGCCGGGTCAGGAGTGAGGATTGCGACCCCCAGGGCAGCGCCCGCCAGATGTCCGGCGTAGGCGCCGGTCTCCGACAGCGCTTTCAAGATGGCGCGGTCGGTGACGGCGATGAAGTGCCAGGGCTGCGTGTTCTTGGAGCTCTGCGCGCGCCGCCCCGCGTTGAGGATCTGGAGGATGACCTCTTCCGGCAGCGGCTCGTCTTTAAATCTGCGCACCGCGCGTTTGAAGCGGATCGCTTCCAGGACGTTCATTCAGACTCTCCTGTTTCAATCCCAATCACCCTGTACAGCCTTTCGAAATCCACGTGCTTTTCGAAGAGCTCCTGGAATTCGATCAGCTTGGCTTCCTGGCCCAGGCGGGATTTTCCGAACACGCGCTCGATTGCTTCCACGGTCTCCATTGTGTTGTCGCGCACGAGGAGCACAGCCACCCCCAGGGATTCAGCCTGCCGGACGATCAGCGGGCTTGGGTGGAGGTTGCCGGTCAGGATCAGGCAGGTGGTCGAAGTCTCCAACGCAGCCAGCTGGATGTCCGTGCGGTCGCCGCCGGTGATGACAGCCTTGTTCACCTGTTCGCGGAAGCGGTGCAGGGCGGTGTCGGCGGTCATGGCGCCCACGGTCAGGGTCTCGACACGCGCCTGGGGGTCCGTCCCTTCGGTCAGGACGCGTGCATCGAGCACCTGGACCAGCTCCCCTACGGTCAGCGCAGCCAGGCGGCTGACCTCCGGCAGGATGCCGAAGATGGGCACGCCGCGCTTCTCCAGGTACGGGACAGCCAGATCGTGGATGAAAGCTGCGGCTTCCGTGGGCACCCGGTTGATGATCGCGCCGCACATGCAGTCCTTCATCCGCGCCAGGGCTGACAGCGCATCGTCCAGCAGCCGGATGTCCGAGCGGTACTTGACGATCACGATCACACAGCTGCTCAGGGTCCGCGCCACTTCCGGGGTGGGCAGGCGGACGGCATGCCCCTCGCGCAGGCTGCCGCCGCCTTCCAGAAGCAAGATATCCATCCCGAGGCTGGCCTTCTCAAATGCGGTCAGTACCTCGTCCATCAGGTCGATCTCGGCGCCCTCGCCTTCGGTCAGCGGAGCGCGCAGGCGCTCCCGCAGGAATTCCGGCGTGATGACAACCGGGGAGAGCTCCCATGGCTTCGCTGCCAGGCCGAGGACTTCCTTGGCGAAGGTTGCGTCCTCGTCGGCGATCCTGCCAGCCACCCGCCAGGGCTGCAGGCTCAGCGGCTTGAGGTAGCCGACTTTGAAACCGTCTGCCTGGAGGTGTCTGCCGAGCGCCAGGATGGCGGCGGTCTTACCGGAGAAGCGTTCGACGGAGGTGATGTAGATAGATTTCACAGGCATTCTCCCTTTTCATGGACCCTATGATTCATCCGGCCTGGATAAGATCAGGCGCATGTCGATGGCGATCGCGCCCTCGCCGCGCGGGTAAACCACCAGGGGGTTGATGTCCAGCTCAACGATCTCCGGGAAGTCCTGCACCAGCTGCCCGATCCGGAGCAGGGCGTCGACGATGGCCTGCTTGTCCAAAGGCGGCTGGCCGCGCACGCCGTCCAGGATGGCGTGCGCGCGGATCTCGGTCAGCATCTCCTCCGCTTCCTGGACCGAGAACGGCGCCACCCGGAATGTGACGTCTTTGAGGGTTTCCACGTATATTCCGCCCAAACCGAAGGTGATGAGAGGGCCAAACTGCGGGTCCCGGCTCATGCCCACCAGGACTTCCTGCCCGCCGCCCGGCACCATCTCCTGCACCAGGCATCCCCAGATGTGCGCTTCAGGCACGTAGCGCTGGGCGCGGTAAACCATCAGTTCGAAAGCATCGCGGACTTCCACCGCGTCCTTCAGCCCGACCTTGACGCCGCCGACATCGGTTTTGTGCAGGATGTCCGGGGAGGCGATCTTGAGCACGACAGGGTAACCGATCTTCCGGGCAATCTCGATCGCCCGGTCGGGGCTGTCTGCCAGCTCCGACTCGGGGATCGGCAGTCCATACGCGGTCAGGATGCGGCGCGCTTCTGCATCGCCGATCGCGAGGCGCTTTTCGGAGAGAGCGCCGTCGATCACGGAGCGGACCGCAGCCCGGTCGACCTCGAACCTGGCGTATTGCGGGGTTTCCCGCGCGCGCACCTTCCCGTAGTCCGCCATGGCCTTGAACGCCAGGGCCGCCCGCTCCGGAAAGGGGTAGTTGGGCACGCCGTACGCGTGCAGCTGTTCGATCCCAGTCTCTACCCTGGCTTCGCCCATGAAGCAAGCGATGACGGGTTTTTCACTGCCGGCGCTGGCGATCTCCCCGACTGCCCTGGCGGTCTCTTCGATTTCGGTCATTGCTTGGGGAGTGAGGACGACCAGCAAGCCATCCACGTTGGGATCGTCGATGACCATCTCGAGGGCGAACCGGTATCGGTCGGCGCGGGCGTCTCCCAGCACGTCGACCGGGTTTGCGGCGCTGGCGGCGTCTGGCAGGTACTCCTGGAGGGCTGTGATGGTCTCGTTCTTGAAGCGGGCCAGGGAAAGCCCCGCCCGCTCCAGCGCGTCGGTCGCCAGGATGCCCGGCCCCCCGGCGTTGGTGACGATGGCGATGCGCTCGCCTTTCAGCAGCGGCTGATACCCCATCGCCAGGGCGATGTCGAAGAGCGATTGCATCGATTCGGCGCGCAGCACGCCGGCCTGGCGGAAGGCCGCGTGGTAGGCTTGCTCGGAGCCGGCGAGCGAGCCGGTGTGGGAAGACACCGCCCGCGAACCGGCCTGCGTCACGCCCGACTTGATGGCGACGACCGGCTTGATTGCCGTCACCCTGCGGGCGACCCGGATGAATTCCTGCCCGTCTGCCATTCCTTCGGAGTAGATCAGGATCACCCGGGTGTGCTCGTCCTCGCACCAGGCATTGAGCAGGTCGACCTCATCGACGTCGGCTTTATTCCCCAGGCTGACGAACTTGGACAATCCCAGCCGCCCGGCGAGGGCGATGTCGAGCACAGCAGTGCCCAGCGCTCCCGATTGAGACATGAAAGCCATGGGGCCTTTCGGCGGCGTGCCCGCCGCGAACGAGGCGTTGAGCGGCGTGAAAGTGTCGATGACGCCCAGGCAGTTTGGACCGATCAGGCGGATGCCGTACTCCCGCGCGATCTCGATCAGCTCGAGCTCGCGCTCCAGCCCTTCCCGCCCCGCTTCACGGAAGCCGGCGCTGATGACCACGGCTGCTGGGATGCCTTTCTCCCCGCAGGTGCGCAGGGTATCCGGGACGTGCTCGTACGGGATGACGACCACCGCCAGGTCGATCGGGTCAGGGACGTCTAAGACGCTGGGATATGCCGGGAAGCCCAAGACCTCGCGGGCGTTCAGATTGATCGGGAAGACCTTGCCTGTTTGGGAATAGCCGCCGTCGATCAGGTTTTTTACCACGGCGTAGCCGAGCTTCTCCGGGTTGGTGGAAGCGCCGATCACCGCCACCGAAGCTGGTTTGAAGAAAGGGGCCAGTCCAGTCTGGTTGGCGAATCTCATCCAGGGTCTAGCGAGGTGTGATCGTGATCAGGACGACTGTCTGCCGTGTGAGAGGGCTGGCTGTCAGGGTGATGGTCGCGATCCGCTCGGGCTTGGCGTAGCGCAGGATCGCGGCGCTTTCCGTCTCCACGGAGCCCTCGGAGAGCGGCTCCCAGCCGTTGAAAGGCATGGTGGACTTGTAGAAGTCGATGGCGGTGGGGAGATCGACCGTCGCCGCGTACGAGACGATATAGGCGTTGGCGAAGAACTGCGACCGCGTTTCCTGGGCGAGCACCGGGATGTCCTCCGGCTGCTCCCCGGCGGGGAGCGCTTCAGTTGCGAGCGACTGGACGGTCGCCAGCAGGTCGCCGGGCTCCTGGGTGATGAAAGCTTCCACGGTCTCCAGGAATCCCTCCTCCGCTGCCTGGGTCGCCATCGCTTCTCCGGTGGCGATCAGAGACGGAGCTTCCTGTGTGGCGAAGGCTCGGGCCGTCGCCATGGCATCGCTCTCGACGATCTCGGTGGCGATGCCCTGCGCCTGGGTGATCATGGCCTGCGCCTGGGTGGCGATGGATTCAGCAGTGCCCCGGACCGCTTCGTAATCTTCCCCCAGTCCGGTCAGCGAATTGCAGGCCAGGGCCAGGAACAGGAAAGTGGTGGGGAACCAGAGGATCCGGAAAACTCTCTTCTGCATTCTCATCGCTCCTGGGTAGACTTTTCTGATTGTACCTTATATTCAGCGAGGAAGATTCCCGGTCTTCTCCAGGTTCCCGGGCAGCACAAAGCCAGTCTGGGCTAATTGTCGGGGGTAACCAGCTGGGGGAGGACCCGCGCGGCGATGGTCTCGAGTCCGTCGAGGTCATCCAGGTCGAGCCACTGAAGCATGATGCGTTGCGCCCCGGCTTCCGCCAGCCGGCAGAGCTGATCGACCATCTCGCCGGGTCCGCCAACGATCAGGCCGCGCTCGCGGAGTTCCGCCGCGCTGCGCTGACCCCTGGTGCGCGCCGTCACCCGCCTGGCGACCTCGTCTTCCGTCTTCCCAAAGACGCAGCCGACCATCATCGAGCGGACCACTGCGCCGGGTTCCCGACCTGCCGAGAGGAGCAGTTCATCCAGCCGGCGGTTGAGTTCAGCGAACCTTTCGGGAGGCTGCATCACGGCGTTCCAGTGTTGAGCGTACCGCGCAGCCAGCGGCAGGGTGCGGTTCCAGCCGGCACCGCCGATGAGGATCGGCGGTCCACCGGGACGCGCCGGGCGGGGCAGCAGGATCGCCTCGTGCAGCTGGAAGTATTTGCCCTCGAAATCGACCGGCTGGTCGCCGGTCAGCAGATGCTTCACGACTTTAACCCCCTCCTCGAAGCGGTCGAATCGGGCTTTCATTCCGAGCAGGTCGAAGCCGAAATTGTGGTGCTCCCGTTCCTGCCAGCCGGCGCCGAGGCCGAGGATCAGCCGGCCCCCGGAGAGGTCATCGACCGCCGCTGCCATCCGCGCCGTGATCGCCG
>Ga0073934_10002288_pt1 | contig 40791 bp, 37 predicted proteins | sample LarsenN4metaG_FD_76834 | JGI IMG/M metagenome (GOLD analysis project Ga0073934, IMG submission 76834) | Hot spring sediment bacterial and archeal communities from British Columbia, Canada, to study Microbial Dark Matter (Phase II) - Larsen... ...
CCGATCCCTCCATCGAGAGATTCCGGCGCGTGCTGGCCGCGGCCCATGCCCACCTCGAGGCACGCCGCAGCGAGGTCAACGACCTCAACGTCTTCCCGGTCGCCGACGGGGACACCGGCGACAACATGATCCTGACGCTGGCCGCCGTGCGCGACGAGCTCGAAAACATCGGCTCGCGGCTGCCGCGGTATCAGCGCATCACGAGCTACCGCGTCGTGCGCGCGCCGCTGCCGCGCACGCAGCTCGGCAAGCTGCGGCGCCACCTCCTGCCGGCACTCTTCGACGGAGCCGTCGTCGAGCGCTCGAAAGAGCCCGCCGCGCTCACGGACGAAGACCGCGCGCTGCTCGCCGAGCCGCTCGCCGGCGAGGTCTGGCGCTGGCTGCACGAGCGCTTTCCGGAGCACGAGCTTTCGCTCGACACGAGCCCGCAGCTCGAGCTCAACGTCGACTCGCTCGGCTGGGTGGCGCTGACGGTCGAGGTCGAGCGGCGCTTCCATGCGTCGCTTCAGGCCGAGCAGCTCGGCCGCATCCTCACGCTACGCGACCTCATCGGCGAGATCGATGCGGCGGCGCGCACGGGCGCGCGGCCCGCGGCGACGGCGCAGCTTGCGCCGCCGGGCCCGGTATCGCGAGCGCTCGGTGCCGCGCTCTTCATCCTCGCCCGGCTCGTCGCCCGGCTCTTGCTGCGCCCCGCCGTCACCGGCCTCGAGCATCTGCCGCCGGGCCCGGCGCTCATCGCGCCGAACCATGCGAGCTATCTCGATCCCGTCGCAATTGCCGCGGCGCTGCCGTGGCGGCGGCTGCGTCGCACTTACTGGGCCGGTTGGGCCGGGATCATGCACTCGAGCGCTTTCCGCCGTCTCGTGAGCCGCGCCACACAAGTCTTTCCCGTCGATCCCGATCGCGATCTCACCGGGGCGATCCGCACGGCGCGCGAGCTGCTCGAGCAAGGCTACGACGTCGTCTGGTTTCCCGAGGGCCGCCGGTCGCCGACGGGCGAGTTGCAGGCGCTCGAGCCCGGCGTCGGCGTGCTCGTCCAGGGCGTCGCCGCGACCGTCGTGCCGGCCGCGATCTCTGGCACGTTCGCGGCCTGGCCGAAGCATCGGCGGTGGCCGCGTCCCGGCCGCGTGCGCGTCGCGTTCGGCGCACCGCTCGAGGGCGCGGGCGCGCGACCGCCGGCGGAGCTCAAGGCGGAGCTCGAGCGCGCGCTGCGCCACCTGGCCTAGGTACATTCCCGTATCGCGGCGCGGCGGCGCCGTTGCCGATAATTCTCTGGGCCTTCCAACCGACCGACGATTCAGGAGCCCCTACTCGTGGCAATCGGCAATCTGGTTCCGTGGCGCCTGGGCAAGCGGATTCTCGTCAAGGCAGCGGCCTCACGCTTCCGCCACGCGCCCGCTCGGGCGCGCAGCGCGCTTTCGCGCCAAGAGCATCCTCGATGAACGGACGCGTCTTCCGCCCAACTCTCGCCATTGCGCTCGCCGTCGCGTTCGCGGACCCGACCCTGGCTCGCGACGACGACTTGGGTGCGCGGCTCTATTTCAATCACTGCGCCGCCTGCCACGGCGAGTACGGCGAGGGCACGGGCCCCGTGGCCGCGAGCATGCGCGTCACGCTGCCTAATCTGCGCACGCTGGCGCAGCGTAACGGCGGCACGTTTCCGACGGATGCGGTGGAGTCCTACGTCGACGGCAGGGAACCGAGCGCCGCGCACGGGGATCGGCAAATGCCGATCTGGGGCGACGTGTTTCGCGGCGCCGATCAGGCCACGGCCAAGCGCACCGTACGCCAGCGCATCGCCGCAGTCGTCGACTTCATTTCGACGCTGCAGTACCGCTAGGCGCGACCGTAGCGCTTTGCGCGACGCCGCCGATCCGGTCGACGGCATGCACGAGCTCGGCGACGGAGCGCATCTTGAGCTTGCGCATGACGCGGGCGCGGTGCAGCTCCACCGTGCGCTGGCTCACGCCGAGGTCCATCGCGATGACTTTGTTGGCCTGGCCGCGCACGACGCGCTGCATGACCTCCTTCTCGCGCGGCGTCAGGAGAGCGATGCGGTTGCGGATTTCGTCTTGCTCGGCCCGCCCCCTGCGATGATCGAGATCGCGCGCGAGCGCCTTGTTGATGCGGTCGATGAGGTCCTGATCGCGGAACGGTTTTTGGATGAAATCGGCGGCGCCCGATTTCATGGCCGTGACGGCCATCGGCACATCGCCGTGGCCGGTGATGAAGATGATCGGAACTTCCGCGCGCTCCTCGTTCAATCGCTGCTGCAGCTCGAGACCGGAAAGCCCGGGCATGCGGATGTCCGCAACGAGACACGCATGCCGCCGCGCGTCGTAGCGCTCCAGAAAGTCGAGCGCGGAGGCATAAGCTTCGTACTTGAGCCCGATGGATTTGAACAGAAAGCCGAGCGAGTCGCGCACGGCTTCGTCGTCATCGACCAGATACACGAGCGGCGTATCGTCCCTCATGTCGCGGCGGCGCCTCGTCCTTTCCGTTGTCGCTGCTCGGCCGGCAGCTCCACCGTGAAGATCGCGCCACCGGCCGGGTTCTCCGCATAGCGCAAGCTGCCGCCGTAAGAGTGGACGATGGTTTTGCTGATCGCAAGACCTACTCCGAGGCCCTCGCGCTTCGTCGTCACGAACGGGTGAAAAATCCCCTCGCCGAGCTGCGGCGACACGCCGTGGCCGTGATCCGTGACGCTGATGCGCGCTCCACCGTCTTCGCCGCGCTCCGTCTTGATGACGATGCCGCGCTCCCTGCCAAGGCCGCCGCGCATCGCGTCGACGGAGTTGCGGGTCAGGTTCAGCAGCACTTGCTGCAGCTGGATCGTGTCGGCCCGCACGTGCGGAAGCTCATCGCCTAGATCGACGTGCAGGGGAATGCCCTCGGAGTGCGCATCGACCTCTATCAGGTTCAAGACGCCCTCCACCACGCGGTTGACGTCGAGCAACTGGGTCTCGATCTCTTGCTTGCGAATGAACTTGCGCAGATTGTCGATGACTTGCCCCGCGCGGCGCGCCTGATCGTCGATTTTCTCGCAGATGTCGCTGAGCATGCCCATGTCGGGATTGCTTCGCCGCAGGACGCGCTTGCCGGCTTGCGCGTAAGTCGCGATGGCAGAAAGCGGCTGATTGATCTCGTGAGCGATTCCGGCGGCCATCTCGCCCATCAGATTGAAGCGGCCGACGTGGGCCAGCCGCAGCTCGAGAGCGCGCGCGTTCTGCTCCGCCGCGCGTTCCGCCGACAGATCGCGAATGATTCCAACGAAGCGGCGGGCGCCGCTGTCCGCGGCCTCGCCTACGGCAAGCGAGATGGGAAACACTTCGCCGTTTGCGCGGCGCGCTTCGACCTCGCGCCCTCTGCCGATGATATGCGCGTCACCGGTTTCAACGTAGCGCGAGACGTATTCGTCGTGCTGAGAGCGATGGGGTTCTTCCATGAGGATGCTGACGTTCTTCCCGAGCACGTCGCCGGCCGCGTAGCCGAACATGCGTTCGGCGGCGCGATTGAACGTGATGATCGTGCCCTTGACGTCGATGACGACGATGGCGTCGACCGCCGCATCGAGTAGGGCTTGAAACTCCGCGGCGACCATTGCAGCGTATTGAGCATCTGATGCCGATGTTCGAGCCATACGTACTTACCGTACGCCGCTAGGCGTTTGACCGGACAGCGCTACGGCGGCCGGCGCAGTATAAAGGCGATGCATCGCCAAAGGTGAACAAGGTGGAGCATGAGCGAACAGAAGCGCATCCTCGTCGTAGTCGATCCCACGGCTAGTTTCCACCCGTCGATCGAACGCGCCGCTTGGCTCGCCCGGCATACGGCCGCGCACATCGAGCTGTTCATCAGCGACTACGCTCCCCAGGTCGCCGATCCGCGCGCGCACGGGGCGGCGGCCATGGATACCCGCGCCGCGCTCGTCGAGCGGCACCGGCGGCGGCTCGAGCAGCTCGCGGAGCCGCTGCGAGCGAGCGGGCTCACTGTCGACGTCGAGGCGCGCTGGGATTATCCGCTGCACGACAGCATCGTGAGGAAGGCGGAGGACGACGCCGCGGACTTCGTCATCAAGGACACGCATTATCATTCGGTCCTGAAACGCTCGATCTTCTCGAACACCGATTGGAGCCTGATCCGCAATTGTGCCGGCACGCTTTGGCTCGTCAAACCGCGGCCGCCCGGCCAGCGGCCGTGCTTCGTGGCGGCCGTCGATCCGCTGCACGAGCGCGACAAACCGGCGGATCTCGATCACCGCATCATCACGACGGCCAAGACGCTGGCCGGCGAGCTGCACGGTGAGCTGCACGTCTTTCACGCCTACGACGTCGCCGCGGCGATCGCAATGTCCACGGACTCGATGACGATGCCGATCGCGCTGCCGATCAACGAGCTTGCCGATGCGATGCGTGCCCAGCACACGGAAGCCGTCGAGGCGCTCTGCAAGAAGCACGGCATCCCGCCCGAACGCACTCACGTGCATCAGGGCGGCACGCGCCAGCTGCTCCTGACGTTGACGGAGCAGTTGCGTGCGGATGCCGTCGTGATGGGCGCCCTCTCGCGCAGCGGCCTGAAGGGGCTCTTTCTCGGCAACACGGCCGAGGACGTTCTGGATCGGCTGCACTGCGACCTCGTCATCGTGAAGCCGGCAGGTTTCGAGCCGGTCCTGTCGTAACGTTCGGCACGCTGTATCGCTCGCGCACGTCGTCCGTGCAAGTACGTATGGTGCGTCGATTCGCTCTCACGGACGATGGCTGGCAGGTCGAATCACGCGGGCGTCCGTCATGTCGGTCAAGCAAGTGCTCTTCCGCTCGGCAGCGCGCGAAAAAGTGCTGCGCGGCGCCACCCAGCTTGCCGATGCCGTGCGGATCACTCTGGGTCCGAAATCGAAGTCCGTCCTGATCCAAAAGAAATGGGGCGTCCCCGTCGTCTGCAACGACGGCGTGACGATCGCGAAGGAAACGGAGCTCGAGGATCCCGAGGAGAACCTGGGCGCACAAATGCTGCGGCAGGCCGCCGAAAAGACGGGCGACACCGTCGGCGACGGCACGAGCACGGCGACGATCCTCGCGCATGCGATCTTCGCCGAAGGCGTGCGCAACGTCGCGGCCGGCGCCAGCGCGATCGATTTGAAGCGCGGCCTCGAGCGCGCGCTCGAAGCCGCCGTCAAGACGCTGGCAGCACTCTCGAAGCCCGTGGAGAGCCGCAAGGAGAAGGCGCAGGTTGCGACGATCTCGGCGCACAACGATCCCGCGATCGGCGAGCTGATCGCCGACGCGATGGAAAAGGTCGGCGGCGACGGCGTCATCACGGTGGAGGAGTCGAAGACGACCGAGACGACGCTCGAAGTCGTCGAAGGCATGCAATTCGACCGCGGCTACGTTTCGCCGTACTTCATCACGGATCCCGCGACGATGGAGGCCGTGCTCGAGGACGCCTACGTGCTGATCTGCGACCGCAAGCTCAGCATTCTGAAGGACATCATCCCGCTGCTCGAGCAAGTGGCGAAGTCGGGCCGGCCGATCCTGTTCATCGCCGAGGACATCGAGAGCGAGGCCCTGGCGACGCTGATCGTCAATCAGATCCGCGGCGTGCTGAAGAACGTGGCCGTGAAGGCGCCCGGCTTCGGCGATCGCCGCAAGGCAATGCTCGAGGACATCGCGGCGCTGACGGGTGCGCAGCTCATCTCCGAGGATCTCGGCTTGAAGCTCGAAGACGTGGACGTATCCCAGCTCGGCCGCGCGCGCCGCATCGTCGCCGACAAGGACAACACGACGATCATCGGCGGTGCCGGAGCAAAGGCCGCGATCGACGGCCGCATCAAGATGATCCGCACGGAGCTCGACAAGACCACGAGCGACTACGACCGAGAGAAGCTCGAAGAGCGGCTCGCGAAGCTCTCGGGCGGAGTCGCGGTGATCCGCTGCGGCGCGCCGTCGGAATCCGAAATGAAGTCGAAGAAGGATGCGCTCGACGATGCCATCAGCTCGACGAAGGCCGCGGTCGCCGAAGGCATCGTGCCGGGCGGCGGCCTCGCGCTCATTCGCTGCTGCCCCGCACTGGACGCGCTTGCCGCCGAGGCGGAGGGCGACGAGCGCACGGGAATCCAGATCCTGCGCCGCGCGCTCGAAGCGCCGACGCGGCAGATCGCGGAAAACTCGGCCGCCGACGGCGGCGTGGTCGTCGACAAGATGCTCGCGAGCGCCGCAAACGTCGGTTTCGACGCCGCCCGCAAAGTATTCGTCGATCTCTACGAGGCGGGCATCGTCGACCCGGCGAAAGTCGTGCGCATGGCGCTCGAGAATGCCGTCTCCGTTGCAAGCGTGTTGCTGCTCACGGAGGCCACCATGACCGAGAAGCCGGAGAAGCACGAGCCCCATGCGCCTACCGAGCCCGTAATGTAGGTTCTCCCTCGTTGTCGAGATTCGCGAATCGCTGCCCGAAAGTCTAACAGGCCGGCCAGGCGTGCCATCCTCGACGCGTGGCCCTGCGACGCGTGGCCCTGCGACGCGCAGGCGATGCCAACGTCAGCCCGCCGGCGAGCCGAGCTGCAGCGTCATCCGCACGACGTGATCCTCCGCCGTCTGCTCGACAAACCCCAAAGCACGGCAGAGATTTCGCATCACGGTATTGTCCTCGAGGACGTCGCCGTAGAGCTCCCCGATGCCGCGTGAACGCGCATAGTCGAGCAAATGCCGCATTAGGAACGCGCCGAGTCCGAGCCCCGTGAGCTTTCGCTCGACGACGATCGCAAATTCCGCGCGCATGCGGTCCGGATCTGCGACCAGGCGGGCTACCCCATGCAGCTCCGCAGCCCCGGCCGCCCCGGGCTCGCCGAGAACGAAGGCCATCTCGCGGTCATAGTCGATCTGCGTGAGCCTGGCCGCCGTCAAATGCGGCAGCTCTTTCATCGGCACGAAAAACCGCGCGCGAATCTCGTCCGCTCCGAGCCGGCCGAAGCCGCGCACGAGCATCGGCTCGTCTTCGGGGCGGATCGGGCGCACGACGAGATGGCGGCCGTCCGCAAGCTCGACGCTCCGTTCGAGCTCACGCGGATAGGGAAGGATCGAGAGCGGCGGCGCTGCCGCGTCGGGCGGCCAGAGCTTCAGACGCACGTCGAGCGCGACACAACCCGCCGCGCTCGCGGCGAGCGGGTTCACCTCGAGCTCGGCGATCCGCGGCCAATCGACGACGAGCTGCGAAACGCGAACCAGCACGAGCAGCACGGCGTCGATGTCGACGGGCGGAACGTGACGGAAGCCGCGCATCTTCCGGTACACGCGCGTGCGCTCGAGCATGCGGCGCGCGAGGCTCAGATTGAGCGGCGGGAGCTCGAGCGTCGTGTCGGCGACGACCTCGACGGCCACTCCCCCTTCGCCGAACAGCAACATCGGGCCGAAGTCCCCCCGGCCCGATGCGCCGACGATGAGCTCCAGGCCGGCGCTGCGCATGGGCTCCACCGTGAAGCCGTCGAGCCGGGCGCGAGGTGCCGCGGCGCGAACGCGCGCGAGCATGTCCTCGGCCGCGCGCTCGACGGCCTGGCGGCCGGCGAGATCGAGCACGACGCCGCCGAAGTCCGATTTGTGCACGAGGTCAGGCGAGGCGATCTTGAGCGCCACGGCGCCACCGAGGCGCTCCGCCTCCCTGCCGGCGTCGGCCGCCGTCGCGGCCGCCACGGCGCGGACGGCCGGTATGCCGTATGCGCCGAGGACGGCCCGAGCCTCGGCGCCCGTGAGCCACTCGCGGCCCGCGGCGTCGGCCGCCGCGAACGCCGCGCGCACGGGGCCCAAGTCGACGGCGAGCTCGGGCTGCGACGGCGGCGTCTCGAGGAGCAGCGCCTGATTGCGCTCGTAGTCGATGCGGTGCATGAAGGCGCGCACGGCATGCTCCGGCGTGTCGTAGGTCGGCACGCGCGCGGCCTCGAGCTCGGCGCGCGCGGTCCGCGCCGTGCGCTCGCCGATGAAGCTCGCATAGAGCGCCGCGCCGGCGTGCCGCGCGCTCGCCGCGGCCACGGCGCGGGCCGCCGGGAGGCCGGGCGACACGGCGGTCGGACAATGCAGCACGAGCACGGCGTCGCACGCGGCGTCGGCGAGCACGGCATCGAGCGCCGCCGCAAAGCGTTCGGGCGGCGCGTCGCCCACGATGTCGACGGGGTTGCCGTGCGACCAGTTTGCCGGCAGCGCGCCGTCCAGCCGTGCGAGCGTCGCCTCGCCGAGCACGGCGAGCTCGCCGCCGCGCTCGAGGAGCTCGTCGACGGCAAGCACTCCGAGCCCGCCGCCGTTGGTGACGACGCCGAGCCGTGCGCCGCGCACGGGGCGGCCGGCGGCGAGTGTCGCGACGGCATCGAGCAGCTCGTCGAGCGACGCGACACGCAGCATTCCGGCGCGCCTGAACGCCGCCGTGTACTCGGCGTCGCTGCCGGCGAGCCGACCCGTGTGCGACGCCGCCGCGGCGGCCCCCGCAGCATGACGCCCACCCTTGACGACGATCACGGGTTTCATGCGCGCGGCCGCTCGGGCGGCCGACATGAACTTCCGCGGCGCCGTGACGGCCTCGAGGTAAAGCAGGATCGCACGCGTCGGCGCGTCGTTCGCGAGATAGTCCAGCATGTCGCCGAAGTCGACGTCGAGCATGTCGCCGAGGGCCACTAGGTGCGAGAAACCGATGCCGCGCGCCGTGGCCCAGTCGAGCACCGATGTCGCGATCGCGCCCGACTGTGCGACGAACGCGATCCCGCCGGCCACCGGCGCCAGATGCGCGAAGCTCGCGTTGAGGCCGAGACCCGGCACGGCGATCCCGAGCGTATTCGGGCCCACGATGCGCATGAGTCGGCCGCGGTGCGCTTCGAGCGCCGCGCGCAGCGCCCTGCCCGCGTCGGTGCGCTCGCCGAGGCCCGCCGAGACCACCACGGCCCCGCGCACGCCGTGCTCGGCGAGCTGGCCGACGAGGGTTGGCACGGTCGCTGCCGGCGTCGCGACGACGGCGAGGTCCGGCACGCGCGGCGCCGCGGCGATGCTCGCGTAGGCGGGTCGATCGAGGACGCGCGTGCGGTTCGGGTTGACGGCGAAGCCGCCGGACACGAGATTCTCGAGCAGGATCCTGCCGATGGAGCCCGGCCGCTCGCTCGCGCCGACCACGGCGATGGAGCGCGGGCGAAAAACCGCGTCGAGGTTACGTATCGTCATTCAGGGGCGCAGCTTGCCGGTCATCGTAGACCGGCGCGATGCCGCCCTCTAGCGGGCTGCGAGGCAGCAAGGCCGCCTCGGACTCTTGTCCTCGCTCGGGCGACCCGGTTTGCGTGAGCCCGCCGTCGTGTCGCATCGACCTCTGATGCACATGCTCATAGCAGCTCGGCCCGAGCGTTCGTCCAGCGGCTCGACGCCGTCGCGAGATCCGTGATCTCGCACTCCTCCATGAGCAGCGGCCGCACGTCGGCGACGAGCTCGAGCATGAGGTCGTGCAGCGTTGCGTGCAGCACGCGGTTGATGCGCTCGGCGGGCTTCGACGTGATCATGTACTCCTCGCCTGCCTTCACGCCCGAGTCGTACACCTTGTCGAGGACGACGTCACCGGCACGGTTGTAGCCTTTGACGGCGAAGGCAATCTCGACCTCGGGCACGATCCAGACGTCCGCGCGCTCGACATTGAAGCCTTCGTCGATGACTTTCGTGTAGCTGTAGACGAACTCCTGCATGTCGCCTTCGATCGCGAGCACGTAATCGTCGCGCCCGTCGCGGCTCGGCGCGAACTCGACTCCGTAGGCGAAACATTCGCCGAACACATGGCTCGCGATCTCCTGCACGATTGCGCCGAGCGGCACCGTCAGCGTGGTGAAGTCCCCGGTGCGGGAGGCCGGCGGAGCTTCATAGACGAAGCTGCGCTGCTCTTCCGGCATCACGACGAGCAGCTTTCCGTGCGCGATGTATTGGGGCGGCTCCCGCTCGAGGTACGCGGCGCGGTAGCCGATCTCGTACGCGCAGCCGCCGAGCGCGAGAGCGGCCGTGACGGTGGCGCCCGCGATGATGCGATGCCGGGGGCTCGAAGCGGACATGCGAGTCGTCTCCGTTTGGCGCTCAATCAAGATATCTGAGCGAACCGCGAATCCACAGTGGGACTTGTACCTACGCCTCACCGCACGCGCACGCACTCTCGGCTCACGCGCGGCCCCGCGCTGCGGCCTCGCGAGCAAGCTCGCGCTCCGAGCGCATTCCGGCGCGGCGCATGAACCACGCGGCCGGGCAAACCCCGGTGAACGCCTGCTGGAACAAGTTGGCACCCACGAACACCGTGAGCCAGACGAAGCCGGGATGCACGAAATGGGTCAAAGCCACTGACGCGAGCACCATGAAGCCCGCGAACGCGTCTACGCCACGCTCCAACGACACTGTGATCTCCCGTTCGGATGCTGGCCGCCATCTAGACGACAAGATCTCGCGGCCGGCAACTTCGGGAAGTACGACCGCCCTCTCGGCGAGTACGCATTGCCGTCGCCGCCGCCGGCGCCTTCAATGGCAGGAAGCCGCCGTGCAGGAGAACGAGATATGGCTCGAATCGTCATCATCGGCGCCGGGACGGGCGGCGTGCCGGCCGCCTACGAGTTGCGGCACGCGCTCGGCCCGCAGCATCAGATCACGCTCGTAAACCATTCGAAGCGGTTCCAGTTCGTGCCGTCGAATCCCTGGATCGCCGTCGGTTGGCGAAAGCCGGAGGAGACGAGCTTCGATCTCGAGCCGTGCCTGGCGAGACATGCGATCTGGCTCGTGCCCCAGCCGGTGACGCGCATCGCGGCAGATGACAAGTTCGTCGAGCTCGCCGACGGCACGCGGCTCGGGTACGACTTCCTCGTGCTCACGACGGGCCCGAAGCTCGCGTTCGACGAGATTCCGGGGTTCGATCGTGCGAGCGGCCATTCGCACTCGATCTGCACGCTCGAGCACGCGATCGAAACTCACGATCACTACCGCAAGTTCCTCGAGGATCCGGGCCACGTCGTCGTCGGCGCCGTACAAGGCGCGAGCTGCTTCGGCCCGGCGTACGAGCTCGCAATGATCCTCGACGCCGACCTGCGCAAGCGCAAGCTGCGCCACCGCGTGCCGATGACGTTCGTCACGAGCGAGCCGTACATCGGCCACATGGGGCTCGGCGGCGTCGGCGACTCCAAGGGCCTCATGGAGTCGGAGCTTCGGCAGCGGCACATCCAGTGGATCACGAACGCAACCGTCGACAAGCTCGATGCCGGCAAGATCGTCGTGACCGAGCGAGACGCGCGAGGCCAGCCCGTCGAGACCCAAACGCTCGAATCGAAGTTCACGATGCTTCTGCCGGCGTTCAAGGGCGTCGATGCCGTCGCGGCCGTCGAGGGACTCTGCAATCCGCGCGGCTTCGTGCTCGTCGACGAGCACCAGCGCAGCCTGAAGTATCCGTCGATCTACGCGGCCGGCGTCGGTATCGCGATTCCGCCCGTCGAGAAGACGCCCGTGCCGACGGGCGCGCCGAAGACCGGGTACATGATCGAGTCGATGGTGAGCGCCATCGTCGCGAACATCGCCGCGGAGCTCCGCGGAGAGCCGCCGGCGGCGAAGGCTTCGCTCGCCGCGATCTGCCTCGCCGACGCCGGCGATGAAGGCATCGCGTTCGTCGCGCAGCCGGAGCTGCCGCCGCGCAACGTCACGTGGGCCAAGAAAGGCAAGTGGGTGCATCTCGCGAAGATCGCCTTCGAGAAGTATTTCTTGCACAAGGTCAAGACGGGGAACACGGACCCCGTCTACGAGCGCTACGTGCTGAAGGCGCTCGGAATCGAGCGGCTGCAGAGCTGAACCAAGAGCGAGATCGCGCATGACCTCGTTGCAGACGCTCGGCGACTGCCTGCTGCGTTGCTCGAGCGGCTTCCGTGCCGGCGTGCGCCGCATACCGGCCGCAGTGCTCGCCCTCGCGGCGACCGCGGCCGGCGCCGAGACGCTCGACGAAGCCTGGCGCGCCGCGCTCGCGGCGGATGCGCGCCTCGCCGCCGCCGAGACGCGCACGGCGGCGAGCGAGGCGGCGCTCCTCGCCGCGCGCGCCGAGCGCTCTCCGAACGTCACCGCATCGACGGCCACGACCCGCTGGCGCGACACGCCGGCGTTCGACTTCGGCGGCGCCGGACTGCCGGTCGCGCTGCCGCTCTTCGGGGGCAAGACGGTGAACGTCGCAACGGCGGAAGTATCGCTGCCGCTCTACACGGGCGGCGCTCTCGCGGCCGACGTGACCGCGGCCGCGGCCGCGCGCGACCGCGAGATGCGGCTCGCCGACGCGCTGCGGCAAGACGTGCTGCTCGGCGTCGCCGACGCCTACGTGGGCGTGCTGCGCGCGGCGAGCGCCCTCGACGTCGCGCGCTCGCTGAGCGCGAGCCTGGCTAGCCACGCGCGCGACGTCGAGGACATGCGCCGCACGGGGCAAGTGCCGACGAACGACTACCTCGCCGCCGCCGTCTCGCTCGCCGACGCGCGGCAACGCGAGCTGACGGCTGAGAGCGCGCTCGACGTCGCCCGCGCGCTCTACAACCGCCGCTTAGGAAGGCCGTTCGAGTCCCCCGTCGCCGTCGAGCCCCTCGCCGAGCCGCTCGGGGGCGCGGCTATCGCGGCGCCGCTTCCGGACCTCGTCGCGGCGGCGCGCGCGTCGCGGCCCGAGCTCGAGGAGCTCGCCGCGGCGGCCGACGCCCTCGACGCGCGCGCGGCCGCCGCGCGCGCCGCGCGCCGCCCGCAGCTCGCTCTGAGCGGCGGCTACGCGCACCTCGAGAACGACTTCTTGAGCCGCGAGGACTTCTGGTTCGCCTCGCTCGGCGTTCGCGTCAACGTCTTCGACGGCGGACGCAGCCGCCACGCGAGCGCGGCGCTCGAGCGGCAGGCGGCGGCGACCGAGAGCGAGCGCCGCGACCGCGGCGCCGAGATCGAGCTCGAGGTCCGCCGAGCCTTCGCCGAGCTCACGACCGCACGGCAGCGCGTCGGCGTCGCCGCGGGCGCCGTACAGCAAGCCGAGGAGAATCTCCGCGTCGTGCGCGATCGCTACCGCAACGGCGAAGGCACCAACACCGAGGTGCTCGACGCCGAGGCGCTGCGCGCGCTCTCCGCGGGCAATTTCGATACCGCGCGCTATGACGTGCGGCTCGCGGAGCTGAAGCTCGCGCGCGCCGTCGGGGCGCTCCGACTGGAGTCGTACAGATGACGCTGCGCTGCTCGTCTCACCGCTCGCTGGTCGCGTTGCTCGCGGCAACCGCAGTGACCGCCGTGGCGGCTCTCGACGTGCCGTTCGCGACGCTCACGGTGGCCTACGAGGCAGCACCGCGAGAGCGCGTCTTCGACGGTACCGTCGAGGCCGTCGACCAGGCGACCGTGTCGGCGCAGACGTCGGGCCGAGTCGCCGAGATCTACTACGACGTCGACGACTTCGTCGAAGCCGGCGCGCCGATCATGCGCTTCACGGACACGGAGCAGCGCGCCGCGCTCGACTCGGCCCGCGCCGCGCTCGGGGAAGCCGAAGCTCGCGCCGCCGAGGCCGAGAGCGAGTTTGCGCGAATCTCGGCGATGTTCGAGAACGGCACCGTTGCCCGCGCGCGTTACGAGCAGGCGCAGGCGAACCGCGCAGCCGCCGCGGCCAGGCTCGAGGCCGCGCGCGCCGGCCTCATGAACGCCGAGGAGCAGCTCGAGTACACCGTCGTCCGCGCGCCGTACGCGGGCATCGTGTCGCGCCGCCACGTCGCCGTCGGAGAGCTCGTGCGGCCCGGCGCCCCGCTGATGAGCGGCCTGTCGCTCGAGCGCGTCAGGGTCGTCGTCGACGTGCCGCAAAGCATGCTCGATCCGATCCGCGAGATCGGCAAGGCTAACGTCTACGTCGGCGACCGGACGATCGCCGCCGAGTCGCTGACGTTCTTCCCCGTGGCCGACGCCGCGACGAACACGTTCCGCGTGCGCGCCGCCTTGCCAGCCGGCAGCGCCACGCTGTACCCGGGCACGTTCGTCAAGATCGGCTTCGTCGTCGGGGAAACACGGCGGTTGCTGGTGCCCGCGAGCGCCCTCGTGCAGCGCAGCGAGCTCACGGCCCTCTACGTCGTCGGCGATGATTCGGTCACGCTGCGGCAGATTCGGGCCGGCCGCCGCTACGGCGACCGGATCGAAGTGCTTGCGGGACTCGCGGCCGGCGAAACCGTGGCCGCGGACCCCGTCGCGGCCGGCGTCTATCTACAAGAGCGCGCTCGCCGATGAAGGCAGCGGACACCCTCGGGTTCTCGGGGCGCCTGGCGGCCGCGTTCCAGACCTCGAAGCTCACGCCGCTGCTCGCCGTGACGGGCCTGCTACTCGGGCTCTTCGCCGTGCTCGTCACGCCGCGCGAGGAGGAGCCGCAGATCAACGTCACGTTCGCGAACGTGTTCGTTCCCTATCCCGGCGCGAGCGCGGCCGAGGTCGAGAATCTCGTGTCGATCCCGATGGAGCAAGTGCTGGCCGAGATCGAGGGCGTCAAGCACACCTACTCCGTGTCGCGCCCCGGCATGGCCGTGCTGACGATCCAGTTCGAGGTGGGCGAGGACCGTACGGAAGCGATCGTGCGGCTCTACAACGCCGTGCTGTCGAATCAGGACGGAAGCCGCGCCGCCGCGGGCATCCAGGCGCCGCTCGTCCAGCCGATGGGCATCGACGACGTGCCGATCGTCACCGTGACGCTCTGGACGGAGGACGAAGCGCGCGGCGCCCACGACTTGCAGCGCGTCGCGCACGCGCTCGAGGCCGAGCTCAAGCGCGTACCGGGCACGCGCGACGTGTACACGATCGGCGGGCCCGACAACGTCGTGCACGTGCGGCTCGACGCGCAGCGCCTCGCCGCGTACGGGCTCACCCTCGACGCGCTGCGGCAAACGCTCGTCGCGGCGAACGCCGCGGCGCACTCGGGGGCCGTCGTGGCGCGCGACGCCGTGATCCCGGTGACCGCGGGCCGCTTCTTTCGCACCACGGACGAGGTCGCTGAGATCGTCGTCGGCGTGCACGACGGCAAGCCGGTGTATCTCGACGACGTGGCCGAGGTGGCAGCCGGCCCCGACCAGCCCGAGCGCTACGTGCGCTTCGGCACGGGCCCGGGCGCCGCGCAGCTCGCTCTGCCGGCCGGCGTCACGGCGCCGGCCGTGACGCTCGCGATCGCCAAGAAGCCCGGCACCAACGCCGTCGACATCGCGAGCGCGATCGAGGAGCGGCTCGCGGCGCTCGACGGCGTGCTGATCCCCGCCGGCGTGCAAGCCACCGTCACGCGCAACTACGGCAAGACGGCCGACGACAAGGCGCGCACGCTGATCGGCAAGCTCGTATTCGCGACGTCGGCCGTCGTGCTGCTCGTGCTGCTCGCGCTCGGCTGGCGCGAGGCCCTCGTCGTCGGCGCCGCCGTCGTGCTCACGCTCGCCGTCACGCTGTTCGCGTCGTGGGCATGGGGCTTCACAATCAACCGGGTCTCGCTGTTTGCATTGATCTTCTCGATCGGCATCCTCGTCGACGACGCGATCGTCGTGGTCGAGAACGTGCATCGTCACCTCTCGATGGGTGCCGCAAGCTTGCGGGAAGCGATACCGCCGGCCGTCGACGAGGTCGGCGGGCCGACGATCCTCGCAACGTTCACGGTCATCGCGGCCCTGCTGCCGATGGCGTTCGTGTCGGGACTCATGGGCCCCTACATGAGCCCGATCCCGATCAATGCGAGCATGGGCATGCTGCTGTCGCTCGCCATCGCGCTCGTCGTCACACCGTGGCTCGCCGACCGGCTGCTCGCACGGCATGGTGCGCGTGACGTGCAAAGCGGGCCTCGGCTCGAGCCGCTGTTTCAGCGGCTCATCGGCCCGTTCCTGAGCGGGGCTCGGGGCCGCCGCGCGCGGCACAAGCTCTACGCCGGCGTGGCGCTCGCGATTCTCTTGGCCATGGGGCTCGCCGCCGTGCAGCTCGTGGTGCTCAAGATGCTGCCGTTCGACAACAAGTCCGAGCTTCAAATCGTCGTGGACATGCCCGAGGGCACGTCGGTCGAGCGCACGGCCGCCGTGCTCGACGAGCTGGCTGCGCATCTCGCGGGCGTGCCGGAAGTCAGCGACTACCAGACCTATGCCGGCACGGCGTCGCCGATCAACTTCAACGGCCTCGTGCGTCAGTACTACTTGCGCGCGGGCGCGAACGCCGGCGACATTCAAGTCAACCTCGTCGACAAGGAGCACCGCGACCGCCAAAGCCACGACATCGCGCGCGGCTTGCGCGAGCCGCTCGTCGCGATCGGGCAGACGCACGGCGCGTCCGTTAAAGTCGTCGAGGTGCCACCGGGGCCGCCCGTGCAGGCGCCGCTCGTCGCGGAGATCTATGGGCCGGATTACGCGGGGCAGCTCGAGATAGCGCGCGAGCTCAACGCGCTCTTCGCGGCGACCGAGGACATCGTCGACGTCGACGACAGCGTCGAGACGCCGGCGCCGCGCTGGCTGTTCGAGGTGGATCGCCACAAGGCCGCGCTGCTCGGCGTCGCGCAGCAGGACGTGACGCGAGCGCTCTCGGCTGCGCTCGGCGGCGAGGACGTGACGTACCTGCACGAGGAGCACGCCAAGTATCCGATCCCGATCCGCCTGGAGCTACCCGTCGCCGACAAGGCCGAGCTCGACGACCTGCTGATGCTGCGCGTCGCCGGCCACGGCGGCCGCCTCGTCCCGCTCGCCGAAGTCGTGCGGCCGATCGAGGCGCAGTGGGAAAAGACGATCTATCACAAGGATCTCTTGCCCGTCGCGTTCGTCACGGCGGACATGGCCGGCGAGCTCGACAGCCCGCTCTACGGCATGTTCCGCTTAGCCGGCAGGATCGCGGATGCGGGCTCGAGCGCCCGCAGTGGAGCGCAGGGAGCAGTTGGCGCGCCGCTCGGCCGAGGCTTGACGCAGCGCTACGTCGCCCAACCCGACGACACCTACGACTACAGCCTGAAATGGGACGGCGAGTGGCAGGTCACGTACGACACGTTCCGCGACATGGGACTCGCCTACAGCGTCGGGCTCGTGCTGATCTACTTGCTCGTCGTGGCGCACTTCGGATCGTACTCCGTGCCGCTCGTCATCATGGCACCCATCCCGCTCACGATCATCGGCGTGATGCCCGGCCACGCGCTGCTCGGCGCGCAGTTCACGGCGACGTCGATGATCGGCATGATCGCGCTCGCCGGCATCATCGTCCGTAACTCGATTCTGCTCGTCGATTTCGTGCAGCAGGAGCTCGCCGCCGGCGCCGCGCTCGAGGCCGCCGTCGTGCGCGCCGGCGCCGTTCGCGCGAAGCCGATCGCGCTGACGGCGCTGGCCGCCGTGCTCGGCGCCTTCTTCATCCTCGACGACCCGATCTTCAACGGCCTCGCCGTGTCGCTGATCTTCGGCATTCTGATCTCGACGCTGCTGACGCTCGTCGTGATCCCGGTGCTTTACTATGCGCTGCAAACGCGTCTTGCGCCGCCCGCCGCAACCGACACCGATGCCGTCTGAGGCGCCTGCAATCCAGGTTCGCGTTCACGAGCTCCGGCAGCTCTTCAACTCGATGGATCCGTCGCCGTTTCGCGAGCGCGACCTCGATCCCGCGTGCGAGGAGTTCATCGTCTCCTGGGCACGCGAGATGCCGCCGGATCGGGCTCTGCGTCTCGAAATTCGGCTCGAGCGCGAGCAGCCGCCCGCCGAGGTGGCCGCCGACGTCGCCCCCGCCGTTCGCGGCCATTTCGCGCGAGCCGCGAGCCTGCAGGACCTGAGGCGCCGGCGCATCATGCGTGAAGGACGATTGAGTCTCGCGATCGGCCTCGTGCTGCTCGTGCTGTGCTTGGGCGCCGCGGCGGTCCTTCCGGTCACGCGGCTCGGGACGGCCGGGCTGATCCTGCGCGAGAGCCTCATCATCGCGGGTTGGGTCGTCATGTGGCACCCGCTCGAAGTGTTGCTGTACGGCATTTGGCCCGTCGTCCGCGAGCGGCGCCTGCTCGATCGGCTCGCGGCGGCCGACGTGCGGCTATCGGCGACGGCGGCACCGAGCCCGGCGAGCGCAGCCGTCATCGAGACCGCTGCGGGCTCCGCCGCGGCTGCGCCGCGCTGAGCCGTCGTACACTGCGTATCCGCCAACGCAAGGTGCGCCTCGAGATGGACGAAACGCTCTGGCACCGGCTCGCCGTCGCTCTCGGCATCGGCCTCATCGTAGGCCTCGAGCGCGGCTGGAAAACGCGTGAGCAGCATGGGGGTTCGAGACCCGCGGGCCTGCGAACGTTTGCGATCGCTGCCCTCGGCGGCGGAGTGCTCGCGGCGGCGTCACTGCCCGACCGCTTCGTCGTGCTCGCGGCCGGCACGCTCGTCGTCGGCGCGCTGATCGTCGCCGCCTACGTCATCGCCTCGCGGGAGCAGCGCGATTTCGGCATGACGACGGAGCTCGCGTTGCTGGCGACGTTCGGGCTCGGCGCGGTCGCGGTGCTCGGCGCACCCGTCGAAGCCGCCGCGGCCGCCATCGTCATGACGCTGCTGCTCGGCTTCAAGACCGAATTTCACGCGGCGATCGAAAAGCTGGACCGCCAGGAGCTCAACGCGACGCTGCAACTGGCGGCGATCGCCGCCGTCCTGTTGCCGTTGCTGCCGAATCGCGACGTCGGCCCCTGGGGCGCCGTCAATCCACGCGTCGTCGGCGTCCTCGTGCTGCTGATCGCGGCGCTGTCGTACGTCGGCTACTTCGCAGTCCGAATGCTCGGCGCCCGCCTAGGCCTCACGCTGACGGCGCTGTTCGGCGGCCTGAGCTCGTCGACGGCAGTCACGGTGGCGTATGCCCGGCGCGCGCGCACGGAGCACGAGCACGGCGCCGTCTTGGGCGCCGGCATCGCGCTCGCGGCCGCCACGATGGTGCCGCGGCTCGCCATCGAGCTCGCCGCCGTGAATCGCTCGTTGCTCGCGGCGCTCGCTCCGACGTTCGCGGTCCTGATGCTCGTGCCGCTCGCGGCGGTCTTTTATCTCGTCGTTCGCCGCCGCGGCCACTCTCCGCCCGGCGACGTGAAGCTCAGCAACCCCCTCGAGCTTCGCGCGGCAGGCGGCTTCGGCGCGCTGCTGATCGTGCTGTTCGTCGCGGCCGAAGGGTTGCGCCGCGTGCTCGGCGATGCAGGCACTTACTCCGTGGCTGCGATCGCGGCGTTGCTCGACGTCGATGCGGTGACGCTCGCGCTGGCCGAGGACGCTGCGAGCGGCGCGCTCGAGCCCGCAACGGCGCAGCGCGCCATCGCGCTCGCAGCGCTCGTCAATACCGGGGCCAAAGCCGTGCTCGCGGCCGCGCTAGGCGGCACCGCGATGCTGCGCTCGGCGTCGCTCGTGCTCGGCCTAGCCCTCGTGGCCGGCGCCGCCACGGCGCTCGCGACGCTCTGACGGGACCGCATCGGCCTCGAGGCGCAACGGCTCCCGCAAGCGCAATGTCTCCACCGTCTCGTTCGCGGCGACGATCTCGAGCGAGACGAGCCCGCGCTCGGTCTCCTCTACGTGCAGCTCGCGCGGCGCAAGAATGGAGTGGCCGACGCCGTCGAACGCGATCTCGAGCACATCGGAGCGCGTGTCGAACACGACGCCGCGAAGCGGCAACCAGCGGGCTTCGACATGGTCGCCGAGATCGAGCGACGCGATGTCGAGCTCGACCCGCCGCCCGGCAAGCGCCCTCGACAACCGGTCGCAGTAACGGCGCCAGTCCGCCCGGGCGAGCGCATACGTCGGCATGTCATCCTCCTCGTCGGCTGCATCGCCAGTAGACTCCGTCCGCGCTGCGCCGCCCAGTGCGGCTTTTACCTATCGCGGCTCCGGCGCGGCAACCTCGTTGGCGATTCGCTAAGCTGGTCCGAGGATTCGAGTCGCACCAGGAGGTTCGCGATGAACAGGATCGTTCGCTGTTTCACGGTGGGCGCGGCCGTCGCGGCATGGGCGGCGAGCGCCTGCCCCCAGGAAGCCGCCGCACAGCGTCGAACCGTCGAAGAGCGGCTCGCCGAGCTCGAGGCCGTCGTGGCGAGGCTCGAATCCGCAGTCGCCACGCTCGATACGCGCCTCGCGCTTCAGACGACGCGGCCCGGCGAAAACGCAGGCCAAAGCGACGTCGCTTTGGCCGCTCGAGTCATGACGCTCGAGCGCAGCGTGGAGCGCTTGAGCGCCGATTTGCAGCGCACCGAGCGCGCGGCCGGCGACGCAGCCCGCGCCGCGAGCGCCGCGCAACGCGACGCCATGAACGCACAGCAGGCGGCGCGCGACGCGGCGCTCCGAGCGCGGTAAGTCGAAGTCCGCGCGGCCGCCGTTGGCCGGCGCTCGAGCGATGGGCAGCAGCGCGCCGGTCTAGGCACTACTACGTATACCCCGCGGGGAGCGCCACGCCGAACAATGGAGGCGTATTCCGGAGCGCATCATGTGGGATGAAGCACACAATTTGCGGATGGTCGATCTCGAAGTACGAGAGTCGCTCAACGGCCCCGAGAGGAATTGGGTGATTGGCCAGCTCGTGGCTCGGCACGGCGTGAACGGCGCCCTGTGGGGCGACACAAGGGCCCGCCTCCGCATCGAGTACGACGCCGATGTCGTGAGCGGCCTCGAGCTGCTGAACCTCGTCGAGTCGTTCGGCTTGCGCGCGCGGCCCGCGCGGATGGCAGAGCCGCCGGAATGCTACGCGCGCCGCGGTCGGCCAGCGAACGCTATCGGGCCGCTTCCGTCCTCGGCGACCGCGACGTAGGCGCGCGCATCACGAACGTGCGCGCGCGGCCCACGTTCGGGCTCAAGAGCCGGCGGTCACCGGAATGCTCGCCGCCGCCGCCCGCCGTTCCTGCGCCTGCGGTGCGGTGATCGTCAGCAGCCCGTTCTTGAGACCTGCGGTGATCTTGTCGACGTCGACGGCGCGAGGCAGCTCGACGCGGCGCAGAACGTTGTCGCTGCGGAACTCCGACCAGCGCAGCTTCGCATCTCCCTCGCCGTCGGATTTTTTTGCGTGCTCGTGAGCTGCCTTGACGATGATCTCCCGCGGAGTTGCCGTTACCGCGATCTCCGCGGGCTCGAAGCCTGCCAACGCGAACTCGAGCACGAACGCACCGTCGCGCTCGACGAGCTTCGCAGGGGGCCCGCAAATTTCCCGCTCGGCCGCGAGCCAATCGTCGAGCGCAGCGCCGTCGGAGGCGCCGCGGCGCGCGAACAGGTTGTACGCTCCGAGACGGATGCGGTCCGCGAGCTTATCGAGCTCGTCGAAGACCGGCAGCGTGCGATCCTCGGCAGAGGGCACCTTCTGGACGTCTAGTTGAGGCATGACTTGTCTCCTTTCTCTTTGAATCGACACTCTCGAACGTTCGTCGGCATAGACATGCGGAACGCCGCCAGCTTGTCGGCCCTGCCGCGCTTTCGGGAATACGTATCTGTGCGTACGAGCCATCAAACACCGCGCGCGCTTTGCTCGCCCCTCCGCAACGAGACGGTCATGTGAGCGCGTTAAGGTGGCTGCGCAGGAGGGGGCTGAGCGCCAAGTCCCGGCTCGGCCGCTGGCGGCCGCGGCACTTGCGGCAAACCCGTATGGCACGGTACCGCGCGGCCGGGGCACAGTCCGCACAAGCCACCGCGAGTAGCCGGCCCATGAGAGACCCACCCAAGCTCAAGAACGTGATGACGCCGTTCCCCTACTCCGTGGACTGCGATGCACCGATCGAGCAGGCCGTCGAGTTCATGCGCGAGCACAAGATCCGGCATTTGCCCGTCACGACCAAGGGTGCGCTGACGAGCCTCGTCACGGATCGCGACATCAAGCTCGTGCTCGGACCGGATTTCGCGTATCCGCGGGACCTCAAGGTGCGCGATGCGATGGTCAAGGACTGTTATGTCGTCGACCTCGCGACGCCACTCCACACGGTGCTGCGCCACATGGCCGAGCACCGCATCGGTTCCGCCGTCGTCACGCGGCGCGGCAAGCTCGCGGGAGTCTTCACGTCCAACGATGCGTGTCGGGCCTTCGCCGACGTTCTCGAGGACATCGAGGTAATCGACGACGAAGACGCGGCCTGACACCGCACGACGCGAGCGACAGCGAGAGGTAACGTCATGCCCATCGGGGATCTTGCGAGCGACACGCTCGCCGTATTGCTCGCCGGCGGCAACGGCACGCGGCTCGATCCGCTGACACGGCACATCTGCAAGCCGGCGCTGCCGTTCGGCGCCGCCTTCCGCAGCATCGATTTCACGCTGTCGAATTGCGTGAACTCGGGCGTAGGCGGCGTCGGCGTCGCCACGCAGTACAAGCCTGCCAGCTTGCTCGAGCACCTCGCCGAGACGTGGATCGGCGCCACCGGCAACGCGACTACCATCGTTCCTTGGCGTGCCGAGGAAGTCGCGTCCGCAACGGGTTACCGCGGCACGGCGGATGCCGTCTATCGGAATCTCGAGCGAATCGACTCGCTCGATCCGCGGCTCGTGCTCGTGCTCGCAGGCGATCACGTCTACAAGATGGACTACTGGCCGATGCTCGAAGAGCATTGCGCGCGCGGCGCCGACGTGACCGTGGGCTGCATCGAGATGCCCGTGGAGGACGCAAGGCACTTCGGCGTTTTGGCGACCGCGAGCGACGGGCGCATCGAGCGATTCGTCGAGAAACCACGCTCCAAAGCCGAGCTGCCGGCCACCGCCGGCGCAGCCGTTCTGGCCTCGATGGGCATTTACGTCTTCGACGCGGATTTCCTGAAGCGCGTTCTGGCGCAGGACGCCGTAGCACCCGGCTCGCGCCACGACTTCGGCGCCGACATCTTGCCGAAGCTCGCCGGTCATGCGCGCGCATTCGCGCATGCGTTCCGCGACGCCGACGGCTCGCACCCGCCGTACTGGCGAGACATCGGCACGCTTCGCGCCTACTGGCAGGCACACATGGACCTCCTCGGGCCGAAGCCTCTTCTCACGCTCGACGACGCATCGTGGCGGATCGGCACGGTTGCCGTGCCGCCACGCTCGATCTCGTCGGCGCTGACGACGGCGCGCGGAGGCACGATCGAGGACTCGATCGCCGGTACGCGCTGCAGCGTGGCGGGATGCGTGCTGCGCTCGGTACTGTTCGACGGAGTGGACATCGGGCGCGGCGCCACGGTCGTCGATTCGGTCATCCTGCCGGGCGCGCGCATTGGCGCCGGCAGCCGGCTGCGCGGCGTGATCGTCGACGCCGCCTGCCGCGTCACCGAAGGCGCCGTGCTGGAGCGTGACGATTCCGTCATGGAGCCCCTTGTGTTTGCGAGCGACGGCCGGCGCGAGGAAACGTACGCGCTGACCGGCTAGGCCAACCGGACGCCGCTTTCCACCGCCCCATGAGGCTAGCCAACGGACTACGCCGTCGCAAGGTACTTCCCGGACGGCGAATACCGCATAGCTCGGCGATGACCATGAAGCTCCCTGCGGAGCTCGCGTCACGACGTGCTCGAGCTCGCTCCCGACGCCACCATCGTGGTGGAGAGGCAAGGGACGATCGTCTTCGCGAACGCGCAGGTCGAACGCACGTTCGGCTCCTGCGCGACAACTACGTATCGCCGTGCCGCAAGCGCGCGAAGATACTCTCTCCATGCGTACCCAAACGAAACCCGGCAGCCGCCTCAAGCGCCGGCAAGTGCGCGGCAACCCGCACTTGCAAGAGCACATCCACGATCCCTACCGCGCTCGCGCGAAACAGAAGGGTCCGGCACGCTGCACCGGCTGCGGCGCCACGTACGTGCACGGCCGCTGGCGCTGGCAAGGCGTGATGCCGCCTGCGCCGGCGACGACGGTCTGCCCCGCCTGTCGCCGTATCAAGGACCGCTACCCGGCGGGCGAGATCATCGTCTCCGGCTCGTTCGTTGCGGCACACGGCGACGAGATCGAGGGCGTGATCCGCAATACGGCGGATCAGGAAGCGAGCGCTCATCCGCTGCACCGGATCATGCGGCTCGCGCGGCGCAAGCGCGCGATCACGGCCACGACCACCGACGTGCATTTGCCCCATCGCATCGGGCACGCGCTGAAAGACGCCTTCGGCGGCACGCTCGCAACGCACTACGACGACGCCGGCTATTATGCGCGAGCCACCTGGGAGCGCGACGCCTGAGCGCCGGCGGCAGAGCTCCCGCGTTTTAGCTCCGCCGCCGCCACGTTGGCTTTGACGCGCACGAAGCTGTCGGCCGTCACCGAGACGGAGTCGATTCCGGCGTCGACGAGGAACTCGACGAATGCCGGCTTGTCGCTCGGCGCCTGCCCACACAGGCTCACCTTGCGTCCCGCCGCGTGCGCCGTCTCGATGACGGAGCGAATCAGGCGCGTGACGGCTTCGTTGCCTTCGTCGAAGAGGCGCTCGAGCCGCGCCGAGTCCCTGTCCACGCCCAGCGTGAGCTGCGTCAGATCGTTGCTACCGATCGAGAAGCCGTCGAAACGCGCCGCGAACTGCTCGGCGAGCACGACGTTCGACGGAATTTCGCACATGACGTACACCTCGAGGCCGTCGACGCCGCGCTCGAGACCGTTCTCCGCCATCACCGCGAGGACGGCGTCGGCCTCCTCGGGCGTTCGACAGAACGGAATCATGACGACGACGTTCCGCAAGCCAATCTCTTCGCGCACGCGCTTCAGCGCCCGGCACTCGAGCGCGAAGCCGTCGCGATACTCGGTGTAGTAGCGGCTGGCGCCGCGCCAGCCGAGCATCGGGTTCTCTTCTTCGGGCTCGAATGCCGCGCCGCCCAGAAGCCGCGCGTACTCGTTCGTCTTGAAGTCGCTCGTGCGAACGATGACGGGGCGCGGATGGTGCGCGGCCGCGATGCGCGCGATGCCGGCGGCCAGCTTCGCGACGAAATACTCCTGCGGGCTCGGCCAGCCGCGCGCGAGCTTCGCGAGGCGCGCGCGGGCGCGCGGCGACGTAACGGCCTCCGGGCGCGCGAGCGCGAGAGGGTGCGCCTTGATGTCGTGGCCTATGATGAACTCGATGCGAGCGAGGCCTACTCCGTCTGCGGGCAGCCGCCACCAGCGGAAGGCAGCGGCCGGATTCGCGACGTTGAGCAGCACTTCCGTGCGCGTCGCCGGAATGCTCGCCGTATCGAGCGTTCGCCGCGAGAACTCGGCGACGCCCTCGTAGACGAGGCCCGTGTCGCCTTCGGCACACGACACCGTCACCGTGTCACCGTCGCGCAGCGTCGCCGTCGCCTTGCCCGTGCCTACTACTGCCGGAAGGCCGAGCTCGCGGCTCACGATCGCCGCGTGCGACGTGCGGCCGCCGAGATCCGTGACGACGGCCGCCGCGAGCTTCATGACGGGCACCCAATCGGGATCCGTGATTCCCGTCACGAGCACGCTGCCGGGCACGAACCGGCCGATCTCCTCGGCGCTTTTCAGCACACAAACCGGGCCGACGGCGATCGCTTCGCCGACGGCCGCTCCCGTCAGCAACCGCCGGCCGGCACTCTTGAGCTCGTAAGTCTCGAGCTGACCTGCGGCGCGCCGCGCCTGCACGGTCTCGGGGCGGGCCTGCAGCACGAACACTTCGCCCGTGCGCCCGTCCTTGGCCCATTCCATGTCCATCGGCTTGCCATAGTGCCGCTCGATCGCGACGGCGGCACGCGCGAGCTCGAGCACCTCGTCGTCGGTCAACACGAACGCGTCCCGCTCCCGCGCGGTCGTGCGCTTCTGCTCCGTCGCCGCGCCTCGGCGGCCGTAGACGAGCTTGCGCTCCTTGCGGCCCAGCTTGCGGTCCACGATCGGCCGACACGCGGGCTCGCCGAGCAACGGCTTGAACACCCTGAATTCGTCGGGATCGACGCTGCCCTGAACGACGGTCTCGCCCAAACCGTAGTTCGCGTTGATGACGACGATGCGAGGGAAACCGGTCTCCGTATCCACGGAGAACATCACGCCGGCCCCCGCGCGATCGGAGCGCACCATCGGTTGAATGCCCGCCGAAAGCGCCACACGGACTTGATCGATACGGTGATTCTCGCGGTAGCTGATCGCGCGGTCCGTATACAGCGACGCGAAGCAGGCACGCACCGCGTCGAGCAGCGCGCCTTCGCCGCGCACGTTCAAATACGTTTCCTGCTGGCCCGCAAAGCTCGCCTCGGGCAAGTCCTCGGCCGTGGCGCTCGAGCGCACGGCCACGGCCGGGTCGCGCTCGCGCCGCGACGCCGCCAGCCGCCGATAGGCCGCCGCGATCGCCGCCGCGATCTCGGCCGGCATCACACCTGCGCGCATCGCCTCGCGGACGCGAGCCCCGGCCTGTTCGAGCGGCACGCGGCGCGCGGCATAGTCGGCCATCGCGGCGGCAATCAGGGGTTTGAGGCCGTTGGCGTCGATGAACGCCGAATACGCGGCGACGTCCGTCGCGAATCCGCCGACGGCCCGGACGCCGGCCGCTTTCAGGTGCTGCAGAAGCTCTCCCAGCGATGCGTTCTTGCCCCCGACACGGGGCACGTCACGCATCGATACTGCGTCGAGCGAAAGGACGTAGCTCGCGGTCATCTCACGATGCCCGGCCCGGCCTAGTGCGCCGCCGCGCGCCCGGGCGAGCGTTCCTGACCGTCGCGCTGGACGGATTCCAAGTATTCGACGAGCTTGTCGATAGTGCTGCGGACCGCTCGCTGCGCGTTCACGTCACCGCCCTCCTCGACGAAGAATTCGTACCCCCAGACCGGCATCGTGCGCGTGCCGTGGGCGAGCACGTCGATGCCGCGGCCGTCGATGACGTCGCGGATCAACGCAGCAGGAAACTCGCCGTAGCGGGCCGCGATCGTCGTGAGGTCGGGCACGGCGACGTTCAGGGAACGTGCGACGGGGCCATCGCCGCGCGCCTGCGCGCCGTGGCAGCTCGCGCAAAATCGGTCGAAAAGCTCCTCGCCGCTGTAGTCCTCGAGCGTGACGGCATCGAACTGTGCCGCCGCCTCGCCGGCGGCAAGCCCTGCGGCCGTAACGACGAGCAGCCACGCGCGACGCCCATCAATCGACATCGGGCACCTCGAACTCGAGCGGCTTGATGATCACGAGATCGCACGGCAGCCGGTCGAGCACGCGCTCGGCGGTGCTGCCGATGAACAGCCGTTTCAAGCCGCGCCGTGCGACTGCGCCCATGACCACGAAGTCGGCGGCGTGCTCCTTGGCGGCCTTCAACAGGCTCTCGTGCGCGAGCCCCTCGTAGAGGTGGCGCTGGCCGCCGAGCGCGGCGTGAGCGTCGAGAAACCTCGTCAAGGCTTCGCGGTGCTGCTGCGCGATGACCTCGCGCACGTCGGCGGGCAGCTCCGCGCCGAGCGGCGCCGCAAACGAGTGCATGACGTGGAGGCGGCCGCGCACCACGCGAGCGAGGTCCGCGGCGAACGTGAAGATGCGGTCGTCGAGCGCGGCGGGCTTATCGTGCTCGTTGACGGGATCCACGGCCGCAAGCACGTGCGGCTCCGCCGCGATCGGGCGCTCCTTGACGAGCAAGAGCGGCACGGGGCAGTCGCGAATCAAGTGCCAATCGGTGTTCGTGAGCAGCGTGCGTTGCACGAGGTTGTGGTGACGCGTGCCCTTCGCAACGAGCCAATAATCGTGCGCGGCTGCTTTCTTCACGATCGCGCGATCGAACGGGTGGTCCCAGACGACGTCGACGGTGACCGTGAGCCCGCGGGCGCGCAATGGCGCGGCGCGCTCTTCGAGCTGGCCGCGGCGATGCGCGAGCAAGCGCTCGCGAGGGCCCGATTGGCCGGGCCCGCCCGCGGCGTGGCGCGGATTCAAGTCCGGATCGTAGTCGCAGGCGAAAAGCTCGAGCCGCGCACCGGCCTCCTTCGCGAGCCACGCCGCGCGCTCGAGCGCAGGCTGGTCGGCGCCGGACGCCAGATCGATGATGACGAGTATCGTGTTTTCGCGCATTCCGTCTCCGAAGCGACCCTAAAACGGTACACCGGGCGCGGAGCCCGAGGCGTGCGATTTGTACGTACGCGAGCGCTAGGGCATGTACGTATTGGGCATTCGAGGTGGCCCGCCAAGAATATCACCCAACGGAGGATCGCAAGTCATGGCCGTCAACGTAGTTTGTAACCCGAACGTGGCGACAGTCGGCGCGGGTCAAGGCGTCGCGGAGGCGGCCGCCATGATGCGCGACCAACACGTCGGCACCCTGATCGTCGTGGAGCCCCGCGGCGGCGCCTTCATGCCGGTCGGCATCCTGACCGATCGCGACATCGTCGTCGGCGTCATCGCGAAAGGCATCGACCCGGATGCCGTGACGGTCGGGGACACCATGACGCGCGAGCCCCTGACGGTCCGCGAGGACTCGAGCCTCGAGTTTGCGCTGCGCGAAATGCGCCGCTACGGCGTGCGCCGCGCCCCGGTCGTGCGCGCCAACGGCGATCTCGTCGGCATCGTCGCCGTCGATGACGTCATTCAGCACCTCGCGGTGCAGCTGAGCCGCCTCGCCGATCTGATTCGCGTGGAGCAGGACGCCGAGCTCCGCACGCGTCCGTGAGTCGCGTGATGTACTACATCGTGGCGACCGAGAAGAGCCCCGCCGACGCGGCACGCGACCTCGCGGCGGCCGTCGCGAAGCACGAGTTCGGCGTGCTGCACGTCCACGATCTCAAGGAGACGCTGACTCGCAAGGGCTTTCCGCTCGGCCCCGAATGCCGAGTTTTCGAAGTATGTAATCCGCAGCAGGCGAGTCGCGTGCTCGAGCGCGACATGCGCCTCAACATGGCGCTGCCGTGCCGGATCTCGGTATTCGAGGATGGCGGCGTCACGAGGATCGGCACCATTCTGCCCACCGAGCTTCTGCGGCAGCTCTCGCCGGACCCGGCTCTCGGCACGTTGGCGGCCGACGTCGAGACCACGATCAAGCTCATCATCGACGACGCCGCCGCGCCGGCGGCGCCGGCCGCGCTACGCGCTCAGATCGAGTAGCCCTCCTCGCTGAACGGAAGCGTGCGAATCCGCTGCCCGGTAGCGGCGAATATCGCGTTCGCAATCGCCGGCGCAGCCGGCGGGAACGCCGGCTCGCCGCAACCCGTCGGCGCGTAATCCGTATCGAGGAAGTGCACGTCGATCTCGGGCGCCTTGTCGATGCGCGCGATCGGGTACTGGTGGAAGTTCGTCTGCTCGACGCGACCGTTCTCGAAGGTGATCTTGAGGCCCATCGCCGTGCTCAGCGCGTCGATGACCGAGCCCTGGCACTGATTCTCGGCCGAGCTCAAGTTCACGATCGGGCCGATGTCGGCCACGACCCAGACCTTGTGCACGGTGACCTTCTTGCTCGCGTCTACGCTGACCTCCGCCACCTCGGCGAAGTGCCCCTGATGGCTGAAGTGGAACGCGAGACCGAGCCCGCGACCGCGCGGCAGTGTGCGGCCCCAGCCCGAGCGCTCGGCGACGGCCTTGATCACGTCGACGGCGCGGCCCGTGTGCAACCCGCCGCCGAACGGCCCGGCCGACGTCGCGCGCGGCTCGCCCATGACGCCGACGAGAAAATCGACGTAGTCGCGATTCGCGGCGACGGCGCACTCGTGCAGGAAGCTCTGCGTGCAGAACGCGATCACGTTGCTGCCCGGCGCGCGCCACGGCCCCGTCGGAATGCGCGACCGAATCATCGACTGCGCCATGCGGTTGTTCGCAAGCACGTTCGCGGGAAACTCGTTCTTGTCGATGTTTCCGGCCGACACCGGCGCCTGGCCGTCCATCGTGAAGGTGATGAAATGGTTCTGCCACGCGGTGAGCTTGCCGGCGCTGTCGACGGCCGCCTTCAGCGCCTGGAAGCCGCCGGGCCGGTAATAGTCGAACGCCATGTCGTCTTCGCGCGTCCACTGCACTTTGACGGGCACGCCGCCCGCCTGCTTCGAGATCAACGCGGCTTCGCAGACGCTGTCGTTCGCGAGCCTGCGGCCGAAACCGCCGCCGCCGCGCAGCTGATGCAGCGTGACCTTCTCCTTCGGCAGCCCGAGCAGCGCCGCGACGGCGTCGACGGCGTTCTGCGGCGTCTGCGTCGGAGCCCAGATCTCGATGCTGTCGCCCTTGAACCATGCCGTGCAGTTCTGCGGCTCGAGGTCGGCGTGCGAGACGTAATGGTAGGTGTAGAACGCCTCGACGGTCTTGCCCGACGCGAACGCGGCGTCGACGTTGCCGCCTTCGCCGAGCACCTGGGCCGGCGCCTTCGTCGCGATCGCCTTCGCCTCGGCGACGGCGCCTTTCCAGCTGTCCTTCGACGCCTGCGCCTCGTCCCAGCGCACTTCGAGCGCCTTCTTCGCCTGCAGCGCATTCCACGTCGAGTCCGCGACGATCGCGACGCCCGACAAAACGGCCGCGCCTGCGGGATTGAACGCAAGCGGGTCGCCTTGATGCGCGACGATGAAGGCGTTCTTCACGCCGCGCAGCGTTCGAACGTGATCGAGATTCGCGGAAACGGCGCGCGCGCCGATCGCGGGCGCTTTCGCGAACGTCGCGTAGAGCATGCCCGGCACGCGCTGATCGATGCCGAAGAGCGGCTCGCCGCGCACGAGCTTGGCGTTGTCGACACCGGTGACGCGCTTGCCGAGCAAACGGAAATTCTGCTTCGGCTTCAGTGCCACGCTGGAGGCGTCCGGCACCGGCAGCGTCGCGGCGACGTCGGCGAGCTCGCCGTACGTGGCCCTGCGGTTGCTGGCCGTGTGACGCACGGCCCCAGCTTCGGTCGTGAGCTCCGCCGCCGGCACGTTCCACGTCTTCGCGGCTGCAGCGATCAGCATCGCGCGCGCAGTGGCCCCGGCGCGCCGCAGCGTCTCGTAGTTCATCGGGATCGACAGCGAGCCGCCCGCGAATTGCGGGCCGTAGCGCGCCGCATCGATCTCGGACTGGCGAACCTCCACTTGCTGCCAATCGACGTCGAGCTCTTCGGCGACGATCATCGGCAGCGACGTCTTGACACCCTGGCCGACCTCGGGGTTCTTCGCGAACAGCACGATGCGGCCCGTCGGCTCGATCTGCACGTACGGATTTGCGTCGAACGGCGTGCCGCCGCTCGGCTGTGCGAGCGCCCGTCGCGCGCCTTGCGGTAACGACAGCGCGAGCACGAGCCCGCCGCCCGCGAGACCTGTGAGCTTGATGAAGCCGCGGCGGCTCAACGCCGCCGCCTCTTCGGCGCGCCGCGCCTCGACCTTCTGCATGAACTCCGGCAGGTAGACGCTGCTCATCACGCACCCCCCATCTTCATCTTGGCCGCGGCGCTATGAATCGCCTTACGGATTCGAGTATAGGTGCCGCACCGGCAAACGTTGGCCGCCATGTCGCGGTCGATATCCTCGTCGGTGGGCTGCGGGTTGCGCGCGAGCAGCGCCGTGGCACGCATGATCTGCCCCGCTTGGCAGTAGCCGCACTGCGCGACGTCCTCTTCGATCCACGCCTGCTGCACGGCCGTGAGCGGCGCGCCGGGCGGCGCCAAACCCTCGATCGTCGTGATCTGCTGGCCGACGGCCGCGGAAGCGGGCACTTGGCACGACTGGATCGGCGAGCCGTTCAAGTGAACGGTGCACGCGCTGCACTGGCCGACGCCGCACCCGTACTTGGTGCCGACGAGGCCGAGCGTGTCGCGCAACACCCATAAGAGCGGAGTTTGTGGGTCGACGTCATCGCCGACCGTGTGCGTGCGGCCGTTGATCGTGAGGTTCAACATGCGTGCTTCCTTCTACCCAAACCGAAGGCCGGCAAGCCCGGCGACCGCTCGAGTCTTCATGAATTCCGCGGAGCGCGCAACCCGGCGGCGCGGCCGGTGCAGCCCTATCTGGAGCTTCCTCAATCGCGGGACCGCGCCGCCGTGCCGGCTGTTACAATCGCCACCAATTCCGGAGGGGGGAAATCCCGCCGGCCTTACCGGGGTATATATAAGGAGACCATGATGAGCTCGTCCTCGAAGTTCGTTCCCACGTTGCTCGGCTTGGCCTGCGGCGCGTTCGCGGCGGCTGTGTCGGCGGCACCCGTCACGTACGAGATCGACTCTGCGCACACGTATCCCAGCTTCGAAGCCGATCATTCGGGCGGGATCTCGAAATGGCGCGGCAAGATCAACAGCTCGACGGGTAAGATCACGCTCGACAAGGAAGCCGGCTCCGGCACCGTCGAGGTGACGATGGACATGAAGACGATCGACTTCGGCCATCAGGGCTTGAACGACCACGCGCAAACGCCCGACATCTTCGACACGGCGAAATTCCCGACGGCCACCTACACGGGCCGGCTCGTCGACTTCAGGAACGGCGCTCCAACGGCCGTCGAAGGCGAGCTCACGATGCACGGCGTGACGAAGCCCGTTCGACTCACGATCAATAGCTTCAAGTGCGCGCCGCACCGCTCGGGCCGCGAGGTTTGCGGAGCCGACGCAGAGGCCGAGATCAATCGCGAAGACTTCGGCGTCTCGTTCGGCAAGAACTTCGGCTTCGACATGGGCGTCACGTTGCGGATCTCGGTCGAAGCGCTCGCGACGAGCTGAAGCTTCGCCGGTCTTTCGACTTCGTCGCTCGAAACCCCGCTTCGGCGGGGTTTCTTTTTCGCGCGGCGTTCATGGCGCCCGGGTCGCCGAAACCGCCGCGGCGGTGCAAGCAGCGACTACTGCTCGAGCAGCTCGTAGAACCCGGCCACCTGTAGCCGCACGACGATCGGCCGATCGCCGTCGTTGCGCAAATACCAGCCATGGATTCCCGTGAACGGCGCGACGAGCGCGCCGCGTTCCGTGCCGCCCGTCGACTTGCGGTAGAACATGAGGTCGCCGACGTTGTCGATGGGCTCGGTGTGCCCGTGGAACTCGGCATAGAGCAGCTCCGGGTCCTCGAGATCGACCGCGTCCCACCGATAAACGATCGAGTCGCCCTCGTTGAGCCCGAGCTTGTATTCGAGCTCGCCGGACGGCCCGAGCGGAATGTCGATGACGCTCGTGCGATAGTCGGTCGCGTACTCGCGGAACACGCCGGCGGCGAGCGGCAGCTCGTTCCACTGAACCTGGCTCCCTGCAGGGCCTGCCAGCGCGGAAGCCCCGATCAAGGCGAGAGCTCGAGTGCGCATTGCGATACCCCCGGCGTTACGGCTGCAAGAGATACGAGAACTTCACGAACAACTGCTGCCCGTCGCGGGCGAGGTCTTCCGTCCGCACGAGCTCGGGTCCTTGCGGCGTGTCGACGAGCTGCAGGTTGCTCTCGTTGCTGTTGTATCCGACATAGAGGGCCGACCAAGGGTTCAGCACGTAGCGGAACAGCACGTCGAGATTCAGGTTCTCGTCGCGCGCGAGGCGCGACAACGCCGTCGGCTTCGTGTCCTCGTACTGCGCGATCAGTCGCAAGGACATCTCCTTCGTGAACTGCAGATTCAGTCGCGTGCGGAGAATCGTGTCGTCGAAGATCGAGCCGCGGCCGCCACGGTCGTCGAGCGAAGTCGATAGATACGTGGTGTCGACGCGCAGGCGGTCGATCGGGCGCCAACGCAGCTCCGCCGTGATCTGCTTACGGTCCGCGAGCTCCGGCTCGGCGCCGAGCGGCGGCACGAGATTGATGACGCTACCCTCGTCGTAGCCCAGCTCGAAGCCGATCTTCGAGAACAGGTCCGTCGAGAAATCGACGAACCAGCGCCGCTGCGAGTAATCGCGCGTCGTGGCGAGCCCGGGAAAGTCCTGTGGCCGCAGGCGCTCGTCGATGCCGTTCACGCCCGCGGCAAAGAAGCTGTCGCCGGCCCATGCCATCTGCAGCTGCGGCGAGAGCTCGTTGTAGAGGCGGAGGCCCGTGAGGTCCTCTTGGTTCTGGAAGAATACACGCGGCCCGATGCGGTCGAGCCATGACTCTTCCGGCCAAAAGCGGTATTCCGTGAAGCCGTGCAAACCCTCGGCCCCCGGAGTGTAGTTGCGGCTCAAGAACCCGAGCGGCACGGCGAACTCGTCGCTCTGCTGCGTCCAGTGATAGTGGGCGATGAAGTTACGGCCGTTGCGGTTGAAGCGCCAATTCGTTTGTCGGCCGGTCATCACCGTGCCGTCCGCGAGCCGGTTCTCGGTGTTCACCATGAGCAGCTCGGTGAACCAGTTTTCGGTGAGCCGCAGGAACGTATCGGCCGCGGACACCTTGCTGTACGTCTCGCCGAGCTCGCGCTCGGTATGCATGATGCCGGCGCGCGACTGGTCGCCGAAATCCCGGAACACGCGCAGCACGCTGATGTCCGCCTCGTCGCCGTAGAGCGGATCGGTCTGCGCGAGCCGCAAGCCGGGCGCCTCGTCGTTCAGCAGCATCGTGCCGATGCCCCACGGGCCCTGCCGGCCCGTGAACTTCACGCCGACTTCCGGATCGACGATGCGGCGCGTGAACAGGAGCGGCGTCTCGGTCGAGAAATAGTCGGCGTTCTCGATGAAGAACGGCCGGCGCTCCGGAAACTGCACCTCGAAACGCTGGTTGACCGTGACCTGCGGCTCGTCCGACTCCACTTGGCTGAAGTCCGGGTTGTAGGTGAAATCGAGCACGAAGCTGTCCTTCAGCACGACCTTCGCGTCGAGGCCGATGTCGTCCTCGGTGTCCTTCGTGAAGGCCGGGCCGGCCACCCCGTCGGCATCGAGCACGTCGTAGCTGCGCACGAACGCGAACGGAATGAGCTGGATGTTGCGGCCCGGCGACACGTCGCGAACGCCGCGCAGGACGGCAGCTTGATTCAGGCGCCCGTCCACGGTTTGCGAATAGGCCGGCCAGTAACTCTCCTCGCTCGAGCGCGGGATCAGCCGCTCGAGCTGGATACGCCAGCGCTGCTCGAGGGTCTCGGGAAAACGCATCGTCCGAAACGGAATCGTCATGAGAACGACGAATCCGTCGGCCGTGAGCTGCGCGTCGGTATACCAAACGGCCTCGTACGACGAGTCGAAGCCCTCGCGTTCGGACCAGCGCCCATCCCACTGCACGCCAAGAGGGCTCGAGCGAAAACCGTACGCGGTTCGCTGATCGTCGAACGTGTCGATGACGAGCCCGACGCGGTCGTCGTCCTGGATGTTCTCGCGCGGCGCGAGGTTCGCGCGAACGCTCTCCGGATCGTCGTCGAAGGCGACGAACACGGCGTACAAATTGCGCGAGTCGTAGGCCAGATAGACGTCGGTGCGCTGCGTCGAGGGCGCGCCGTCCTGCGGCGTGCGCTGCTTGAAGCCCGTGACGGCGGCGTAGCGGCCGCGGACGGCCGCGGACGGCGTCATGCTCACGAAGTCCGCGAGCTCGGGCGGCTCGGCCACTCGCGGAATGCTGAGCTCCTGGGCAAACGCTTCGGCGCCGGCGAGAAGGTGAAAAGCGCCGATCAGCGTTATGCGCGACGCGGCGAAGCGCTCGAAGCGTGGCATCCGGCCTCCCTGAATCGAGCGCCGCAGAATAGCATGCGGCCCGCGCGAGATTGCCGCGCGCGAGCCTGCCGAAAGCTCAACAAAGCTTGTGAGCGAGTAGCAAAGGTACTACCCGGCGATCGTGCAGGTGCCGAGGTACATCTCGGGCCGAGACGTGAACCCAGGGATGATCGTCGGCGAGTACTCGACCCGGGTGTGCACGGCCATGAGCTTGCCCTCGCCGGCCGCGCGGGCAATCACGCTCGTCAGGTACAACGGGCCCGCACCGCTCATCTGCATGATGTGCAGATAGCCGGACTCGTAGCGCACCGAGATGAACGACGCGCCGCCATACTCGCTCTCGGCCTCGGCCGTGCCTTCGTCGACGTTGATGTCGAAAAAGTTGGTCTTGAGCTCGGACGGCGTGACGGCGATGGCGGGCACGTTCTTGTCCCACGTGCCCGTGGCGAGCGTCGAAAAGCTGCACTCGAGACGCTTGGCGGCGGCGAGGCGGCGATCGAGACCGCCTTGACCCAACGCAGCCGGCGGCTGTGCGGCCGTGAGGGCTGCCAAACCGGCCAGCGCGATCGCGAGCGGAGTCCGCATGCGCGCAGTATTAGCACGCGAGGCCGCGTTTGGCCACGCCGCGTAAAGCAAACTTGACCGTTGCCGCCCGCCTCGGGCGTCCGGATAATCCTCGGCAATGAAGACCTTTTCCTCGCGCGCCGCCGCGCTCGCTGCCGCGTTCGCTTTGCTCGTTTCGAGCGCCGGCGCTCAGACGGGCAGCGATGCGGCGCTCACCGCGCAGCTCAAGAAGCTGTTCCCGAATGCCGCGTCGTTCTCGGAGAGGACCGGCTCGCCGGCGCACTACAAGGCTTTCGGCCCCGGCGGCGACGGCGACCTGCTCGGCCTCGCCTACTGGACGACGGAGCTCGAGCCGCTCGAGCGCGGCTTCGACGGTCCGATCAAGATGCTCGTCGGGCTCGACCCCTCGGGCGAGATCACGGGCGTCATCGTCACCGATCATCGCGAGCCGTACGGCTATTTCTCCGTCGACTTGCCCGAGTGGCCGAAGCAATTCGAGGGCAAGAGCATCCGCGACGCGTTCAAGGTCGGCGCCGACGTCGACGCAATCTCGCGCGCGACGATCACGGTGCAGAGCGCGAGCCGCGCGATTCGCAACGCGTCGCGCAAGATCGCGCGCGCCCACTTGGCCCCGCCGCAGCCGCAGGCCCAGACCGCCGGGTCTCCGACCGCGGCCGCCGCGGCCGAGTGAGCTCGCTCGCACGCCTCTTCGCACGCTGCGGCGTGAACGCGCTGCGCGTCTTGCTGCTCTCGACCGTACTGCTCGGCGTCACGAGCGCGCAGGCGCCCGAAGATTTGCCGGCCGGCGCCGGCGACGCGGCCGGCTGGAATTTCGACGACGAGGAAGAGGAAGCCGTGCCCACGCTGCTCGACCTCGCGAGCGAGCAGGCCGTGGACATCGGCTTGTTTGTCGCGTTCGCGACGCTCGCGATGGTCAGCTTCCTGCGCAAGAGCGTGCCGCTGAAGTACGTCACGCTCGTCGCGGCCGTCCTCTACATGGGCGTCTACAAGAGCCAGCTGATCTCGATCGTCAACGTCTTCGGCGTGCTCGGCGGCGGCGCGGCGGCCGCGAACGCCGGCCTCTCCGGCGAAGAGCCCGTGACGGCCGCGGCGATCGGCGCCGCGCTGACGAGCAGCTTGCCGCCGTTCGCGTACAGCCTCGCGTGGTATGCGTTCGCGATCTTCACGGTCGTCACGACGATCGTCTGGGGCCGCGTCTACTGCGGCCGCATTTGCGCGTTCGGGGCGCTGACGCAGCTCCTCGACGCCGTCGTGCCGAAGCGCTTCCAGATCGAGATCCCCGCGGCGCTCGAGCGGCGCGCGAGCTACGTCAAGTACGGCATCCTGTTCGGCGCGATCGGGCTCTATTTCGCGACGCGCGAGATTGCGTTCTACCGCTACATCGAGCCTTTTTGGCTCTTCACGTTCGACGCGACACCGGTGCTCTGGATCATGGTCGGCGTGCTTCTCGTCGCGAGCATCTTCGTCCGCAACCTCTATTGCCGGTTCCTCTGCCCGCTCGGCGCGGCGCTAGGGCTCGTTTCGAAAGCGACGACGGTTCTGCCGATCAAGCGCTGGTCCGAGTGCAGCCAGTGCGCGCTATGCGAGAAGACGTGCGAGTGGGGCGCGATCCGCGAGCGCCAGATCCTGAAAACCGAGTGCGTGCGCTGCGACGACTGCGAGATCCTCTACGACGACAAAGAGCGCTGCCCGCACTGGCTGCTCGAGCTGAAGCGCAAGGCACGCGCCGCCGAGGCGCCCGGCGCTCAGTTGCGATGAGCGTCGCGCCGGCGGCCCGCTTTGACGACGAGCACGATCGAAACGTGATCGTCGACCTCGTACACGATCCGATACACTCCTTGACGCACACGATACCGCTCCTCCCCTGAGAGCTTTTCGCAGCCGGGCGGCCGAGGATCGTCGGCCAGCGCGCGAATGCGCTGGAGAATGCGCTTGACGTCCGCCTTCGGAAAGGCGCGGAGATCCTTTGCTACGGATTTCTTGAAGGCGACCTCATAGCTTGCCATTCGCCTTCAGTTCCTTGAGCAGTGCCTCGTAAGACAGTGTGGGTTCGCCGATTCGGTCCTCGAAAGCCGCCAAGTCCTCCTGATCCTCGCGCAACGACCAACGCACGGCGTCGTTGACGATCTCCGACAACGAGCGATTGGTATGCGCTGCCTTCAGCCGGATGGCACGGTGCAGCGCCGGCTCGAAGTAGATCGTCGCCCGCTTGGATGGATCGCTCATCGTGACTCCTCGAGATAGCGTTATGGAGCTGTGACACTATGGTGCTTCGACGTTTGGACGTCAACTCGCCGAACACAGCGATTCGCGGTGCGATTCGCGGTCTTTTCCCAAGCTCCGCCGCTGACTTATACTGCGCGCCCTCGCAGGTCGGGCGCACGGAAGCTTGCCCCGGCCTTCAGCCATCACCTTTCACGCAACGGGATTGCTCATGATTTCCGCCGCCAACGTCACCGTGCAGTTCGGTGAGAAGCCCCTCTTCGAGGACGTCTCCGTCAAGTTCGGGAACGGCCATCGCTACGGATTGATCGGCGCCAACGGGTCGGGCAAAACGACGTTCCTGAAGGTGCTCGCCGGCGAGCTCGAGCCTACGCATGGCAATGTCTCGATCGAGCCGAACACGCGCGTCGGCAAGCTGCGGCAGGATCAGTTCGCGTTCGAGTCGTTCCCGGTGATCCATACCGTCATCATGGGCCACGAGCGATTGTGGCAGCTCTATCGAGAGCGCGAGCAGCTCTACTCGAAGCCCTCGTTGAGCGAGGCCGAAGGGCTGCGCGCGGCCGAGCTCGAGAGTGAATTCGCGATGCTCGACGGCTACTCTGCCGAAGCGCAGGCCGGCGAGCTGCTGCTCGCCGTCGGAATTCCCGAGGCGCTTCACTTGGGGCCGATGAGCGCCGTGGCGCCGGGCCTGAAGCTTCGCGTGCTGCTCGCGCAGGCGCTCTTCGCGAATCCCGACGTCATGCTGCTCGACGAGCCGACGAACAACCTCGACATCGACACGATCCGCTGGCTCGAAGGCGTGCTGACCGAGCGCAAGTGCACGATGGTCATCATCTCGCACGATCGCCACTTCCTGAACACCGTCTGCACGCACATGGCCGACCTCGATTACGGCGAGCTGCGCGTGTTCCCGGGCAACTACGACGAGTACATGACGGCGGCCACGCAGGCGCGCGAGCGGCTGCTCGCCGAGAACGCCAAGAAGAAGGCGCAGATCGCCGACCTGCAAGCGTTCGTGAGCCGATTCTCGGCGAACGCCTCGAAGTCGCGGCAGGCCACGTCGCGCGCGAGGCAGATCGAGAAGATCGTGCTCGAGGAGGTGAAGCCGTCGAGCCGCCAGAGCCCGTACATTCGCTTCGAGCAGGACAAGAAGCTTTACCGGCTCGCCGTCAGCGCCGACAAGCTGACGAAGAGCTACGGCGAGCATCGTGTCTTCCGCGACGTGAGCCTGCACGTCGAGGCAGGGGAGCGCGTCGCCGTCGTCGGCACGAACGGCATAGGCAAGACGACGTTGCTGCGCTCGATCATGGGCGAGCTCGAAGTCGAGCACGGCTCGGTCAAGTGGGCCGAGAATGCCGAGGTCGCGTACATGCCGCAGGACGTTGGGCACGCGTTCGAAGAGCCCGTCACCGTCTTCGATTGGATGCGCGCGCGGGGTAAGCCGCGCGACGACGATCAGGCGATCCGCGCGACGCTCGGGCGGCTGCTCTTCAGCCGCGACGAAATGCAGAAGACCGTCGACAAGCTGTCGGGCGGCGAGCGCGGCCGCATGCTGTTCGGCGAGATCATGCTGAAGCGGCCCAACATCATCCTCATGGACGAGCCGACGAACCACCTCGACATGGAGTCGATCGAAGCCCTGAACCTCGCGCTCGAGAACTATCCAGGCACGCTGATATTCGTGAGCCACGACCGCGAATTCGTGTCGTCGCTCGCGACGCGCATCGTCGAGATCAAAGCGACGGGCGTCATCGACTTCCGCGGCACGTACGAGGACTATCTGCGGAGCCGCGGCATCGCGATCGACCTGAAGCGCGCCGCGAGCCAGTAGCCCATGGCGCGGCGAGAGCGTCCCGCAACGCCGCTTTCGGACCCCGCCGATCTCGTCGCCGAGCTTTCGCGCGCGCACATTGCGGCGCGTTGCCTGCACGTCATCGCAGAGCTCGGCGTCGCGGACGCCGTCGGGCCGCAGGGCGCCTTCGCAGACGAGATCGCGGCGCAGGCGGGCTCGAGCGCCGACGCGCTCGACCGCATGCTGCGCCTTCTCGCGGCGCACGGCATCTTCGAGCGCTCGAGCGACGGCCGCTACCTTCACACGCCGGCGTCTCGCCTACTCCGCAGCGACGCGCCCGGCTCGCTGCGCTCGTACGTCCGCATGGCGGGCATGCCTGCGTTCTGGGACGCCTTCACGGAGCTCGGCCGCACGGCGGCGAGCAGCACACGGCGGCGCGACATGGCGAGCCTCGTCGAGTATTTCGCGGCGCACCCCGAGGAGGCTGCGATCTTCAACGCCGCGATGGTCAGCAAGTCGCGCGCCGTTCTGCCGGCCGTCGCGGCCGCTTACGATTTCGACCCGTTCGCGACGATCGTCGACGTCGGCGGCGGCCGGGGGCATTTGTTGAAGTTGATCCTCGAGCGGACGCCGGCCGCTCGCGGCATCCTGTTCGAGCGCCCGCACGTCATCGCCGACGCAGAGCCGGCGCAGCGGCTCGAGCTCGTTGCCGGCGATTTCTTCGCGGACGCGTTGCCCGCTGCCGGGCTCTACCTGCTCATGGACGTGCTGCACGACTGGGACGACGCCGGCGCGGCGCGAATCCTCGGCGCCGTGCGGCGCGCGGCGCCGCCAGGCGCTCGGCTCTTGATCGTCGAGACGCTGCTGCCCGAGACGCCG